>Ga0182742_1000422_pt1 | contig 68202 bp, 61 predicted proteins | sample eDN5th37CBELigMG_FD_128880 | JGI IMG/M metagenome (GOLD analysis project Ga0182742, IMG submission 128880) | Enriched Miracle-Growth compost microbial communities from Emeryville, California, USA - eDNA 5th pass 37_C BE-Lig MG (version 2)... ...
CCTGGCCGCCGCGGTCGGCCGCCTCACCGCCCGCGACCTCGCCCTCCCGGTCGCCCAGTACGACATGGAGGAATACTACAACGCCGTCCGCTCCAAGTGGTTCGGCACAGGAAACCCGCTGGAGCAGAAGGGGAAGTGACATGGCGGAACCGCCCTCCAACCCTTCTGACCCCTCCATGGAGGAGATCCTCGCCTCGATCCGGCAGATCCTGAACGAGGATGAGCGGCACAGCTCCCGCGACCAGCCGCTGGAACTGACCGAAGACATGCTCGTGCGGCCCACCCTGCCCGCGCCGGAAGCGAACCGCTCTCCGGAGGATCGCGCGGTAGAGCGGGCCGAGGCCACGGTGCCCGCCGCTGCGGTGGTGACGGCGCTGGAAGGGCTCGCCCGGGCCGTGGCGGGCAACCCGCAGGCGCCAGTCCGGCGGGAGGCAGGACCCACCATCGAGGACGTGGTGCGCGAGGAGCTTCGCCCATTGCTTAAGGCTTGGTTGGACGAGCACCTGCCCGCCATCGTGGAGCGGCAGGTTAAGGCCGAGATCGCCCGTCTGACGGGCCACAGCCCGGGCTGATGCGGGCCGTGCGGGCGATCCGCGCGCGAGCCTCTTGACGCGCGGGCGGCTCCCGCCCAAGCGTGCGCCCATGCTCGACAAGACCCTCTCGCCCGCCGCCTTCGAACAACGCCTCTATGAGGGGTGGGAGGCGAGCGGCGCCTTCAGCGCCGATCCCGGCAGCAGCGCGGCGCCCTTCACCATCATGATCCCGCCGCCCAACGTCACGGGCAGCCTGCATATCGGCCATGCGCTGACCTTCACCATCCAGGACACGCTGATCCGCTGGCGGCGCATGCAGGGGCGGGACGCGCTGTGGCAGCCCGGCACCGATCATGCCGGCATCGCCACGCAGATGGTCGTCGAGCGGCTGCTGGGCGGGCAGGGCGTGGATCGGCGGGAGATCGGGCGCGAGAAGTTCCTGGAGCATGTCTGGGAATGGAAGGCGCAGTCGGGCGGCAACATCACCCGCCAACTCCGCCGCCTGGGCGCCAGCCTGGACTGGCCGCGCGAGCGCTTCACCATGGATGCCGGCCTTTCCGAGGCGGTGCGCGAGGTCTTCGTCACGCTCCACGAGCAGGGGCTGATCTACCGCGATCGCCGGCTGGTGAACTGGGACCCGAAGTTCCAGACCGCCATCTCCGACCTGGAGGTGGAGAGCCGCGAGGTGAAGGGCAGCCTCTGGCACCTGCGCTACCCCGTGGAGGGCGCGCCTGGACGCTTCATCGTCGTCGCCACCACCCGGCCAGAAACCATGCTGGGCGACACCGCCGTGGCCGTCCACCCGGAGGACGAGCGGTTCCGCGACCTTGTCGGCAAGTTCGCCATCCTGCCGCTGGTGGGCCGCCGCATCCCCATCGTGGCGGACGAGTACTCGGACCCAGAGAAAGGCTCTGGCGCGGTGAAGATCACCCCCGCGCATGACTTCAACGACTTCGCCGTGGGCAAGCGGCACAACCTCGCCATGCCCTCCGTGCTGGATGCGGACGGCCACGTCTTCCTTGGCGAGATCGAGGCCGATCTGGCGGCCGTCGAAGGCGTGGCGGAGCCGGAATTCGTCCGTTCCCTCGCTGGGCAGGACCGCTTCGCCGCGCGCAAGGCAATCGTCGCCGAGCTGGAGCGGCTGGAGCTGGTCGAGACCATTGAGCCGCACACCCATGCCGTGCCGCATGGCGACCGCTCGGGCGTGCCGATCGAGCCGCGCCTGACCCTGCAGTGGTACTGCGACGCCGCGACCCTGGCCAAGCCGGCCATCGAGGCCGTCGAGACCGGCCGCACCCAGTTCGTGCCGAAGCACTTCGAGAACATCTTCTTCTCCTGGATGCGCGACATCCAGCCCTGGTGCATCAGCCGTCAGCTCTGGTGGGGCCACCAGATCCCGGCCTGGTACGCGCCGGATGGCAGCGTCTTCGTCGCGCGCAGCGAGGAGGAGGCGCTCGCCCAGGCCCGCGCCAAGCTCGGCGACAGCGTGACGCTGGAGCGCGACCCGGACGTGCTGGACACCTGGTTCAGCTCCGCCCTCTGGCCCTTCAGCACCCTCGGCTGGCCGCAGCAGACGCCGGAGCTCGCCAAGTACTACCCCGGCGACGTGCTGGTGACGGGCTGGGACATCATCTTCTTCTGGGTCGCCCGGATGATGATGATGGGTCATCACTTCATGGGCGATGTGCCCTTCCGCACGGTCTACATCCACGGCCTGGTCCGCGACGAGAAGGGCCAGAAGATGTCGAAGTCGAAGGGCAACGTCATCGACCCGTTGGAACTGGTGGAAAGCTTCGGCGCCGACGCCCTGCGCTTCACCATCGCCTCGCTGGCCACGCCGGGCCGCGACGTGAAGCTCGGCCGCAAGCGGGTGGAGGATTTCCGTTCCTTCGGCACCAAGCTGTGGAACGCCGCGCGCTTCTGCGAGATGAACGGTATCGCGCCAGACGCCTCCTTTGACCCGGCGGCCGTGCAGACGCCGCTGGCGCGCTGGATCCTGGATGCGGCCAACGCCGCCATCCGCGAGGCCACCGAGGCGCTCGAAGCCTACCGCATGGATGACTATGCGGGCGCTTGCTACCGCTTCGTCTGGAACAGCTTCTGCGACTGGTTCCTGGAGTTCGCCAAGCCCGCGCTCAACGGGCCGGACGAGGCAGAGAAGGCAGAAGTGAAGGGAGCGGCCCAGCATGTGCTTGGCACCATCCTGCGCCTGCTCCACCCGGTGATGCCCTACATCACCGAGGAGTTGTGGGACCGCTTCGGCTATGGCGCCGAGTTCAGCCTGATCCGCGCCGCCTGGCCGGAGCCGGTGGCCGTGCCGGGCGCCGAGCAGGCCCGTGCCGAGCTGGACTGGCTGGTGAGCCTGATCTCCACCGTGCGCGGCGTACGTTCGGAGATGAACGTGCCGCCCTCCGTCACCGTGCCGCTGCTGCTGCAGGGCGCCTCGCCGGAGACGCTGGCACGCGGTGAGCGCTGGATCGAGGCGATCCGCCGCCTCGGCCGCGCCACCGAGTTCCGTGCCCTGTCCGAGGGCGAGGATCCGAAGGGCGTGGCGCAGGCGGTGGTCGGCGAGGCGACCGTGCTGCTGCCGCTGGCCGATGCGATCGACCTTCCCGCCGAGCGCGCGCGCCTCGCCAAGGAGCGCGACAAGGCCCGCGCCGAGGGGGCAAAGGTGGCGCAGAAGCTGGCCAATGCCGACTTCGTCGCCCGCGCCAAGCCGGAGGTGGTGGAGGAGAACCGCGAGCGCCTGGCGGCCTTCGAGGCCGAGGTGGCGCGGCTTGAGGCGGCGCTGGCCCGCATTGGCGGGTGAGGTCGCTGCGGCCTTCCGCCTGAGGGGCGGAGGAGCGGCAAACTGATAGAAGAAGGATGGGGGTCTGGGGGAATTCTTTCCCCCAGCCTTCCTGCCCGCTCTCGGTTGCCCACGGCGGAGTGCTGCGCGATACCTGTTGCGGGACGCAACGACGAGAAGGGTACGCCGGCATGGCCGAGCATCAATGGGACAAGTCGCGCCTGCCGAGCCGCCATGTGACGGTCGGCCCGGAGCGCGCGCCGCACCGCTCCTACTACTATGCCATGGGCATGACCGAGGAGGAGATCGCCCAGCCGCTGGTGGGCGTCGCCACCTGCTGGAACGAGGCGGCGCCCTGCAACATCGCGCTGAGCCGGCAGGCGCAGAGCGTGAAGCTCGGCGTGAAGCACGCCCAGGGCACGCCGCGCGAGTTCACCACCATCACCGTCACCGACGGCATCGCCATGGGCCACCAGGGCATGAAGTCCTCGCTGGCCAGCCGCGACGCCATCGCAGACACGGTCGAGCTGACCATGCGCGGCCACTGCTACGACGCGCTGGTTGGCCTCGCCGGCTGCGACAAGTCCCTGCCGGGCATGATGATGGCCATGCTTCGGCTGAACGTGCCGAGCGTCTTCATGTATGGCGGCTCGATCCTGCCCGGGAAGTTCAAGGGGCGGGACGTCACGGTGGTGGACGTCTTCGAGGCGGTCGGCCAGCACGCCGCCGGCAACATGTCGGACGAGGACCTGCACGCGCTGGAATGCGTGGCCTGCCCGAGCGCCGGAGCCTGCGGCGGCCAGTTCACCGCCAACACCATGGCGACCGTCTCGGAGGCGATTGGCCTGGCGCTGCCCGGCTCCGCCGGCGCCCCCGCCCCCTATGAGGATCGCGACAAGTGGGCCGTCGAGTCCGGCAAGGCGGTGATGGAACTGCTGAAGCGCAACATCCGCCCGCGCGACATCGTCACGAAGGAATCGCTCTACAACGCGGCGCTGATCGTTGGCGCTACCGGCGGCTCCACCAATGCCGGCCTGCACCTGCCGGCCATGGCGCACGAGGCCGGGATCAAGTTTACCCTGCAGGACGTCGCCGAGATCATGCGCAAGGCGCCCTATATCGGCGACCTCAAGCCGGGTGGCCGCTATGTGGCCTATGACGTCTACAAGATCGGCGGCATCCCCGTGATCGTGAAGGCGCTGCTCGATGCCGGCCTGCTGCATGGCGACTGCATCACCGTCACCGGCCAGAGCCTGGCGGAGAACCACCGCGAGGTGATCTTCCCGCGGGACCAGGACGTCATCCGCCCGGTCGCCGAGCCGATCTCGCCGACCGGCGGCGTGGTGGGCCTGCAGGGCAACCTCGCGCCGGACGGCGCCATCGTGAAGATCGCCGGCATGAAGAACCTTCGCTTCGAGGGCACGGCGCTCTGCTTCGACTGCGAGGAGGACGCCTTCAAGGCCGTGGACCAGCGCGCCTACAAGGAAGGTGACATCATCATCATCCGCTACGAGGGGCCGAAGGGTGGGCCGGGCATGCGTGAGATGCTGTCCACCACCGCCGCCATCTATGGCCAGGGCATGGGCGACAAGGTGGCGCTGATCACCGACGGTCGATTCTCCGGCGCCACGCGCGGCTTCTGCATCGGCCATGTCGGGCCGGAGGCGGCGGTCGGCGGCCCGATCGGCCTGCTGAAGGACGGCGACCGCATCGTCATCGATGCCGAGAAGGGCAGCATCGACGTGCTGATCTCCGACGAGGAGATGGCCAGGCGCCGCGCCGCCTGGCAGCCGCGCAAGACGGATTACAATTCCGGCGCGCTGTGGAAATACGCGCAGACCGTGGGCCCGGCCCATCTTGGCGCCGTCACCCATCCTGGCGGCGCGGCCGAGACGCATTGCTACGCGGATATCTGACACCGCTCTGTGTTACCGGGGCGGTAACATGCTGCCCCGGTTTGTCACGCTTCCGCCCTGGCTTCGCCATCCTTCCCGATGAAGCTTCCTGCATCGCCGGTGCAGCCTTCGGGCCATGGCCGACGTTGCGGAGGGAGACGGCAGTGCCGGCCGCGCAGACCCCCATTTGCGGGACTGGTCTGCCTCCCCGCCGCAAGCCTTGCAGCAGTGTTCCGGGCGCCTGAGGCGGCCGGGGAAGGAGAACGCGTGATGCTGAACCGGCGCAGCCTTCTGGGCGGTATGCTGGCGGGTGCTGCTACCCTGCCGTTCGCTGTCCGGGCCGAGGCGCAGCCCTATGGCCCGCCGCCGGGTGGTCCACCGGGGCGCGGCCCTGATTACGGCCCGCCGGGCCGTGGACCACACCGCCCGCCTGCGCCACCGCCGCCCCGCCCGGAACGCCGGCCGGGGCCGCCGCCGCGTCCGCAACTGATGTGGCAGCCCGGCCATTGGGTCTGGCGGGCCGGGCGCTATGACTGGGCGCCGGGGCGTTGGGTCGAGCCGCGCCGTGGGCGCTGGCGGGAAGGCCGCTGGGTGGAGCGGCGCGGCGGCTGGGTCTGGGTCGAGCCGGGTTGGCGCTGAGATGACGGGCCGGTCCACAGCACTGCTGCTCCTGGCCGGCGCCGGATTGGGGCTGGGCGGCTGCACCGTCCAGCCTGTGCTCGGCGTCTATGCCCCGCCGCCCTACTACTATGTGGAGCCGGCGCCGGCTCCGCCGTCACCCACGCCCTGGGTTCCGCCATCCGCCCCGCCGGCTCCGCCGCCCGGCTGGTGAGGCAGCGCTCAGTTCAGGTCGATGACGACGGGGGCGTGGTCCGAGGGCTGTTCCTGGGCCCGCGTCGCCGTATCCACCGAGGCCCCGGCCAGTCGCTCCGCCAGGTCCGGCGAAAGCAGGGCGTGGTCGATCCGCAGGCCCCGGTTGCCCTCGAAGGCGGGGCCATAGTCCCAGTAGGTGTAGATCCGCTCGCCGGGATGCAGCGCCCGCACCGCATCGGTCAGGCCGAGATGCAGCAGCGCATTGTAGGCGGCGCGGCTCTCCGGGCGGACCAGCGCATCGGTCGGCGGCATGGCGCCGGGCGGCGAGTCCAGCGGGCCGGGGCAGACATTGAAATCCCCCAGGATGGCGAAGGGCAGGAAGCTGTCCAGCCGGTCCGCCGCCAGTGTGCGCAGCCGCTCCATCCACCGCAGCTTGTAGGCGAAGCCCTCGGCGCCGCCGGAATTGCCGTTGGGTAGGTAGATGCCGGCGAAACGGCCACCTTCCGCCGCCACCTCGATGTAGCGGGCATGTTCGTCGGCGCTCTCGCCCGGAAGCTCTTCCGCGACCACCTCGAAGGGCACCCGGGAGAGCACGGCCACGCCGTTCCGGCCGCCGGGCTGGCCGACAGCATGGGCGCGATAGCCCAGATCGGCCAGCTCGCCGACCGGGAACTCCTCCGTGCGGCACTTCAGCTCCTGGAGGAACAGGAGGTCGGGCTGAGCGGTTTGCAGGAAGCGGCGGAGATGCGGCACGCGCTTGCGCACCGAATTCACGTTGAAGCTGGCGAGGCGCACGGGAGCCGCGCTTGCCTCAGCCGATGGAGAAGGAAGCGCCGCAGCCGCAGCCCGAGGCCGCCTGCGGGTTCCTGATCGCGAAATGTGCGCCGATCAGCTCGTCCGCCCAGTCCAGCTCGCCACCGGCGAGAAGGTCCAGGCTGACGGGATCGACCATCACGCGAGTCCCGCCGCCCTCCAGCACCAGGTCATCCTCTGCCGGGCTATCCTCAAGCTGAAAGGAGTACTGGAAGCCGGAGCAGCCGCCGGCCTGCACGGCAACGCGCAGCCCGGCCCGCGGGCGGCCCTCACGGGCGGCGATCTCGGCCACCTGGGCAAAGGCGCTCGGCGTGACGCGGAAGGCGGGGGCGGTCGTGGTGCCGTCGGGCATGGCAAAAACTCCTCGGCCTGCAACATAGGCGGGGCAGGGCGGGTTTCCAACCGCCGGACCAGGGTTTCAGCGGCGTTGCGAGCCGGCGGAGCGGCTGGTAAGCCGCCGCGATCATGCCTGACCTCGCCCCCTTCGCCGTCCGGCCCGAGACTTCGCGGGGCCGGCTCCACCCGGAGCCGGCGGACGGCGTGCGCTCGCCCTTCCAGCGGGACCGGGACCGCATCATCCACAGCACGGCCTTCCGCCGGCTGCAGTACAAGACGCAGGTCTTCATCTACCACGAGGGCGATGCCTTCCGGACGCGGTTGACCCACAGCATCGAGGTGGCGCAGCTCGCTCGTTCGATCGCGCGGCGGTTGCGGATCGACGAGGATCTGGCGGAGGCATTGGCCCTGGCGCACGACCTCGGCCATCCCCCCTTTGGCCATGCCGGGGAGGAGGCGCTGAACGGGCTCATGCGCCCCTATGGCGGCTTCGACCACAACGCCCAGAGCCTGAAGGCGGTGACGGTGCTGGAGAAGCGCTATGCCGGCTTCGACGGGCTGAACCTGACCTGGGAGACGCTGGAGGGGCTGGCCAAGCACAACGGCCCGATCCGCCGCCCGTCGCCCTTCATGGCGGAATACGATAGCCGGCATCCGCTGGACCTCGGGAGCCATGCCTCGGTCGAGGCGCAGGTCGCCGCGCTGGCCGACGACATCGCCTACAACAACCATGATCTCGACGATGGCCTGCGCGCCGGGCTCTTCAGCCTGGACGATGCCGCGACCCTTCCGCTGGTGGGCGACGCGGTGCGCGAGGTGCGCAAGCTGCATCCCGACGCCTCGCCCGGACGGCAGGCCAGCGAGTCCATCCGCCGCGTCATCAACGCCATGGTGCAGGACGTGATGGCCGAGGCGGGACGACGCCTTGCCGCGCTGGCGCCGAGGAGCGTCGAGGACGTGCGCGCCGCCGGCCGGCCGATGATCGCCTTCAGCGAGCCGATGCAGGCCGCCAACCAGCAGGTGCGCGACTTCCTGCGCGGCCGCATGTACCGCCACTGGCGCGTCAACAGAACCACGCAGAAGTCGAAGCGCGTCGTGCAGATGCTCTTCAGCCTGCTGCATGGCGGGCCGGACATGCTGCCGCCCGAGTGGCGCGAGGGCGCCGGCGCGCCCGGCACCGCGCGCTGCGCCGCCGTGGTCTGCGACTACATCGCCAGCATGACCGACCGCTTCGCGCTGGAAGAGCACCGGCGCCTCACCGACCCCCACATTCCCGGCTGAACGGACACCATGGAACAGAACCCCGCCGCCCCGCAGGATATCTTCGCCGCGCTGCGCACGGAGGTTCTGGCCTGCCTGCGCCGCATCCTGCCCGAGTTGCCCGAGGAGGCGCTCTCCCGCGTCGCCGTCGAGCCGCCGCGCGACGCGGCGCATGGCGACATGTCCACCAATGCCGCCATGGTGGTGGCCAAGGCCGCGAAGCTGCCGCCGCCGAAGATCGCCGCGCCGCTGGCCCAGGCCCTGGCCGAGCTGCCGATGGTGGCCGAGGCCGCGCCGGCCGGCCCCGGCTTTGTCAACCTGCGGCTGGCCGAGCCCTTCCTGCTCGGCCAGGTGCCGGTAGTGCTGCGGGCCGGGGAGGACTACGGCACCAGCCGGGGGGGCAACGGCGTGCGGGCGAATGTGGAATATGTCTCCGCCAACCCGACCGGCCCGATGCATGTCGGCCATTGCCGCGGCGCCGTGGTGGGCGACGCGCTGGCCAACCTGATGGCCAAGGCGGGCTACGACGTCACCAAGGAATACTACGTCAACGACGCCGGCGCGCAGGTGCAGGCGCTCGCCTATGCAGCCTACTGGCGCTACCTCCAGGCGCTCGGCACGCCGCTGACGGAGGAAGAATATGCCGCCTCCACGCCGAACGGCCTGCAATATCGCGGCGAGTACCTAATCCCCGTCGGCGAGGCACTGAAGGCGCAGCATGGCGAGGCTCTGGCGCCCGGTGCGCGCCCGGCCGATCCCACCCTCTGGCTCGACACGGTGCGCGAGTTCGCCGTCGCCCGGATGATGGACGAGATCCGCGAGGACCTCGCCGCGCTCGGCGTCAAGCATGATGTCTTCATCAGTGAGGCTTCGCTGGTGAAGGCAGGCGTTGCGGACCGCGCCATCGCCGAGCTGGCGGGGAAGGGGCTGGTCTATGAGGGCGTGCTGGAGCCGCCCAAGGGCAAGCTGCCGGACGACTGGGAGCCCCGCCCGCAGACGCTCTTCGCCTCCACCCGCTTTGGCGACGACGTGGACCGCCCGCTGCGCAAGAGCGACGGCAGCAACACCTATTTCGCCAACGACATCGGTAACCACGCCGACAAGATCGCGCGCGGCTTCGACGAGTTGGTGCAGGTCTGGGGTGCCGACCACGGCGGCTATGTCTCGCGCATGAAGGCGGCGGTCGCGGCGCTCTCGGGCGAGAAGCCCGTCGGCTTCGAGGTGGTGCTGACGCAGATCGTCAAGGTCATGAAGGGCGGCGAGCCCGTGCGCATGTCGAAGCGCGCCGGCACCTACATCACGCTGCGCGACCTGATCGATGAAGTCGGTCGCGACGCCGTGCGCTTCACCATGCTGACGCGCAAGTCCGACGCGCAGATGGACTTCGACCTCGACAAGGTCGTCGAGCAGTCGCGCGACAATCCGGTCTTCTATGTGCAGTACGCACACGCCCGCTGCCGCTCGGTGCTGCGGCAGGCCGGCGATCCTGCGACGGTTGAACTGGCCGGAGCGCCGCTCAATGCGCTGCGTGACCCCGCCGAGTTGGCCCTGATCCGCCGCATGGCCGCTTGGCCGCGTACGGTGGAGGCCGCTGCTGCGGCGCGGGAGCCACACCGAATTGCCTTTTATCTCCAAGACTTGGCCGCCGACTTTCATATTTTGTGGAACCGAGGGCGGGATGATGCGACACTCCGCTTCATTCGCGCCGAAGAGCCGGAAGCCACGCGGGCACGCCTCGCGCTGGTGGCCGCAACGGCCGTCGTCATCCGCTCGGGCCTGCGGGTCATGGGCGTCGCGCCAGTTGAGGAAATGCGGTGAGGGAAGTTCAGGTCCCGTCCTATCGTGTGCGGCAGGCCTCCGCAGAAAGCGGACCGCCGCGCCTGTTTCTTGTGGCGGGCGGCCTTGCAGGGCTGCTGGCCGTCGGCGGCCTCGTTGGCTGGGCCGTGACGCGGTACACGGACCATACCATCCCGGTGATCGAGGCCGACTCGCGCCCCGTGAAGGTGAAGCCTGAGGATCGCGGGGGGCTGCGCGTCCCCAACCAGGACGAAATCATCTTCGAGCGGCGCAACATCGGTGGGGCCTATGAGCCGAGCGGACGTCTCGGCCCGGCGGCCGAGACGCCGAACCTCGACGCGTTGCGGGCCGCCACCACGCCGCCTCCGGCTGCGATGCCGGCGGCTCCCCCGCAGCAGGCCGCCGCCGAACCGGCCCCCGCCGCGGTGCCGCAAGCCGCGCCGCTGCCGAGGGAGGCCGCTCCCGCGGCTCCGCCGAGTGCGCCGGCACCTGTCGCCCAGGCACCGGCCGCGCCTCCGCCCGTGAAGACGGTCGTTGCGCCGCCGCCGGCTCCCGCGCGTGTGGTCGGCGGAGTCATGGTGCAGCTCGGTGCGCTCGATTCCGAGGATGGAGCCCGTACCGAGTGGGAGCGCCTCGGCCGCCGCGCGCCGGACCTGATGCAGGGCCGCACGCCGCACATCATCCGCTTCGAGCGCGAGGGCAAGCCGACCATGTGGCGGCTGCGGACCGGCGGTTTCGAAAGCCGGGATACGGCAAGCACCTTCTGCGAGTCGATGAAGAGCCGGGGCGGCGCCTGCGCCGTCATCGGCGGCTGAACAAGGGCGCCTTCACCATGTCCACGCCGCGCGCGGCCATCGTCGGCCTGTCCGGCCCCGTCCTGCTGGCGGAGGAGGTGGCGATGCTGCGCCGCCTGCGTCCGCTCGGGGCGATCCTGTTCGCGCGCAACGTGCAGGAGCCGGCGCAGCTCGCCGCCCTCACGGCCGCCATCCGCGAGGAGTTGGGCGCCGAGGCGCCGATCCTGATCGACCAGGAGGGCGGCCGCGTCGCCCGCCTGCGGCCGCCGCACTGGCCGGCCTTTCCCCCAGCCGCCACTTTCGAGGGGCGCCCTGCCGGCGCGGCAGAGGCCAATGCCACGCTGCTTGGCCTGGAATGCGCGGCCATGGGTCTGGACGTCGTCTGTGCGCCGGTGCTGGACCTGCGCCTGCCCGGCGCCCATGACATCATTGGCGATCGCTCCTTCGGCGCCACGCCGGACGAGGTGGCCCGCCTCGGGGCGGCCTGGATCGCAGGGCTGCAGGCGGCGGGCACCATCCCGGTCATCAAGCACATTCCCGGTCATGGCCGCGCCCTGGCGGACAGCCACTTGGAACTGCCACGCGTCAGCGAGGCAAGCGAGGTGCTGGAGGCCGACCTGGCGCCGTTCCGTGCCCTGGCATCCCGCGGCGCCTGGGCGATGACAGCCCATATCCTCTATCCCGCCTTCGACGCCGAGCTTCCGGCCACCCTGTCGCCGCGCGTGATCTCCGAGGTGATCCGGGGCGCCATCGGCTTCGATGGTGTGCTGGTCTCGGATGACCTCGCCATGCGCGCACTCCGGGGAGTGCCGGGCGAGCTGGCGGCCGCGGCCCTCGCAGCCGGCTGTGACCTGGTGCTGCACTGCACGGGCGATCTGGCGGAGACGGTTTCCGTGCTGGAAGGCAGCGCGCCGCTCACCGACCGCGCCGCCGCCCGCCTCGCCGCCGCGCGCGAGGCTACCCGACTGGCCAGCCAGGGCCGCGCCGACGACCCCGCCGCGCTGGCCGCCCGGCGGGATGCGCTGTTGCGGGAGGCGGCGTGATCGGCTGGCTGCCCGAGCTTGCCGTCGCCGTCCTCGCCTCGGTCCTGGCCATCACCCTGCACGAGGCGGCGCATGGTTATGCCGCCCTTGCGCTCGGGGACGACACTGCGCAGCGCGCCGGCCGCCTCAGCCTGAACCCGCTTCGGCATGTCGATCCGGTCGGCACCATTCTGCTTCCGGGCATGCTGCTGCTGGTCCAGCTCCTGACCATCGGCCGGGTCGAGGCCATGTTCGGCTGGGCGAAGCCGGTGCCGGTGGATGTCCGCCGGCTGCGCGATCCGCGCTCGGGCATGGCGCTGGTGGCCGCGGCCGGGCCGGCGATGAACGTTTTTCTCGCCTGGTGCGCGGCGATGCTGGCGCATCCGCTGGAGAACCTTGGCGGGGTGCTGCCGCCGGAGGCGATGGCGCTTGGCATCCGCTTCATCATCCTCTCCATCCTCGCGAACCTGCTGCTCGGCCTGTTCAACCTGCTGCCGATCCCGCCGCTGGATGGCGGGCGCATCCTGGTGGGCCTGCTGCCGGCGCCGCTGGCGATGCGGGTTGCACGGCTGGAGCGCGGCGGGTTGTTGATCGTGCTCCTGCTGATCTTCGTGCTGCCGCGCATCTCGCCCTCGCTCGACCTGCTGGGCTGGCTGGTCGATCTGGTTACCGGGCCCGGCTTCAACCTGATCCTGTGGCTGGCCGGGCAGGGGTCATGACGGCGCCTGAGACACTGCATGTCAGCCTGGACGGCTATGAGGGGCCGCTCGACCTGCTGCTGGAGCTGGCGCGCGCGCAGAAGGTGGACATCGCCCGGCTTTCCATCCTCGATCTGGTGGACCAATACCTCGCGGTGATCGAAGGGGCCCGCCGCGTCCGGCTGGAGCTGGCGGCGGATTGGCTCGTGATGGCCGCCTGGCTGGCCTGGCTGAAGTCCCGCCTGCTGCTGCCTGAGGACCCGCAGGAGGAGGAGGATGCGGAGGCCCTGGCCGGGCAGCTCGCCGAGCGCCTGGCCGAGCTGGAGCGGATGCGGGCCGTCGCCCAATGGCTCGCCATGCGGCCGCAACTCGGCCAGGAGGTGCTGGAGCGTGGCAATCCGGAAAGCTTCCTGCGGCAGGACCGCAGCGGCCTGAACGCCGACCTGCCGATGCTGCTGCGGGCCTATGTGGAGGCGCTGCGCCGCTCGTCCGCGAAGCGGCCCTATCGTCCCAAGCCGCGTCGCCTCTGGACGGTGCAGGAGGCGCTGGAGCGACTGGCGCGGCTGGTCGGCGCCCTGCCGGAATGGGGCGAATTGCAGCGCTTTCTCCCCGAATCGCTGGAGGACCCGGTGGAGCGGCGCGCCGCCCTGGCCGCGACACTCATCGCGGGGTTGGAGATGGCTCGGGGCGGCAGTATCGAGTTGCGCCAGGAAGCCGCCTTCGGCCCCATCCTGCTGCGGCGCTGCGCGGCAGCCGAGGCGGCGCTGGAGGGAGCCGATCATGACGCCGCTGCCGCCTGACGAGGACCCGGCAGGCATCGCCCAGGTCGAACACGCGCTGCGCCTCGCCGAGGCGCTGGTCTTCGCGTCTGATCGCCCGGTGCCGCCGCAGCGCCTGCAGGACCTGCTGCCCGAGGGGCTGCGCGCGGACGCCGTGCTGACCCTGCTCGCCTCCCGCTATGCCGGCCGCGGCGTGGAGCTGACCGAGGTGGCCGGTGGCTACGCCTTCCGCACCGCCCCGGACCTGGCGCCGGTGCTGACCCGCGTGGTGGAGACGCCCCGCCGCCTGCCGCGCGCGGCGATGGAGGCGCTGGCCATCATCGCCTATCACCAGCCCATCACCCGGCCGGAGATCGAGGAGATCCGCGGCACCAGCCTTTCCCAGTCCACGCTGGAGACGCTGCTGGAGCAGTCGCTGATCGCGCCGCGCGGCCGCAAGGAAGTGCCGGGCCGGCCGACGCTCTGGGGCACCACGCCCCGCTTCCTGGAGCATTTTGGCCTGCGCGTCCTGGCCGACCTGCCGCGGCGCGAGGAGCTGCTCGCGGGCGAGGGGCAGCCAGGGCCCGGTGGCTCAGCGGGAGGCAGCCTCCTGTGAACGCTTCTTCAGATGGGGCTACCCGCCTTCGTCTTTTCGGCAGGAAGTGCCTAGATAGACGGAATGGGTAAACGGGAAGCAAGGCGGCCGATTGGCGCTGTCCTCCGTTCCTGCTAACGGAAGCGGCCCCCGGCTGGGGGAGATGGGAAGCACATGTTCGATTTAGCGTGGTCCGAACTGGCCTTGATCGCCGTGGTGGCGGTGGTGGTGATCGGGCCAAAGGACCTGCCGGACGCCATCCGCAACATCGCCAAGGGCATCCAGAAGCTGCGGCGCATGGCCGCGGAGTTCCAGTCGCATGCTGACGAGCTGGTCCGCGAGGCCAAGCTGGAGGATGTGCGCGACCAGATTCGCGACATCCGGAACTTCGACCTGAAGGGCACGATCGAGCGTAACCTTGACCAGGACGGCTCGATCCGGCGTACCTTCAACGACGACCCGTTGAAGGATGCCTGGAAACCCGAGCCGACCTCCTCCGCCACCACCACCCCGGCGACGCCGGCGGCTCCGCCCTCCACTGCGCCAGAGCATGTGGAGACGAGTGCGGCCCCGGCCTTCATCCCGCCTGCGGTTGCGGCCGAATCCGGCCCCGCCCGCCCGACCGCCCCTGAGCGGCCTGCCGAAGCCAGCGCCGCGGCGCCTGCCGCCCAGCCTGCCTCCGGCACCGTTCAGACGGTCCCGGACAAGCCCGCAACCCCGAACGTCTGAGCAAACCATCCGTGCCCCGAGAACCGGAAGATACGATCGACGACAAGCCGATGCCGCTGATCGAGCACTTGCTCGAACTACGGACCCGGCTGCTATGGTCGCTCGGCGCGTTCATCATCGCCTTCGCGCTCTGCTACTATTTCTCGGCGCAGATCTACGGCTTCCTGGCGCGCCCGCTGGCCGACATCCTGCAGCAGCAGAGCGGCGGCGAGCGGCGGATGATCTTCACCGCCCTCTATGAAGCTTTCTTCACCTATCTGAAGGTCGCGCTGTTCGGCGCCGTCTTCCTCAGCTTCCCGATGTGGGCGACGCAGCTCTGGCTGTTCATCGCGCCGGGCCTTTACCGCAGCGAGAAGAAGGCGCTGCTGCCCTTCCTGCTCGCCTCGCCGGTGCTCTTCATACTGGGCGCCGCGCTGGCCTATTATTTCATCTTCCCGCTCGCCTGGAAGTTCTTCATCTCCTTCGAGACGCCGCCCGGCGGCGGTGTGCTGCCAGTGCAGCTTGAGGCCAAGGTCAGCGAATACCTGAGCCTGGTCATGCACATGATCCTGGCCTTCGGCGTGGCCTTTCAGCTGCCTGTGGCACTGACGCTGATGGCCAAGGTGGGCATCATCTCGGTCGCCGGGCTGAAGAAGGGGCGGCGCTACGCGATCGTCGGCATGTTCGGTATCGCGGCGGTAATCACGCCGCCCGACATCATCAGCCAGATCGGGCTCGCCGTGCCGCTGATCGCCCTCTACGAAATCTCGATCCTGGCCGCGGGCTGGGTGGCGCCGAAGCGCGACGACAACAGCTGAGTTTCCGCCATGCATGACATCCGCATTGTCCGCGCCGATCCGGCCGGCTTCGACGCCGCGTTGGCCCGGCGCGGCCTCGCGCCCGTGGCCGAATCCCTGCTGGCCCAGGACGCGGCCCGGCGCGCCGCCCAGACTGCCGCGCAGGAGATGCAGGCCCGCCGTAACCAGCTCTCCAAGGAGATCGGGCAGGCAAAGCGCCAGGGTGGCGACACCACGGCCCTGGAGGCCGAGGGCGCGGCGTTGCGCGAGCGCATGGAGGCGCTGGAGGCCGAGGCGAAGGCTGCCGAGGCCGCGCAGACCGCCGTGCTGGAGACATTGCCCAACCTCCTGGACCCCGACGTTCCGGAAGGGCGGGACGAGAGCGCCAATGTCGTGCTGCACCAGGAGGGCACGCCGCCGGAGTTCGACTTCACGCCGAAGCAGCATTTCGAGATCGGCGAGGCACTCGGGCTGATGGACTTCGCCGGCGCCGCCAAGCTGGCCGGCGCCCGCTTCACCGTGCTGAAGGGTGCGCTGGCGCGGCTGGAGCGGGCTCTCGGGCAGTACATGCTTTCCCTGCATGTGGATGAGCATGGCTATACCGAGACCGCCGTCCCGCTGCTGGTGAACGACGCGACCATGTATGGCACCGGCCAGTTGCCGAAGTTCGAGGAGGACCTGTTCCGCACCACGGACGGCCGCTGGCTGATCCCCACCGCCGAGGTGCCGCTGACCAACCTCGCGGCGGGCGAGATCCTGCCCGAGGCGGAACTGCCGCTGCGCTTCACCGCCCTCTCGCCCTGCTTCCGCTCCGAGGCCGGCAGCGCCGGGCGCGACACGCGCGGCATGTTGCGCCAGCACCAGTTCGCCAAGGTGGAGATGGTCTCCATCACCACACCCGAGCAGTCGGACGCTGAGCACGAGCGCATGACGCGGTGCGCCGAGCGGGTGTTGACCGAACTGGGCCTCGTGTGGCGCCGAATCGTGCTCTGCGCCGGGGACACCGGCTTCTCCGCCGCCAAGACCTATGACCTGGAGGTCTGGCTGCCGGGGCAGGGAGCTTGGCGGGAAATCTCCTCCTGCTCCAACACCCGCGACTTCCAGGCGCGCCGGATGAACGCCCGCTATCGCCCGAAGGAGGGCAAGGGCACCGCCTTCCTGCACACGCTCAACGGCTCCGGCGTCGCGCTGGGCCGGGCGCTGATCGCCGTGCTGGAGACGCACCAGCAGGCGGATGGCAGCGTCCGCGTGCCGCAGGTGCTGGCGCCCTGGATGCGGGACGTCACGCAGATCGGCTGAAGGTCCTTGCGGAGCCGTCGCCCAGACCATAGTTTGCATCCCATTCGGGGCGTAGCGCAGCCTGGTAGCGCATCTGCTTTGGGAGCAGAGGGCCGGAGGTTCGAATCCTCTCGCCCCGATACCCACTTCCGGCGGGGCCGCCCGCCAGCATGAGGCCGAGAGCACCGAAGGTCATGAGCCGCAACACTGCCATTGCCCGTATCTATTCCCCGGCGCGGTCGGCCATGCAGTCCGGGAAGGCAAGGGGCGGGGGCTGGATCCTGACTTTCGCGCCGGCCGAGGCCCGCAAGCTCGACCCGCTGACGGGCTGGTTCGGTTCGGGCGACACGCAGGCGCAGGTCCGCCTCAGCTTCTCCTCGCGCGAGGCGGCCGAGGCCTATGCCAAGTCCAATGGACTGGTCTATGAGGTCGAGGACGCGCCGGCGGTCCGGCGTGAGATCAAGCCGAAGTCCTATGCCGAGAACTTCCGCTACGGCCGGGCCGAGAACTGGACCCACTGATCCTGCCGGCGGCGCGGCGCCCTTAGCTCAACTGGACAGAGCAACCGGCTTCTACCCGGTTGGTTGGGGGTTCGAGTCCCTCAGGGCGCGCCACTCCCTGGCCCCTTAGGCTTCCCGCGCCACGCCGCCGCGCCTGCGAGGGGATGACGGCAAGCGACAGGAGCCGGAAACCGTGGCCGATGCAGCCACCATGTCAGGCCTGCGCCGCGTCGTGCGCTGGGTCGCGGCGCTCAACCTTGGCTATTTCGGCATCGAGTTTGTGGTGGCGCTTGCCATCGGCTCCGTTTCGCTCTTCGCCGACAGCATCGACTTCCTGGAAGACGCCTCGGTCAACCTGCTGATCCTGCTTGGCCTGGGCTGGAGCCTAAGGCAGCGTGCCCGGCTGGGCATGCTGCTCGCTCTGATCCTTCTGCTGCCCACTGCCGCGACGCTTTGGACGGCCTGGGAGAAGTTCCAGATGCCGATCCCGCCCGCACCTGTGGCGCTGGGCCTCGCCGGTGCGGGCGCCATGCTGGTCAATGGTGGCTGTGCGCTTATGCTGGCGCGTTTCCGGTCGCATGGTGGCAGCCTGACGCGGGCGGCCTTCCTCTCCGCGCGGAACGACGTGCTGGCCAACATCGCCATCGTCGGCGCGGGCCTGGTAACGGCCTATGTGTGGACTTCCGCTTGGCCGGACCTGATCGTCGGGCTTGGTATCGCCGCGATGAACGCGGATGCCGCCCGGGAGGTCTGGGAGGCCGCCCGTGATGAGCATCGCGCGGCGACTGACTGAAGCCGCCTGCCTCGAGAGTACGGGATCAGCCGAGGCTTTCTTCCAGGGACGCCGGGGCAGGTTGGACAGACTGTTCCCGCGGCTCCTTATAGGAGTGGCCCGCCGCAGCAGGCATGCGCAGCTCCGCCACCACGGGAAGATGGTCTGAGGCAGCTTTGCCGGCCGTGTCACGCCAGCTCGCACCGAGCAGGCCGATGGGGCGGCAGAAAATCTCGTCCAGCCGCAGAAGGGGGAAGCGCGCCGGGAAGGTCCGGTGTGCGGTGCGTGCCGGCAGCAGCGGCGAAAGACTGCGCCAGACCGGGCCGCGCCAGCTCCAGTCATTGAAGTCGCCCATCACCACGACGGGTCCCTCCATTTCGCGCACCAGTTTCGCCAGCCGGCTGGCCTGCCGGTGTCGCTCGGTCCGCTTCAGCCCGAGATGCGCGGCGACCACCCCGAGCAGCCCGGCCGGCGTGCGGATGCGGGCGCAGATGGCAGCGCGGGGTTCCCGGCCTTCGACGGAAAGGTCATGCACCGCCGAATGCTCCATCGGCCAGCGGCTGAGCAGCATGTGGCCATAGGCGCCGTCATGCGCGCGGATGGTTTCCGCATGCATGGCATGGCCGGCGAAGCGCTCCCGCAGCACGGTGAAGGGTGAGGGTCTGGCACCGCGGCCCCGCGCCTCGACCTCCTGCACGGCCAGCAGGTCAGGCTGGTGGCGGCGGATGAGGCCGAGCACGCGATCCAGGTCGTAGCGCCCGTCCGGGCCGATGGCCGAGTGGATGTTCCAGGTCATCGCCCGCAAGATCATGCTTCCTCCTTCTGCGCGGAACGGCGGCGGAACCAGCCCACCAGCATCTGCAGCCCATAGGAGAGCGCCGCCCAGGCGACCAGAACCAGCACGAAGCCGATGATGTCCGCCAGGGAGGGGTCCTGCATGATGCGCAGGAGCCGGTCGCCCAACGCGGTCATCAGCAGCAGCCCGGGCGCGAGGCCGAGCGCCGTGCCGGCCATGTAATCCAGCATGGGAATGCGGATGGCGCCCGCGACGAGGTTCACCAGCGTGAAAGGCGCGACGGGCATCAACCGCACCATCGTCACCGCCATGATGCCGTTGCGGGCGATGCTCCGGCTGATGCGGTTGATGCGCGGCCCCATGAACTTTCGCAGCACCTCCGGACCGGCCCTGCGCCCCACCAGATAGGTGAGGAAGGCACTGACCAGCGCGCCGACTGCCGCATACAACAGCCCTGGCCAGATGCCGAAGGCCGCCGCCGTGGCCACGATCAGCACGTTCACGGGGAAGGCGAGGAGGCCCAGGACCATGAAGAGGCCCAGCGCCATGGCCGGCCCCCAGGCGCCGTTCACGCTCTGCAGGGAGGCGCTGAAGGTCTGCGGATCAAGAAAGCTTGCCAGCGGCGTGTAGCGCCAGGCCACACCGAGCAGCAGAACCGGCCCCGCTACAAGAGCAATGCGAAGCCAGACGGGCATGAGGTGGGGTGTTCCGTTCCCTGAAGTGAAATCGGCCAGGAGCATGGTGGAGGTCAGCGGGCGCACCGGGTCGGCCACCGCCTCGATCGGCGGCAGCCTCTCGCCCTCCTCAAGCGTCCCGTCCTCGATGGGCAGCAGCTGGCGGCGCCGGCTGCCGAGACTGTCGAGCGCGGCGAAAAGCGAGCCCTCCCGCGTGGCCTCTGCCACCTGCTCGGGCGTGGCGCCGAGATGCTCGGCCAGGAACCGGTCGCGCACGCGGCGGATCTCTGCCCGCATCGCCTCGTCCCGCGCCTCGATGACCAGGTCGCACTCGCTGTCGGTCGCCATGGAGCGGTTGCAGAGGTTGGCCGAGCCGACCCGCAGCAGCCGGTCGTCCACGATCATCACCTTGGAGTGGACCATGACATCCGCCTGCGGGCCCCGCCGGCCACCGACATGGGGATAGAGCAGCCGCACCCGGTCCATCACGCCGGCCCGGCGCAATGTCTCGGTGAAGCGGATGCGGCCCGCCAGCATGGTGCGGTGCTCCAGCCAGGTATGGTGCGTCTTTGGGCCGAGGATCACCGCCTCAAGCTGCGGCTGCTGCCGCATCCGGTCGGCCAGGCGCTGCGCCAGCGAGAGGTTGGTGAGGAACTGGTTCTCGATGTAGATGCTGCGTTCGGCAGCATCGATCATGTCCTCGAAGAGCCGTTGGACCTCGCGGATCTCCGGCTCATCCTCGAAGCTGCCCATGGTCCGGGCAATGCCGATTTCCACATGGTTGAAATCGGGGGCCACGTCGCCCGGCCACAGGTCGGCCTCATCCATGCCGAGAGGCGAGGGAGCCGGCAGTTCCTCACAGGCGCTGCGAGCCCACCGGGAGCGAAAGAGCTCCGACAGGGCGGTGGCAGCGGGGCCATCCACCATCATCTGGGTGTCGTGAAAAGGGGGATAGGTCTCGTCGCGGGGGTCAACGCGATGGGGGTTGTGGATCTTGTGCTGCGGCGTGTCCCATCGGCGAATCGTCAGGTCGAGGCCTCCGGCAAATGCCAGGCTGTCGTCGATGATGGCCAGCTTCTGGTGGTGCGAGGCGCCGAAGGAGATCTCGTCGTCGAGGCAGAGCTCGATCTGCCAAGGGGTATTCCATTGCAGGCTCAGCGCGGGCAGCAACTCCCGCTCCAGCGCATAGAGCACGGAATAGTCCCAGAGCAGGAGCTTGATGCGCAGGTCCGGCCTGCGCTGCACCAGGGCGGCCAGGAAGGGGCCAAGTGCAGCGGGGAGACCGTCCGCCGCCTCGCCGCTGTGGCCCACCAGCGGCGTGCGGCTGTCGATGTCCCAGCCGGCGATGAGGATGCTGTGGCGGGCCTTCTTCATCGCCTCGCGCAGCGCGCCGAAATAGTTGGCGGCGTCCATCAGCACCTTGGCGCGGGGTGCCCGCTCCAGCCGCCAGACATTCTCGCCAGGCCGGAGCAGCCGCTCCTGCCCCGACGCCGGGTCACGCAGCGCCCCGGCCGTGCGGCAAGGCTCGGCCATATCGATCAGATTGCCCATCAACCCGCTGCAACGCGGCGGAGGGCGAAAAGTGTCAGGCTTCGATGCGCGCCGGGATCATGACGGGGATGTTGTCCAGTAGGCGGACGCTCCCCAGCTGCGCGGCGACGATGAGGCGGGCTTCGCCGGCCGCACCCGCAGGCCAGGGCTGGAGGCTGTCGGGCACGACCAGCTTCAGGTAGTCCACACCAAAGCCGGCCTGCGTCAGCGCCTCCTGCTGGCGTGCCAGCGTCTCCTCGGGCGGTGCGCCGCGCGACAGCGCCATGGCGATTGCCTGCAGCGCGCGGGGCAACTGCGCCGCCGCGCCGCGCTCGCCCGCCGAAAGGCGCTGGTTTCGGGAGGAGAGGGCCAGCCCGTCGCCGTCCCGCACCGTCGGCAGGGGCAGGATGCGGATGGGCAGGTGCAGGTCCGTCACCACGCGGCGGATTACCTGGAGCTGCTGCCAGTCCTTCTCGCCGAACACCGCCACATCGGCGCGCGTCATCATGAAGAGCTTGGTGCAGACGGTAGCCACGCCGCGGAAGTGGCCGGGGCGGGCGGCGCCCTCCCAGCCCTCCGCGGGGCCGGCGGGCTCGATGCGGGTGGCATCGCCGGGTGGGTACATCACCGCGGGCGTGGGCAGCCAGACGAGGTCACAGCCGGCCTCTCGCAGCTTTTCCAGGTCGCCGGCCTCGTCGCGCGGGTAGCGGGCGAGGTCCTCCTGCGGGCCGAACTGCAACGGGTTGACGAAGATCGAGACGATGACGCGGTCCGCTGCCTGCCGGGCGGCCTCCACCAGCGCGAGATGGCCGGCGTGGAGGGCGCCCATGGTCGGCACCAGCCCGATGCGCTGGCCCTGGGCACGCCATGCCTCCGTGGTGGCCCTCAGCCCCGCCAGTTCCCGCTCGACCTGCATCTTGCCCTCCAAGCACGCTTTGGTGAGCTGAGTGCCCCCCCCGCGCCGACAGCGCAAGGGCCGGAGGACGCAGGATGGCTTGACGTTTGGCGCCCCGCGCGGGATCACGCCCAGCGCCAGGCCCGAAAGGTTCGATGATGCAGCGTGTTTTCTCCGGGATTCAGCCCTCCGGCATCCCCACCCTCGGCAACTACCTGGGCGCCATCCGCAACTGGGTGCCCATGCAGAACGGCGATGCCTCGCTCTTCTGCGTGGTGGACCAGCACGCCATTACCGTCTGGCAGGACCCGAAGGAACTGGCGCGGCAGACGCGCGAGATGGCGGCGGCGCTGATCGCCTGCGGCCTGAGTCCGGAACGCTGCATCCTCTTCGTGCAGAGCCATGTGCCCGCCCATGCGCGCCTCGCCTGGATTTTCAACTGCGTGGCCCGCATCGGCTGGCTGAACCGCATGACGCAGTTCAAGGACAAGGCGGGCAAGGACCGCGAGGGCGCCTCGGTGGGGCTCTACGTCTATCCCAACCTGATGGCGGCCGACATCCTGGCCTACCACGCCACCCAGGTGCCGGTGGGCGATGACCAGAAGCAGCACATCGAGCTGGCCAACGACATCGCCCAGAAGTTCAACCACGACTACGGAGAAGAGTTCTTCCCTGTCATCCAGCCGCTGATCCAGGGCGTCGCCGCCCGGGTGATGTCGCTGCGTGACGGCACGAAGAAAATGTCGAAGTCGGACCCCTCCGACCAGTCGCGCATCAACCTGACCGACGATGCCGATGCCGTGGCGCTGAAGGTCCGCCGCGCCAAGACGGACCCGGAGCCGCTGCCCTCCGAGGAGCGTGGCCTGGAGGGGCGGCCCGAGGCGCGCAACCTCGTCGGCATCCTCGCCGCCGTCACGGACAGCACGGCCGAGGCGGTGCTGGCCCAGCATGGCGGCAAGGGCTTCGGCGCCTTCAAGGAGGTGCTGGCGGAGGCGCTGGTGGCCAAGCTTTCGCCCATTCAGGCGGAGATGAAGCGGCTGCTGGACGATCCGGCGGCGGTCGATGCCGCCCTGCGCCGCGGCGCCGACAAGGCGGCGGCCATCGCCGACCCGATCGTGCGCCGCGCCGAGGAACTGGTCGGCTTCCTGCCACCGCGCTGAGCGCGCGGGGCAGGGGAGGCACCGCCGGCCTGCGCGTCAGGCCGGCAGCAGCAGGGTGGCGGCAGCCTGGGCGGCGATGCCCTCGCCCCGGCCGGTGAAGCCCAGGCGCTCCGTGGTGGTGGCCTTCACCGAGACCCGGCCGACCGGGATGCCGAGCAGTTCTGCCACCCGCGCCCGCATCGCTTCGGAATGCGGGGCGATCTTCGGGCGCTCGCAGATCAGCGTCACGTCCACATGCGTCAGGATCCCGCCGCGCGCGGCCACGCGGCCGGCGGCATGGCGCAGGAAGGCGGTGCTGTCGGCGTCCTTCCACTGCATGTCACTGGGTGGGAAGTGGCGGCCGATATCGCCTTCGGCCAGGGCGCCGTAGATGGCGTCGCAGAGCGCGTGCAGGCCCACATCCGCGTCCGAATGCCCTTCCAGCCCCAGCGGGTGCGGGATGGTGACGCCGCAGAGGATGAGCGGGCGGCCCTCCACCAGCCGGTGGACGTCGAAGCCCGTGCCCATGGCGGGCAGCAGGCGCGGCAGAAGGGACGCCTCGGCGCGGGCGAGATCCTCGGGATAGGTCACTTTCAGGTTGCTCTCCGATCCGGGCAGCAGCGCCACAGGCAGGCCGGCGGCCTCCAGCAGCGCGGCATCGTCGGTGGCTTCTTCGCGCGCGGCGCGGTGCGCGTCCAGCAGGACGGTGAAGCGGAAGGCCTGCGGCGTCTGCGCGCGGTAGAGCCCGGCGCGCGGCACCGTGCGCAGGACGCGGCCGTCCTCGCCCGCCTTCAGCGTGTCGCTGACCGGCTGGGCAGGGATGGCGCCGGGGCAGGCTTCCAGCGCCTTCAGCAGGGCCGGTACGGTGCCGGCGGGGACGAAGGGGCGGGCAGCGTCATGCACCAGCACAATGTCCGGGGGCTCGGCGGCCAGTGCCTCCAGCCCAGCGCGAACGCTGGCCTGGCGAGTGGCGCCGCCCTGCACGGCGGGGAGGCAGGGCAGGCCGGCCAGCGCCGCCTCCGCCTCTTGTGCCTCGGTGGGGCCCGCCACCACCGGCAGGAGGGCGGTCACCCCACCATCGGCGAGCAGTGCCTCGGCGGCGTGGCGCAGGATGGGGCGGCCGGCGAGGGCGAGGTATTGCTTCGGCCGTTCGGCGCCGAAGCGGCTGCCTGTTCCGGCAGCCATGAGCAGGGCGATGACACGCATGGCGCGGACCCTATCCGCACCGCGCCGCCGCGCCCAGGGGGGAGTGTTTCCGGAACGGCTTCAAGGGGCGCATCGTTCGTCAAGCGACGAATTTTGCCAACAGGCCGGGCGGTTTGCTCATGGACGGACCGGGACCTTCTCACTAGATTGCCCAAATCATGAGCATCGCCCCTACGCCTTCCACGGCCGCGCCGCCGGTGTTGCGGCCGATCACGGTCGGGCCGATCCGCATCGAGGCCCCGGTCATCCTGGCGCCCATGTCCGGCGTCACCGATCTGCCCTTCCGCCGGCTCTGCCGTGAGCTGCAGGCGCCCATGGTGGTCAGCGAGATGATCGCCAGTCAGGCCATGGTGCGGGAGAACCGCCAGACGCTGAAGATGGCCGAGGTGGACGGCTTCGGCGGCCCGGCCAGCGTGCAGCTCGCCGGCTGCGACCCCGTGACCATGGGCGAGGCGGCGAAGCTGGCGGCGGACCGCGGCGCCGCCATTGTGGACATCAATTTCGGCTGCCCGGTGAAGAAGGTGGCGGTCGGCCAGCAGGCCGGCAGCGCCCTGATGCGGGACGAGGTGCATGCGGCCCGCCTGCTGGAAGCGACGGTGAAGGCCGTCTCCGTGCCCGTCACGCTGAAGATGCGGATGGGCTGGGACCACAACAGCCTGAACGCCCCGCGCCTGGCGAAGATCGCCGAGGAGTGCGGCATCCGCATGGTGACGGTGCATGGCCGCACCCGGCAGATGTTCTACACCGGCACCGCCGACTGGGCTTTCGTCGCACAGGTGAAGCAGGCGGTGGGCATCCCCGTCATCGTCAATGGCGACATCCTGACGCCGCAGGACGCGGCCGAGGCGCTGCGCCAGTCCGGCGCGGACGGCGTGATGATCGGCCGCGGCTGCTATGGCCGCCCCTGGCTGCTCGCCCGCATCGCCGCCTACCTGACCACCGGCGCCGAGCTGCCGGAGCCCGACCTCGCGACGCAGTACGAGATCCTGCTGCGGCACTACCGCGCCATGCTGGACCACCACGGCGCCCATCCCGGCGTGCGGCTCGCCCGCAAGCACCTCGCCTGGTACTCGAAGGGTCTGCCCGGCTCGGCGGAGTTCCGCGTGCAGGTGAACCGGGCGGAGACGGCCGAGGCCGCTGAGGCCCTGCTGGAAGCCTTCTACCGCCCGCTGATCGAGCAGGGCGTGGAGGCGGTGCGGGATGCATTCCGCGAGCCCGACCAGGATGCGCTGGCGGCATGAACGGCCCGATCCTGTCGTTCCGCCGCCCGGAGGAGGGCACGGGCATGGCGATGCCTGACGCCGTGGCCCTCCTTGCCGCATTGCCCGTACCCGTGGTGGTGCTGGACGCGCAGGATCGCTTTCGCTCCGCCAATCCGGCGGCGGAGCAGTTTTTCCAGCTTTCCGCCGGCACCCTGGCGCAGCACGGCCTGGCCGACCTGATCCCACCCGACAGCCGGCTCTTCGCCCTGGTCGCGCAGGTACGGACGCTCGACGCCCCGGTTTCCGACCATGACCTGACGCTGGAGAGCCCACGCCTGTACCGTACCGGCGTGGCGGCGCATGGCGCGCCGTTGCCCGAGCTGCCCGGCGCCGTGGTGCTGACGCTGCAGGATGGCAGCAAGGCGCAGAAGCTGGAGCGGCAGCTCGACTTCCGCGGTGCGGCGCGCGGCGCCTCGGCCATGGCGGAGATGCTGGCCCATGAGGTGAAGAACCCGCTTTCCGGCATCCGCGGCGCTGCGCAGTTGCTGGAGCAGTCGGCCAGCGAGGCGGACCGCGAGCTTTGCGAGCTGATCCAGGACGAGGTGGACCGCATCCGCAGCCTGGTCGAGCGGATGGACATGTTCTCCGAGCGCCCGGTGGAGCGCGCCCCGGTGAACATTCACGAGGTCCTTGACCATGTCCGGCGCATCGCCGGGCGCGGCTTCGCCAGCCATCTGCGGATTATCGAGGACTACGACCCGTCCTTGCCGCCGGTCTTTGGCAACCGCGACCTGCTGGTGCAGATCCTGCTGAACCTGGTGAAGAACGCCGCCGAGGCCGTGGACCCGCAAACGGGCGAGATCCATCTTTCCACCGCCTATCATCACGGCGTGCGGATCGCCATTCCGGGCTCGCGCGAGCGGGTCCACCTGCCGTTGCAGGTCCGCGTGCGCGACAATGGTCCCGGCATCGCGGAGGATGTCCGCGCCACCATCTGGGAACCCTTTGTTTCCACCAAGCGGGGCGGGCAGGGGCTCGGGCTGGCGCTCGTGGCCAAGCTGGTCGCCGACCAGGGTGGTCTGATCGAGTGCGACAGCCGTCCGGGCCGCACCGTCTTCCGCCTTTCCCTTCCGATGGTGCCGCCCGGCTTCGCCGATACCCCCATTGGCCACCCCAAGACCCGCGACGAATGACCGATACCCGCACCATCCTTGTGGCCGACGACGATCGCGCCATCCGTACCGTCCTCTCTCAGGCGCTGGGACGCGCCGGCTACACGGTGAGGGCCACCTCCTCGGCCGCTACGCTCTGGCGGTGGGTGGAGGAAGGCGCCGGCGATCTGGTGATCACCGACGTGGTGATGCCCGACGAAAACGGGCTGGACCTCGTGCCGCGCATCAAGCGCGTGCGGCCGGAGTTGCGCGTCGTCGTGATGTCCGCGCAGTCCACCTTCATGACAGCGGTGAAGGCGGCGCAGCGTGGCGCCTTCGAGTACCTGCCCAAGCCCTTCGACCTGAAGGAGCTGCTGGCCGTGGTCGCCCGGGCGCTCACCGCGCCGGCCCTGCCACAGCCGCAGGAGGAGGACGGGGAGAGCGAGGGCGAGCGCCTGCCGCTGGTGGGCCGCTCGCCGGCCATGCAGGAGATCTACCGCACCGTCGCGCGGCTGACGACAACCGACCTCACCGTGATGATCACCGGCGAGAGCGGCACCGGCAAGGAGCTCGTGGCGCGCGCCCTGCACGACTATGGCCGCCGCCGCACCGGTCCCTTCGTCGCCATCAACATGGCGGCGATCCCGCGCGAGCTGATCGAGAGCGAACTGTTTGGCCATGAGCGCGGGGCCTTCACCGGTGCCCTGGCGCGCGGCGTCGGCCGCTTCGAGCAGGCGGCGGGCGGCACGCTCTTCCTCGACGAGATCGGCGACATGCCGCCCGAGGCGCAGACCCGCCTGCTGCGCGTGCTGCAGGAAGGCGAGTTCACCACCGTCGGCGGGCGCAATCCGATCAAGGCGAATGTCCGCATCGTTGCCGCCACGCACCGGGACCTGCGGCAGGCGATCCGCCAGGGATTGTTCCGCGAGGACCTGTTCTACCGGCTCAACGTGGTGCCCATCCGCCTGCCGCCCCTGCGCGAGCGGCTGGAGGACATTCCGCTGCTGGCCAAGCACTTCCTGGACCGCGCGAAGGCGTCCGGCCTGCCGGCCAAGCAGCTCGACCAGGGTGCCGTGGAGCGGCTGCGCCAGCATTCCTGGCCCGGCAATGCGCGCGAGCTGGAGAACCTGATGCGGCGCCTGGCCGCGCTCTACCCGCAGGAGGTGATCGGCGCCGATGCCGTCGCCGCCGAGCTGACCGAGGCCGCGCCCATCGCCGACCCCGAGACGCGCACCCCCGAGACGCTGGAGCAGGCCGTGGAGCGGCACCTCAGCAGCTTCGTGGCGGCGCAGAAGGATGGGCTGCCGGTGCGCGACCTCTATGAGCGCGTGCTGGCCGAGGTGGAGCGCCCGCTGCTGCGGCTCGCCCTCTCGGCAACGCGCGGCAACCAGATCAAGGCCGCCGCCATGCTGGGGCTGAACCGGAACACGCTGCGCAAGAAGATCCGCGAGCTCGACCTGCCGGTGGTGCGCGGGGTGTCGTGAAACGCCTGACCAGCCGGTTCGGCGAGAACCGCCCCTCGCTCTTCCGCCGCATCCTGGATGCGCTGCTGGGGCGGGGCGTGACGATCGCCCTGGCGGTGGGCGCGCTGCTGCTGGGCATCGGCACCTTCACCCTGCTCTCCGGGGGGAGCCCCTTCGGCCCCACCCGGCCCGGGCAGGTGGTGGCGATGGTGTTGGTGAACGCCGCCTTCCTGCTGCTGCTCGCGGTTTCGCTGATCGCGCGGCTGGTGCGGGTCTGGGCCGAGCGGCGGCGCGGCTCGGCCGGCTCGCGGCTGCATGTGCGGCTGGTGATGCTGTTCAGCGTCGTCGCCGTGGTGCCGGCGCTGCTGGTGGCCATCTTCGCCGCGGTGTTCTTCAACCTGGGCATCCAGGCCTGGTTCAGCGACCGCGTGCGGGAGACGCTGGAGGCCAGCCTGGTTGCCTCGCGCGCCTATCTGGACGAGCACCGCAACGCGATCCGCGCCGATGCGCTGGCCATGGCGGCGGACCTGAACCGCGCGGGGCGGCTGCTGGATTCCAACCAGTACGGCTTCGCGCAGATCCTCGCCACGCACACCGTGCTGCGGGGCCTCACCGATTCCGTGGTCTTCGATCCCGTGACCGGCCGCGTCGTCTCGCATGCCGGGCTGACCACCACCCCGGTGCTGGAGCCGCTACCGGCCTGGGCGATGGAGCTGGCCCGCAGCGGCGAGGTGGCGGTGCTGCCCGGCGAGTCGGAGGAGGGGCGGGTGCGCGCCCTGGTCGAGCTGGACATCGGCCCAGGGCTGATGCTGCTGATCGGCCGGCCGGTGGACCCTGGCGTGATCGAGCACATGAAGCGTACCGAGCGGGCCTTCCAGGCCTATGACCAGCTCGACCGCAACCGCTCCGGGCTGCAGATCACCTTCGCGATGATCTTCGCCATCGCGGCGCTGCTGGTGCTGATGGCGGCGGTGCTGATCGGCCTAGTCATCGCCAACCAGATCGCCCGGCCGCTGGCCCGGCTGATCATCGCGGCCGACCGGGTGCGCTCGGGCGACCTCTCGGTGCGCGTGACCGAGAGCGAGGCGGATGACGAGGTCGGCACGCTCTCCCGCGCCTTCAACCGCATGACCAACCAGCTCGCCGCGCAGCGCAGCGAGCTGATGGAGGCCTATCGCCAGATCGACGAGCGGCGGCGCTTCACCGAGACGGTGCTGGCCGGCGTCTCGGCCGGGGTGATCGGGCTGGACACCGAGGGCCGCATCAACCTGCCCAACCGCAGCGCCAGCGAGCTGCTGGGCCGCGACCTCAGCACCGAGCTTGGGAACCGGCTCGCCGAGGTGGTGCCCGAGTTTGCGCCCCTGATGGACGCGGCGCTGGCGACGCCCGAGCGGCCGCAGATGGCTGAGATCCGCATCGGCCCCGCCAGTGAGCGGCGCTCTCTCCTGGCACAGGTGGGCGCCGAGTTGCAGCGTGGGCAGGTGGTCGGCTTCGTGTTGACCTTCGACGACATCACCGAACTGCTCTCGGCGCAGCGCAAGGCGGCCTGGGCGGATGTGGCCCGCCGCATCGCGCACGAGATCAAGAACCCGCTGACTCCCATCCAGCTCTCCGCCGAGCGGCTGAAACGGCGCTATCTGAAGGAAATCCAGTCCGACCCTGACACCTTCAAGGCCTGCACCGACACCATCGTCCGGCAGGTCGAGGATATCGGGCGGATGGTGGATGAGTTCTCAGCCTTCGCGCGCATGCCGCAGCCGGTGATCCGCCCCGAACCGGTCGACCAGGTTGTCCGGGAGGCGCTGGTTCTCCAGCAGCACGCGCATCACGACATTGTTTATACGACGCAAATTCCCTCCGAGGTGCCCCGCGTCGCCTGCGACCGCCGGTTGATCGGCCAGGCCCTGACCAACCTGCTTGCCAATGCTGCCGACGCCGTGGCGATGCGCCGGCAGGCCGAGGCGGCCGAAGGAACCGAGCCGCCGGCCGGCCGGATCGCGCTTTCGGTGGAGGTGGGTGAGGAATGGGTCACACTCGCGGTGGAGGATGACGGCATCGGCCTGCCACAGGGCGAGGAGCGGGCGCGGCTGACCGAGCCCTACGTGACTCATAAAGCAAAAGGGACTGGCCTTGGTCTTGCCATCGTCAAGAAGATCATGGAGGACCACGGAGGAAGGCTGGTGCTGACCGAGCGACGCGACGCCGCGGGAGGACCATTGCCGGGCGCCAGGGCGGCGCTGCTGCTGCCGAGGCGCAGCGAGCCAGAATCCGGGACAGAGATGGCGGCAAAAAGCACGGAGATGCAGCAGCATGGCGCATGATATCCTGATCGTCGATGACGAGCCGGACATCCGCGCGCTGATCGAGGGCATCCTTTCGGACGAAGGCTACGAGACCCGCGTCGCGCAGAATTCCGACACGGCGCTGGCCGCCTTCCGGGCCCGCCGACCCAGCCTCGTCATTCTCGACATCTGGCTGCAGAACTCACGCCTGGATGGCCTCGGCATCCTGGAGGCCATGCAGCGGGAGGAGCCCAAGGTCCCCGTGGTCATGATCTCTGGCCACGGCACCATCGAGACGGCGGTGCAGGCGATCCAGCAGGGCGCCTATGACTTCATCGAGAAGCCCTTCAAGTCCGACCGGCTGCTGCTGATCGCCGAGCGGGCGCTGGAGGCCGCGCGGCTGAAACGCGAGGTTAGCGAGCTGAAGCTCCGCGCGGGGGCCGAAACGGAGCTGCTGGGCACCTCCTCGCAGATCTCGCAACTGCGCAACGCGATCGAGCGCGTCGCGCCGACCGGCAGCCGGGTGCTGATCGCCGGGCCCGCCGGCGCTGGCAAGGAGGTGGCCGCGCGCATGATTCATGCCCGCTCCCGCCGCGCCGCCGAGCCCTTCGTGGCGCTGAACTGCGCCACGCTCAATCCCGCGCGCTTCGAGGAGGAGCTGTTCGGCATCGAGTCCAGCACGGACCCGCAGGCGCCGCCGCGCCGCGCCGGCGTGCTGGAGCGCGCCCATGGCGGCACGCTGCTGCTGGACGAGGTGGCGGACATGCCCCTGGAAACCCAGGGCAAGATCGTCCGTGCGCTGCAGGAACAGGGCTTCGAACGCGTCGGCGGCGCGACGCGGGTGAAGGTGGATGTGCGCGTGATCGCCACCACCAACCGCGATCTCGCCGCCGAGATCGCGGCCGGGCGCTTCCGTGAGGATCTCTACTACCGTCTGGCCGTCGTGCCGCTGCGGGTGCCGGCGCTGCGCGAGCGGCGCGAGGATGTGCCGCTGCTGGCGCGCTACTTCATGGCGCGCACGGCCGAGACCTCCGGCGTGCCGGCGCGCGAACTGTCCGAGGACGTGCTGGCGGCCATGCAGGCCTATGACTGGCCGGGCAATGTCCGCCAGCTCCGCAACCTCGTGGACTGGCTGCTGATCATGGCGCCGGGCGGCCCGGGCGAGCCGATCCGGCCGGAGATGCTGCCGCCGGAGGTGGGCGCCGCCGCACCCGCCGCGCTGAAGCTCGACCGCTCCTCCGAGATCATGACCCTGCCGCTGCGCGAGGCGCGGGAACTGTTCGAGCGGCAGTACCTGGAGGCCCAGCTCCTGCGCTTCGGCGGCAATATCAGCCGCACCGCCAATTTCGTCGGCATGGAGCGCAGCGCATTGCACCGGAAGCTGAAGTTCCTCGGCGTTCAGGCCGAGGATCGCGCCGTGCAGGGGTGAGGAAAGCGCAGGCGGGGCATTGCCGCTTCGCGCTCGCGGGGCGAAGCTGCGCCCCCGTCGTCATGACCAGCAGGAAGAGACTCAGGGCATGTCCCGCATCGCCTATGTGAACGGCCGTTATCTCCCCCAGCGCGAGGCCAGCGTGAACGTCGAGGATCGCGGCTATCAGTTCGGCGATGGCATCTATGAGGTGGTGCACCTCTATGACGGCCGCTTCATCGACGAGGACCGCCATCTCGACCGGCTGGAGCGCTCGCTGCGGGAGATCCGCCTGCCCATGCCGATGCCGCGGCAGGCGCTGTCGCACGTTCTGCACGAGGTCGCGCGCAAGAACCGGGTGCGGGAAGGGCTGCTCTACATGCAGGTGACGCGCGGTGTGGCGCGGCGTGACCATCCATTCCCCGCGCAGCCTGTGCCGCCCGCCCTGGTGGTGACGGTGAAGCGCATCGCCCCCTATCCGGCCAGCATCGACAACTGGAGCGGGGCGGCAATCACCCTGCCGGACCTGCGCTGGGCACGGCGCGACATCAAGACGACCAACCTGTTGCCCAACGTGCTGGCACGCCAGGCGGCGCGGGAGCAAGGCGCCATCGAGGCCATTCTCTACGAGGAGGAGACCGGCCTCGTCACCGAGGGTGCGGCGACCAATTTCTGGGTCGTGGACGAGAACGGCACCATCCGCACCCGCCCGCTCTCGCACGACATCCTGCCCGGCTGCACCCGCGGTGCACTGATGGCCGAGCTGAAGCAGGCCGGCATTCCCTTCGAGGAACGCCCCTTCACGCGGGATGAGCTGAAGCGCGCCCGCGAGGCCTTCATCACCTCCGCCACCTCCTTCGTGAAGCCAATCGTGAAGATCGATGGTGCCCCGGTGGGTGAGGGTGTGCCCGGTCCGGTCGCGCGACGGCTCTTCGAGCTGTTCGCGCGCCATGTGAAGGGCGGCATGAAGAACGCGGCGTGAGAGCGGCATCGCTGCCGGTTCCGCAGGCCATCCTGTGGGACTGGGATAACACGCTGGTGGATGCCTGGGGCGGCGTGCAGGCGGGGATGAACGCCGCGCTGCGCGCCTTCGGCCTGCCCGAATGGTCCATCGAGGAGGTGCGCGCCCGCGCGCGCCTCTCGCTGCGCGACGCCTTCCCGGCCATTTTCGGCGGTGAATGGGAGCGTGCGCGCGATCTGTTCTATGCGGAGGTGCGCGCTCGTCACCTGGAGTTCATTACGCCACTCGACGGCATCTACGCCGCGCTCGATGCTGCGGCGGGCTGGCCGCTCGGCGTGGTTTCGAACAAGCAGGGACCGATCCTGCGCCGGGAGGCGGCGCATCTCGGCTGGGAAACCCGCTTCGGCGCGCTGATCGGGGCAGGGGATGCGGCCGCTGACAAGCCGGACGCGGCGCCAGTGTTGATGGCGCTGGAGCGGCTCGGCGTTTCGCCTGGACCGGCGGTCTGGTTCATCGGCGACACTGGCGTGGACATGCAGGCCGCCCGGGCGGCCGGCTGCACCGCCGTGCTGCTCTGGGATGCCGCGCATGACGGCGGCGTGGCCGCGCTGGCGCCGGATGTGGATTTCACCGACGCGCATGTGCTTGCGGAATGCCTGCGCGGCCTTGCCAAGACCCCCCGGCTTGCATGATCTTGCGGGCGAACCGGCGGGCAGCCCGCCCGCCGGGGCGGAGCCCCATGCATGCCCGCGTGACCGCGCCGGTGGCCCTTGAAGGGGCCCGCCAAGAAAAAGAAGGACCGAGCCTATGGCCGCCGAGAAGTCCCAAAATGTTCAGGACGTGTTCCTGAACCATGTCCGCAAGAGCAAGACTCCGGTGACCATCTTCCTGGTCAACGGCGTGAAGCTTCAGGGCATCATCACCTGGTTTGACAATTTCTCCGTCCTGCTGCGTCGGGACGGTCACACCCAGCTGGTCTATAAGCACGCTATCAGCACCGTCATGCCGGGCGCGCCGATCACGCTGTTCGATGCCTCCTCCGCCACCTCCGGGACGGCCGCTGCGGCGCCTGCTCCCACCGGCACCGTGAACGTGACGCGGAACGGCACCCTGACGATGCAACGCGAGGTCAATCCTGTCGGCTCCTCCGACTGACACCGGCGCGGCACGGAGCGGCAAGCCGACGCTTGCCGCCGTGCTGCTGCCGTATGAACGCCCGACGCGCCCGGCGGGCGCCGAGGGCATTGTCGTCCTCTCCGATGCCCGCTTCGCCAGCCGCGCCGCCGAGGCGCGTCTGGCGGAGGCGGTTGGACTCGCCGCCTCCATCGGCCTGACCGTCGTGCACAGCACGGTGCTGCCGCTGCGCAGCCGGCGCCCCGCCACGCTGATGGGCGAGGGACAGGTCGAGATGGTGAAGGGCGCCATCGACGAGAATCAGGTCGGCGTGGTGGTGGTTGATGCCGCCCTTTCGCCGGTCCAGCAGCGCAATCTCGAGCGGGCCTGGGGCTGCAAGGTCATTGACCGGACCGGTCTGATCCTGGAGATCTTCGGCGAGCGCGCCCGCACCCGGGAAGGCACGCTGCAGGTCGAACTGGCGCATCTGGAGTACCAGCGCACACGATTGGTGCGGTCCTGGACCCACCTTGAGCGGCAGCGGGGCGGCTTCGGCTTTCTCGGCGGCCCTGGTGAAAGCCAGATCGAGATCGATCGACGGCTGATCGGCGAGCGCATCGTCAAGCTGAAGCGCGAGCTGGAGCAGGTGCGCCGCACGCGTGGCCTGCACCGGGCGGCGCGCACCCGCGTGCCGTTCCCGGTGGTGGCATTGGTCGGCTACACCAATGCCGGCAAGTCCACGCTGTTCAACGCGCTCACCGGCGCTGGCATCTATGCGCAGGACCAGCTCTTCGCCACGCTGGACCCGACCATGCGGGCGATCCGGCTGCCCAGTGGCCGCACGATCATCCTCTCCGACACGGTCGGCTTCATCAGCGACCTGCCGACCCAGCTGATCGAAGCCTTCCGCGCGACGCTGGAAGAGGTGGCCTCCGCCGACATCATCCTGCATGTGCGGGATGTTGCGCATCCCGATAGTGCTGCCCAGCGCGCCGACGTCATCGGCGTACTGACCGAGATGACCTCGGGCTCCAACCCGACGCTGGACGAGAACTGGCCAAAGCGCACCATCGAGGTGCTGAACAAGGCCGATCTGCTCGGCGGCGCGGCAGCGGTTCCCGGCACTGACGACGCGAATTCGGTGGTGGTCTCGGCGCTGACGGGGGAGGGGCTGGACGCGCTGAGGGCCGCGCTCGATGTCCGTCTCGCCGCGGGCATGGAGACGGTCGAGTACGCCATTCCCCCGGTCGATGGCGCGCGGCTGGCCTGGCTCTACCAGCACGGCGAGGTGCTGACCCGCGCTGACAGCGAGGAGAACATCCGCCTCACCGTGCGGCTTTCCCCGGCCGACCGCGCCCGCTTCGAGCAATCCTGACCGCGACGAGGACCCGATGCGCTTTACCTCCAGCCTGGCGACCGACATCGCCGTCCTCCTGCGCGATGCGGCGCAGGCGGAGATCAAGCCCCGCTTTCGGCGCCTCGCCAGCGGCGCCATCCGCACCAAAACGAGCATCACGGACCTGGTGACGGATGCCGACGAGGCGGCGGAGCGGCGCATCACGGCCGAGCTGACGGCGCGCTTCCCGGGCTGTGTGGTGGTCGGCGAGGAGGCCACGGCCGCCGACCCCTCCATCCTGAGCCGGCTGGCTGGCGCCGACCTTGCGTTCGTGGTCGATCCGGTGGACGGCACGGCCAATTTCGCCGCCGGCGTGCCGCTCTTCGGCTGCATGGCCGCCGCCGTGGCCAAAGGCGAGGTGGTGGCCTCCTGGATCTACGACCCCATGGGGGACGACACCGCCATCGCGCTGCGCGGGGAAGGCGCCTGGATCGAGGCGCCGGACGGCCACCGCACGGACCTGCACGTCGCGCCGGCGGCCCCGGTGGACCAGATGATCGCCGGCATTTCCTGGACCTACATCGCGGAGCCCTGGAAGAGTCGGCTCACCGCCCGGATGCCGCGGCTGGCCGGCGCTGTGCATTTCCGCTGCGCGGCGCATGAGTACCGGCTGGTCGCCTCCGGCGGCGCGCATGCCGTGCTCTACAACCGGCTGATGCCCTGGGACCACCTGCCGGGCTGGCTGCTGCACCAGGAGGCCGGCGGCTACAGCGCCCGCTTCGACGGCAGCCCATACCGTCCCGAGCACACCGGCGGTGGCCTGCTCGCCGCGCCGGACAAGGAAAGCTGGCTGGCCCTCAAGGCGGCCCTGCTGGACGACTGATCCAGAACGGCGCCGGGATACTGCCTCCCGGCGCCGCGCCCATTTCACTCGCCGCGGCGCTCGGCGGCCTTCACCTGCTGCCAAGTGGCCTCCATTTCCTCCAAATCCACATCCGGAAGGCTCTGACCCTCAGCGGTCAGCCGCGCCTCCATGGCGTTGAAGCGGCGCTCGAACTTGGCATTGGCGGCGCGGAGGCAGGCTTCCGGGTCGAGATCCAGCTTGCGGGCCAGGTTCACCATCGCGAAGAGCATGTCGCCAAGCTCATCCGCCATGCGCTCCGGCGCGGCGCCGGGAAGCTCGGCGCGCAGCTCGGCGACTTCCTCCACCAGCTTGTCCAGCACCGCATCCGGGTTCGGCCAGTCGAAACCCACCCGGGCAGCGCGGCGGGCCAGCTTGTTGGCGCGGGTCAAGGCGGGCAGGGCAGGTGGAATGCCCGCCAGCGTGCCGGTTTCAGCCCGCGCCATGCGCTCGGCCTGCTTCTGCACCTCCCAGGCGGCATTCTGCTGGGCGGTGTCCCGTGCGTCAGCCTCGCCGAAGACATGCGGGTGCCGGCGGATCATCTTGTCCGAGATCGTGCGCGCCACGGCCGCGAAGTCGAAGGCGCCGGCCTCCTGTGCCATCTGCGCGTGATACACGACCTGGAACAGCAGATCGCCCAACTCGTCCTGCAGCGCCGGCATGTCACCGCGCGCAATGGCGTCGGCGACCTCGTAGGCTTCCTCGATCGTATAGGGCGCGATGGTCGCGAAGGTCTGCTCGCGATCCCAGGGGCAGCCATCCGGCGCCCGCAGGCGGGCCATGATGGAAAGCAGGCGCATCAGGGCGGGGGCGGCGTCATCCATCGTGGAATCTCCGGGCGGCAACCGGCGCACCCGAATGCCGCATAAGGAATATTATGTAAAAGAATACTTAGCCCACATGGAGCACCAGCCCGTCATGCGCCGGCTCGATGCCCTCTGGCAGGTTCTCCTTCATCCAGGCCCAGTCCATGTCGTGGCCCATATGGGTCAGCACGGTCCGGCGCGGCCGCAGTCGCTTCACCCACTCCAGCACCAGGCCCAGATTGGCGTGCACCGGATGCGGCCGCCGCTGAAAGCAGTCCACGATCCAGGTGTCCAGCCCTTCCAGTTGCTCCAGGCTTTCCTCGGGCATGGTGACCACGTCGGTCGAGTACGCGAAGTCGCCGATCCGCAGGCCCAGCGTCTCCATCACCTTGTGGTCCTGGCGCAGGAGCCGGATGGGAAGGCCCGCGATCTCCACCTCCTGCCCGGCTTCGATGGCGACCGGCTCCAGCGCCGGCCGGAAGAAGCTCGGTCCCGTCGAAGGCCGGAACGCGTAGTCGAACCGGGTCTGGAGGGTCTCCAGCGTCTCCGGCGTGGCAAAAACCGGGATGACGGCTCCCAGGGCACGGTTCAGCGGCCGGAACTCGTCCAGGCCCATGATGTGGTCCGCATGGCCGTGGGTGACCAACAGCGCGTCCACGACGCTGATCCGGTTGGCCAGCAACTGCCGCCGCAGGTCCGGCCCTGCATCCACCAGCAGCCGCCGCCCGTCCGGAGCCTCGATCAGGATGGAGGAACGGCTGCGCTCGTTGCGCGGCTCGGCTGGGTCGCATGCGCCCCAGTCGCCGCCGCCATCGGGGCCGCCCAGCATCGGAACGCCGGCCGACCCGCCACAGCCAAGGACCGTAACCTTCAAGTTCAAGGCTCTAAGCTGCCTTCTGGAACAGCCGGTGGAAATTGGACGTGGTCCGCTCAGCCAGTTCCTCCGGGCTCCAGCCGCGCACCTCCGCCAGCACCCGGGCGGTGTGCGCGACATAGGAGGGTTCGTTGCGCTTGCCACGGAACGGTACCGGCGCGAGATAAGGCGCGTCCGTCTCCACCAGGATGCGGTCTTCCGGCATGTCGCGGGCGATTTCCCGAAGCTCGGTGGACTTGGGGAAGGTCAGGATGCCGGAGAAGGAGACATATCCGCCCATTTCTATCGCATTTTCAGCGAGTTGGCGCGTTGAACTGAAGCAATGCAGCAGGAACGGGAAGCTGCCGCCTTCGCGCTCCTCGCGCAGGATGGCGCTGATGTCGGCATCCGCATCCCGGGCATGGATGACCAATGGCAGGCCGGTCTCCCGCGCGGCGCGGATGTGCCGGCGGAAGCCCTCCTGCTGCACCTCACGAGGCGCCTTGTCATAGAAATAGTCGAGCCCGCTCTCGCCGATGCCGATGATGCGCGGATGATCCGCGGCGGCGACGATCTCCGCCACCTCGGGTAGAGGCCCCTCGCCCGCATTCTGCGGATGCACGCCGACGGTCCCCCAGACCTGCGGGAACCGCTCCGCCAGCGCTTTCACCGCCTCGGCCTGCCCCATGCGGACGCCGATCGTCACCATCCGCCCTACGCCCGCCTCGGCGGCACGACGCAGGATCTCCTCGATCTCCGCCTCGGTGTAGTAGTCGAGGTGACAGTGGCTATCGACCAGCATCAGGCGGGCTCACCCTGGATCTTCTGGAAGAGCGGGCTGGGCGGCGGCAGCGGCGTGCCGCCGGACAGCGGCGTGGCCAGGGCCTCTAGGCTGCGTGCCTCGGCCGGCACGGCGAGCTGGTCCAGCAGCTTCGCCATGGTGTCGGGCATGAAGGGCTGCAGTAGCGTGCCGAAGACGCGCAGCGCGTCGTGCAGGGTCCGCAGCACCACGCGCATCCGCTCAGGATCGGTCTTCTTCAGCGCCCAGGGCTGCTCGCGGGTGATATAGCCGTTCGCCTCACGAATGGCGGCGAAGACCTGCGCCAGCGCCGCGTCGAACTTCTGCTCGTTCAGCAGCTCGTCCACCTTGGCGGTGAGTTCCACATGGCCCGCGATGGCCAGGAACTCCCGATCGGCCTCCGTCGTGGTGGCGACGGGCTCCGGCAGGCGCCCCTCGCAGTTACGCTGGAGCAGGCTCAGCGTGCGGTTGGCCAGGTTGCCCAGCGCATCGGCCAACTCGCCATTCAGCCGCCCCACCAGGGCCTTGCGCTGGAAGTCGCCATCCTGGCCGAAAGGAACTTCGCGCAGCAGGAAGAAGCGCACCGGGTCCAGCCCGAACTCCTCCACCAGCGCCAGCGGATCGATGACGTTGCCCAGCGACTTCGAGATCTTCTGGCCTTCGTTGGTCCACCAGCCATGCGCGAAGACGCGCCGCGGTGTCGGCAGCCCGGCGGCCATCAGGAAGGCCGGCCAGTAGATCGCGTGGAAGCGCAGGATGTCCTTGCCGACGAAATGCACGTCTGCCGGCCAGAACTTCCAGAGCGGCGTGTTTTCATCGGGATAGCCGAGCGCGGTGATGTAGTTCGTCAGCGCGTCCAGCCAGACATACATCACATGCGCTTCGTCCCCCGGCACCTTCACACCCCACTTGAAGGAGGTGCGGGAGATCGAGAGGTCGTTCAGCCCGCTTTTGACGAAACTGATCACCTCGTTGCGTCGGCTGGAGGGCGCGATGAAGTCCGGATTCTCGTCGTAGAAGGCGAGCAGCTTGTCCTGCCAGTCGGAGAGGCGGAAGAAGTAGGAAGGCTCCCTCACCCACTCCACCGGCGCGCCGGTCGGGGCGAATTTCTGCCCATCCTTCTCGGTGATCTCGTCGGGGCCGTAAAAGGCTTCGTCGCGCACCGCGTACCAGCCCTCGTAGTGGCCGAGATAGATCTGGCCGCGCTCCTCCAACCGCTTCCACAGTGCGGCACAGGCTTCCTTGTGACGCTCCTCCGTCGTGCGGATGAAGGCGTCGTTGGAATAGTTCATGCGCGCCGCGAGGTCGCGGAAGGCCTGGCTCACCTGGTCGGTGAAGGTCTGCGGATCGAGACCCTTGGCCTCGGCTGCCTTCTCAACCTTCTGGCCATGCTCGTCGGTACCGGTGAGGAAGAAGACCTCATGCCCGGAGAGCCGCTTCCAGCGGGCCAGAACGTCTGCCGCCAGTGAGGTATAGGCGTGGCCGATATGCGGCTTGTCGTTCACGTAGTAGATGGGCGTCGTCAGGTAAAAGCGCCGCTCGCTCGTCATGCTCATGGTCCTCAGCGCGAGGCCAGCTGCGAGAGCCCACTCAGCACCGCCTGCTTGCGGTCCAGGTTCAGGGTCTCAGTCTCATCGGCCAGTCGGCCGAGGGTGTCCCACAGGGTGGCCCAGTCGGCAAGCGGTCGGGCGGCAATGAAGCCCGGCGCGGGCTGGCCACGCCCTGCCGCCCGGATCGCCTCGCCCAGCCCTGCGCGCAGCAGCTCCATGAAGGTGACGAACGCACTGCCATCCCGCTTGGCCGCCAGGGTATCGGCCAGTTGATGCAGGCTGCGGGGGTCGGGCCGCGGCAAGGCGCCGAGGAAGGACTCCACCTGCGCCTGCAACGCCAGCCCGTCGCCCTCGGCAAGTTGCAGCGCCCTCCCCGGCGCCCCCCCCGAGATGCGCGCCAGCACCGCGCGTTGCTCCGGCTGAAGCTCTGGCAGCCAGCGGGACAGCACCGCCTCCATCTCCGGTTCCGGCAGCGGGAAGAGGTCGATGCGGCGGCAACGGCTGCGGATGGTGGGCAGCAGCCGATCCGGGGCCGCCGTGGTCAGCAGCAGCAGGGCGCGGGCCGGCGGCTCCTCCAGCGTCTTGAGCAAGGCATTCTGCGCCTCGGCATTCATCGCCTCCACCTGCTCGATGACGACAATGCGCCAGCCGCCCTCCGCCGCCGTCAGACCAAGGAAGCGCGGCACCTGGCGCACCTCGTCCACCCGGATCATCAGCTTGACGCCGCGCTCCCCGGCATTTGGCGCCAGCACGCGCAGGTCGGCATGGCCGCCGGCCGCAACACGGCGGAACACCGGGTCCTCCGGCGGCACCATCAGCGGCGGCTGCGTCGAAGGCCGCCCGGCCAGCAGCCAGCGGGCGAAGCGATAGGCGAGCGTCGCCTTGCCGACGCCGCGCGGTCCGGCCAGCAGCCAAGCGTGATGAAGGCGCCCCGCCCCCGCCGCCTCGGCCAGCATCTGCGCGGCATGGTCATGGCCGAACAGGTCGGGGTTGGCGCGCGGCTCCGGCGGGGTCACAGCGGCGCTCCGAGGCGGTTGCGCAGCACCTGCGCCGCTGCGGCATAGAGTGGCTCCGGTGGCAGCAGCGCGTCCAGGGTGACGCAGCGATCCGGGTTTTCGGCGGCGATGCGGCGGAAACCCTCATGCACCCGCGCATGGAACTCCGCCCCCAGCCGCTCGAAGCGGTCCGGCTCGCCGCGCGCGGCGGCACGGGCCATACCGGCCTCCGGCGGCAGGTCGAGCATCAGCGTCAGGTCCGGCTTAAAGCCCGGCAGCGCCACATCATAGAGCCCGCGCCAGACCGCCGGGTCCAGCCCGTGGCCGTGACACTGATAAGCCAACGTTGAATCGGCGAAGCGGTCGCAGATCACCCAGGCGCCGGCCTCCAGTGCGGGCGCGATGGTCTTGGCCACATGCTCCCGGCGCGCCGCGAACATCAGCATGGCCTCGGCCACAGGGTCCCAGGCCACGTCGCCGCCGAGCAGCAGCGCACGCAGGGCCTCGGCGCCCGGCGCGCCGCCCGGCTCCCGCGTGCGCAGGACGGGCAGGCCCGACAGGGCCAGGGCTGCCGCCAGACGACGGGCCAGGGTGGTCTTGCCGGCCCCTTCCCCGCCCTCCAGCGTGATGAAGACGCCGCGGGGCACCTCAGCCGGAGACCAGATGGCTCAGCACGCTCGGGATGCGCTGCACCAGCCCGAGCTTGGCCACATCGGCACCCGCGTAGAGCGGCAGGACCATCGGCGGCACGCCCTCGCCCGAAATGTCGAGCTGGCCCAGTTCCTGCCCCTTGGCGACCGGCGCCGGCACCGGCCCGTCGTAGCGCAGCTTCACCGCCAGGTTGCGGCGCCACTGGCGCGGCAGGGTCAGCACCAGATCCTTGCCGCCGACCAGCGGCACCGCCGACTGGTCGCCGAGATAGACCGGCACGCTGTCCACCGTGTCAGCGGCCTTGAACAGCACGACATTCTCGAACTCGCGGAAGCCCCATTCCAGCAGGCGCTCCGGCTCCTCGGCGCGCTGGCGCATGCTGTTCAGCCCGTTCACCACCAGGATCAGCCGTCGCTCGCCGCGCTTCACGGTGCCGACGAGGCCATAGCCCGCCTCCTCGGTATGGCCGGTCTTGAGCCCGTCCGCACCAGAGACCCGGCCAAGCAGCGGGTTGCGGTTCTGCTGGGTGATGCCGTGCCATGTGAAGGAGCGCTCGCTGTAGAGCGAGAACTCCTGCGGAAAGTCGTGGATCAGCGTGCGCGCGAGGATGGCGAGGTCCCGCGCCGTCATCTTGTGCTCGGGGTCGGGCCAGCCGTTGGAGTTGCGGAAGGTGCTGTTCTTGAGGCCAAGCCGCTTGGCATAGTCGTTCATCAGCTCGGCAAACTGCTGCTCGCTGCCGCTGATGCCCTCCGCCAGCACCACGCAGGCGTCGTTCCCCGACTGCACGATGACGCCCTGCAGCAGGTTCTGCACGCTGATCGTGGAGCCCAGTTCGACGAACATCTTGGAACCGGCGGTGCGCCACGCCTTCTCGCTGACCGGCAGTTCCTGATCCATCCGCAGCCGGCCCTGCTTCAGCATGTCGAAGACGATGTAGACCGTCATCAGCTTCGTCATGGACGAGGGCGTCATCCGCTCGTCGGCATTCTTCTCCAGCAGCACCGCGTCGGTGTCGGCGTCGATCAGGATCGCCTGCCGGGATTCGGTGTCGATCGGCCCCAGCGGCGTGCTGGCCGGCGAGGTCGGCGGCGTGGCGGCGGCACGGCCGGAGGAGGCACGGCGCTGCGCGAAGGCAGGACCAGGCAGCGCACCGGCAACAAGCACGGCGGCGGCACCGCCCAGCAGTTCGCGGCGAAGCGGCATCGCGGGAATCTCCATTCTCTGCAATCAGTCGATCAGGATGCGGGCTTCCGGCACACCCGCCTTCAGGACATTCTCTAGCGCGGCATCGGCTTGCGCAACCGAGGCGAAGGGTCCGAGCCGAACACGATATTCCGGCCGGCGCGCCGGCCCCCGCATTTCCACCCGTCCCCTGATCCGAGCGGCCTGCCGGTAGGCCTCGGCACGCGTGGTGAAGCTGCCCGCCTCGATCACGAGCCGGCCCATGCGTGGCGCGCCCTGTAGCACCTGCTCGGGCAGCCGGAGCGGCACGGCGGGAGCCGCCTCAGGCGCGTTTGCCACCTGCGACGCCGCCTCGCGCCCCTGCCGGACACGGGCGGCGGCCTGGGTGCCGGGCAGCGGCGGCAAGGCCTCGCTCTCCACGGCAGTGCGCGGCGCGGTGGCGATTGCGAGGGTGCGCCCCTCCGGCTGCGGCAGGCTGGCCGCCAGGGTGCGAGAGGCTTCGGAATCCACGGCGATGGCGATCGGCACGCCGCCTGCGGGCGAAACCCGCAGCAACTCGGCAGCGCGGCGAGAAAGCTCCAGCAGGCGCCCTGGGGATGCCGGTCCCCGGTCGTTCACCCGCACGCGCAGTTCCAGCCCGTTCTCCAGGTTGGTCACGCGCAGGATGGCGGGAAGCTGCAGCGTCCGGTGCGCGGCGGTGAGCAGGGCGGGGTCATAGGTCTCGCCGTTGGTGGTGCGCCGCCCCGCCCGCGCATCCGGCGCGACAGTGGCGATCCCCGTCTCCTGCAGCGCGAAGTCCTCGCGCGGATAGGACCAGAGGCCGCCCATCTGGTAGGGCTCGCCCACCATGTAGCGACCTTCCGTACCGCCGCCGCGCGGCCCCTGCGGCGCGCAGCCGTTCACCCCGAGCAGTACGGCCAATGCGGCCGCCGGAAGAAGGCGCTGCGCGCCGCTCATGCAACGCGGTCGGACAGCAGGCCGATGACGAGGGCGTAGTAATCCGACGGGTTGTAGCGACGGATGACGTGGAAGTTCTTGTACACCGCAAAGGCCTGCCCGCCCGGGCTGCCCGGCAGCAGGATGGAGGTCTCCATCTCCAGCGGCGGCAGCACGGTGCCGTCCGCCGCCGCTACGCCCATGCGCACCCAGTCGCGCAGCGGGCGCCGCGTGCCACGCCCGGCCAGCGAGGCATCGAAATTCGGCGGCAGCAGCACCTCGCGGCCCCAGCGCTCATCGTCCCGCCAGCCGCTACGCCCCAGGTAGTTGGCGATGGAGGCCAGCGAGTCCGCCGTGCTGGACCAGATGTCCCGCCGGCCGTCGCCGTCGAAATCCACCGCCAGCCGCTCGAAGCTGCTCGGCATGAACTGCGGGTTGCCCATGGCACCGGCGTAGCTGCCGCGCATCTGCTCGGGCGTCACGTCGCCCGCCTGCAGAATGCGCAGTGCAGCCAGCAGCTCCTTACGGAAGAACTCATGCCGCCGCCCATCCCAGGCGAGAGTGGCCAGCGCCTCGATGACGTTGAAGTTGCCGGTGAAGCCACCGTAGTTCGTCTCCAGCCCCCAGATCGCCACGACCACACGGGGCGAGACCTGGAAGCGGCGCCAGATGGCGTCCAGGAGCGCCTGGTTTTCGGCGAAGACCTGCTGGCCACGCTGGATGCGCTGCTGCGAGAGCCGGCCGTCCCGGTACTGCTCCCAGGTCAGGGTGAACTCGGGCTGGCGCCGGTCCAGCTCCAGCACCTTGTCATTGGGCCGGATGATGGAGAAGGCGCGCCGCACCGTCTCGTCGGCGATGCCGTTGCGCCGCGCCTCCGCCGCAACATCGGCCAGGAAGTCCGGGAAGCTGCCCGTGGCGGCATGGGCCGTCGCGCTCGCCAGGACCGGAGCGGCCGCGACTCGCGTCAGGAAGGATCGGCGGTTGAGCATGGGGCGACTGGTGCCACGACCACGCCTGCCGCTGCAACAGCGCCTTTCACCGGGAAACGCTTTGTCTCAAAAGCGGAAGGAAATGCTGATGGAGCCGAAGCTCTGCGTGCCGCGCTGGCCGTAGAACTCCTCGCTGCGCCAGACCTGGGTATAGGCCAGGCGCATGTCGTGCCAGAGCACCGCGAAGCCCGCCTGGAGCTCGCCAATCAGGGGGCGACGGTCCACGCTGCGGCTGTCCCGCCAGGTGTTGCCGTCCAGGGTGATGTCATGTGCCACCACGCGTCCGGCGGTGCCGCCGAAGACATACCAGCCAAAGTCCCGACGCGGCTGAAACCAGGCGGAGCCGGCCAGCGCGGGGCGGATGCGCGGTGGGCCGAAATCGGCGTCCAGCCCCTGCCCTACCCGCACCAGTCCGCCAATGCCGGCATAGGTCTGCACATTGCCGAGGCCGACCGTGAGCGCCGGGATGGTGTCCATCTGCACCGGCCCGACATCCGCCAGCGGCAGGCGCCACTTGCGCTCGTAGATGGCCTCGATCGCCGGCTCATCCTTGAGCTGGTAGTCCCAGCCATTGGTCTGATGGACGTTGATCAGGTCGTGGTAGTTGTTCTGCACGAATTCGCCGAGTGCCGAGGGGCCGACCACGCCAAGCTGCAGCTCGAAGAGGTTGGAAGTCCGCTCGGTGACGCGTGTCAGGGAGAAGGCGCCGTAAAGATAGGCGGCATAGGGTCGGTCCGTCGGGTCCGGGCGCGTGGTCTGCGTGTCCTGCGGCGTATAGAGGTTCTGGCCGAAGGCCAGCCCCCAGCGCAGCGCACCTGGCCCCATCATCCAGTCGAGCCGCTCGTTCAGCCAAGCCAACGGGCCGGGCAGGTCGGCCGAGGGCGAGCGCCAAGCGAACTGGAAGCCGTTGGTGTAGTAGCGGTCGCTGCCACCGAACATGTCGTTGTCGAGCGAGAAGGTCAGCGTGCCCGCGGGATCCGGCGGCGGCGCCTGATCCGGCAGCGTCCCCTGTGCCCTTGCTGGTGCCGCGAGGCTTACGGCGACCGAGAATGCCGAGGCAGCGAGGAGACATTTGCGCATTAGGCTTTCCTTTTGGCGGCGCGGGCGCTAACGCCCGTCCGGGATGACTTTTCACCTGGGATGGCACGGCTAGAGTGGTTGCGCCCCTCAGGATGGGTGGCCGAGTGGTTTAAGGCAGCGGTCTTGAAAACCGCCGTAGGTGTAAGCCTACCGTGGGTTCGAATCCCACCCCATCCGCCACATTGAGGCCGCTCGCCTGGCTTTTAGGGGATAAGTACCTCTGGACATACGCGCAGGCCCGCATGGCCGAATGCGTGATCCTCTCTATCCATGTCCAGAGAGACGGATGCCATGCGCAGCGTCGCTAGCGCCAGGGCCAGCCCTGGCCGACGGGGGGCACCGCGCGCCGCGTCGGCTTGTTCGTTCCACTCCTGCAAGCGGTCGTACGAGCCCCCTCCAGCTCACGTGCATCGGCCTGATCTGGCCGGAAGCAAAACGGCTGCTTTCAGGCAATCCGATGAACAGAGCGAGTATTCGTCATGTAGGCATATGCGGCTTCTGTCGTTTGCCCGCCGTTCCTCACTCCTGTGCCGTAGGACGGATCACGATGCTGCCCACATCCACCTCCGGCGGCTGCTCAATTGCGAATGCAATGCCCCGCGCGATGGCGTCTGGCGGGATCGCGATGGCGGATACCCGCTGCTGGACGACAACCTTCGCCGCCTCGTCGGTCATCGAATCCACAAAATCGGTGGCAATCATGCCCGGCGACACCTCGGTTACCCGCAGATTGGGACCCGCCTCCTGCCGCAAGGCCTCTGTGATGGTCCGGACCGCGTTCTTGGTCGCTGCATAGACTCCCATGGTCGGCACGATCTTCAACCCGGCCGTCGAAACAATATTGACAATGTGGCCACTTCCTTGCCGCTGGAAGACAGGTAGCGCAGCGGCGATGCCGTAGAGGACGCCCTTGATGTTGACATCAATCATCGCGTCCCAGTCATCCACCTTCAGCGCGTCGAAGCGCGAGATCGGACCGATGCCCGCATTGTTGACGAGAACGTCAAGCCGGCCATAGCGGTCGCATGCCAGCTCGACCAGGGCGTCCAGATCCGCGCGTCGGGTGACGTCGGCCTGCCGGAAGGTGACCGTGCCACCCGCACTCTCGATTTCGGCCGCCACCGCCGTGAGGTGGGCATCGCGACGCCCACCCAATACGAGTTTGGCCCCGCGCGCGGCGAGCAACATGGCGCTGGCCCGGCCGATGCCGCTGCCCGCGCCGGTGATGGCGACGACTTTATCAAGCTTCATGGCTGCATCCTCATCCTGAAGAGAAGGTATGGGTGCGCCGTCGGATGATCTATGCTCAAGCCCCCATGGTTTTGTCGCTATCGTCCATGAACTCCGATGACCCCTTATCCGACGTGCTCGTCACGCTTGGCGCGCGAAGCGTTCGCCGCACGCGGCTGGAGGCTGCGGGGGATTGGGCGCTCACCTTCCCGGCACGGGCGCGGCTGAAGTTCGTCGCTATCCTGCGGGGGACATGCTGGATCATGGTGGCAGGGCAGCCGCCGCTGGCGCTCTCGGCGGGCGACACCTTCCTGCTCGGCGATACCGCCTACACGGTTGCGAGCCATCCGGATATCACGCCGGTCGACGGTATGCCCCTGTTCACCAACCCCGGCCGGGACGTTGTCCGCCTGGGCGGCGACGAGACCGTCTCCGTCGGCGGTGTCATTGACTTCGCGAATGGGGAAGCAGCCTTCCTGCTGGATGCGTTGCCGTGCTTCATGCACATCGCCAGACAGGCGCCCTCGGCTTCCGCGGTCGTGAGGACCCTGGGCCTGCTGGAAGCCGAGACCGAGCGGCCCAGGCCGGGCAGCACCCTCATCATGGCTCGTCTGGCCGAGATCCTGCTCGTGGAAGCGATCCGCGCCTATGTCGCCGATCATGGGGAGGCAAGCCATGGCTGGATCGGTGCCCTGGCCGACCGCCGGACCGGCGAGGCGCTCCGCCTCATGCACGGGGACATCGCCCGTCCCTGGACCGTCGGGGAACTGGCGACGGGAGTCGGCATGTCGCGCTCGGCCTTTGCCGCCCTTTTCACCAGCCGGGTCGGGCGCCCGCCGCTGGATTACCTGACATACTGGCGCATGACGCTGGCGCGCCGCCTGCTCGAGCAGGGCGCAATGGATGTCGCGAGCGTCGCCGCCCGTGTTGGCTACACATCCCAGAGCGCCTTCGGCCACGCCTACAAACGCATGATCGGCCACTCTCCGGGGCGAAGGGCGCGGAAGGCCTGAGCCGCAAGCGTTCGTCAGTTCAGCCTTGCGTCCGGCCGAACGGCGCGTCCGCTTCTGGAATGCTGAACGTGGTCGAGGCATGACCGATAGGGGCGCGAAGCAGACGCGCTCCCGAGCAGGATCATTTGGTGCCGGGATTGGCAGAGAGCCCCACGTCTTCTGCTTGGAGCCGTGTCAGGATACCTGCTGAGACTCAACGAATACTGCGCAAATACCGCCGTGGCAGGTGACGCCTGCCCAGCGCGGCCAGAACTGTGCGAGGCATCACCCCTGCATGGAGGTGGTGATCTCGCTCCAGCCCCTCGACGATTGGCCGCTGCATCTCCACGCGGACCGTAACCTCTCTGACGTGGCGTTCGGCCAAGGCAAGGATGCGCTCAGGAGGGGGCGTTGGCATTGGCGGTGACCTGCCTCGCGCTTGTCCCACGCTGTCCCGCTTTCCATCCTCCAATCACAGCTTGGGATAGCGGCTTGGACTGGCTTTGTGCCTGGTCAGATTGCTGAAGACGGTCTCAGGAGCGGCAACGAGTAGGGGCCGCTCAAGTATCTTGAGCTTGGCCTAGATTTGCACACTGACACGGCCAGGAATTTCCCGCATAAGTTGTGTTGCATGACCTATATGCCTCCTGCTGGAAGTCCTGTTCTCCAAGCCGAGCGCTGCCTCTTGGAGGCCGAAGCGCGGGTTGAGAAGCAGCGGCAGCTCATTGCTAAGTTAGAGCGCAGCGCTTCTCATGAGTTGGCAGCGGCCTACCGGGTTCTGGCTGCGCTGGAAGAGGCATTGTTCCTGGCACGCGCTTACCGGAACAAGCTTCGCGACGGCCGCCAAGACTGCTCGGACTGATTGGATCGTTTTCCCGCTAACCCCGCAGGGGGGGCACTGGTGGTAGGGTTCAAGGGATGATTAGCAGCGGCCATGGGTGAGCCGGTCGAGCAGCCGCTCAGCCGGCGCACCGTCCAGCGAGTGCCGCTTTATCTCTCGCTTGGCCTGCCTTTGGCCGGTGGTAATGCCACGGCTACCAGGAAGTCATCGGTCGAAATATCAGTGACCGGCTTCTTACCGATCAATGGGCAGGCGTACGCCGCCAGGCTACTGATCACTTGGGCGGCGTTGTTGCGGTTCTTCGCCCCTTTTTGTACCCGGCACTCCATGCTTCGGCGGCAGCCTTGAAGGTGGTGGCAATGCTGGCTTCCCCAGCGGTTCGCCTGCGGTCCTCGTTCCTCGTTCCTCGTTCCTCGTGAGGAGTGGGTCCCTGCCCACCTGGAGGACAGCGCGCTGGCGGGCGGCGGCGTTCCAAGCTTCCTTCAGACCGCGTTGGTTGGCCGCCCCGAGGACCAACGCCCGCTGCTTGCCACTGATGGTATAGCGGAACAGCCACGAGGCTCACTTCCCAATGACCTGTCACCAGAGGCCGCCCCCAGCACCCCACCGGCCGCGTTAACCCGCGCGGGCCACCGCCCAGATCGTCGCTGCGGTCAGCTTCGTTGCATTTCTCAGCCGTCGTCAAACGGGCCCATATGTGCTGGCGACGGGCAGTCACGCAACATCCGCCGCATTGCACGAAACATGCTTTAAATTCACACATTTAAGGAATGCAGCGAGCCTTCCGCCCAGCGTCTGCCGCGGATTGTGGTGGACATCCTATCCGCCATCCCGACGCCTCGTCGAACCAGGCGGAAAGTCGGGAGCCGACGTCATGAGCCAGCAGCGTCCGCGTGGCCCCCGCCGACAGGATGCCGGCATCCGGCTTCCGCACCGCCTGCGGCGGCCCGGCGTCGGGTGCGCAGAGGCTCGGCCACTCCTGCGCCACCACCCGGCAGGCGCCGACGGCCCGCAGCCCGGCACTGAAATCCACCTTTTCCGAGGTCGCGCCCCAGGCCCAGGACAGCGCCAGCGCCACCACCAGAGGCTCGAAGGGCGAGCCCGTTCTGCAGAGAGGCAGCGAATAGGTCCCGCGCAGCGGCCAGGCGAGGCGCAACCCCCCGGGGGTCAGCAGGTCAGCCGCAAGATGGGAGAGATAGCCGACCACCAGCGGCGCGGTGATCGCCAGGGGTACGTTCTGGCGCACCAGCAGAGCAGCACAGCCTACCACGGCCACCAGCGAGTGGGTGACGCCTCGATGCCCCAGCACCGTGGCGAGAACGGTTGACACGGGCCGCAGTAACTTGCCGACCCAGGATTTCGGATGGTCCACATCCGGCAGCAGGGCGCCGAACACCGCTAGCCCCAGCATGGCGGGGTCAAGGGCAGGAAGCCCCAGGCGCGGGGCGGCGGCGAACCACGCGGCCGCTCCCAGCGCAATATGCGACCCCGCCATCATGCCGGCTGTCGAGACCTTTGTTGAACTTGGCTGAAACTAGGAGTCAGGAATCGCAGCTACAAGTCTGATTCACCGCAGTTATGTGTCTATTTCGCCTTTGCGGCAAAAAAAGCGGCCTAAAATGCGTGGCCGCCTGCCCCGCTGGGATGCCGCGGCGCACCTTCCGCCTTATGTTGGCGCCGTGAACCTGCTCTCGCCTTCCCGCAACCAGCTCGAGATCGAGGTGGTGTTCGACCTGGTCTGCCCCTGGTGCTTCCTCGGCACCCGGCGGCTACAGCGCGCGCTTTCGCGGCGAACGGACATCATCGCCGCGATCCGCTGGCGCCCCTTCCTGCTAAACCCGGACCTCGGTGCCGGCGGGCTGGCACGGCAGGACTATCTGGCCCGCAAGTTCGGCGGCGAGGAGCGCGCGCGCCGGCTGCATGCCACCGTCACCGAGTTGGGCAAGGCGGAGGAGATCGCCTTCCGCTTCGACCATATCCGCCGCGTGCCGCCTTCGCTCGATGCGCACCGGACGGTGCGCTTCGCCAGCCAGCACGGCGTGGCGGACGCCGTCGTGGACGCGCTGTTCACCGCCTATTTCTGCGAGGGCGCGGATCTCGGCGACCGGGAAACCCTCGCTGCCCTCGGCGCCGCCCAGGGGCTGGACCAGCGGACCCTGCTCCGTTTCCTCGCCAGCGGGCTGGAGAGCGAGGCGGTGCATGCGGAGAACCTGCGCGCCCACCGCCTCGGTATCAACGGCGTGCCCTGCTTCGTCATCGCCGGCCGCCAGGGGCTCGGCGCCGGCCACGCCATCGCGGGTGCGCAGGAGCCGGAAGTGCTGGAGCGCCTGATGGACGTCGCCGTGGCCGAGGCGATGGAGTTCTAGACCGTCAGGGCGGCCTTCAAGCCGCCTGGGCCTGACGCGCCACCTTGGCCAGCGCCGCCAGCATGTCCTTGGCGGCGCGCACCCGGGTCTTGAGATCCATCTCGCGCACCATGGCGAGCTTGTGGTCCGGCCGCAGCTTCACCAGCCCTTTCTGCGCCGTCACCCAGTTCACCAGCCCGCCCGGATTGACGAAGCGGTTGCGCCGGAAGCCGGCGACCATGCCTTTCGGCCCGGCATCCAGCTTCTCCACACCGGCCTGCCGGCAGAGATGCTTGATGGAAACGACCTGCAGCAGGTTTTCCACTTCCTCCGGTAGCGGGCCGAAGCGGTCGGCCATCTCGGCCGCCATGGCCTCCACCTCCGCCTCCCCGGCAAGGCCGCCGATGCGCCTGTAGAGGCCGAGCCGCACCGGCAGGTCAGCGACATAGGTCTCCGGGATCAGCACGGGCAGGCCGAGATTGATCTGCGGCGTCCACTCGCGGTCGTCCGCCTCGCCTCGGCGACCCTGCCCCGCCTTGATGTCGGCCACCGCCTCCTCCAGCATCTGCTGGTAGAGCTCGATGCCGACCTCGCGGATATGGCCGGACTGCTCGTCGCCCAGCAGGTTGCCGGCGCCGCGGATGTCGAGGTCGTGGCTGGCGAGCGTGAAGCCGGCGCCGAGATTGTCCAGCGTCTGCATCACGGCCAGCCGCTTCTCGGCGGCGGCCGAGAGGCGCTGGGTGGCGGGCCAGGTCAGATAGGCATAGCCGCGCAGCTTGCCGCGCCCCACGCGCCCGCGAAGCTGGTAAAGCTGGGCGAGGCCGAACATGTCGGCGCGGTAGATGAGCAGCGTGTTCACCGCTGGCATGTCGAGCCCGCTCTCGACGATGTTCGTGGCGAGCAGGATGTCGTACTTGCCGTCCCCGAACTCGGTCATGACGCGTTCGAGCTCGGTCGGCGTCAGGCGGCCGTGCGCCTGCACGGTCCTGGCCTCCGGCACGATTTCGGCCAGCCGCGAGGCCATTCTCGGCAGGTCCTCCAGCCGTGGCACGACGCAGAAGATCTGCCCGCCGCGCAGCCGCTCGCGCTGGATCGCCTCACGGACGATGACCGTGTCGAAGGGCATGATGAAGGTGCGCACCGCCAGGCGGTCCACCGGCGGCGTGGCGATCACGCTCATCTCCCGCACACCGGTCAGGGCAAGCTGGAGGGTGCGCGGGATAGGCGTGGCGGTGAGCGTCAGCACATGCACGTCGGCGCGGAGCTGCTTCAGCCGCTCCTTGTGCGCCACGCCGAAATGCTGCTCCTCGTCCACGATGACGAGGCCGAGATCGGCGAACTCCACGCTCTTGGCCAGCAGCGCATGGGTCCCGACCACGATGCTGATCGAGCCATCCGCCAGTCCCGCCTTCACAGCGGCGGCCTCCTTGGCCGTCACCATGCGCGAGAGCTGCGCCACCTTCACCGGCAGGCCCTCGAAGCGGGCGGTGAAGGTGCGGAAATGCTGGCGGGAAAGCAGCGTGGTGGGCACCACCACCGCCACCTGCGCGCCAGTCATCGCCACCACGAAGGCGGCACGCAACGCTACTTCGGTCTTGCCGAAGCCGACATCGCCGCAGATCAGCCGGTCCATCGGCCGGCCGGCGGCGAGGTCCTCCAGCACGTCGGCGATGGCGCGCTGCTGGTCGTCCGTCTCGGCGAAGGGGAAGCGGGCGCAGAACTCGTCCCAGGCGCCTTCCGGCGGGGTCGCCATATGCGCGTCCTTGACCCGCCGCTCCGCCGCGATGCGGATGAGCTGGCCGGCCATGTCGGCGATGCGCTGCTTGGCCTTGGCCTTGCGGTTCTGCCAGGAGGTGCCGCCGAGCTTGTCGAGCGCCACGCCGGCGCTGTCGCTGCCGAAGCGCGAAAGCAGCTCGATGTTCTCGACCGGCAGGAAGAGCTTGTCCCCGCCGTCATAGATCAGCCGGAGGCAGTCATGCGGCGCGCCGGAGACCGCCAGGGTCTCCAGCCCGTCATAGCGGCCGATGCCGTGGTCCTGGTGCACGACGAGGTCGCCCTCGGCGATCTCGGTGGCGTCGGCGATGAACTGGTCGGCACGCTTGCGCCGCCGCGGCGGTCGGGCGATGCGCTCGCCGAGCAGGTCCTGCTCGCCGGTGAGCGCGATTCCGCCGCCCTTCCCGTTCGGCGCCGCCGGCCCGGTAAAGCCGCGCTCCACGCCATAGACAGCGAGCGCCACCACGCCGGCGGGCAGCTTGGTGACCTCGGCCCAGTTCTCGACCGTCTGCACGGGCACGCGGTTTTCGCGCAGCAGGTTGCCCAGCCGCTCGCGCGAGCCGCGCGTCCAGGCGGCGACCACCGGGCGCATGCCAGCTTTCGCCGACCCCTCGGCCTGCTCGCGATAGGTGGCGAAGACGTTCTGCCCGGCGGTGCGCACCTCGGCATAGAGCCGCCCGGGGCGGCCGCCGGCCTCGATTCCCTCGGCGCCATCGGGCTGCGGGAAGGGACTCAGCCGCAGCAGCGTGCCGCCCGCGAGCATCGCATCCCAGCCGTGCCGGTCGAGATAGAGGCGTCGCGGCGGCACCGGACGATAGGGCACCTCCCCCTCGCGCGGCGGCGCGCGGCGGGCCTGGTAGTGGTCCTCGACCATCTCCAGGCGAACGTCGAGCGCGTCCTCCGCCTGGTGGTCGAGGCTGACGGAGGCGCCGGGCATGTAGTCCAGCAGCGTCGGCATCGGCTCGTGGAACAGCGCGACGAAGTGCTCCATCCCCGGGTGCTTCCGCCCGGCGGAGATGGAGACATAGAGCGGGTCCTCCGCCGCGGCCGCGCCGAACAACTCGCGATAGCCGGTGCGGAAGCGGGAGATGGAGGCCTCGTCCAGCAGGATCTCGCCCACCGGGCGGAGCCACAGCTCGCGGACATGCTCGCCGCTGCGCTGGCTGTCGGTGGAGAAGCGGCGCAGACTCTCGATCTCGTCGCCGAACAGGTCGAGGCGTACGGGGTCCGGCTCGCCCGCGGGGTAGAGGTCCACGATGCCGCCGCGCACCGCGTATTCACCCGGCTCCATCACCGTGGCGACGCGGCCATAGCCATTCGCCTCCAAGAAGGCGGCCAGCTTCTCCGGGGTGATCCGGCCGCCCTTCTTGAGGTGGAGCGTCGCACCCTCGAAGACCTCACGCGGCGGCACCCGCTGCACCAGGGCATTGACCGTGGTCAACACGATGCGCGGCTTGCCGGAAGGCTCCAGCAGGCGCGCCAGGGTGGCCATCCGCTCCGCCACAAGGTCGGCATGCGGCGAGACGCGGTCAAAGGGCAGGCAGTCCCAGGCGGGGAAGCGCAGCACCTCGACATCCGGGGCGAAGAAGGCCAGCCCATCCTGCATCCGCACCATGCGGGCGTCGTCGCGGCAGACATGCAGGACAAAGCCTTCCGTCTCGGCGCGCCGGCGGCTCAGCAGCAGTGCGTCGAAGCCCTCGGGCGCCCCGTAGACGGTGAGCGTGGTCATGCGCGGCGCGCCGCCTCCGGCACGCCGGCACCCAGGGCGGAGCATTCGCGCGCCATGCGCTCCAGCATCGGCGTCATCACCTCCTGCGGCACCGGGCGGCGGCCGGAAAGCCAGTCGGCCAGATCGACGTCCAGCATCTCCAGCACGGCCTCCAGCTCGTCCAGCTCGGCCTCGCTGAAGCTCGCGATATGGCGCCCGACGAATCCGCCCACCATCAGGTCGGTCTCCTTGGTGCCACGATGGGTGGCGCGGAACAGCAGCCGGCGGCGGCGCGGTGAAAGTTCGGTGGAGGTATGTTCGCTCTGGGGCATGTCGGCGTCTCGTGTGGCTGGCATATAAGGGCAGATGGGAATCATGTCAGCCCAAGAGGCCGAACCGGATAGCGCCGCACCCTTGCTGGCGCCGCTCGCGAGCCTGCCTCTGCCCGAGGAGAAACGGAAGCGCCTGCTTCAGCTTGTGGAAGGCGAGCGGGTGCTCGACCTGCTCTTCCACCTGCCAGAGCGTTACCAGGACCGCCGCGCGACCACACCGCACGAGGGCGAAATCGCCACGCTCGCGGTGCAGGTGCTGCACGTCGCCCCGCCGCGCACGCCCACCCAGCCCTGGGTGGTCTGCTGCGAGGCACAGGCCGGGTTGGTGGACCTGATCTACTTCGGCCGCAAGTCCTGGCTGGGCGCCTGGCTGGCCCGGACCTTCCCCGAGGGGGCGGTGCGCCGCGTCTCCGGACGCATGAAGCGTTTCCGCGAGCGGTGGCAGATGGACGCGCCGGATTTCGTGGACCCGCCGGACGCCATCCCTGAGATCCAGCCCGTCTGGCCCCTGACGCGCGGACTCGGCCAGCGCGATGTCGGCCGCGCCATGGCGCTCGCCATGGGCGCGCTGCACGAACTGCCGGAATGGCAGGACCGGGCACTGCTGGCCCGGCGCCGCTGGCCCTCCTTCGCCGCCGCGCTGCGCGCCATCCAGGCCCCTGAGTCCGTACCCGAGGACACCCCGCGCGACCGCGTCGCCTATGATGAGCTCCTGGCCGGCCAGCTTGCCATCGGCCTGGTACGGCGGACGGTGCTGCAGCGCCCCGGCCGCGCCCTGACCGGCGACGGCCATCTCCGCCGCGCCGCCCTGGCCGCCTTCGGCTTCCCGCCCACCGGGGCGCAAACCCACGCATTGGAGGAGATCGACGCCGACCTCGCCAGCCCCCACCGGATGCTGCGCCTGCTGCAAGGCGATGTCGGCGCCGGCAAGACGCTGGTGGCCGTGCTGGCCATGCTGCGCGCCGTGGAAGCAGGTGCCCAGGCGGCGCTGATGGCTCCCACGGAGTTGCTGGCCCGGCAGCACCTGCGCACGCTGGAGAAGCTGGCCGGCGCGGCGGGTGTCCCCTGCGCTCTGCTCGCCGGCTCGGTGAAGGGCAAGGAGCGGCGGCGCGTTCTGGCCGGTCTGGCCGACGGCAGCATTCCCCTGGTGGTCGGCACCCATGCGCTGATTGAGGAAGGCGTTGCATTCCAGGATCTCGCCCTAGCCGTGGTGGACGAGCAGCACCGTTTCGGCGTCGCCCAGCGACTCGCCCTGACTGAAAAGGGCACCACCGACGTGCTGGTGATGACCGCCACCCCCATTCCGCGCACCCTGCTGCTGACGCAGTGGGGCGAGATGGCGGTGAGCCGGCTGGAAGGCCGCCCGGCGGGGCGGCAGCCGATCGTCACGCGAATCGTCAGCCGCGAGCGGCGCGATGAGCTGGTGGCCCGGCTGCGCGCCGCCTTCGCCGAGGGTCACCGCGCCTACTGGGTCGTGCGCGCCGTCGAGGAGGGCGAGAAGCACGACAACGCCGCCGCCGAGACAACCTATGCCGAGCTGGCCGCCATCTTCGGCGACAAGGTGCGGCTCGCGCATGGCGCGCAGAAGCTGGAGGTGCGCGAGGCCGCCCTGCACGACTTCGCCGCTGGCCGCGCGCAGCTCCTGGTGGCGACCACGGTGGTGGAGGTCGGCGTGGACGTGCCGGAAGCCACCATCATGATCATTGAGCAGGCCGAGCGCTTCGGCCTCGCGGCGCTGCACCAGTTGCGCGGGCGTGTCGGCCGCGGCAGCGCGCAGTCCTTCTGCCTGCTGCTGCCCTCCGCCGAGCTGAACGAATCGGAGCAGCGCCGCCTCGCCGTGCTGCGCGAGACGCAGGACGGCCTCATCATCGCCGATGCCGACCTCGAATATCGCGGTGGCGGCGACGCGCTCGGCGTGCGGCAGGCCGGGCGGCTCGGGCGGCGGCTGGCCGACCCGGCGCGGCATGGCGGCATGGTGCGGATGGCGCACCAGGACGCCACCCTGCTGCTGGAGAAAGACCCCGACCTTCGGCTCACGCCGAGAGGGCGCGCGGCGCGGCTGTTGCTGGCCCTGTTCAGCCACGACCTGACACTGGCGCCGCTCGCCGCCGGATAGGAGAGCTGCGACGTTTCGATACAGCCCAGGGGGTTGCAAACCCCCCTGCCCCCAGTAAACCCGGTCACAATTTGGCCAAGATGGGGGGAGCTAGCCCGGTTGTCCGCGCTCATCGAGATCGACCGCCTCACCAAACGCTTCGGCAGCTTCACCGCCGTGGATGACGTTTCCTTCACGGTTGCCCGCGGTGAAGTTCTCGGCTTCCTCGGCCCCAACGGCGCCGGCAAGTCCACCACGATGAAGATGCTCGCGGGCTTCGTGACGCCGAGCAGCGGCACCGCCCGCATCTGCGGCGAGGACGTGGTGGATCGTCCGGTCGCCGCCAAGCGCCATCTCGGCTACCTGCCCGAAGGCGCCCCCACCTATCCCGAGATGACTGTCGCCGGCTTCCTCGCCTTCGTGGCCCAGGCTCGTGGCTTCCGCGGCAGCGAGGCGGACGACCGAATCGCCCACGCCATGCGGCTGACCACGCTGGAAGGCGTCCGCCTGCAACCGATCGAGACGCTGTCGAAAGGCTTCAAGCGCCGCGTCGGTCTGGCGCAGGCCCTGCTGCACGATCCGCCGGTGCTGGTGCTCGACGAGCCGACCGACGGCCTCGACCCCAACCAGAAGCACGAGGTGCGGCGCCTGATCGCGCAGATGGCACCGAGCAAGGCGATCGTCATTTCCACGCACATCCTCGAAGAGGTCTCGGCCATCTGCAGCCGCGCCATCATCATCGCGCGCGGGCGGGTGCTGGCCGACTCCACGCCGGCGGAGCTGGCGAGCCGCGGCCCCTCGCTCGACGCGGTGTTCCGCGACCTCACCCTCCCGCAGGAGGCGGCGTGATGGGCGGCGCGCTGACCGTCGCGCGGCGTGAGTTCGCCGGCTATTTCGCCACGCCCGTCGCCTACGTCTTCATTGTCATCTTCCTCATCATGTCGGGTGCGCTGACCTTCACGCTTGGCAACTTCTTCAACCGCGGCACGGCGGACCTGCAGCCCTTTTTCGGCTTCGTGCCCTGGCTCTTCCTTTTCCTGGTGCCGGCGCTGACCATGCGCCTCTGGGCCGAGGAACGCCGCCTCGGCACCATCGAGTTGCTGCTGACCCTGCCGATCACGCAATGGCAGGCGGTGCTGGGCAAGTTCCTGGCGGCCTGGGCCTTCTGCGCCATCGCGCTGGCCCTGACCTTTCCGCTGGTGCTCACGGTCAACTACCTCGGCAACCCCGACAACGGCGTGATCGCCACAGGCTATGTCGGCTGCCTGCTGGTGGCCGGCACCTACCTCGCCGTGGGCGCTGCCATCTCGGCGCTGACCAAGAACCAGGTGATCGCCTTCGTGCTCGCCGTCGCGGTCTGCTTCCTCTTCGCCGCGGCCGGAAGCCCGGTGGTGACGGAATTCCTCTCCACGCGCATCCCCGCCCTGGCCGAGATCGCGCGCGGCCTCTCCATCACCGACCGGCTCAACGGCTTCTCGCGCGGCGTGGTGACGCTGCGGGATCTCGTCTTCTTCGCCAGCTTCATCGGCTTCTGGCTCTTCGCCAATGCCGTGGCGGTCGATCATCGCAAGGCGGACTGAGGCATGAGCGCAACCACCTCCCCGGCGCGCGCCGCCAAGCCCGGCTCGCGCCGCCTGTTCTATTCGATCGCCGGCCTGGTCTCGGCCCTGGTGCTGGCCGTCGCCGTCAACCTGCTGGCGCAACGCCTGCTGCCGCGCGTCGGGCTCGACCTGACGGAGCAGCACCTCTACACCCTCTCTGACGGCACGAAGCAGGTCCTGACGAACCTCAAGGACCCGGTGACGCTGCGTCTCTTCTATTCCAGCAAGCTCGGCAGCTCGATTCCCGTCTACGGCGCCTATGCCGACCGGGTGCGCGAGATGCTGCAGGAATACGCGGCCGTTTCCGAGGGGAAGCTGCGCCTGGAATACCTCGACCCCGAGCCGTTCAGCGAGACCGAGGACCGCGCCATGGCCTATGGCCTGCAGGGCGTGCCGGTCGACCAGTCCGGCGAGCAGGTCTATTTCGGCATCGCCGGCACCAACCTGCTGGATGACGAGCGCGTGCTGCCCTTCCTCCAGCCTGACCGCGAGCGCTTCCTCGAATACGACCTGACGCGGCTCGTCTATGAGCTGTCCAACCCGAAGCGGCCGGTCGTCGGCATGCTCTCCGCGCTGCCGGTGAATGGCGACCCGCGCGCGATGATGATGCGCATGCCCGGAGCCGGGCAGCCCTTCGTCATCGCCAACCAGCTCCGCCAGTTCTTCAACCTGCGCGAGATCGCCTCCGACGCGCAGGTCATCCCGGCCGACATGCAGGTGCTGATCGTCGCGCAGCCGCAGCATCTGCCGGACGCGACCCTCTACGCCATCGACCAGTTCGTCATGCGCGGCGGCAAGCTCTTCGTGCTGACCGACCCACACAGCGAGAGCCAGGCCTCCCGCCCCGGCCCCAACGGCCAGCCGCCGGCTGACACCTCTTCCAACCTGAATCGGCTGCTCAACGCCTGGGGCATTGAGACGCCGACCGACAAGGTGGTGCTGGACCAGCGTGGCGCCTGGCGCGTGCGTGGCAACCCGCAGGACCGCATGCAGGCGGTGGACTACCTCGCCTGGTTCAACGCGACCGGAAATTCCCTCAGCCACAGCGACGTGGCGACGGCGGACCTGCAGCAGGTGACCTTCGCCTCCGCCGGCCAGGTCCTGCGCAAGGAGGGAGCGAACATCGAGTTCACGCCGCTCGTCACCAGCAGCGACCACGCCATGCTGGCCGACGTGGGAAGGGTGAAGGAGAACCCGAACCCGGCCGCGCTGCTCGCCGCCTTCAAGCCGGACGGAAAGCGCTATGTCCTGCTGGCGCGCGCCCGAGGCATGCTGGACTCCGCCTTCCCCGACGGCCCGCCCGCGCCGCCCGAAGGGGCCCAGCGCCCGGCCGACTTCCCAGCGCATCTCGCGCACAGCACCAGCCCAGCCAACCTCGTCATCGCCAATGACGCGGACCTGCTGGAGGACCGCTTCTGGGTGCAGGTGCAGGACTTCTTCGGCCAACAGGTAACAACCCCCTTCAGCGACAATGGTGCGCTGGTCGCCAACCTGACGGACACGCTGGCCGGCGGCGACGCGCTGATCGGCCTGCGCTCGCGCGGCGAATCGCTCCGTCCCTTCGACCGGGTTGAGGCGATGCGCCGCACCGCCGAGGCGAACTACCGCCAGACCGAGCAGGCGCTGACCCAGAAGCTGGAGGCGACCGAACGCAGGCTGCGCGAGCTGCGCCAGGGAACCTCGGCCGGCACTGGCGGCGAGCGGAACCAGCAGACGCAGACCATCATCACGCCCGAGCAGCGCGCCGAGATCGACCGCGCCCGCCAGGAAATCGTGGACACGCGCGCGCAGCTCCGCGCCGTGCAGCTTGACCTGCGGCGGGACATCGAAGGGCTGGAGCGTACGTTGCGCCTGGTGAACATCGCCCTGGTGCCGGTGCTGCTGACGCTGTTCGCGCTGGGACTGGCGGTGTGGCGCCGCCGCCGCCGCTCGGCGGCCCGGGCCTGAGCCGAAGGGAGAGCCGGAGATGAATCGTCGATCCCTGCTGGTGCTCGGCGGCACCGCCGCCGCCGCAGTGGCCGCCGTGGTGGTGCTTGGCCCGGGTGGGCCGAAGCCGCCCGATCTCGGCGCCGCGCCGCTGATGTTCCAGAACCTCGCCCAGAAGCTGGCGGGCGCCATGCGCATCGAGGTGAAGCGGCACGACCAGAACCTGGTGCTGGAGCGCAAGACCGGCGACGTCTGGGTGCTGCCGGAGGTTGCCGGCTATCCCGTCCGCGCCGAGAAGGTGCGCGAGCTGCTGGTGGGGCTGACCGAGCTGCGCCTGGTGGAGCCGCGCACCGCCAACCCCGAGATGCTGGACCGCCTCGGCCTGGAGGATCCCGCGAAGGCCGGTTCCACGGCTTCCCTGCTGCGCGTGCTGGATGGCGCTGGTCAGCCCATCGCCGAACTGATGGTTGGCCGCCGCCGCGTCCGCACCCACGGCAACGTACCGGAAAGCGTCTATGTCCGCCGCCCGGACGAGGACCAGTCCTGGCTCGCCGAGGGCCGGCTGCCGCTGGACGCCGACGCCCAGCTCTGGATCGACCGCGACCTCGCCAACATTCCGCGCGACCGCGTGCTGAAGGTGGCGATCAACCGCACCGGTGAGCCACCGCTGGAACTGACGCGTACCGAGGGTCCGGATGGCCGCCTCGCCATCGCCTTGCCCGCGGAAACGCCGCCGCTGGAGCAGACCAACCTCGACAGCATCGCTGGCGCCTTCGAATACTTGACGCTGACCGATGTGCAGCGCGCCGCGGACATTCCGGGCAAGGCGCTGGGCCATTCCCGCTTCACCATGACCGACAATCTCGCGATCGAGGTCAGTGTGAACCAGGACGGCGAAGCGGTCTGGGTGACGCTGGCGGCGGCAGGCGACGAGGAGGCGCAGAAGCTCGATGCCCGCTGGAAGGGCTGGGCCTATCAGCTTGGCGCCTGGAAGCTGAAGGCCCTGCTGCCGCGCCTGGAGGATCTGCGCCGCGAGGAACCGGCCCGGCCGCAAGCGCCGGCCGCGGCGGCGCCAACTCCCTTTCCGGCACCGGCGTCGCGATGAGCGCGCGGGAATACCCCGATCGGCCCTGGATCGGCATCGGGGTAATCGCCTTCCGGGGCGAGGACGTGCTGCTGGTCCGCCGCAGCAAGCCGCCGCGCCAGGGCGAATGGTCCATTCCCGGCGGAGCGCAGCATCTCGGCGAGACCGCCGAGGCGGCGGCGCGGCGCGAACTTTTCGAGGAGGCCGGGATCGAGGTCGGCCCCCTTACCCTCGCGGTCGTGGTGGACGCGCTGAGCCATGACGCGGAAGGCCGCGCCCGCTTCCACTACACCATCATCGACTTCGCCGGCCGCTGGGTCAGCGGCGAGCCGGTGGCGGGCGACGACGTCAGCGAGGCCCGCTGGTTCTCCCCGGCCGAACTTCCTGCCCTCGGCCTTTGGGCGGAGGCCATCCGCGCCATCGAGGAAGGCCGCCGCCGGCTCGGTTGAGCCCGCTCAGAGGAAGAGGCGCTCGCCCTTCATCCCCTCGTAGAGCGAGGCGACGAACTCGCCATAGCCGTTGTAGATCTTCGTCGGCACGCGCTCATTGCTGCCGAGCAGGCGCTCGCTCGCCTGGCTCCAGCGCGGATGCGGCACCTCCGGGTTCACATTGGCCCAAAAGCCGTATTCGCTCGCCTGCAGCTTCTCCCAGAAGCTGACCGGCCGCTCGTCGGTGAAGCGGATGCGGGTGATCGCCTTGCCGCTCTTGAAGCCGTACTTCCAGGGGAAGAGCACGCGGATCGGGCCGCCATTCTGCGGCGGCACGGGCTTGCCGTACATGCCCACGGCCAGGAAGCACATTTCGTTGGCTGCCTCAGCCATGGTGCAGCCCTCGATATAAGGCCAGGGATACCAGCTCTGCCGCAGGCTGGGCATGGCGGATCGGTCAGCCACCGTCTCGAACACCACGTATTTCGCGCTGGCGGTGGGCGCGGCGATCTTCAGCAGGTCGGCCATCGGGAAGCCGGTCCAGGGCACCGTCATGGCCCAGGCCTCGACGCAGCGGTGCCGAAGCACCCGCTCCTCCAGGCTGACGCGCTTCAGCAGGTCGTCCAGTCCGATTTCCTGCGGCTTCTCCACCATGCCCTCCAGCTTGAGGGTCCATGGCCGCTGCGGCAGGCGCTGCGCGGCGGAGACGAGGCTCTTGCCCGGGCTGAACTCGTAGTAGTTGTTGTAGGTGGTGGAATCCCGCTCCGGGGTGATGTCGCGCCCCGGGGCATAGCGGGTGTTGCGCATGGCCATCAGGCCGCCGTCCTGCGCCAGCGCCGGGCGGGCCAGCCCTGCCCCGATGAGCGCCCCGCCGACGCCAAGCGCCTTGCGGCGCCCCAGCACCACGCCCTCCGGTGTGGCAACGGAGTCCGGCAGTTCCCAGCCACGGGGAATGCGAATCAGCATGGCACGTCCTCTCCCTGACCGCCCTTCCGCATGTAGGCAGAAGCCAGGCCGGCACCAGGGGGGGGAGGACGATCAGCGTCGCGGCGGCAGCAGCACCATCGGCGGCCCCTGGCTGGGAACCGAGACGCTGTAAAGGTTGTAGCGCTCCGCCTCGATGCCCTTGCGGCTGCGCACCAGCTCGCCTGTTTCCTTCGCGCTGGGCCAGAGCGGTGGTCCCTCGCCCCGCCGGGTGCTGCGCACGAGGATGCCGGCCTGCCAAGCCGCCGGCGCGGGCAGGTCGAACAGATCCCAGCGGTCGCCCAGCGCCACCACCCGCACTCCGGCGGGCAGATGCAGGGCCAGCTCGCTCGCGAGGCCATATTCCTCGGTTGCGACGAAGGCGGCGCCCTGCGCGCGCCGCGCCTGCTCCACCTGCGCCGCGAAGCTGTCCCAGCCGCCGAGGCGGGCGAGCGTCGGGTCGTTGCGCCGCGGCAGCGGGATGGGCGCGAAAGCCGCCTGCACCAGCACCACCAGCGTGAGCGCCAGGCCAAGGATGATGCCCGGCTTGCGCCAACGCGCCCATCGCGGCCCCAGGCAGGCCGCAGCGGCGATGCAGGCGGTCGGATACAGGATGGCTGGCCAGTTCCCCTGCACCCGGCTACCAGTCGCCTGCCAGAGGAAGAGCAGCGCGGCGGGAACGGTGATCGTCACCAGCAGTCCGGCGGAAGCGTCGCGCCGCGACACCCACCAGCGGCAGGCCACCGCCGTGCCGGCGATGCAGAGCACGAAGATGACCGGCGTGGCCAGTCCGGCCTGCCCGCCGATCAGCTCCCCGAGATAGCGGGCCGCCGAGGCGGCGCCGACGCGCCCGGCGCGGCCGCCCTGCTTGGCGAAGCTCACCCAGTCATGCGTGGCATTCCAGTAGATGACGGGCGAGAAGACCAGGAAGGCCAGCGCGCCGCCCGCCCAGAGCCGCCAGTCCCGCAGCCAGTGCCGGGACCGCGGCTCCAGCAGCAGCCAGAGCACCACGCCGCCGCCGAGCAGCACCCCGGTGTACTTGGAGAGCAGCGTGCAGCCGGCCAGCACGCCGAAGGCAAGCCACCAGCGGCCATCCTGCGTCGCGTGCAGGCGGGCCACCGCCCAGAGCGCCGAACACCAGAAGACCAGCTGCGGCGTATCCGGCGTGATCAGCACCGAACCGGCGCCGAACAGCAGGGTTGCGTTCATCAGCGCGGCGGCCCAGATGCCCGGACGCTGCTGCGGGAAGAGCGAATCCCCGGCCCGGGCGAGCAGCACCGAGGCCACGGCCACGCCCAGCGGCGCAAGCAACCGGATTCCGAGCGAGGTGTCGCCGAGAAGCCCGCTGCCGGCTGCGATCCAGAGCGCCACCATCGGCGGATGGTCGTAGTAACCCGGCGCCAGGGCGCGGCCCCAGACCCAGTAATAGGCCTCGTCCGGCGCCAGCGGCAGCCAAAAGGCGGCGAGCAGGCGGAGGGCCGTCAGGGCGGCCAGGGCGAGCAACGCCATGGCGGTGGTGCGGCTCATCGGGCGCGCCAGACGAGGGTGGCGGAGACGGCGTAGTTCCACACCACCGTCAGCAAGGCGCCGGCTGCCCCCGCGAAGCCCCAGGCAAGGATCTCGTCCCGCAGCAGAAGGCGCGCGATGCCGACATTGGCCGCCACCCCGACGCCGCAGACGACGTAGAACAGCAGCAGCCCTCGCCACAGCGCCGCCCCCCGTAGCCGGACATCGCTGTAGGTGATGCGGTTGTTGAGCCAGAAGTTCATGGTCATGGCGACGAAGCTGGCCAGCCATTGCGCCTTGGTGAAGCTCAGGGGGCCCAGGGTCAGCCACAGCACGCAGACATGCACGACCACGCCCAGCACGCCAATGGCGGCGAAGGAGAGGAAGCGCAGCGGCAGCAGACCGCCGGTCGCCTTGTCCAGCAGCAGGGTCAGGAATTCGAGCAGGACGATGGTGTCGAGCTTCGATTCCCCGGCCTCACGCGGGCGGAAGTTGTAGGGCAGTTCCTTCACCCGCAGCTTCCGCTTCGAGGAGAGCAGGATGTCGAGCAGGATCTTGAACCCGCGGCCGGTCAGGTGGGGCGCGATCTCCTCGAAAAGCGGACGTGGCAGCATGAAGAAGCCGCTCATCGGGTCCGCCACCCGCTGCGGCAGGAAGAACTGCGCCAGGGAGGTTCCGCTGTCGCTGATGCGCCGCCGCCAGGCGGAGAAGCCTTCCTCCGCCGCGCCGCCCTCGACATGCCGGCTGCCGACGGCAACATCCGCCTCGCCCGCCTGCAGGCTGCGCAGCATGGCCGGCAGAAGCGTCTCGTCGTGCTGGAGGTCGCCGTCGATCACCGCGACATAGTCGGCGGAGGAGGCCAGCATGCCCTCGACACAGGCCGAGGAAAGCCCGCGCCGCCCGATGCGGCGAATGCAGCGGATACGCGGGTCGGCAGCCCCGATGGCGCGGGCGATCTGCGCCGTGCCGTCCGGGCTGTCATCGTCTACGAAGACCGCTTCCCAGGCGATGCCCCGCAGCGTCGTCGCCAGGCGCGTCACCATCGGCGCGACGTTGGCGGCCTCGTTGTAGCAGGGAATCACGACGGTCAGGATCGGCGGCGGCATGGGCGCGGTGCTTAGCGCCCTTGGCGTGGCCGCACCAGCCACCCGCCGGAATGTGCCCGCTGGGACTCGAACCCAGGACCCCAAGATTAAAAGTCTCGTGCTCTACCGGCTGAGCTACGGGCACAAAGGGCGGAGCCGGGGAAAAAGCCTCCCCAGGCTCCGCTGTCAAGTCGGATGCGGCCTGGGCGGTGCCCCGGCCGCGCGCGGTCAGCCCTGCACGTCGGCGGCGACCTGCGCCTTCAGCAGGCGGTCGGGATCGCGCACCATGCCGTTCGCACCACCGCCGCGCTTGATCTTATCCACGAACTCCATGCCCGAGGTAACCTGCCCCCAGATGGTGTACTGGCCATCCAGGCTCGGCGCCGGCGCGAACATGATGAAGAACTGGCTGTTGGCGCTGTTCGGGTTGGCGGTGCGGGCCATGCCGCAGACGCCGCGCAGGAAACGCGCCTTGGAGGGCTGGCTGAACTCGGCCGGCAGGTCCGCAAGCTGGCTGCCGCCCGTGCCGGTGCCGGTCGGGTCGCCGCCCTGGGCCATGAAGCCCTCGATGACGCGGTGGAACGGCGTCCCGTCATAGAAGCCCTGGCGGGCCAGGGTCTTGATGCGCTCGACATGCTGCGGCGCCAGGTCGGGGCGCAGCTTGATGACGACGCGGCCATCCTTCAGGTCGAAGAACAGGGTGTTCTCGCGATCGTCCTGCGGGGCGGCTTCGCTGGTGGTGGCTTCGCTCATCATGGCTCCCGTAATGGCAATGGTGCTGGCGAGCAGGGTACGGCGATGCATCCGTTCAGTTCCCTGGGTTCCGCTGACGCACCCTTGCCAGGGTGCGCTCCAGCGTCAGGCGCGGCACGAAGCTGGAAATATCGCCTCCAAGCCCCGCGATCTCCCTCACGAAACGCGAGGAGATGAAATGGTTCCCTTCGCTGGCCATCAGGAACACCAGCTCGATCTCCGGATCGAGCCGGCGGTTCATGCCGGCCATCTGGAACTCGTAGTCGAAATCGGTGACGGCGCGCAGCCCGCGCACGATCACCTGGGCACCCACATCACGGGCGAACTGCACCAGCAGCCCCTCGAACGGCATCACCTCGATGACGGCGCCGGTGCGGGCGGCGATCGGCTCCATTTCGGCGCGGACCAGCTCGACACGCTCCTCCAGCGGGAACATCGGCCCTTTGCCGGCATTCATCGCCACGCCGACCACCAGTCGGTCGAGGATGCGCGCCGCGCGGCCGATGATGTCCAGGTGGCCGTTGGTCACCGGGTCGAAGGTGCCAGGATAGACCCCGGCGCGGGGAGCGCGGGCGGGCTCAGACATTGTCCTCGCCGCCTTGCACCTCGCCGCCTTCCACCTCGCTGACCTCGGCCTCGCCGCCCTGCTCCTCCACCACGGTGGAGCAGGAGATGACCCGCTCGCCGTTGTCGAGCCGCAGCAGGGTCACGCCCATTGCCTGGCGCCCGGTGACGCGCACCTGGTCCACCGGCAGGCGGATCAGCCGCCCGGTATCGGTGACCAACATCACGTCGTCGCCGGTGCGGACCGGGAAGGTCGAAACCACGGCCCGGCCGGTGCGCGCGGTCAGGTTGATGTTGCCGATGCCCTGCCCGCCGCGCCCGGTGACGCGGTATTCATAGGCCGAGCTGCGCTTGCCGAAGCCACCATCCGTCACCGTCAGCAGGATTTCCTCCTGCTCCTCCAGCTCCGTAAATCGCTCGGGCGAAAGGGCGATCTCGACGGCGGCCGCCTCGGCATTCTCCTCGGCGAGCGAGGCTTCGGCCTCGGCGGCCGCCTCCGCGCTTTCCTCGCCATTGCGGCGCCGCTGCGCGGCCTGCTTCAGATAGGCGGCCCGCTCCTCGACGCTCGCCTCGACATGGCGCAGCACCGAGAGCGCGATCACCGCATCTCCCTTGCCCAGCCTGATGCCGCGCACGCCCGTCGAATCGCGGCCGGCGAAGACGCGCAGCGTGTCCACATCGGCGCGGAAGCGGATGGCACGGCCGGCATGGGTGGCCAGCAGCACATCGTCGCCCTCGCGACAGGTGGAGACGCCGATCAGGCCATCCCCCTCGTCCAGCTTCATGGCGATGAGGCCGGAGGAGCGGACATTCTTGAAGTCCGACAGCCGGTTGCGGCGGACATTGCCCTGCGCCGTGGCGAAGACGAGGTGCAGGTTCTCCCACAGGTCCTCGTCCTGCGGCAGCGGCAGCACCGCCGTC
>Ga0182742_1000423_pt1 | contig 67936 bp, 125 predicted proteins | sample eDN5th37CBELigMG_FD_128880 | JGI IMG/M metagenome (GOLD analysis project Ga0182742, IMG submission 128880) | Enriched Miracle-Growth compost microbial communities from Emeryville, California, USA - eDNA 5th pass 37_C BE-Lig MG (version 2)... ...
CGCAGAGAGTGCAGGTGAGGCGCAGCGGAAGGCGATCGACGACTGCACGTGGCGGGACCCAAAACGCCACTTCCGATTCAACGTCATCGGCTCGCGGGTGGTCGTTGTCGGGACCGAACCGACCGAACAGTGGGTGACAGCGCCGGACGGCGAGGAGTTCCTCGCGGGCGCGTGCCAGGGTCATTCCGCGTGCCCCGTTGATCGGCACGAGCACGGATGCTTCGCGGACGACGGGGCCAACTGCGATCACCCCGAGGATCACGAACCGACCGAACAGGAGCCGCGTGATGTGTGACTTCCACTGGGTTGGCCCCTTCTGGGGTGGGGAGCCGGGCGTGGACGAAACCCACGCCTGCGACGAGGTGAATGGCCACGACGGGCGCCACCGCTGCGCCTGTGGTGAGACCCACGAACCGACCGAACAGGATCCCGCATGACGACCACCCTCGACCGTGTGAGGAATCTCGCCGAGGAGGGCATCTCGGATCCCGACGAGATGGCGGCCATCCTGAAGACGACGCGCCGCACGGTTGATCGGTATCGCCGGCAGCTCGGGATGACGAATAGGCCCGGCCCCACGTTGACGCCTGAGCAGGAGGCTCGCGCGAAGTCCCTCATCGACGAGGGCATGTGGATGACGTGGATCGCAGATGACCTAGGCCGCGACTACGGCTACCTGCGCGAGCGGTTCAGGCCTGGCATCCCCGAAGACTTCTACAGCGTGTGGCAGTACATCCGGCAGCGGCCCGAGCTGCTGGCTCTGCATCGCGAGTTCGCCCCGAAGATCACGAAAGGCAGGCGAGAGTGACCGATATAGACGAGGTGCTCGAGACTATTCGAGCATTCGAGGAGTGGCGCGAGGAGCACGCTCTCAGCGGTGAGGAGGCCGTTGAGCAGTATCGAGCGCACCTTGAGGTGCAGACGTACAAGCAGGCGATCGACACGGTTAGGGACGTGCTCGACGGCGACGAGGATAGCGCAACGGCGCTGGAACTCATCCGCCGGGCGGTGTCTCGTGTCTCGTAGGCGTCGCAGGAGGACGGACCTCCCCGAGTTCACCGGCTACCTGAACGCCGCTCATATCGGCGAGGAGCCGAACCCGTCGTGCATCGGACACGAGGATGAGTTCGTCGACTACGAGATTGAAGATCTGCCCACTAAAGAGGATGCGGAGCTGATGTGCGAGCGCTGCCCGATCGGCGAGTTGATGCCGGTGAAGCCGCAGTACGCGGGGCTGTGCAAGCGGAATGCGCGTCACGTCCGCCCCTATTGGGGCGTGCAGGGCGGCATCGTATGGGTCGAAGGCAGGCAGGCCCACCTGTTCAAGCCGGATGATCCGCGCCTCAGTCCCGCCTACTGGGGGAGCGAGGACGAGCCTCAGCAACCTCCCAGCAAATAGTCCACTATCGGGCTATGCGGCGGTACACATTTAGGCTAGTGTTGTCCTTGTCACCGCAACCGCGGGGGCTCTTGAGGGGGAGAACTTCAAGAGAGGAGGACGACATGTCAGGACTAGGTGGTAAATCGAGGAGAGGGCGGGCGCTGGGGCGCCCCAGCCTCCCCGCCCCGAAGGTCGGCAAGACGACTCCGAAGCATTCCAAGAAGCGGACCCGCTGGGTCGGGCACTGACGAAACTCAACATCTAGCCGGACAGTCGACTAATCCACCCCACATCTTGGGTTCACATTTAGTCCACTATTCTGCTAGCATCGAACTTGACCACACGACCATCACGGGAGCACTAGGGAGGCAACCATGACCACGACGCAGACCGCCAACGACCAGAGGCTCCGCGCTCTTGTTGCGGAGTACGTGAGCATCAACGAGCAGATCGAACAGCTCAACGAGCGGAAGGCGCTCATCGCCGCCGAGTTCCGCTCGCTCGGCAAGGGCAACCACAATGCCGTCGACTGGACGGTGCAGGTGCAGCCGAACCGGCGGCTGAACGCCGAGGCGTTCGAGGCGGCTTTCCCGGTGGCGCAGCACCCCGAGTTTTATAAGCCGACGATCAACCTCGCGGCCGTCAAGGAGCGCATCGCGCCGGCGGAGCTGGACAACTGGTATTCCGAAGGGGAGCCGCGTGTCATCGTCAAGTAGCGCCACCGTCAACCGCCGCGACATCACCCTCGAAGAGGACTTCGAGTACGTCACCATTTTCGAGAAGGCGTACTACTGGGTGGCGCGGCTGTCCGGCAATCTGAGCACGGGCGAGGCCGCCGAGATGTCTCGATCGGGCGGAACCAGCGCCGAGGCCCTCGCGAACCTGGAGGCGGCGATCACGGAGCAGGGGTGGGTGATCGAGCCGTGACCACCTGGACCCGCGCCGACGCGCACAATCTCGCCGAGACCGCGATGCAGCTCGGCCTCACTCCCGACGATGCGATCGCAACCCTCTACGTCGGTGCGCGCCTGAGCGCCCACGGCTTCACGTCCGGCGTGCTGAACGAGATGATCCGGTGGCAATACGCACGGTGGGCGGACGATGAACGCGCCGTGGCGGAGAAGGAGGCGACGCTGGGGCAGATGCGCCGGTTCTTCGCCAAGGCGGGAGGGCTCGACGCATGACCACCACCCAGTCCGCCTACTTCGATGTGATCGAGACCGCGATCAAGTCGCAGCCCCGCACGCTCCAGTTGGAGATCGGCCCGTCGGAGATCGGCACGTCTTGCGAGCACTGCCTCGCCGCGAAGCTCGCGGGGTGGCCGCAGGCTGGCGAGGCGGCTTGGCTCCCGTTCATCGGCACGGCCGTGCATGCGGCGCTCGAGGAGATGTTCCAGCCGCCGCGCTGGCTGACCGAGACGCGGGTGAGCGTCGGGTTCATCGCGGGCAAGGAGATCCACGGCACGAGCGACTTGTTCGACACGGTGGAAGGCGTCGTAGTAGACCACAAGGTCGCCGGCGCTACGACCCTGAAGTCGGCGAAGGGTGGCCCGAGCAAGGTCTACGAGGCGCAGGCACACCTGTACGGCCTGGGCCAGATGCGCGCAGGCCGGGCCGTGAAGAACGTCGCCGTGTCGTACCTGCCGCGCAACGCCGTGAGCGTCCGGCAGGGCGTGTGGTGGGAGGTTCCCTTCGACGCCATTCTCGCCGTCGACGCGCTCGACCGTGCGACGGACATCGCGAACACGGTCCTCGCCCTCCCCGAGGACAAGCGGGCCGACTACATCTCGAATCTTCCGCGAGCGAAGGGCTGCTACGACTGCCCTCGCTACGCGGATTGGGGGCATCCCGTCCCCGAACTCCCGACCCTGGACGAACTGCTGGGCGTCGGGTGAACCAGGAAACAAGAGACAAGAAGGAGAACACATCATGACGACCATCGACGACATCCTCAACGGCGGCTCCGGCAAGGGCAAGACCGCGAAGTTCGACAAGATCGGCAAGACCTACGCGGGTCCGGTCGTGAGCGCCGAGATCCGCCAGGCCACCGACCCGGCAAACGGCAACGCGCCGGAGTTCTGGCCCGACGGCAACCCGAAGAACCAGGTCGTCATCGGCCTCCAGACCGACGAGCGGAACCCGGAGATCGAGAACGACGACGGCGTGCGCTACATCTACATCAAGGCGTGGGGCGAGCAGAAGAAGGCTCTCCAGGCTGCGGCGCAGGAGGCCAAGGGCTCACCCGCCCCCGGCGACTTCTTCACCGCGACCTACGTCGCCGACGGCCAGAAGACGAACCCCGCCTTCAACGCGCCGAAGCTCTTCAAGTACACGATCAAGAAGGGCAACCCCCTCGACGCCGTGGTCTCGGAGCCCACCTCGACCGCCACCCAGGCGGCGCCGGTCACGACGACCGCGCCCGCCCAGGCTGGTGTCGACCCGGTGAAGGCGGAGCAGATCAAGAAGCTCATCCCGCTCGGCCTCGACGACAACCAGATCGCCGGAGCCCTCGCGAACGTCGGCGTGACGGTCGCGGATGCCGTGGTCGTGCGCGCGCAGGTGAACGCGGCGGCTGGCCTCCAGGCGGCGGCTGCGTCGTCGCAGGGGTTCTGAGCAAGACCCACAACTGAATAGCCGAGGACGGCTGGCCTAACTTCCGTCCTCGGCATGGCCCTGACGCTCAGTGGGAGCAACGCTTGCCTGTCGAGCAAGCGGGGCGGGTTCAACTCCCGCCAGGGTCGCGATACAAAACTGTCCACTATTTCCATCCGAAGGGAGCACGAGCATTTCCACCCCGACTCCCGCCCAGGGCTACGCCGCCGTCGCATACCCGTACCTTGAGCGTGGCCTTTGGCCCGTTCCCGTCGAGGGCAAGATCCTGCTGGTGCGCGGCGCGACGGGCCGCGATGGCATCGTCAGCGAACCGAAGGTGGCCGACTGGGCCGTAGAGCACGCCGGAGCCAACGTGGCCCTGCGCGCCGACGGATGGATCGGCATCGACGTGGACGCCTACGACGGCAAGATCGGCGACAAGACCCTCGCCGCGCTGGAGGCGGAACTCGGCGAACTGCCGGTCACGATCTCGTCGACGAGTCGCGGGCAGGGTCAGCCGAGCCGGATCTGGTTCTACCGCGTGCCGCGCGGGATGCATTTCGTGCATAACTTCCCCGACCTGGAGGTCATCCAGTACGGGCACCGCTACGCCGTCGTGGCTCCGAGCATCCACCCCGAGACCGGCCAGCCCTACGCCTGGTACGGCTACGAGGGCGAGCTGCTCGACGAGTTCCCGAGCATCGACGACTTCGAGGAACTGCCCGAGGCGTGGCTGAACCGGCTCGCCATCCCGGACGATCAGAACCCGCGTGACCTGCAAGGCTTCTCCGGCTCGGTCAAGGAGTGGCTGGAGCGCGTGCCGGGCGGCACGCCGGGCCTGTGGATTCAGGAGGTCATCAACGACATCCCGAAGACCGACTTCGGGCACGACGAGATGGTTTCCCTGCAATCCCGCATCGTCAGCCAGGCGGCGCACGGCGACACGGGCGCGGCCCAAGCGCTGGAGATCCTGAAGGCCGAGTGGCTGCGTGACCCGTACAACACACCGGAGTATCGCCGGGACTGGGACGTGTCGCTTCGTGGCGCGATCGAGAAGTTCGGAGCCCTCGCGCCGGCGTCAGCCGACATCCTGAAGCAGGATCAGGTCGCGCTGTTCCGCAAGGTCGGCGCGGACGGCTTCCTCGACTTGTGGACCGGCGTCCCTGAGATCCCGACGCCGGAGTCGCTGCGCGAGCAGGTGGAGAAGGTGGTTCACGCGGCGCTCGGGAGTGGGCTCTCCGCTCTCGAGGCGGCGACGCTGGGCTGGCATTCGGCCGCCGCTCAGCGTGACGGGGGAATCCGAGGCGGCGTCGCGGACGGGGATACGAGCGCCCGCGACGCCGCCCTGGAGGAGATGTGGAGCCTGGCGAAGCAGGTCGAGGAGCGCCTGATGGCGGAGCCGGTGGCACAGCCGGAACCGTCGACGGAGGTCGACCCGGCGAAGCCGCGCCGCGCGGTGACCCTGCTTCTCGACGAGGAGCGCGAGCAGGCGCTCAGCACGCAATGGTGGGGTACGGAATACATGCGGGTGATGCGCGAGACGCACGCCGTCATGTCGGACGAGTACTACGAGACGCTGAAGTGGGTGGCGCTGTCGCTCTGCTTCGCGCACAAGGCGGTGATCCCCTCGGAGGAGGGCTACGACATCCCGCTGAACTTCTATGTGGTCATCATCGGCGGATCGAAGACGGGCAAGTCGCGCAGCATCAAGCCGGTGCAGGAGATCGCGAAGCGGTTCTGGCTGACATCCGGCGACAATCCTGACATCGGCGGCGATGCGACGCGAGCTGCGCTGACGCAGGCTCTCATCCGCCGCGACGGCCTGCCGACCCTGTTCCGTGCGGATGAGGCGGACGCGACGATTGCGGCTTGGAAGAACTCGAAGGGTGAGTTCGTCGGCATGGCGCAGGCGATCACCGACATCTACCTCGGCGACGTGCCGCCGATCAACCGCGTCACGCACAAGGACATCTCCGGCATCCACGCCAAGGCGTTCTTGAACGTGGTGCTGTCGGGCATCGACTACCGCATCGCGGACGCGATCGAGCCGGGGGACTGGGAGACCGGCTTCGTCAACCGCTTCGTGATCGCGAAGGGTGAGCGCAAGGCTCGCACCCGAGACCAGAAGAAGTTTCGCGTCAGGCGCTCGGCTGGCGGGAATGCGCAGACGCAGAGCCTGCATCACTGGTACGACCAGTGGGCCGCGAGGTTCAACCGCATCGCCAGCACGGTGCTCATGCCCGCGGCGGGCGAGAAGATGGTCTGGATCGACTTCGAGGACGACGTGGTGGAGCGCCACACGGACGCCATCGAGAGGCTCGAGGCGATCGCGCGGGCATCCAGGTACACCGAGAGGCTCGATGCGACGTTCGGCCGCCTGGAGGAGACCATCCTCAAATGCGCAGCCCTGGTCGCCATCACCAGGGAGCGCAAGGTCGTCAACATGAGCGACTACCTGATCGCCCTGGAGCAGGGCGAGGCGTGGGTGAACCGGATCGTGGAGCTGGTGTCGGCGACCGACCTGTCGCCGAGGGCGAGGCAGGTGAACCGGCTCTACGAGCTGCTGGCGTCGAGGCAGAGGTGGAGGGTCGCGGACCTGCGTCGTGAGGAACAGTACGCCGGCGACTATCGCTTCCTGGACGGGCTCATCGCCGAGCTGAAAGCGCAGGGCCGCATCGACACGGATCGAGACGCGGTGTGGGTACTGAGAGAGGGGGAGTCATGACAACGGCTCTTGAGCAGGCGCTGGATTTCTACAAGCGCCACAAGGACATGGACCGCCAGGCTCGCTTCGACGCGGCCGTGGCGCTGGGCGAGTGGGGCGTGTTCAGCGCGCGGAACATCGCCGACATCGTGGGGCTGCCGAAGAACGTGGTACCTGCGCTGATCGGCAAGAAGAGCCGAGACGGCGGGAAGTTGAACCCGGCTGCGCTGGAGCACATCGCCGAGGTGGCGAGGCTCTGGGCGCGCGGCGAGGTGGATGTGTTCGCCACGAGGCGAGCGATCGACGCCGGCACGACGACGTGGGTGGTAGCTCGCTTGACGGGCATCAGCAGGTCGCAGATCAGGCGTCAGTACGAGAAGGCCGTCAAGTTGGCGGGCGAAGGGAAGGGGGAGTAGTGGACTACTCGAATCACAAGGTTCTTGAGCTTTTCGCGGGACACGGGGTTGGGGTGGCGATCAAGCGCCTCGGCGCCAGCGAGCATGCCGTCGAGATCAACAAGGATGCCATCGCCACGCGGCGGCTGAACGGCATGGACATCGCCTACGAGGATGTCTGGGATGTTCACCTGGCCGAAGGGCTGGAGCACGATACACAGTGGGGCTCGCCGCCTTGCCCGACGTTCTCGGCCGCAGGCAAGGGCTCTGGCCGCAAGCAGATGCCGCTGATCCTCGACGCGATCAAGACTGGCGTGTGGCAGGACATCCACGCGCTGCGCCAGTGGTCGGACTCGCTGGAGGATGCACGTTCGGGGCTGACGCTCATCAACCTGCACTACGCCTACCGCTTCAACCCGACCTACATCGCGCTCGAGCAGGTTCCGACGGTCCTGCCGATCTGGGAGGCGTATGCCGAGGAGTTGCGCTCGTGGGGCTACAGCGTGTGGACAGGCAAGCTCTACGCCGAGCAGTACGGCGTGCCGCAGACCCGCACCCGCGCGATCCTCATGGCGAGGCGTGACGGCAAAGAGGCGAGGCCGCCGAGGCCGACGCACTCGCGCTACTACTCCAGGTCGCCGGAGAGGCTCGACCCCGGCGTGAAGAAGTGGGTCTCTATGGCGGAGGCGCTGGGCGAGGATGGGTTCACTGTCGTCAGCAACTACGGCAGCGGCGGAGACCCCAAAAACCGCGGACGCCGAGACTCCAGCGAGCCAGCAGCGACGATCACGAGCAAGTTCGATCGGATGAAGAAGGAGGTGGCAGCGTGAAGCGAGCAGTGAAGCGCATGGGGCGCGGCATGGTTGAGCGCTACGGTGAGCGCCCTGGGCGCCTTGTCACCGAGCCCTCATTCACGATCCGAGGGCTTGCTGGCGGCACTGAGCCACACGGCTTCGTCTGGGAGGACGACATGAAGAACACCGCGAAGGTCACACCCCGCGAGGCCGCGGCGCTCCAGACCTACCCCGAGGACTTCGAGTTCGCTGGCACGAAGGGCAGCGTCGGCCTCCAGATCGGCAACGCCGTCCCGCCCCTGCTGGCGGAGGCCGTGCTGAAGGAGTTGTGGTCGTGATGGTGTTGTATCGGGCGAGCAACCAGGCGCACGCCGCCCGGCGTCCGCTATGGGCACCTGCGCCAACGGTGATGTTCGGCGGACGAAGCAACAAGGTGGAGTGGATGGAGGAAGCCCTGGCGCCCGACCCGCGCGCTTCTGGCGTCCGCGTATCTGTGGAGGAGGCGGCAGTCCTCCAGTCCTACCCTGGATCGTTCGCCTTCTCTGGGTCTGTGTCTTCGCAGTTCCTCCAGATCGGCAACGCCGTCCCGCCCCTGCTGGCGGAGGCCGTGCTGAAGGAGCTGTGGTCGTGACAGCCCTGCCGCTTCCCTGTTTCCCCTGGCCGCTCTCCGACGCCCGCCTCGCTCTCCTGAAGGCGGCGAAGGCGTCGCTGGATAGTCCACTGCTGATCGTGCCCGTGGAGGCCGCCTACGGCTCGCCAGGCCGTGTTCTCTGCTTCGGGGAGACGCCGGACTGGCTCTGTGCCACGGCCCCGATCCGCCCGGAGAACGTCGACAGCGTGACCAGCATCGCGGGTGCGCTGAAGCTGTGTCTCGGCGAGTTGGAGGGCTGGGCGCCGAGCGAGCAGTTCGACGAGGCCTGGCTGCTCGGCAAGTGGCTCGGCGGAGAGGTTCGCAAAGTGCGCGAGGAGCGCTGGAACGAAGACATTCAGGAGTGGGAGGAGGTCTGGACATGACCATCGACACCGCCCTCTACCTCGACGAACTCGACGAGCGTGACAGCGCTCCGATCGTCGATCATCGCACGGCACCGCTGTTCCCGACGGCGGGGCATCCGGTGACGGGCGAGTCGTGGAGCGAGTTCTTCAGGCGGGTGAAGGCTCCGGCCGAGCCGGTCGAGGCGGAGCCCGTTGAACCCGAGAAGATCGCCATCCTCGAGCCTGCTCACGAGGTTCCGCTGGCGGCGCTCAGTGCCCGCTCTACGCCCGCTCAGGTGGCGAAGCGGCTCATCGGTCAGGGGTGGGAGGTTCGCGTCTCACAGAGCCGCGTGGCGGTCCCTGCGGTGCTTTACGTGGCGGACGGGGACGACTACAGCGCGGGTGATGTGCGCTATGAGGCGCACGAGCTGGTGACAACGGTGCTGGTCGGCGTGAAGCGCGGGGACGACGGCCGCGTCGGCCTGGCCCTCGACGCGACGTGGACGAGTCGGGATGGTTTCGCAGGCGCGAAGACGTTCGACCCGATCCTCGGGCGCGAGTGGCGCAGCGGGTATCGCGCGCCCCGCAAGCCGAATGAGATCGAACTCGAGGACGGCATCCAGCCACCGGCCTCGCTGGAGCAGTGGTTGAACATGGTCGCACCGAAGCCGGTGCGGAAGAAGAAGGGAGAGGTGGAATGACCCTCACAGGTTTCAAGGCGAAGAACCATCCCCAGCAGACCGGCAAGAACGGCGCTCGGGACGAGGTGGACGACCGCGGAACCCGCTGGGAGGACTTCGATGAGTTCGACCGGCTCTACGGGCCGCACACGCTGGACGTGGCGGCGGCTCCGCACAACGCGAAGTGCGAGAAGTTCTTCACCCGCGAGGATGACGGCCTGGCGCAGTCCTGGGCGGGCGAGCGCGTCTGGTGCAACCCGCCCTACTCGGACATCGGCGCATGGGTGCAGAAGGCGTGGCGCGAGCGGGCGGGGACGCTCGGCATCACAATGCTCCTGCCCGCCAACCGCACGGAGCAGAAGTGGTGGCAGGAATGGGTCGAGCCCTACCGCGACGACAAGAACTACGGGCTAACGGTGCGGTTCCTGCCTGGCCGCATGAGGTTCGACCGCCCGAACGCGGTGATCGGGCCGAAGGGCGACAGGCCGCCGTTCGGGTGCTGCCTGCTGATTTGGAAGGGAGGCACGGATGGCTAAAGGTGCTCCGCGCGGGACGAAGCGCACAAAAAACCTCGTGATCGCACTGACGGACGAGGAGTACGAGACGATCCTGTCGGCTGCGGCGTTCGAGGACATGTACGGCGCCACCTGGGCGCGCAACGTTCTCCTCAGCCGGGCCCTTGGGCTCTACCGGGCAAGGACGTGGGGGCAGGCCGCATGACCCTCCTCCTCACCCTTGACCCCGGCGTCACGACCGGCTACGCCTTGTGCGCCTTCACCGACGCTGAGCCGCTGAGCCTTGTCGAGGCGGGGCAGATCGACCGGGGCGTCGACGGCTTCGTGGAGTGGTGGCAGGAGCGCTGGGCTGACGATGCGCCGGACTTCGTGGTCGCCGAGGACTTCGTGGATGACGGACGCACGCAGAAGCCGAACCTCATGCCGCTGCGCATCCTCGGCGCACTGCGGGTTCTGCATCCCGGCTTCATCTCGCCCCGCAACACGGCGATGATCCACGCCCCGGACCCATTTCTCCGCAAGCACGGCCTCTACGTCAACGGCCAGCGCCACGCTCGCGACGCGATCAGGCATGCGTGGGCCTGGGCCAAGACGACGAAGCACCGACCGACGATCGAGAAGTACTGGGGGAGAGGACGATGACGAAGAAGCGCAAGAAGAGGTGCTCGTGCAAGGGGCGCAGCGGCGAGTTCAAGGAGGCATACCCGACCAGACGAATCGCGACGACCAGGGCAATCCGGCGCGGCGGAGTCTTCAGGACGTACCCGTGCCCCGAGATGAAGGGACGATGGCATGTCACACATGGATGAGGTGTCGAATGCGTGAAGTCTGCACCTGCGGAGCCGTGTTCGAGTTCATCTGGCCAAAGACCAACTGGGCCCCTGAGCGCATGGAGCAGGTCTACGGGTGGCTCCTGGAGTGGCGGGAGAACCATCGCCACGAGCCGCGCGAGCCGGAGCCCGAGCCCGAGAGGCAGGGAGCCGGCATGAGTGACAACCAGCTCGCGCACCGCGATCGGGACTGGTCGCACCCGACGATCGGCTTCACGCCGAATGGGTGGTGACGTTATAAATCTCGTACATAAGCAGGATGTCGGATAAATCTGACATCCGCGATAGTCGCCTATATCCCACAAGGCCCCGGCCACCCGCTGAGATGCGGGGCCGGGGCCTTGATCGAGATACTTGGATCACTTCCTCTCTGTGCTCGCTTGGGCCGATTTCTCGGCACTTGGGGGCTCAGAGAGGGAGCGTCAGGCGGTCTCCGTTCCGCCGTTGCCGCGGAAGGCGATGGTCGTCAGGACGGAGACGAGGCCCGCGAGACCGGCGATGGAGCCGACGCCCGCCCAGTCCACGTCGATGAGGCCGGTCACCTCGGCGGTGAGGGCACCGACGGCGGCCTGCGCCACGGTCGCGACCGCACGGTCGAACACGTCGATCCAGAACTGCTTGTCGCTGTACTTGCTTGCCATGTTGTCTCCTTGTTAGGCGGGCGTGGTAGATCCCAGTTTAGTGGACTAACGGGCCTCGATCGGCTGGCGGGTGTCGAGCACGTCGCAGCCGAGCAGGACGAGTTTGTCCACGTAAGCGTCGGCATGATGCCCGCAGTACTGGATCTCGCGGCCGTCGGGAAACTCGAAGTAGACCTTGGCGGTCACGCCACGAGAGCCGCAACGGGGTCCGTCGCAGAGGTTCTCGTGGATGATGAGTTCCATGACCTGAGTTTACTCTTCGGGATTGCCCGCTAAACGATCTTGAGCGACCCCAGGTCGAAGCCGGTCTCGGGCAGCACGTCGAAGATCATCGTGCCGGGAAGACTGTCGCGGCCCTTGATGTTGCGGTACCAGTCGGAGCCGCTGTCCAGGGTCGGCGCGCCGAGCCACATCCGCTCGCGCTTGGTGAAGGGGTTCTGGCCTGCGACGCCGGCGCCGAAGGAGTGATAGTGAGCTGTGACGCACACGTCGGCGCGGGTGACCGCCTGGTCGCCGAATGCCTGCTGTGTCCACCAGTCGATCGCCTTGCCGGGGCCGAACTGGTTGCCGTGGACGAGACCGATGGGCGTGCCATAGAAGTCAACGCAGATGGACTCGTCGTACTCGTCGGGGAAGTGCCAGGTGGCGTCGAGTCCGGCAGCGTCGGCAACCTTCGCGACCTGTCGGTGGACGAAGATGCCGAGGTCGTCGCTGGGGCGGCCGAGGTTCTGCTTGCCGCGACGCCAGGCGGAGTGGTTGCTCGGGACGATGGCGATTTCGACGGGTGCGTAGCGGTGCGCCATCTCGATAAACTTGAACATCTCGGTGGCGTAGCAGTCAAGCTGGTCGGGCAGGGAGAGGTCGTTGGTGTGCATCGGATTGCCGCCAGATTCGAAACCCTCGAGCCCGTCGCCCCCGTCGAGGATGAGGATGCGCTCGGGGCGACGCGCGGCGAACTCCTCATCGAGCTTCTGACGCGCGTCCTCGAGTCTCTGGAGCAACTCGACGGTGCCGCCACGGCGGCCGGTCTTACCGACCTGCCAGTCGGCCAGGGTGACGACGGTGCCGCGCTGTGCGGGCCTGCCGCCCACGCGCGACTGGGGGCGCTTCTCGGCTTCGGCGTAGAAGTGGGAGAGGGGGAAGGTCTCGGCGAGCGATACGCCTGTCTTGGGCCAGGCTGTGATGCGGTTGGATGACTTGCCATCCCCGTAGGCGATCGACTTGATGCCGATGTTGTAGTGATCGGGGTTATCGCCGGTCGACCGGATCAGGTCGCGAGCGTCTTCGAGGGTGACGGGGCGGTGCCTGATGAAGTTGAACTGGCGGCCGTTCGGCCCGTCCGTTATGTCGGTGGTCTCGCCGTCTTTCAGGCTTGGGGCACCATCTTTGGTGCGGGACTCGTCGACCTTCCCGCCGTGCTCCTTCTTCACGTCGACGACCAGGCCGGACGAGACGCCCCAGTCGGCCATGACTTCCTTCTTCGGACGATTCAGGCAGTCGGATACGAACTTCGGATCATCCCAAAGGGGTGAACGAGCCATCGGTGGTCTCCTCTCGGGCCGAGGCGCAGGTGGTATTCAGTTATCGAGGCAGGTGATCCGGCCACATCGGGCGGGGACGCTCGGGCGTCTCAACCCAGCCGCCCCACTCGTGCAGGATGTTCGCGTGCGAGCGGTAGGCGTTCCGCTCGGTCTCGAGCTTCTCGACGCGGGCGCGAAGGTCTTCGGCGATCTCGAGGGCGAGTTGCCCGGCGTCGATCTTGTTCCTGTTGCGGCCGGTCAGCCAGTCGCGGAGAACCATGGCCGCACCCGTGATGGCGACTCCGAAGAATCCCCACACGGGTCCAGGGATGGTGTTGAGCCAGTCCATTGTGCTGAGCTCAACGCGAGAGGCGCACGTTGTTGAGCGCGTTCTTCAGGACGTTCGCGTGAGCTTCGGTGATCTTCGGCCAGGAGTTCGTCTCCCACGACGTTGCGATCTTGTTGTTGTAGTCCGCGGGGGCACCGGAGTGCTCAACATAGAAACCGGACACCTCGTTGAACAGGATGTACACGGTCACGTCGCCCTTCTTGTACTGGGCACCCTTCATCTTCATGTCGTCCTCCTCGGACTCTTCTACTGGGTTCTGCTCGGGGAACGGCTCCGCTCCCTCGCTGGCGGGAACGGCCCGCCAGGGGTCAAGGTCGATGATGTGCCAGGGCTCGTCGATCCCGGCGATGTCTTTGGTGATGGCTCCGCAGAGGAAGCCTGCAGTGCGGCACGCCTCCCACACCTGAGCCCAGGTGAGCCCGTTGGGGTCCACGTCGATAGCGAGAGCGTCGACGAGACGGCCGCCCGTGTGGCGACTGCTCGACCATGTGCCGCCATGCGACGAGGTGCCGGGCCAGGCCGCGCCGAGGCAGTTGCCCTGCGCACAGGCGCGGTCGCGGGCCTGCTGCTGGATGTTGAGCGGGCGGTACACGTTCCATCCGGTGCGGATGTAGAGCGTGCGGCCCCACTTGTTCTCGGCGTAGCGCTTCGCGGCCTGCCACTTCGCCCAGGTTCCCTGAGAGAACTGGAACTCCCAGTAGCCATTGGAGTCCGTGCCGGACGCCACGGTGAACAGCACCCCGGCGGGGATGCGTCCATTGGCGTACTTGGGCATGGTCGGCGTCCTCACTCGATGTACCAGGAGCCGGTGAGCGGAACTACGTCACTTGCGTCAAGAGAGCCGGATCGGAAGGATGCAGGGACGGACAGGATGCCGGTGGAGGAGAGAAGGAGCTGCCCCTCGGCCCGGTTACTGGTGGCGCGGAAGTGGCCGAGGAAGATGAGGCCAGGCGGGCGATAGCCGACAGGAACTGTCAGCAGGTGATCCCAGGACCCGCCGACGGCGATCGTAACGGCGCCCATGATGTCGACGCGCTTGCCCATCCTACGCACGCGGGGAGCGTGGACGGGCGTAGCCGACCAACCTGTTCCGAATGTGGAGATGTTGACGGTGCCGGAGTCGAAGGGCACCCACGCGGAGCCGCTGTCGATGTAGTCGGCCCCCGTGTCGGTGGCGTAGTAGCGCCTGCCGCTGACGCCAGGTTCGGGCATCGCGGACTCGAGGCCGGCGAAGTACCAGAGGTTGTCGACGAGGGCGGTGTCGACGGACTCGGCCATCGCCCCGAGGTCAATCGGGAGCGACCACTCGTCGCCGTAGTCGGGCGACCAGATCTGATAGTTGTCAGTTTCGGCCATTAGTCCACTATTCCCCTTGCATTCCAGAGTACCTGATTACGCCGTGAAAGTCGCAAACAGCGCAAGCACGGCGTAGGAGCCCGTGCCTGAGGGCCAGATGCCGTCGCTGACAGGATCGACCTGGAGACTCACCGAGATGGTCTCCTCGGGGATGACGGTGGCGCTCCAGGTGTACTTGGGGGAGATCGACGCCTCGTAGCGGTCGAAGCCGAGGAACCACGCTCCGGTCAGGGTGGGCGAGGTGCCGACGCCCGCGAAGGAGAGCCGGTGGTTCACGTCGCCGGGGGAGCCTGGGGAGGTCTGCGTGAGCAGGTGCGCGGAGCCGAGCGCCATCAGGTTGACCCGCCGCGCGCCTTCAGGTACCAGCAGCGACGCGGTGACGACGGTGTTCCACCCGGCGCCGAGCCCGAAGTTCGTTGCGGTGTTCGTTGACTGCGCGGGCTTGGGGATGGCGTCGTAGACCTCCTGGAGTCGCCGGAGCTGACGGGCGAGATCCTCGAGGCTGGCGGCGGTGGTGCGGTTGAGGCCCGCAGCGGACTGCTTCGTCGTGACGGCGGCGTTCTCGACGCCGCGGATGCGCTTCTCGACTTCACGACCCCATGGCTCAGCCAGGTCGGGCAGGTTGCGACGGGGGAACACATCGTTCGGATTCATGACGAGAAGATCCCTTCCACCGTGAGCACTGCCTTGTTGAACGGGTCACCGTCGAGCCCGTTCGTCGTCCACACCTGGAGCGCCACGTCGACGTTCCCGTTGGGGGTGAGGGCGCGGCCGTAGACGGGCTCGAACCAGCAGGGGAGCCCGTCGTTCATCGCGACATCCTTGAATGGCTTGAAGGAGAGCGACGCGGAGCCCTCGATGACGAGGCGGCACACCACATCGGGGTCGGACGTTTCGATGCCGGTGGAGAAGGCGTCCATGAACTCGCGGGGGCTGCGGGCGGTGCGGGGGGAGGCGTAGGACGGGTTGAGGTTGTCCCAGGTGAGCGAGCCGCCGGGCGGGACGGTGTGGGTCTCGAAGTGGAGGTGCGCGCCGAACGAGTTTCCGGTATTGCCGACGTAGCCGAGCGTCTGCCCCTGGGAGACGCCGGCGCCCTGCGAGACGGCCGTGGCGGACATGTGGGCGTAGAGGGTGTAGGCGTTCCATCCGGCGATGCCCACGGGGCCGTGGGAGACGATGACGTAGTTGCCAAACCCGTTGGAATAGTTGACTGTTATGGCTGTTCCGTCTGCGGCGCAGGGGATCGGGTTGCCCGCCGCAGCCTCGCCGCCGGCGAAGTCGATGCCTTCGTGGAAGCGGCCCGAGCGCGGCCCGTACTCACTGGTGACGCGGCTGAGCGGGAACGGCCAGATGAAACTCGGGGTCGAGGATCCGCCGGTCTCGGCCTTGAGTTGCACGTTGGCGGTGGCGATGACGTTGCACCGGCCCTTGCCGTCGAAGGGGAGCACGGTGGACAGGACGGTGTTCCAGCCTGCCCCCATCGCGAAGCCGCTCTTGGAGACTCCCGCGGTCCGGACGATCGGCAGGTCGGTGAGTGCCTGTTCGAGCAGTTCGAGCTGGCGGGCCAGTTCGTCGGCTGAGGTTGCGGTGGCGCGCTCCGTCCCGCCGACCCGCTCGTCGACGACGCCCCACTGCTTCTCCGCCTCGGCGATGCGCTGCTCTACGGTGCGGCCCCAGAACTCGGCGCGGCCGAGGTTGCGACGCGGGAAGGTGCTCAGGTCAACTGCCATCGTAGAGTCCCGCCCATTCGACCTGCTGGTATGTGAGGCCGTCGTAGATGGCCTGGACATCCGCGTAGGTGCGACCGATGTGGAACTCGTCCATGTCCCCGAATGTCAGGTCGTCGTCGGCTTGGAAGGAGATGGAGCCCGGAGTGACGGTGGCCTGGCGGATGCGGTACGGGCGGCGCGTGGCGCGGTCGAAGTAGCGCGCGCCGTTGACGTTGCCGAACACGGGGTCGCCTGCGGTCTGGAGTGTGTTGACGGCGATGGTGTCACCGGAGATGGCGGGAACCTGCCCGGCGTACTGGCGGGCGGCACGGGTGCCGGCGCGGTACACGTCGTTCACCGTCGACAGGAAGGGGTTGTCGATTGTGACGCCGATCTCGGTGCCGGTCTTGGATGCGGGGATGCCTGTTCGGATGCGCTTCTTGCGCTTGTTGAAGGCGACGCCTGTTCCAATGATCCGCAGCGTGGAGTAGCGGTTGCCGGTGGTGTCGGACGCCAGGGCGAGCGAGAAGTTCGTAGCCGCCTCGCCGTAGGTGGTGGGCACGTTCGTCGCGCCCGTGAGGCGCACGTTGAGGCTGATGGTGTCCGGGTTGATGCTGATCTCGACCCGGCCGCCGTTGTCGGCCCACAGATCTGGGTCGACCGGGAGCCCATCGTTGGCGACGACGGTGTAGACGGACGAGGAGTAATGGAAGCGATCGACGAACTCCTCCATCACGGGAGCCTCGATGCTGGAGACGCTGGCGGACAGTTCGAGGGTGTACTCGGCGGTCTCGCCCGCGTTCACGTTGAGGATCTCGAGTTCAGGCGTCCACCCGCCGGGCGGGTAGACGGGTTCGTTCTCGATGGGGTAGTTGCCGTAGTAGTAGACCTCGACGGCCTGTGCGAGCGCCTGGGTGGAGAGGCTCCGGTCGCGGGAGGTGAGTCGCCCCTGGGCGATCTCCCGCTGACGGAGCGGGCGGAGCGTGACGACACCCTCGACGTAGTGGATCTCGGTGTCGGTCGCCGCTGCCATCTGCTTGAGGTAGTACCAGAGTTCGCCGTTCCAGCCAGGGAACACGACGGGGCGGTCGGCGATCTCCTCGTCAACGGCAGTCTCGAGCGCGGCACCGGCGAGCGAGACGTAGTACTCGAAGGCATCACCGAGGGTGCCGACGAACGGCTGCGCCTGCACCCCGTACACGTTGGCGTCGCCGAGGCCGGAGATGCACTCCAGTTCGATCGTCGCGGTCGCCTCGGTCTCGCGGGCGGCGTTGACGACGCCAAAGGTGGTTCCTCTGGTGGTGTCGTACAGGGTGACGGGCTGCCCGATGAGCACCTGCGGGCCGAAGGTGCGGATGCGCTTCCAGCCGGTGTCCTGCGCGCCGGTGATGCCCCGGTCGGGCATGGGCAGGCTGATGCTGAACAAGCCGACGGCACCCTGCGGGTCGCCCGCGGCGAGCGGCGTGGCGGATTCCTGGACGCTGTAGTCGTGGGCCTCGAACGTGTGGTCGCCGATTGTTACCCGTATACCCAAGATCCGACCTCCCTGAAGCTCGCGGCGGTCTTCACCCGTCCGCCGTTCGTCGTGGTGATGGTGCTCCAGGTTGGTGCGGCGGTGAAGCGTGCCCCGCTGTGGCCCATGCCGCCGACCCAGCCGCCTTGCAGTTGCGCGATGATGTCTGCGGTGAATCCTCCGTAGGGTTCGAGGCCGTAGGCGCCCTGCCCGTACCCCATTGCGGACAGCGGGGCGAGGGAGATGAAGCGGGCCATGATGCCCGCGATGGTGACGGATCCGTTGCTGGGGCCGTCCTTGCCGACCCAGATCCAAACGCCGGGGATGCCTACCGCGACATCGGTGAGGAGCAGTTCGTCGTCATTGCCGTGCTTGGTGAGCATGGTGTCATTGCCGACCTCACCACCGCCGAGGTGCTCGGTCATGAAGACGCCGCCGGATCCGGTGGCCGAGTAGGCCGCGCCGATCACCATCGCGTAGCCCTCGGGGATGGAGACGTAGGTGGCGTCCTCGACGCCGCGGAACCCGTCCGTGATGTCATTCATGTCGTAGACGGCGGAGCGGACGGGGAGGTTGTGGACTTCGCGGTCGGCGGTGACGACCGACGTGGGGGTGAGGCCGTAGACGAGCGAGGAGCCCTCGGTGTCGCACGCCATCGAGGGGTCGGCGACGCGGGCGGGGAGGACGTTGTGCCCGTAGGTGATGGGATCATGGAAGTAGAGCAGGCCACGGCCGTAGGAGCCGTCGAAGTACGACTTGAGAACCTGCACCATCTCGGGGCCGGAACGCTCGGGCCACTCGAAAGCGTAGGTCTTGTGCGATCCCCACGAGGAGAGCTGGTAGCCGCCGCCGTTGAGCAGCGTGCCGCCGGCGCTCCACGCCTCGGAGTTCGCCTCCGCCCCCTGCATGGGGGTGGGGAGCCACTGGGAGTGCTCCAGCGTTCCGAACCAGAAGCATCGGTCTGGCGACTGCATCACATGGCTCCTTGGCTGGTTGACTGCGCGTAGGATCGCGACGTGCTCTGCGCGACGACCTGCCCGTCGATCGTGATGATCTGACGCAGGGCCGACATGAGCTGCTGGTAGGCCATCGGCCCGAACGACTCGATCTGGCCGCCGCCCGCGTTGATGACGCGCGGAGGCTGGACGAAGCCGCCGCCCGCGTAGCCGGTCTGGCCCGCAGGGCCGCGCGTGAGCGCGTTGAACGCGCTGGCGTAGGGAAGCCCGGTGCGCTGGTCGACGTACTTCTTCGGCACGACGTACTCGCCCTTGTGGACCAGGCCCGCCACGTCGTACTTGCCGCCGCGGCCGGTGTAGCCGCCGTCGGCGAACGCCTGGACGCTGGCGACGCGCCCGCCGCGCTGGTCGATGAACTGGATGCCGCCGCCCTTGTTGATGTAGGCGCGGAACCCGCTGCGCCAGTCGGCGGCGTAGACCTGGCCGTCCTGGTAGCCGGTGTTCTTGAACAGCCCACCGATGTCGATCGTCGCCTTCTTCGCCGCGGCCTGTGCGAGGAACTCGTTGAGGGCCTGGAAGGCGGGGCGGGTGTCGGCGGAGACGGTGATGTTGCGCGGCACGTTCTGGATGGCGATGCGCATGTCGTCGAAGGCGACGGCGTACTTCTCGACCTCCGTGCGGTTGTAGCCCATCCGTGTCGCCTGCTGCACGAACTCGGCGCGAAGGCGGGCGCTCTCACGCTGGAGGTCTTCCTGGCTGGCTCCGCTGGCGGCGAGGGCCTGGAGGTAGTTCTGGTAGTTGGTGACCAGGCCGAGGATCTCGGCGCGGTTCTCGACGGCGGCGTCGCTGTTGCCGGTGAGGGTCTTGTTGGTCTTCGCCTGCGCCGCGTTGAGCTTCTTCTGGATGTCGGCCTGCTTGCCATCCAGCTCGGCGAGTTCGGCGCGGAGCTTCTGCGCGCGGAGAGTGTCGCCGTAGTTCTCGGCGACCATCAGCCAATACTGCTTGATCGCACGGTCTGCGGCGAGCTGGCCGAGTTCGATGCGGTACTGCGCCATCTCATCTCGCGCGGCGGCGATGTTCTTCGCGATCGTCGACCAGCCGCTCGTGATGCTGTCGAGGCCCTGCTGGGGGCCGAAGCGGATGTCGAATGCCCGCTTGAAGACGCCGCCCAGGTCGTTGGCGTAGTCGACGAGAGTGCGGACCTCCTGGGCGGCGGTGTCGGCCGCGTCGGCGATGTCACCGAACGAGTCGGCGAAGTCGTAGTTCGCCTCCTCGAAGTCGGCGGTGGCGTCGCGGGCCTTGCGAGCCTCGTTGGCCCACTTGTTGAAGTTGTGGTGAGCCAGGGCTCCGGCGCTGTTGAAGAAGTTCTCGATGCCCTTGTCGGAGATGAGCGGGATGCCCTTGAACGCCTCTCCGATCAGGGGGATCGACTGGAGGAACTGCACGAGGTTGCGCCCGGTGTACGCGATTGCCTTGCCGAGCCCGACGATGGCGTCGATGACGAAGTGGATCGGCTGCTCGACCGAGAGGATGGTCCCCTCGAAGTCGACGAAGAGGCCGATGAGGAAGCCGAGCGCGGCGATAGCCGCGCCGATGCCTGTGGAGATGAGGGCGAGGCGGAAGATGCGGAGGCCCACAGCGGCGCGGGTCGCACCGGCCTCGAGGCCGAGGAAACTTGCGACGAGGGCGCGCACGCCGCCCGCGCTGAGGAGCGACGTGACGCCGAGTTCCGCGGCTGCGGTGCGCATGGCGAGGACCGCAGCGCCCGCGAGGGCGGCGCCGCCGACGACAGCGGACAGGGCGGCGACGATTCCAGCCAGTGCGGCCGTGAGTCCGACCGCCCACGCTCCGGCGGGCGTCTGGGCGAGATCGGAGATGCCGGCGAAGACCCTGGAGAGGATCTCGAGGACCGCGCCGAGAGTGGGGGCCAGGGTTGCGCCGACGGCGGCACCGGCCTCGCTGAGCGCGTTGAGGAAGATCTGCCACTTGGAGGCCAGGTCGTCGACGACGAGACCGTACTGGCGGGCGAGTTCCGCTCCCTCGCGGTAACCCTTGGCTCCGATGCCGAGGAATCGGTTGAACTCGCTGCTGCTCTGCGAGAGGCGCTGGAACACGTCCGACACGCGGAGCTGGGAGAGGCCGAGGGCATCGAGAGCCTGGGTGACCTCGACGACATCGGAGCCGCGGCCAAGGCCCTGGATGAACCGCTGAAAGACCTCGACGCCCTGGCCCTGGCGCACCATCGCCGACAACTGGTCAGCGGCAAGGCCGGTGACAGTGGCAAAGTGCTGGAGGTCTTCGCCGCCTTCGGCTACGGCTTGGTTGAGGGTCTGGAAGTACGTCGTGAGCGAGCCGCGCGCACGCTCCGGCGGGACGCGGAGCTGGCCGAGCGTGCCGGCGAGTGCTACGACCTGATGGGCGGAGAAGCCCGCCTGGTGCGCCTGCACGCCGATCTCTCGGGTGAGCGAGAGGATCTCAGGCTCAGTGGCGACCGAGGAGCGGCCGACGAGGGCGATCGCGGCGCCGAGGTTCTCGAACTCGCTAGCTCGGACACCGAGGCTGAACTGCATCGCACCGAACGCCTTCGCGGCCTCGTCGACGGAGACTCCCGTGACGGCGGAGAAGCGGGCGACGGTCTCGGTGAACGATGCCACGTCATCCCCCGCGATGCCAAGCTGGTTACCCAGGGTGGCGATGCGGGAGACTTCGGTGAAGGCTACGGGGATCTCGCGGGTGAGGCCGATGAGTTCCTCGCGCAGCTCCTCCACGGATTTGGTTCCGGGCTCGAGGGTTCGCTCCACATCGGTGAAGGCGGACTCGAACTGCGCGGAGAGGGCGGCGACGGCGACTCCGACTCCGGTGATCGCGCCGGAGACGATCATCGCGGTGGACGCGATGTCATAGAGGGCGTAGCGCAGGCGGGGGAGGTTGCCCGCCATGTCCCCCGTTGCGGCCGTCGCCTTGTCGAGTGCCTTGAACTCGGCATCCCAGGCCGACATCTGCTGCCGGTGGGTCTGATTGCCCATGCGGCGCTGGCGATCAAGTCGGGCCTCTGCGGCGACGCGCTTGTCGAACGCGGCGGAGGCGCGGTCGATGCCCGCAACAGCCTGAGCGCGGACGGCCGCGTTCTCCTTCTCTACCGCGAGTCCAGCGCGCTGGGAGGAGAGGTAGTCGTCGTAGATGCGCTTCTGCTCAGCGGCGGCGGCCTTCTGTGCGGCGGTCTGTGATGCGACGTGCGCCTTCTGCGCTGCGGTGACATCCTGGTACGCCTGCACCTGGTTGTAGATGCCTTCAGCGAACTTGAGTTCGGCGTCAGTCATCCTGCGGGTTGACTTGGTAGCTTTCTCAGCCTCGCCGATGTGCTCCCTGATCTGGCCCGATACGCGGGCGACCGTGCGGCCGTACTTGTCGAAGCGCTTGTCTTCGGTCGCCTCGTAGAGGCGTTCGAACCCGGCTACCGCCTCGTTGAGCCCCTCGACGACAACCTTAAGCTCTGCCCGAGCGTTGAGGTTGTCCATAGTTCTCCCGATCAGGCGGTTAGGCGTGCTGATCCCAGTTTAGTGGACTAATCAGGCGTCCTCGTCGGCGGCAAGCACCCACGGCCGGTAGAGCCTCAGGATCTCCACCGCCCAGTCCGCCTTGTCCTCCACGCGCTGACCCGCAGGTTGCGATTTACTCCACAATTCGAGGTTCTCGATGCGGTTGTCATCCCGCACGCCGTTGATGTGGTGCACGTTCTCGTGGGGGAGAAGCGGGCGGCCGAGGTGCTCCTCCATGAGGACGCGGTGCTCTAGGCGTTCTGTATGCTTCCCGTTTGGGTATCCCCAGAGTGCCGCATATCCCCGGCTGTTTATCATCCGCTTCCAGGGCGTCCCGCCGATCACTACGTCTGGCTCCATCTCGACGCCATGAGGGCCGCAGTATTTCCTCGTGGCCCTTACCTTCCTGTCGCAGCCCCGAATGGCGCAGAACAGATCCTGCCGCTTCTTCCGCCCGAGTCGCTCTTCCTTGGGGATGGGCGCAATGTCCGGCATGGTGAAGTTTCGCCGCGCCTTCGGTGCATAGTTCCGGTAGGCGCTCAGTCGGGCGTAGTGCGTCTTGCAGAATCCCCACTTGAGGTTCCAATGCCGGTTTGAGCAGTCCCCGAAGCGGCAGACGCCCCTCGGCTTGTCGTCCCGGATGACGTGCTCCCGGTTCGCCTCACTGTCAGTCTTCGGCATCTTCGCTCGCCTCTCGCGCCGCCTGCTCGTAGTACATCTTCCGCAGCTTCACCAGCGGCATATCCTCATCAGGCCGCCAGACGAACTCCGGTCGCACCGGCTCGTAGTCCGCATCCTTGTCACGCTTCTCGTCGTGCCTGCGAATCTCTTCGGCCACGTAACAACCCCTAGCGGGCTTGAGCTTCAGGTCGAGGCGGGGGTCTTCGGGGTCCCACCGGCAGAGCCAGATCGGCCCGCCGTGCTCGGGGCAGGTCTCGTCCTTGTACTGCTGGAACGCTTGCATCACGAGCACATCCATCTGCGACCAGCGCTTCCTGTTATCCTCGCCGAGGATCATCGTGGTTGGTCGAACCCCTGCCGTGATCGACGCTTCGATCAGTCGGACGTACGGGGCTCCGGCGTCAGACCAAAACCACTCCGTCAGAAATCCGGGTCAGCGGTCCCTGCGTCGCCGATCGCCTTCTGCGCCTGGAGTTCGTCGATGGCGCGGCGGACCTTGCCCCACTCCTCGGGGAGGACGAAGTTGTTCAGGGCTCGCGCGTCCGCGACACTAATCGCGGTTCGTGTCGCCTTCTCGGCGTGGTCTACCCATTCCACGACGCACTCCGAGAGCAGAATGGCGTACAACTCGTCGTTGTAGTCCTCCGCCTGCTCCGGGTCCAGGTTGCCCTTGACCGGGAGGCTGAGGTTGCGGCGAGCCTTGCGGGCGGTGGCCTTGAAGACCAGTTCCGGGACGGCGCGCAGCGTGAAGTCATGCGAAGTCGACTTGAGCTTCGCGAGGAGCGTCTTCTCCTTCTTGGCGAGCGCCGCGAGTCGGGCCTTGATTTCGTCGACTTTGGCCTGGTCGACTTCCTCAGCGCCGAGAAGTGCCTTGGCCTCCTCGCGGAGTTCGTCGATCTCGCCGCGCACGCCCCAGCGGCGCGTCTCGGCGATCGCCTTCGTTCCGGGGTAGTGGATGTGCTCGACGCCGCCGAGGGCCTCGCCGGTCACCTCGTCGGTGTAGATGGTGATGTCTCGCGTGCGCCGCGAGATGCCGGCGAGCCTGGTCGCCAGGTCGAACGACTCCTTGGCCTCCTCGACGATCTCGTCGATGCGGGCCTGCTTCTTCTTCGCCATGCGAGGTTCCCTTCGGAAGTGGTCTGAGCCCAGTTTAGTCCACTAACGCGCGAAGAAGCCCAGCGCGGGCGACGCTGGGCTTCTTCGGTGAGGGGGTTACGGGGCGGAGACGGTGACTTCCGTGGGCGTCCCGGCGGCCGAGCCGGGGTACGTCGCCGAGATGTCGGCGGTCCCGGCCGAAACGCCGATGACCAGGCCATGCGGGGTGACGATGGCGACGCTCTCGTCGCTCGAGACCCACTGGGCGCCGACGGTGATGTCGTTGCCTTCGTAGGAAGCCTTGAGCTGCGTCACATCGCCCTCGTCGACAGTCGCCGTGCCCGTGATGGTGACGGCCGTCGCGACGGCGGAGGGGACGATGCGGTTGATGCCGACGAAGCCCTTCGACTTGAAGTCGATCTCGTAGTAGCGGTTCTTGTCGCCACGAAGCTCAGCGTTGGCGTCGGTGATGGTGTGGAAGGCGTTGAACACCTGGCCCGCGGCCCACGCCGTCGAAGCCGGGTAGCCGTCACGCTGGGCGAGCACCAGTTCGGTGTGCGGCGTGCTGACGAGCGAGCGAACCGCGCGGGCGGTCGTGCCGGTCTCGCCGGGGAGCGGCGGGAAGAAGGCGATCGTGCCGCCGAAGTTCTCGTAGCCACGGGTGGCGGCGGTGGCCGAGTCGGTGAGAACGCGGTCCTCGTCCTGCTCCGATGCCTCGATGCCGAAGTCGTAGCCGTCCCACTTGGTCTCGGTCGAGGCGTTCGTGAGGGTGTTGAGTTCGGCCAGCGTCGGCTTCGTGACATCGGTGACAGCCGAGATCACGCCGATGTCGAGGCGGGTGTTCTTGTTGGATGCGATCTTCGTGGCAGCCATGATTCCTTACGCCTCCAGCTCGCGGGGGCCGAGTGCGGCCTTGGGGATGAAGTCCATCTGGATCTTCTGCTTCGATCCGTCTTCGTGGATCGCGAGCGGCCAGTCCGTGTGGACGTAGTAGGTGTAGACCTCCTGGTCGGCGTCGAACGCCTCGGCGGAGTCGAACCCGACCCGGTGGATGATGATGTACGGCACGTCGGCTGTGAACGTGAGGTTCTTCCACAGGACGTACACGCTGTCGGTCGCCGCAGGGTTCGCGTCACGGAAGCCCTGCATCGACGCCTCGAAATTGAAGTCCGTCAGTTCGGTCGAGTTGCCGGGCTCGCAGAGCGAGCGCTCGTCGTCCTCAGTCGAGTCGGTCATGCGGAGGTTGAAGTTGTCCGACACGAGCGCGCAGGTCACGTTGCCGCCGGCGCCCGCATTCGCGTGCCCGGTCGAGGTGACGACCGCGTAGTGGTTGATGTGGCTGGACTCCAGCTCATCCCAGGGGACGAGTCCGACGCCGGGGATAACGGCATTGGGGACTCCGCCGACTTCGTGAGCGGGAAGCAGGACGACTGCCTCGTTGGTGTTGTCAATCCTCGCCATCGGCGGGCTCCTCTGTCTTGGATTCGGACTGCGCCGCGATCGCCTTTTCGATGACGGCCTTGGCGATGGGTGCGTATGCGAGCGGCTTGGCGCCGTCGGCAACCTCGACGAGGTTCGGGTCAGCGGCGGCGACGCGCGGGTGGAGACGCTGGGTACGCCCGGTCAGCCGGTGTCGGTACGTCTTCCACGCGAGACTCATGGAATCCAGTTTAGTCGGCTAATTGACGCTTGACGCAGGGCGTGATATCACACCTCGAGGACGCCGAGGACCCAGAGGTTGGCGTTGGACTGCACCAGCTCGGTCGGGGGAACCCTGCGCGAGCCAGGGCGGTAGATCCAGAACCGCATGTCCGTGGATGCGGTCTTTACCGACGTGGTGGAGTTGTAGGGGAACACGGTTGCCGTCATCGTCGTGGCAGTCACGCCACCTTGCGACATTCGGTTGGTTCCGTCCGTGCGCATCTGAATGATGCCACCGAGAGCAGGGCCACCGAGATCCCCAACGTCTTCATGGTTGAAGGTGATGAGGCCAGTGGTTCCGTTCATGGAGACCGAAGAGATGAAACCGTTCGATGACACCCACGCAGACCCGTTGTACTGCACGTAGTCGTGGTACCCGATCGGCTGCCCGACGTAAATGGTGGCGTCACTGAGGCCAACGGAGGCTCCCGCGGTATACCCGAGTCGGGCGAGAGTCTCGTCGCACCCGACGATAAGGGAGATGACCTTCGTCGCCGAGAAGGAGAAGTCGAGAGTGATGCCCGTTCCATCGGATGACACCGCACCGATGCCAACGGGGTCGTGCCCAGAGTCCTCAAGGGCGAAGAAGCCGTCCCCGGTGTTCCGAAGCGGGCCGCCGACCACGCGGTAGTTGCGACCGTCATCGCCCATGATGTAGCCGCGATCGCCCGTCGGGAGCGAGTCGATGAGCGCCATGAGCGACGCGGGCGTAACGATTCGAGTCGAGTCGGAGCCCGCAATGACCTCTCCCTCTGTCGCCAGTTCGGCCAGCCCGGCCCGCGACGTTGTGGCAGTGAGCGCGGCCAGGCCGGCGGGGGTGACTGCGCGAACGGCATCGGTCCCAGCCTGCACTTCAGCCTCGGTCGCCAGCTCCACAAGACCTTCAGCCTCGGTGGTAGCAGACGAAACTTCGACGGCATCCTCGGCCGCAGCCTCAGCGGCGGCTGCGACGGCTGCGCCGATCACGGTCTCAGGGTTGGCGACATCCTCAGGAAGACCGTCAATAGCAGCCTCGATGGCTTCGAGGTTGGGGTTCAGATTCCACGGGAAGGCACCCTCTTCGGGCTTCGGGGGCCAGGCCATTTACACTCCTTGATTGACGACGCACTCGAGGAAGATCCCCGAGCCGAACCGGGTGGGCGTATTTCCTGTGCTCGGCCGATTCGTGCCGTAGCCGCCCTTCGCCTCCCAGGGGTCGGACGTGGCGCTGGGAGCCCAGTCGACGAGGAGGTTCACGACGGCGGCCATCACGGCGTCAGCGGTGTCCGCGTCACCGGCGACACAGAGGACGTTGGCGGGGAGGACGTGCGGCTGGCCGAGTTCAGGGTTGGCGATGTTGCGGTCGCGCGCCGCCTTCACGGGAGCCCCGAAGTCGATGATGATGTGCGGCAGAACGGTTCCGTCCCCGTTGCGGGGGATGTCCTCGCCGTCAGGGACGGCGCTGCGGTAGACGCGATCGCCGACAGGCTGGATCGCATTCATGAGGCGGGCGACGGTGTTGCGGCGCTCCGCGAGGCCATGTGCCGCCACGTCAGACCTCCCTGCCGATCTGCTTGAGGCGCTTTCTGAACTTCTCGCGGGCCTGGATGAAGGAGCCCTGGAGCGCCTTCATGCCATCGAAGTGAACCGCGAACCCATTCTCGGGGTCATCGCCGTACTCCTGGTAGACGAAGTAGTCCAGTACCTCGTCAAGCCAGCCCCAGGCGCCGACGGTGCGGTCCTTGCTCTTTTGGAGGATGCGCGAGCGGATGGCGTCTCGCATGGTGCCGGTGTCGACGCGGCCGGGACCGTTGCCGCCCTTTTCAACTCGGCGGTGGCCGGTCTCGGTGTAGGCGGCCTCGAGGATGCGGATCATGTCGTCGGCGGCCTCGGCGATGATCTCTTCGAGGATCTCGTCGAGTTGCTTCTTGATCTTCTTACCCTGGGCCTCGGCCCAGGTGCCGGGGTTCTCGCCGACCCAGCGGAAGCGGACACTGTGAGCCATCAGGTGCCCGCCTCGGTGCTCGTCTCGATAGTCCGCAGGGCCGCGTGACTGGAGTTGACGGCGCTGTTCACCTGGAAGACGAACTCCTCCAGGGTGTGATCCTTGCCGCCGCGGAACTCGACGTACATGCCCTTGTGGACGATCGGGTCGCCTTCGCGCAGTTCGCACTGGAAGCGGAAGCGGCGCTTGGTCGACCAGCCGTTGCCGTCGTTGTTCTCGAGCGGGAGCCGAATGTGCTGCGCGCGTGCGGGGCGCCAGTCGATGACGACGGTCGGGTCGGTTCCGCCGGTCGTCGTGTTGGTGTCAGGGTTGTACTGGCCTGGCGTGCCGGGGAGCATGACGCGCAGCTCGCCGTTGAAGAACTCGGAGGCGGCCTCGTAGATCTCGGCGCTCCAGTCGTCGGAGATGGGTGAGAGTGCCATGTCAGCTCGTCTGGTCCGTGGCGGCGGTGATCGAGCCGCTGCCGTTGTCGGTGAGGGTGCCGCCGTTGCGGCACTGGTTGCCGAAGCGACGGATGCGGTTGCCTCGGGAGCCGATCAGGATCGAGTTGTGCGACGAGCCGAGATCCGTCTTGAGGACGTTCATGGCGACGAGTACGTCGCCGACCTGCGGGTCTTCCGTGACGCTGTTGGCGATCTTGATGCCACAGGTCATGTAGTCCTCGGCGCGGTTGTTCGTGATCTGCGAGTAGCTCGTCGGCCCCCAGATGTCGATGGCGATCGTGCCCTGCCAGATCCGGTTGCCCGAGATGATGTGCCCGGTCCCGGAGCGCGACTGGACTCCGATGCCATCCGACGAGGCGTCGAACATGAGGTCATTGTCGACGACGCTGTTGCTGTCGCCGGCGCTCCACGAGACGCCGCGCTTGTTGCCGGTGATCGTGAGCTTGTTGCGCTCGAAGAACGAGCGGGACAGGCTCGACCCGTGGAGCCCGTGCAACGGGAGGCTGTCGGCGGTGTTGTCGGTGACGCGGACGCCGCTGGCTGCGCCGGAGCCCTGCACCATGTACCCGGTCGCGGGAGCGGGATGGTTGGCGAAGTCGACGAGAGTGTTGTGCGTGAAGTGGATGTCGCGACAGTCGCGCACGTAGGCGGTCGACGTGGGGGAGACCTCCCCGGCCGTCGCGGCCGTGACGACGGTTGTCGTGGCCTGGAAGTAGAGGATGGCCTCGTGCTCGATCGTGCCGGTGGCGGTCTCGCCCGGCGCCCAGAACTGGAAGGTGTTGCGGCGGACGTGGATGTTGCGCGCGCCGAGGAAGTGCAGCCAGCCCCGCATCGCCGTGGAGGAGGTGGGGCTCGGGTGCCAGCCGTAGACGTAGTTGTCCTCGAACCAGACCTCTTGCACGAAGCCGTCGTCGGTGGTGAGTGCGGAGCGGTGATTGCCGATTGGGTTCGGCGTGGGGTACCAGGTGCCGCCGACTTCGATGGGGAGGAAGGCGCACTTCTCGACACGGACACGGCGGGTCGGGAGGCCGTCGTAGGTCGCGCTGGCGTCGGTGGGCTTGGAGGACGATCCGGCGTAGGTGGAGTGGTCGAGCTGGATGGCTTCGATGTGCTCGCTGTTGCTCGACGGGTTCATGCCGGAGAACGAACAGTTGCCGACGTACACGTCGAGGCACCCGAGCAGGTCGATGTAATGCCCGCCGCTGTGCATGCCCTCCTCGAAGTGGCAGTCCTCGAAGGTGACGCCCGTGACGTGGTGGAGGTTGAAGATGCAGGAGTAGCCTCCCGCGTAGTCGCCGCGGATGGTGCCGTTGCGGAAGGTCCAGTTGTTGCCTCCAGAGCCGTAGCCGGGCGCGTCGTCGACGGTGTGGCTGGTGAGCGTGGGGCCGAGCCCGGCGTGCTGGAGGGTGGCGCCGTTGAAGTCGAGAGTGATGCCCGACAGCGTGGACGGGATGACGAAGGTGCCCTCGTGCAGGTAGGTCTTGCCCATCCCGAACAGCACGGTCTGGCCGTCCTGGAGTTCGTCGATCGCGGCCTGGATCGCGGCGGTGTCGTCGGTGACGCCATCGCCGACCGCACCGAAGTCCTCGGGTGTGATCGTGCCGTTCAGGCGACCGCGCACCGCCTGGTCGAATGCGTCACGCTTCCCGAACCAAGGCTTCTCGCCCACTTCGGGCAGCACGGGGAGGGTCATTCCCCCAGTCTACCGGCGAGGATAGTCGGATAATTGGAGGCGGTGTACGGGAAAGCGGACACGGGCCGCGCTGTACGAATGATCGGACAGTCTAGATCGGGTGAACCGACCAGCAGTCGCGCGCGGGGCGACGGCATAAGATGCACCTCACGTCTCTCCGCTCGATGCAGATACGAATCCCGTACTCGGGGTCTTCGATGGCGTTGGTGCATACGTTGACGCTGCTCCCGCAACTGTGGACCCGGTAGGCGACTGGGCCGCACGTCGTCCGCTGGTGCCTGAACTGACACTTCACCTCGTCGTCGAGGATGGACTCGTCGATGATCTCGAGTTCGTGGACCTCGTTCATGCTCGGCTCCTCCCTGTGAGCGGCGCTCTGGCGCAGCAGGTCGGGCAGTAGACCCCGTAGGGCCGGTAGAGCATGTAGCGGGCGTGGCGGCCATGCCAGAGAGCCCAGGCGAAGAGGATCGGAGCCAGCCACCACTCCACGCCGCGCGCAGTCCTCATGGTGGGCTGGACCGGCACCATCACGATGCGCTGCGGTTTAGCGTTGGGGCCGTGAGCCGTGCAGGTTCCAGCCATGCAGGCGCTACACATACTGATCCTCATCCGCCACCTGCTCGATCGCCTCCGCGAGGGACCAGAATGCTCGACTGACTGCATGTTCGCCGATGCCCTGCTCGGGCGACGGAGGCTGGGAGTTCCAACGAAGAATGTTCGCGACGCGGCGGAGCTGGTCGGGGGTCATGCCACCATCACCGCCCGGTGCTCGCACTCGTCGCCGCGCATCCAGGCGTGGAAGCACGCCTCGTCGACGGTCCAGGTGCCGCGCTTCTTGCGCTGCCCGCCGTGCAGGCGGCCCGCCTGAAGCTCCTTCATAATCGTGTAGCGGGACAGTCCCGACTGCTCGACCATCTCATCCATGCGCAGATACCTCACCGCGCCTCCCTCCCATTAGTGGACTAATTCCCACGATACGCAACAAGCGATTAGTGTGCAAGGGTGGCGTGGACTCAACAACTCCCCTCGGGAAACTGGCGCGGCCTGTATCGCGGCCCGGACGGCAAGACCCGCTCAGCAGGCACGCATCCGCACAAGGCGAAAGCGCTCGCCCTTGCGATCGAGCAGGAGGAGCGTGCCAGCCTGCCTGGCTGGCGCGACCCTCGGGCCGCCGGGCGGAAATGGGGCGACTGGTGCGACGTGTGGTGGGAGACGCGGAACGTGGCGCCGGGGACGATGAAGCGCGACCAGTCGCCGCTCGAGAGGCATATCAAGCCGTACTGGCGCGACAAGCCGCTCGCCGACATCACCCGGCATGACGTGAAGGCGTGGGCGGCGCGCATGCGCCGCGAGGGCCTCGCCGAGTCCAGCGTGCTCCGCTACGTCAGCATATTCTCCGCCTCACTGACGGCCGCCGTTGACGCCGAGATACTGTCGGCTAACCCGGCGATGCGGCTGAAGCTGCCGAACGGCGAAGTGGATGTAATGCGGTTCCTCACCCGCAAGGAGGTGAAGAAGATCCTCCGCGCGACACAGGACGACCGCGACAAGGCGATAATCTCGACCCTGGTCGGGTGCGGGCTCCGCTGGGGCGAGATGGCCGGCCTCCAGGCGAAGCGAGTCGACATGAAGGCGGGCATGATCCGTGTCGCCGAGACCTGGGACTCCCGCAACCGACAACTCAAGCGCTACCCGAAGGGTCGCCGCATCCGCGACGTGCCTCTGCCGCCGAACGTCGCCGAGCGGCTCGAACCGTACCTCTCTCGGCCGATCCTGTTCGAGGGGGTCGACATCGACAACTGGCGCAAGCGGGTCTGGGACGACCTGCCGACCGATGCGCGCATCCACGATCTGCGGCACACCTACGCCTCCTGGCTCCTCCAGAAGGGCGTCGGCCTGGCTGAGGTTGGACGGCTCCTCGGGCACGCCTCGCCGTCCACCACGCAGCGCTACGCCTTCCTGGCGGAAACGCCGAAGAAGGCGGTCCTGGAGGCCATCGGAGACCTCGGTGTGTAGCAGAACGTGTAGCGGCGAGGCGCGACACGCCGCAACTTGGATTGTTGACTCATGCTCGGTGCGACCTCGCGAAGCCGCGTAATCACGCGGATCATGCCCGCTTTTCCACCCGACTCAACAAGAGTGAACATGCCGGTATCTCGTTCGCAATGAGAAGGTCAGGGGTTCGAATCCCCTCAGGTCCACCGGAAAATCAAGGGCTCCCCGTCACTGGGGAGCCCTTCGTGTAGCAGGCGTGTAGCGAGGTCACACCAGCGGAACCGTGACGCCGCCCTGCCGGATCGCCATTCCGGTCACCGGGACGGTCTCGCCGTTTATGCGCACAGCAACTCCGGTGAACGTCACCGTGGAGCCGCCGATCCGCCCCTTGAGGGTTGGACTGCTCGGTGTGGGGGCAACCACCTCGAGCGTCACCCGCGACACGTCCGACGTGTCGTACCCGGTGAAACCGATAGTGATCTCTTCGCCGGTGTCGGTGACCTCAACCCACCCGTACTGTGCGACGAGGGTCCCCTCACCTGCCGGGTGGTGCCCCTCCGACCAGAGGTTCGTGAACTCGGGCGGCTCGTCGATAGTGCCTTTCCACGATGACGTGTTGCGGAACGGGCCAGCGCATAGCGACGGGAATCCGCCCCACGGGTTGTGGGAGCCGTCGTCCGCCGCGATCCCGTGAATGTCGCCGTGGATCGTGATGACCCGCCCCACAGCGGACTCAGCAATGTAGTCGCCGAGCTCTTCCCGTTCCTCCGGGAACTCCTTCCACTGGTCGGCTTCGCCGTCGTAGTCGGGCACGATCCACGCGGAATCCTGCACCCACACCTTAACCGGCTCCGGCTCAACCAGTCGCTCCTTGAACCACGCCTTTTGGGTGGTGCCCATCTTCGACGTTGACGTGGTGAGGGTGCGGTGGTCGGTGACGATGAACCGCACCCGGCCAACGACGAACGAGTGGTAGAGGGCGTCACTGTTGGGGAGGGTCGGGTACGGGAACACCTGCTTGTTCGCCGCGAGCATGGGCGCGGTCCACGCGCCGATCTGCGGGTCGCCGCCGTCCGACGAATCATGGTCGGACAGGACGCGGGTGGTGGGGGTGGTGGCGAGCAGCGTCCGCAGCGCCTCCGTGTCGTCGAGAACAGCCTCGAGGTCAGCGAGATGGGACGCCTGCGACGTGGACGTGGAGTCCGGGTAGCCGAAATCGCCCAGGTGGAAGAACAGGTCCGGGTCGCGGGCGAGGATTCGCGCGAACGCGGGCGTGATGTCCTCAGCGGGGTCGTCGCAGGAACCAAAAGCGAGAGTGAACGACGCCGGCTGCCCAGGGGTGGGGAGAGTGCGGGGGGACCCCATCAGGGCGGTCAGGTGGGGGGTTTCGTCCGTGTCCTCCATCTCCACCATGTAGTGGTACTGGGTGGCGGGGTCCAGACCGGTCACGACGGACTCGCACCACCCATCCCCGTCCGGGGTGTTCTGCGTCCCGTACGTGACATCCTCGGTGACGGCTTCGTCCGTGCCGACCTTGACCCGCACTGCCGCAGCGTTGGTCGTTTTCGTGCGAACCGTGAACCCCTCATCTGTGACGGCACCGACGATCGCGTAGGCGAGCGCGGGGGTAGCGGTCCCCCCGTACAGGAGGAGCGTGAGCGCGTGCGGCTCGTACTGGGCGGGAACGGTCCACGCCGCGGTGCCCACCGACCCCGCGGACACCTCCTGTTCCGCGACACCGACCGACGCGGACCAGCCCCCGCTCTGGTGAGGCTGCACCTGCTGGGCGCGATTCAGGGTCGCGGCGGTCGGGTAGCCGAGCGGCGACGTGGAGTCGTTCAGGTCGAACACGGCCCGCACACAGCGGGCTTCATCGGTCGCGGTCGCCGCCGGGGACGTGACGGAGTGCTGGTCCATGAGCGCGGTTCCAGTGACGCCCGTGTAGCCGCGCACCAGAACCGCAACAGGGTTCGTAGCAGATGACGGCGCATACGACCACGACGATCCAGGCGCGCCTGTTGACTCGAACAGCCAGTATCCAGGGTCCGAGGTCGGGGACGTGCCGTCCTCCGCCCACGACTTCACCAGCGTCCACCCGGACGGCGCGGTTACCGCTTCGTGCCCCGCCGCAACCAGCGCGATCCAGTAGTCGGCACCCGCGGGAGGGGTGACATTGAACGAACCGTCGCCAACGCGACCACCAGTCGCCGTCCCAACAACGCTAGGAATCGCCATGCGTCACGCCCCCGTATAGAGGAAGATCGTCCCGTCGGGGTAGGAGGACTCGTCCACCGGGTCGACGATGAACTTCGCCGCCAGGCCAGCAGGCGTCACGGCCCGAGCGGTGTCGGTTCCCGCGACAGCCTCGGCCGTCGTGGCGAGTTCGACGATGCCCTGCGCGCTCGTGGAGGCGGCGGGGAGGCTCGCCCAGGCGGTGTCGAAGTCGGTGCTCGACTCCTTGCGGAGCCACTGGCCGCTCGTGCCGCCCTCGGGGACACCCTCGCCGTCAGCGCCATCCGCACCGTCGGAACCGTTGGCGCCGTCAGCGCCAGCCGGGCCTGTGATGTCATCGAGGTCGACGAGGTTCTGCCACTCGCCTTCGCCGAGTCGCCACTGGATGAAGCCGCTGTCGACGCGGAGGGACACCTCCTCGCCGTCGGCACCCGGCGCACCCGTGGCACCGTCAGCTCCATCCGCTCCATCGGCACCCGCGGGGCCGGTGATGACGCTCAGCGCGACGAGATCGGTCCACTCGGTCTCGCCGACGTAGCGCCACTGGACGTGAGTCGCGCTCGTCTGGAGTTCGACCTCGCGGCCATCCGCGCCATCCGCACCCGCAGCGCCGGGATCTCCGGGATCGCCCTTCTCGCCCTGCGGGCCCTGGATGGTGCCGACGTTCTCCCAGTCCTCGCCGGTCCACACGTACAGGTCGCCGCCGATCAGGTAGGCGTCGCCAGCCTCGCCGGAGACGGGCAGCTCGCCCTCGCTCTCGAGCGACCCGAGGATCGTGACCCCGGTGCCATCCTCGCCCTTCTCACCCTTCTCGCCCTGCGGACCCTGCGGGCCGGTGATGTCGTCCAGAGAGACGAGCTGGCTCCACGCCTCATCCGAGGGGTACTTCCACTCGATGTAGCCGGAGTCGACGCGGAGTTCCGGCGACTCGCCATCAGCACCGTCGGCGCCATCGGAGCCGTCGGCCCCATTGGAGCCGTTCGCGCCGGCGGGGCCGGTGATGTCCTCGAGCGACACGAGCTGCGTCCAGGTCGAGTCGGACGGGTACTTCCACTCGATGTAGCCGCCACTCACGCGGAGTTCCGGTGACTCGCCGTCTGCACCATCCGCGCCATCGGCGCCGGGCTCGCCGGGCGTGCCGGAGACGGACGAGATCTCCTCAGCCGTCTTGGCGCTCGACCAAACGCTCGACTCCGACGTGGCGTCATCGTTGATGACCGCGCCCTCGATCGGGTTCTCGGCGAGATAGTCGGCAATTGCCTGACCGATCGCCTCTTCGCTGATGTCGGCGCCGATCTGCGATAGGTTGTCGAAGGTGTCGACGCCGTTCCCGACGTAGAGCGTGTTCGTGTCGGTGACGTAGCCAACTTCGCCCGAGGCGAGGACGGGATTCGCGGACGCCCACTGGGCGGCAGTTCCGCGACGGAACTGGATGAGTGCGTTGCGAGGCATTACGGAGAACCTCCGTCAAGGATGTCGGGGCCGTCGTCACCCGCCTTGGGGGGGAGGGCACGGCGACGAGACGGGCCAAGGCGAAGCCTCGACCCGGCGAATGGGGGAGCAGGCTCGCCCTGCGAATGGGACGATCTGGAAGAAGGCGTCCGCCTCGGCCGATTCCTCGGCGTCGGCTTCGGCGATGAACATCTTGGCGATGCTGATGAGATCGCCCGAGCGGTTCTTCGTGTCGAGGGCCAGGTCGTCAGTCTTGATCGACCGGCCCTGCTGCGCGTACTGCGCGGCCAGTTGCAGGTAGAGCTGCGCCGCCGCGCGCTTGAGGTTGTCGCCGTTCGTGGCGATCGCGACAGCGAGCGAGTCGTCGCTCCACACCGCGTAGTCGGCGAGGCCGAACTGCGGCGGGTCGAGGGGCTTGGAGGCGGTGTCGCCGACGATCAGGCGGAGCTGGCCGACCGTCGACGAGGTGTCGATTGGGGTGGCGCCGATGTTGGGCATCAGGGGGTGCCTCCGTCCATGAGGGTGATGCCCGTTCCGCCGGACGCGGCGACCGGGACGGCCGTAGCCAGGTCCACAGTCGCGCCGGATGGGGCGTTGAAGTTGAACGAGATGCTCGGGAACGAGGGGCCGCTGATCTCGACCTTGTAGGTCCAGCCGTAGGGCGTCATGTCCTCGTCATCGGTGGCGACGAGCGTCAGCCCAGCGTTCCCGTCCGGGTCGACCAGGACGCCATCCGAGTCGGTCGCGCAGATGATCGGGTCGAGGATCACAATGGCGGGCGGGTCGGCTTCTGGCACACGGACGACATTGGTCGAGGCGGTGAACTTCACCGTGAGCCCCTCGATCGGCACACCGTCCGGCTCCGAACCCTCGTCATCCGTGTCGCCGATGGCGCGAATGAACCGCCCAGTGACAGTGCAGAACGAGAGATTCGCGGGAAGCGCCATGATGCCAATTTTAGTGGACTAAACCAGCGTCCCTCCGGCCGCCGGACATGGCTCGGCCCCCTCGAAGACGCAGAGTCGATCCGAGGGGGCCGAGTATTGCAGTTGCTGGTTACGCCTCGGGCTCGGTCAGGATGCCGGCCGCGACGAGCGCGTTCACGACGGCCTGAAGGTCGGCCGCAACGGCGCCCGCGTCGGCGGGGTCGTCGTCGATGACCGGGGCCTCCTGCGGCTCGAAAGCCGCGGGAGCGTCGCCAACGATGACGAACGGCTGCGGGTCGACGTTGGGCGTCGGGTTGGCGCCATACGTGACGCTGATCGGCTTGGGGTCTGCCATGTGCTTCTCCTTCGGCTAGGGGCCGGGGTGGTTAGCCCCGGCCCGTCAGCGTAATCAGGCTTCGCCGTCGCCGTCCGACTTGACGACGTAGGTGTCATCCCAGAGGACCGCACCCGTGAACATCCGCAGGCGGAAGCTCGCCGTGTCGTTGTCGAAGCCGCCCTCCCAGATGCCGACCTTGCCGCCACCGGGGAAGTAGCCCTGGTCCGAACGGACGCGGATCTCGGCCTGCTCGTAGCCACGGAGCGTGAGGCGCTCCAGGACCGGGCGGCGAGTCGTGCCGGGCTTCGGGTAGATGTACCAGGCGGTGCCGGTCACGCGGTCGGACTCGATGATCGTCACGTTCGGGAAGAGCGCCTGAAGCTCGGCGTCGGGGCCGAGGGTGAGGGCACCGTCCTGGACGGAGATCACGCGACCGAGCTGCGCGATGTCGTACTCGAGGAACCGCTTGCGGCCCGGAGCGACGATCACGTTGTAGCCCGAGATGGAGCCGACCTTGCGGCCGTTCACCGTCGAGTTCTCGATCTGCTCGACCGCCGCGATGATCGACAGCGCGCCGACCGGGGCATTGACCGGGATCGAGGTGCCGTCGAGCAGCGTCGCCGAGCCGAGGACCGTCTGCGTCGACTCGAGCGCGTCGAAGATCTCCGCGTAGTGGGTGTCGACGACCGTCTGGCCGAAGGCGCCCGGCAGGGACTCGATCTCGCCGAGCACGTCGTTGATGACGGCCTCGAACGTCACGTCGGCACGGAAACCGCGCTTGCTGAGCTTCGAGTAGTAGGCTTCCTCGTCGCTCGACACGGTGACGTGCGGGTACGGGGCGCCCTCGGGCACGATCGCCGCAGCGCCGTGCTCGTCGACACCAGCACCCTCGACGCCTGCGTTGGCCCACAGGCCACGCAGCACGACCGGGTTGAAGTCCTTGACGCTGCGGACGCCCGCGAGACCGTCGATGTCCTTCAGATCCTCCGGGAGCTGCGGGATCATCTCGATGTTCGCGAGGTGCGCGATCGAGAAGGCCAGGTCCGACGTGGTGAGCAGCTCGGCGACGCGAGCCTCCTCCACGCGCGAACGGCGGGCCGCCTCGAGCAGACGCTTCGCCTCGAGCACCTTCGTCGGGGTGACGAGCGGGTGGACCTTCAGGCGACCGTCAAGGTCGAACTTGTTCTTGAATGCTTCGAGCCCCATTGTCAGACTCCGATCTTGATGGGGAGAGTGCCGGCGACCTTCTCGTAGGTGGCCGGGTAGTTGACTTCGCCCACCTTCGTCGCGCTGTCCGACTCGAGCGTCAGGTCGCCGCCCGAGTTCTTGGCGTAGACCGGGGTGCCCTGCGGGGTGGACGTGGGGACGGGCGTGGTGCCGGACGAGACGATGCCCTCGAACTCCCAGGTGCCGTCGACGGCAACCGGGGCAGCCTGGGTCGCATCAATCGCCGTGGCCTTGTCGTTGCCGACGCCGCCGGGCTTCACGCGCGAGACCGTGTAGGGGCCAATCTCGATCTCATCCTCGGTCGACAGGTCCGACGTGTTGGTCAGCGTGACGCCGAAGCGCGAGCCGCGCTTGACCAGCGTGCGGGCCGGAGCCGCGGCCCCGATGTCCCAGATCTCGACCTGGGAGCCCGTGTGCGAGAATACTTCCTGCGTTGCGACGGCCATCAGCGCCTACCTCCGAAGTTGAAGGAGAAGTCCGCGTCGGTCTCACCAGCGGCCTTCTCGATGACGTAGCCGGGCGCGGTCACGCCGGCAGCCTTCGCCTCGGCGACAACCGCCTTCGCCTCCTCGATCAGGGGGGCAACATCCTCGCCGCGCTTGGCGGCTTCGAGGATGCGCTTCTCCTGCGAGGGGAGCAGCTCCGCGTCGGAGACGGCCTTGACCGCGGCCGAGTACGACTCGATCGCGGCCTCCTTCTCCTGCGCGGCGGCGTCGGCCTGAGCCTTCGCCTCGGCCACCGCGGCTTCCGCGGCTGCCTTCTGCTCGTTGACGAACGCGATCACCGGGGCAAGATCGGCCTTGAGGGCGTTGAGCGCCTCGAGAACCTTCTCATCCATTGGATTTCGTTCCTTATCTCCGGGCGCCGCGGTGGCACCAGGCTGGTTACCCTGGGGGAGACCCAGGGAAGACTCGACGATGGCGGCGTTGCGCGCCGACTCGTACAACTTCTCGACGATCCCCGAACCCTCCAGGCCGGGGAACGACACCAGGTCGACAGAGTTCGTCCGGTGCGGAATGAGCTTCGTGACGTTACCGTCTTCGTCGATATCGCCCATCATGTAGATCGAGAGTCCGGTGTGCTCGGCGATTGTCTCGATCAGGTTCTTGTAGTGCGGGAACACCTCGAGTTCCGAGACGAGACCGACGCCCTCCTCGTACCACGCACCATCGGGGTAGAAGCCGAACATGTCGCGGGGGTCGCGCTTCTCATCGTGATTGATGAACGCCTTCGACTTCGGCGGCAGGGCGGCGGGGCCATACTCGCGGAGCACGCTCTCGCTGTAGTAGCCCGATGACCCCTGCTGGTCACCCTTGGCGAGCACAACGCGCCAGCGATTGCCGCTCTTTTGCAGGGTCGACGCAGTGGTCTCCACGAGCTGCTTCTGAACGGCCATGTAATCTATCGTAAGGCCGTTTAGTGGACTAAACGCGGGCTAGGTATGCGATCGCGGCGCGGAGCCTGTCGGGGCTGTCGCCGAACGCCCCAAGCCCGACGTTGCACGGCGAGCACAGTGATCCGCGCACGCAAGTGCCGCACGAGCGCTCGCCGGGGCAGCAGGCGTGGTCGTGGTCTATGTGGATGCTCTCGAGGGTGAGGGGATCGCCGCAACTATCGCATCGGCCGCGTCTCACGATCATGTCGAACTGGATCGCAGACAGCCCGTACATGTGAAGCCGGACGTAGTGCCTGTTGCACGCCCCGGCGGCCTTGTAGGCGTTCTCGCATCCCGTGATGGTGCAAGTCCCGATGGTTCGCTGCTGGATTCGCGAGATGAGGTTCGACCCCCTGCGGGCCATGCGCGCACGGTGCATTCCGCAGACAGCGAGGGGCTGGCGGCTATCTGCGCGCTTGCCGCACCCACGCACAGCACAGTATGGCATCTCTCCACCACTGTGTATCTGTCGGGGCGGCGCGTCCATGTCCTGGCCCCGCAACTTCCGCTGATAGTGCATCCCGCACAATCCGGCCGCACGGCGGGGCTTTTCACACCACTCGATCGAGCATGTATCCTGATCCACATCGACTCCTATCTAGTCGGTCACACCCCCGGTGCTCGCAACACGCGGGGGCCTCCCATGTTAGTGGACTATCTACGTGATCGTGTCATCCCGCGTATCCCGCGGTGCGTCTCCGCCATTCCCGCTGGACCGACCCTGAGTCGGAGCACCTGCCGAGCCGGTGGGGCCGCCATCCGTGTCGATATCCTTGCGGGCGAGCGACTTGATGTTGTTCGGCATGAGCATCCCCTGGGGCGTGTCGCCGAGCGACGGGATACCGAGGATGTCGGCCGCCATGCCCTTGTAGACCTCATCGCTGATGACGCCCTGGAGCCAGATGAGCGTGATCGCCTGGAGCTGGCGGTAGATCTCGGTGCCGTCCTCGTAGGGCTCGAAGTACGCCTCGAACTCACCGTTCGGGTCCATCCACCTGAGCACGCGCTCGTCGAGGGCGATGTCCTCGTCGCGACGGGTCATCATCGTCAGGCGGCCCGGCTCGTCGAGCGTGGCGGCCGAGCCGTAGGACGAGCCCGCGTCGGCGGTGTTGCTGGTGAGCGCGATCGTCGACACGTCCAGCGAGGTTGCCACCATCGCGATGACGCCCCGGATGTGGCTGAAGTCGTAGCCCTTGCCTGCCGAGGAGAGCACGGACAGGTCGGTGCCGACACCCATGATGGCGGTGCCGCCGGCGCTCTGCGGGCTGGCGAACTGCACCGCAGCGTTCTGCCCGGCGGCCTTGCTGGCGGCGTTCACCTTGAACGCGAGCGTCGCCATCGCGCTCGAGACATCCACGCCGTCCATGTAGAGGTTCTTGACGATATCGGCCCAGATCCAGGCGGCGAGTGCGTCGGGGATGCCGAAAGGCCAGTTGTCGAACGAGTTGGCGTGCATGTCGAACGCCGTCATCGACGTGTCGACTTTCTCCTCCTCGTTGCCCCAATGAATCGTCTCGACGGCCATGTCCTTGGCATGGTCGACGAAGTACCACTTCACGAAGTCCTTGTACTTGCCGTCACGCTGGCGCTGCGACCAGGCGCGACGATAGGCCCAGACGACGCCGGGGAAGTCGGGGTCGGTGAGGATGCCGGTGATCTGGTCGAGCGGGATCGGGTAGAGCTTCTTCGTCTTGTCGTCGCCGATCCACAGGCGGATGCCCTCGGTGTAGAGGCACAGGTGACGCTCGCGGCGCGCGTTCTTGCCGAAGAAGTTGCGCTGGTTAACCGGGTCGAGGATCTTCTCCTTGACGCGGGGCGCACGGCCGCGATTGTCCGCCGGAGGCTCGCCGTTGAGTCCAGGGACACCCTTGTACTTGATGCCGCCGCCCTTCTCGACGTAGGCGTGCTGGAGTTTGAAGCCGCGCTTGCCGAGCGGATTCGCGGCGGCGAACTCGCGGAGCTTCGCCGACCAGACCTTCAGTTCATTGAGCTCCATCCCCTTGACGGGGGCGCCGTTACCGCCCTGGAAGATCTCCCAGCCCTGGTCCTCGCGGGCGAGCATCGCCATCACGTTGTCGAGGGCCTCTTTCACGATCGGGTTCGCACCCGCCTGGGCCTGCGACTGGGACTGAGCGAGGAGCATTGCTTCGGCCAGTTCGCGGACCATGCGCTTATCGGAGACCATAGACCCCAGTTTACGGCTCGATTAGCGGACTAAACCGGCATCCCCGGCCGATTTCGCCGCTCGAACGCGATCTGGCGCGGGTCCACCGGGATGATCTCGCCGGGCTTGAGTCGTCCGAGAGGACTGTTGACCAGGGGGGACGTGTCGATCACGGCGTAGATGAGAGCGTCGAGTCGGTCGGGAGACCCATGCATCTCGCTGCGCATCTCCTTCTTGGGTGTGATCTTGATGGCTCCCTTGTTGTTCAGCTCGTAGGTGACGGCGAGCAACTGGTCGCGAAGAGCCAAGTCATCGTAGTCGATATCGAGTGCGCCTTCGCGCAGCAGTTCCCGCAGGTAGTCGTGGTTCTGATCTCGGACAACCTGCCAGCGGTGCGTGTCCGCGCTCGTGTTGCCTCCCAGCACACGGAGGACGACGTATGGCCGCGGGTGAAACTCGTCGAGTCGCTGAAGCATCGCGGCGATGCCAGAGCCCATGCCTGATGCGTCCACACGGACTTCTGTCGCGCCGAGGTGCATGGCTATCGCATGGACGCGGCGCGCGCTGGTCAGCTCGTCCTCCTTGGACCATGTTCCCGTCGTGGTGCGCGTCTCGCCGCCGTCCTCGTAGGCCACGGTACCATCGAAGACGCGGCACCGGCCGCCCTTGTTGACCATGACAACCGACTCGTCATCGCCCATGCCCGCCAGGTCGACGCCGAGGATGACCGGGGCGCCGGCGATCTGCTCCAGGTCGAAATCCCGCTCGCGCGCTGCGTCGACATACTCCTCGGGGAAGAACGAGCGGTCGTCCTCGCTGGGGAACTCGCCGAGGACCTTCGCCTTGAACCGCGCGTCCGGGCGCCCATTGAGGTTGCGCTCGAGACCCAGTTCGGAGTCGAACGTGATGTCGCCGCCGACCTTCCAGACGCGCTCTTTGTGGGCAATCCACTTCGCGCTCGTGAGGCCCTTGAGCATGGCCTCCTGCTTCTCGGGCTCGCCTGGGTAGACTATCTCGCCGGTCATGGTCGGCAAGTCGTAGGCGGAGATGGTGAACAGGTTCCACTCGGCTCCTTGGCGCTTGTCCGAGAACAGCGTGTGGAACGGCGTGGCGCGGTGGTCAGGGTTGCCGATGCCGACCCAGCGGGACTCCTGCCCTGTCAGGACTGCCTCTGCGGCCGTGAAGAGATCCTGCGGCATGCCGCCCATCTCGTCGAACCCGACGAACGTGCGGCGCTTACGGGTTCCCTGGAAAGAGGAAACGATGTCCGAATCCGCGGGGCGCTTACCGAACGCGATGGCCTCCTTGCCCGCGCCATCCGGCTTGGTGTAGTTCCAGGAAAGCTGCTCGTCAATCCAGCCGATTGGAGCCGGGCCGAGGCCCGCCTTCGCTTGCTTGGCGAGGTAGCCGTAGTTGTCCTTGAGGTACTTGAAAACGACTCGCTGGATCTGGTCTCGGCCATTTGCCGAGAAGATCGCCAGTGACTCCTCCGGGGGGAAAGCGGTGACCCACCACGTCCCGATATCGGAGAGGATAAAGGATTTCCCGCATCCGTTCGCCGACTTGACTGCGGTACGAGTCTTCGGTGCATCCTCGCGAGTGATCGTCACCGCGATGTCCTGCATCTTCTCGTAGTAACGTCGGCCCAGGACATCGGCCGCCCAGGCAAGGTAGTCGCGCTGGTAGAGAGACTTCTTCGATCGTGCGGCAATCTCATTCATAGCCGCCTCGAAGACGGTGGGGTCAAGGTTCACCGCTACTCCTCGATCTGCTTGGCCTGGATCTCCTGCCATGCGAGGGCCATCGCGTCCTGAACAAGCTCGTCCCACCTCTGGGGGTCGACCTCCTCGCGAAGCGCGCCCTTCATGTAGGTAAGAGCCAGGTCGACGACGTGTCCGAGTTGGCGACCGACGTTCTGGTTGTACGTCTCGAGATCTTGCTGGCTGGCGCTGTGTCGCTGCTTCACTCGATCGCCAAGGATCTTGAGGAGTTGGATCTGCACCTTCGCGTTGCCGAGATCCATGAACTGCTCTTCGAGCTTGTTAAGGATGCGGCCGAGTTTCCAGGTGACGAGCGCATCCTGCTGCGCGAGCGTGAGCCAGTCGTGGCTCTGGAGAAGCATCTCGATGTTGGCCGCCACGCGAGCGGGGGAGATGACGCCGCCGAGTTCTCGGCTGATCTCCTCAGGAGAGTGCGTCGCCGCGAGCAGAAGCATCTTCTCGTCGAGCTTCGAACGTGCGATCTCCGTGGCCATACCTCCAGTTTAGTGTCGGGAAAGCAACGACAGTGGGTATCCTGGACTTCGGGGGGTCGCAACCACCCCTCCCGTGTGGGAGCCATACCGCACAGCCCAGGTGGCAGGAGTCCCGTGGATAGCGCATCCACGGGACTCCCACCATTCGAGGGCTACTCGTCAGCGAGGAGGGCCAGCCACTTTGAATGGAAGCAGGTGGGGCAGAGGATTCCGCCCGCTTCACGGCTCGCGTCACCGCCAACAATGAGATTCCATGTCGCCGTGTCGGCCCACCAGATTGGATTCCTCCGCCCGCACTGCTGGCAGCGCGTGTCCCCATCCTCGGGGCGCCAGGGGCGCGGGATGTGTGCCCTAGTCTCCGCCATACCCCCAGTTTAGTTTGCAATCCACGCAATTAGGGCTTATCCTGAATGCACCGACTCCTTCATCGGTAAGTGAGCACCTCCCTAGTGCAAAGACCCCCGCGGCCCTAATCCGCGGGGGTCTTCACTGTTGAAGGCTACTTCTTCGCCGTCGAGCGGGCCTTGGCTCGGCTCTTCGACTGCTTCGCGACCTCCTCGATCGCCTGGCGCTCTTCGACCTCGATGAGCGTCGTGTCGTGACTCGGCGCGAAGTCGATGCCTTCGTCCTCATCGACCGGCGCCGGGGGTGCTGGCACCGGGTCGGCATAAACGGCGGGGTACGCCTCCGCACCGAGAACCGCCCAGTCCCAGATCCGCTGCGACAGTGCCACGATGTCCTGACGGCGCCCGTTGGGGCCGGTTGATCCCAGGTTGAACGTCTCCGCCGGCGTCTGCGTCCACCAGATCGAATTCTCGTGGACGGGCACGCTGACGTGCTTGGCGAGCACCTCGAAGAACTGCTCGACCTGCTTCTCGCTCCAGGCGTGGTTGTCACGCAGCTCGGCGTAGGTTCCGGCGAGGATGCGCAGGAACAGCGGCGAGCCGAGGATGGAGATCTGGCGCAGCCGGTCGGGCGTGAGGAGTCCGTCGATGATCGCTTGGAACTGCGGGAACGCTCGCACCAGGATGTCGAAGAACGTGGTGGTCTTGTTCGCGACCTCCACTTCGTTCATCTCGCGCTCCATCGCCTTGCCGAAGCGGCCCTCGATGCCGAGGTTGGAGGCGCGGATGATCTCAATGACGTGCCGCGCGGACAGCAGGTACGGCCCGGTTCGGCCGAGGCGGTCGTTCTCCGGGTCGATCCGGTTGAGCAGGAGCGGGTGCTCGGCGACCAGCACGAAGGCCCGGTTGGCGACCTTACGCTTGTCGAAGCGCGCCTTCACCGACGCGGAGATGCCCAGCGCGTTGTCGGCGATGTCGAAGAACATCTGACGGTACGAGTTGAGGTCGTCGGTGATGTGAACCTCGACGGCGACGCGCTCGGCGTAGAAGCGGTCCTGCTTGGCCTCGATCTCCTTGATCGCGCGCTCGGCGTCCTTGATGACCTTGGAGCCCTTGTCCTCGGTGCGGCGGGCTCGGTTCAGGTGGTCGAGCGCCTTCTGCCGCTCCGTCTCGAGCATCTCCAATGCGAGGTGGAAGCCGAGGATGCGGTGCTGCCCGTCGAGGATCTGGATGTCGCCCTGCTTGCGCTTCGGGTAGGAGAGCACGCCGAATTGCGCACTGTTGTCCAGCACGTCGAGGTCAGTTGCGAAGTCGAAGATCGCCGGGGCTCGCAGGATGAGGCCGGGGATCACCCAGTTCTCGTGCTCGAGGTAGTACTTCGCGAACGATTGAGCATGGTTCAATCGGATCTGCCGGTTGCCGGGGTTCGGAGCTGCGGGGTTCGGGCGAAGGATGTTGTTGATGATCTCCGCAGGCGTGAGCGCCACGAGGTAGACCGTGCGACCGCCTTGCCGGTATCGGGTTGCGTAGAACTGCTCATCCGTCGAGTAGGCCGCGATCGGCGCGACCTTCGGCGCAGTTTCAGTGGTCATGGTTAGCCCTTTCCCAGATCGGGTAGTGGACTAAATATGTACCACGGGCGGAGGGTGCGGGGCAAGTACCTACAACGTGCGAAACGAATGCTTGACAATGAGAAAGTTCTCACTGACTCTTGATGTCGGGGGCACGCTCTAGCATCTGTGACCCTCAGCAACACACGGAACAACACGCGAAACGGGGGTCGTGACTATGACTGTCAGGGTGAAAGAGTTCGACGGTCGGAGGTCGCTCGAGATCGAATGCAAGGATGGCGTCGTCTACATCGACGACGGCCGCAAGTGCTACGGACTCGATGCGGGTATCTTCCTCCATGCCGTCGAACGCGAACTGGGGGTAATGCTGCTGCGGAATGCGTTCCAGATCGCGGCGAAGCCATGCGGGGGCTCCCCAGCCGCCTGCATGGGCACTCCCAGTGCGAACTGAGAAGGGTGAGCGGGGCACCCTTCAGCCCACCTGGCCGCTCACCTGCTCGCACCCTGAAGACCTCAACTGTCTCACTAGATTTCTTATCGTGTGAACTGGCAAAGACGCCAGAGAGTCGCCTCTCACCCTAGTCAAGGGCTGAGAGGCGCTCTACTTCATCCTGGATGTACCAGATCGCCTTGCGGAGATCCTCGATCTCCTTCTCGCGCGCCGAGAGATCGGCGTCGCGCTTCAGGCCAGCGCGCCAGAGGTACTTGATCGCATTGCCCACGTTGAAATTGCGGTGCCGCGTGATCTGGATGCACTCGACACCGGACGGGTCCGACGTGTAGTGGCTGGGGTGGTTGACGTTATCGCTGCTCAATGGGCCACGTCCTGATCTCGTCAGTCTTCACGAGCTTCCCGCAGTGCGTTGAGCAACGGATCTGCTCGTCATTGGAGAACTCGTACTCGCGCATCTTGCAGATCTTGTAGACGTAGCCGCAGGGGAGCCGCGCCCACAGGTGCGCCTCGTGGGCCCCGCGGCCGACGATCTTGCAGTGGTTGCTCTCGCAGACGTGCGGCTCGTCGGGGTCTCCGAAGACGAGGATCTCAAGATCCTCGAGCGGCGGTGCAAGCGTCACGGTTCAGCCCTCCTCATCTCGCCACGCACGCACGACCGGCGTCGTGGTGCGGATTGTCATGCCGACCCCACCCTCGTTGCCGTAGTCGTCGGGGCCTCGGCTGGACAGTGACTCCATCTCGATCACCATCCAGGATCCGACGATCGGCTCCTGCGGGTAGTAGCCGATCAGGGGAACCCAGTCGCCGTCAGCCCTCTTCGCGTTCTCGCTCGCGCCCTCATAGCGACGGACGCGCCGGTTCGCGTCGTCGAATTCGTAGCACGCGCCGGACTCGGTTTCGATGTGCAGCATCACTCAGCCCTCCCACCTCGCCAGCACGACGGGATCGACGACGCGGGTATCCACGCCGATCTGGATGATCGCGGCTCGCTCGGCCGAATAGCCTACAAACGTCGCAGGGATCACACGGTCGACGAGCAGCCGCTCGCCAGGCTTGAAGTCAGTCATGCCTCCACCGCCTCCAGCACGATTGTCTTGCCGTCCTCGCTCCGGTACACGCGCCACCCGCTCACCGGCTCGCGGGTCGTCCAGCGCTTGAGCTGGAACCTGCCGCGATCGTCGGGATTCGTGATGGCGACGTGCCCGCCGGCGCTGAGGCTCAGCGTCTTCGTGGTGCCGTCGGAATGGATGTGCAGGGTCATCGTTCGTTCTCCATCACTCGGAACTTGGTCAACTTCTCCACCGGGAATCGGCGGAACATGCCGGTCTCGCGGTTCAGGCACGCCGCCCAGACTCGGCCGTCGCCGTCCGGGTTCAGGCCGCGCACCTCGTACGCGACGCGCGTGTAGATCGGGACGGGGTGCGGTGAGTGTTGCACCAGGTCGCCGACCTTGATCTCGTCGCGGTAGGTCATGCTCCCTCCCGCTCGAACGGTTCGACGTGCGCAGCGCGCAGGAACGCGCGGTTGCGCATGAAGAGCTGGATCTGCCCGCTGCACTCAATCGAGATGCGGGAGATCTCGCCCTCGGGGTAGCCGAGCGCCTTGATGAGCGCCTTGACGGCCTTCTGGACTGCCTGGTTGTCGGGCTGAGGTGCCATGCTCGGCTCCTTTCAGTTCAGGTCTTGCGGGTGGTCGGCTTCGTAGAGTTCCACGAGGCGGTCGATGCTCACCGGATCGAAGCCGGGGAAGTCGAAGTCGCCGTACTGCGTGATCGGTGCCGAAGCGTAGCCCTTGCTCTTGAACCACTTCAGCGCCTCGGCGTTCTCCTCGGAAGTGAGATCCTTCTCGACGAAGGGGATGCCCTTCGAGCGGAGCGAACGCTTGACCGCGTTGCACTGGACACATGCGGGCTTCGTGTACACGATTACGGTGGTCACGCCTGCACCCCCGCTCGGCCGAGGCGCTGCGGCTCCGGGTCGGGGTCCAGCAGCGCGGCGATGAGGTCGTCGCGGCGGAACCAGCCGAGGGGGATCTCGACATCGCCGAAGGGGTCCGTGTAGTGCAGGTGGACCTCGGGGACACCGGCCCTGGTGCCCTGCCCGGTCGAGATGTAGATGGCCGGGCGGTCCTCCGGCACCGCCTCCGGGTATGAAGTCGTGATGATCTTCCTCATGAGATGTCGTCCTCTCGCTTGTCGGTTGTCAGAAGGTGGTTCCACAGCCACAGCCCGAAGGCGGGGACTGCGATGGTCCAGGCGACGCGGCCTGCGGGATGCTTGATCTGGAAGACCTCCGCCAGATGCCACGACAGCGTCGCCGACGAATCGCCGGTCTTGCGCATGATCTGGATGGCGACGAACTCGACGATGCCGAAGAAGACGGCCCAGGTGATCCAGAGGACGGTGAAGGGTTTCATGCCTCCCCCTTCCACTCGATCAGCGGCCACTCCGCGTTCACATGCTCACCATTGCCGACGGAGCGGAAATAGGCGGTCAGCTCGTAGGCCTGGTCACGCTTCCAACCGATCTGCGCCTCATGGATCACCTGAAGCGGGATGCCGCGCAGCAGATCGCTGTCGAGCTGCTTGAGCGCGATCCTCGCCGCCGCCAGAGCGTCCGCAGTGGCGCCGTGCGCCTCATCGGCCGACAGCGGCACGTTGTACGCCTCAGCGACCGCCTGGAGCCGCCTGGAGCCCTTCCCGCGCCGCTTCGGAACGAGGCGCTGGTCGAGGACATAAGGGTCGAGGACGGGGCCGTCAAGGTCAAAGCCCAAGACACCTAGAGTGACCCGACGGAACTCGCGATCAAGCACAGAGAGGTCGTAGGGCGAGTTGAAGATCACAAGTGGGACATCCGTGGTCCACTCCTCAACTAGGACTCGACGAACCTGCGGGATGACAACCTGGAGTGGCTTCCCGTACAGCCGCGCATGCTCAGTAGTGATGCCATGCACGGCGGTCGCATCAGCCGGGATCTCGTAGCCGTCGGGGCGGACGAGCCACTCCTGGCTCTTCAACACGGTGCCGTCATCGTCGGCGAGCACCAGCGCGATCGTCACGATGCGAGCAGTCTCCGGGTCAACCGACGTTGATTCAATGTCGAGCGCTAGAACAGGCATCAGCTCGCCCCGTCCTTCAGCGAACCCGCGACGACCACGCCGAAGCGGACCTCCTCGCGGTCATCGTCGATGAGATCCTCGTCCCCGTCGACCTCTTCGGGGTCGGCGACCGGAACGTACAGCGTGTACGGCGTGATCTTGATGGTCGGCGGGCCTTCCACCTTGTCCATGTACTCCATGATGAAAGCGAAGGAGTCCTGGATGCGGGCCACCGACGCCGAGTACTCGACGTAGGAGTTCACGTCCTCGAAGCGCGTCATTTGCCGACTAATCCTTCCTGCGGCCGAACCAGCCGGACACGTCGCGGAACTTGGGGCGGACAGGCTTCGCGGGCTCGGGCGCCGGCGTGCCCGACAGCGCGTGCAGCGCGATCAGCAGGTCGCGGATGGGGAACACCAGGCCAGCGGTTGTCAGTGGCGGTGCGCTGCCATCCCCGAAGAGCGTCAGTGTCAGGGCAACGTGCTTGTCGGTGGCTGGCTTCCAGAGCACCAGAACGGCCTCGCCATCCTGACTCTCGACTTCGATGCTCATGACTTGCTCCTCTGCGTGAAGGTGGCGAACGGGTAGCGGGCGCGGCGTCGCGCCATGCGGGCAGTGGGGGAGGCGTAGATGACCGCGGCGGTGTAGACGGCGGCGAGCCAGGCGAGGACGCGGCGCATCACACCGCACCCCCGATCGCCCTGAGCAGCCCCTCGGGCGTCTGGAACAGCGGAGCCGGGAAGTACTTGTCGAACGTCGTGGAAACGCCGACCAGGCCGGTCTTGCGGTCGAGGCCGAGGAAGCAGATCGTGTCGACCCGGATGAATACGTCGAAGTTGATCTCGACGAAGTTCGCCCGGTCGCCCACGGCGTCGAGCATGTCCTCGACAACCTCTAACGCGGTCACCGGGTAGTACGCGCCGCCGGAGAGGGTCACGCCCAGCTCGCCCGACTCGTGCTCATGCAACACCATCACGATGTCGGCGGCGCGGACGTACTGATCCTTGGCGATCTTGATGAAGCGTCGGGTCATGATGCTGCCTTCTTCTTGTCGACGTAGAACCTCATCACATGCCCTCCGTCACCGACAGCCAGGCGAACAGCGCCGCCGAGAACGCGGCGACCACGATGCCGGCGACGCCGAGGGAGATGAGGGCGCTCTTGAAGCCGTCCCGCACGATCTCGACGATGAACAGCATGAACAGGATGAACACCACGAGCACGTAGAAGAGCTGGACCTGCGTGAGGGGGATCACGTCAGCACCTCCCGCGTGCGGCGCCACACGCCACGCCTCGACTTGGGGTCAACGGCGTGATCCTGCGGGGCCTCCTCGCCCTTGCGGTCCTGCTCGATGAGCTGTGCGATCGTGGCCTGGGGGAGTCCGAAGTGGATGATGGGCCTGTCGGAGTTGAAGGTGGTCATGCGAGTGCCTCCGGGTGCCGATGTGCCCACTCGGGGTGCTGGCCGGTGATGTGGCGGCGCACGTTCACGAACGACCGCTGGCAGCCGGGGACCGGGCAGACGCCGTTCGCGATGCGGTTGCGCAGGCGGGTGATGTGGCCCTTGTACGCCCGCGCGGAGCGCTCGGCGGCTCGCGCCTGATCGCGCGCCGCGGTCAGTGCGGTGTTGGCCCAGTCGCGCTGACGGCGCGCCGCCGCAAGGCGCTCCTCGAGCTTCTGCTTCTCCGTCGTGATGAAGTGGAGCTTGTGCCCGTTCGGGCAGTACCACTCACCGCCGTTGTCGAGCCGATCGCGGTACATCTCGTCCGGGATCGCGTGCGGGATGCTGCACACCCCGCAGGTGAGGATCTCGAGAGTTCCTGTGTAGGTGAGAGTCGCCATCCGTGTCTCCTTCCCCAGTGGTCTTGGTCCGCGGGCCGCGCCGGGTCTGCAAGCGCGGCCCGCGGTGTGGGTTATCGCCCCAGAATAGCATTGCGTTAGTGGACTAATCCACCCTCACGGCGCTTATTCAGCAAGGAGAAGGCCCCGAGGAGCACGGGAAGGGCTGGGCATGCTACGACTCGGGGCCGGCGAAGACAGCGCTTGCGGACCACACGCTCTTGCTGCTCGCCCCTCCAGTCTAGGCGGCGCGGAGCGGGGTTTAGCGGGCAGAACGTCCCTCGATGCGGGTATCTAGGTACGGTTCGTTGCTGCCCCGGACCACTCGGAGCGGGGATCGTGGTCGACGAACCACTCGTAGCCCTCGCGCTCGAAGTAGGCATCGCCGTCGTGGATGGCATGGATCTTGACGATCGCGCCCGTATAGGTTTCGGGCTCGAAGTCGTCCCACGCTAGCCCGGTGAGCATCACCGTGTCGCCAACTAGGAAGCGGCTCATTCGTGGCCCTTTCGCAGGAACTTGGCGTGGGATAGCAGGCTGTCGACAGCGTGACCTGCGGCATCGTGGGCGCCCGCCCAATAGTCGCCCACATTGGGGCTTGCGATCGAGGCTCGAATGCGGGTCTCGACGTACTCGTTCGCGAAGCCCTCCAGCGCATCGGCCGCGGCCTCGCGCTTGATGCGGTCCAGCAGCGGGGAGGCGAGGATGGCGTCGGCGAGGCGTGAGCACTCGGTACCTTCGTCGAAGATGGCCTCGCCGCGAGGCTTGTCCATCGCGGCGTTGTGGATCATCTCCGCCAGCTCTTCGCGGATGTCGCGGGTCATGCTTCCTCCTCGCGGTACGGGTTGGTGTTGCAGCCGCAGTCCCGAGACTCCTCGGCGTTGACGTAGTGGCCCTTGTCGAAGCCTTCATCCCACGCCTCGGCGCGAATCCGCCGGAGCAGCGGGGAGGCGAGGATGGCGTCGGCCGCCTTCTCGACAAGTGGGCGGATGTCTTGCCCGAGCACAGACGGTTGCACCTTCTTCGGGTAGTTCGATGCATTCCAGAGGACTGAGCGGATTGCAGCCTCGATCTCTTCGCGGATGTCGCTGGTCATGATTCTCCTCCATTCAGGGCGGCCTCAAGAGCGGCGCGCATCCGCTGATCCCGCAGAAGACCCGCCGACTCGGCGTATGCATCGAGCGCCGCTTCCACCATCTCGTCGGTGATCTCCACGGGCTGTTCGCGCTGCCAGGCGGCGCCCTCGGTGAAGCCCTCAGCCCCCAATTCGGCCAGCATCCCGCCGCGATGCCGGTATCGCTTCTCGGCTACTTCGCTAGCCTTGTCGTCTGCGGTGGTCATGATTCTCCTCCATTCAGGGCGGCTTCGAGGGCATGGCGGGCCATTGCCTGGTAGTCAGCGATGCTGTACACGTCGTTGAACGCGGGATCGTCCTTTAGGATCGCTCGCGCCGCCCGCTCCACCATCTCGTCGGTGATCTCCACGGGCTGTTCGCGCTGCCAGGCGGCGCCCTTCTCGAACGCGATGCGCCGGGCACGTCGGATGGCGCCAGGGTTCAGTGGCACCCCTCCGCGGGTACCATAGCGTCGCTCCGCCTCGCGGAATGCGGCCTGGGCGGCCTTGTCGTCTCTCATCCTGCCCTCCCTTCCTCAACCCTCAGATTAGTGGACTAAACGGGTGGGCGACAACCCCGGAACGCTGGGAGAACGGCTGGAATGTTTCGCGGATGGGTCGGTTTACTTTACTCAGGTATACGGCTGGCGTATATGGGGGTGAGGTGGAGGCTCAGCCGCGCAAGCGGCGGATCTCAGCCACGAGCGCTCGGATAAGGTCCGTGTAGTGCAGGGTCGGCTCGGGGTACTCGTAGACGTTCTCACCGCACTGAACGAGCTTGGCCGGGTCATAGCCGGACCAGAAGTCGAGCAGGCGGGAAAGCGTGAACTCAGCGCCGACGACAGCACCATCGCCGTCAAGCGCGGCATCCAGCGCTTCCTCGAGAAGGGTCAGGCTGGTGTCATCAAGCGGGATCGTCAGGTTGCTCATCGAGCCACTCCACTTCGGCGTACAGGGTCTTCTGGGGGAACAGGGAGCGCAGCGAGTAAGCAAGGATGTCGCGTAGGGGGAATCCGCTGACGTAGCCGAAGCAGAAGTCGAAGACAGCTCGGCGGACGCCCCAGTCCCGCATCGGGCGGGGGATGCCGTGCCCGAGAGACTGGAGAGGGCCGCTGTAGCGGCCCGTGGAGCCGTCGGCCTTGCGCCACTGCATGTCGGTCATGCTCCGCCGCCAGCGGGGCCCTGGAGGCGCTTCTGGCTCCACTTCTCCATGATGCGCCGCTCAGCGGGGGAGATGTCGCTGCTCCCCGCCGTGAGGCCGTAGCGCACGCCAGGCGGGACATGCTCGAGGGCTTTCTTGAACTGACGCTTGTAGAACTCGGCCTCGGCGTCGGCGTACTCCAGCGCATCCGCCAGGTCGTTGATGAGGGCGCTGCGGGCGTTGCCGGGGTGCGATCCCGCCGTGAAGCCGCGGGCTTCGGCGATGAGGGCCTGGATGTCGGTGGTCACGTCAGCGCCTCCAGGATCGCGTCTGCCACGTCCTCGACGCAGGTGCAGGCGTCGGGGTAGCGGTCGGGGTGTTCGCACCGCCAGGAGTGCGGAGAAGCGCCGTGGTCGTCGAGGCCCTGCTCGCGCAGCGCGCGGAGGATGATCTGCCTGCGGGCCGCCTCCCTGATGGCCTGGACGCGGGCGTTGTCCCAGGTCTGAAGTTCGGCGGTCATGAGAGTGCCTCCAGTTCGTCGGCGTCGAAACCGAGGATGCCCGCCGCGCGCTCGTCGAGGCGGACGCCGTATTCGTACCCATACACCTCGCCGCCGGTGATGACGCCTTCCGCCTGGCCCGTCGCGAGCACGCCGGGCTTGGTGCGCACGCGGTCGCCGATGTTGAACTGGGTGGTCATGCGTCATACCGCCTTCAGGCTCATGGCCGTCTGGGGGCTGAAGTCGTACATGGGGTGCTCGGCGTACTTGCCGAGGAAGCCTCCGCCGGCGGGGCTAGCTCCGCTCTCGCGGGTGAACTCGCCGAGCAGGTCGGCGATGCGGCGCTCCTGGTCCTCCGTGAGTTCGATCGTCGAGAAGATCTTATAGAGGTGTGCTGTCGCGATCGCCTCCGCGCTGATACCCATGTCCCGCTCCTTCCGCTGGTTTCGCTTGCCCTGCAAGTTCAGTTTAGTGGGCTATTGCCCCGGTTCTGCTGTGAGAGGGCTGAAATTTCTACGCGCTGACAGCCCCGCCCGCATAACCCCCGTCGCCGGCGCCACAATCTGGCATGTTTCGCCGGCGTCGCGAGCCGCGCAATCCGCGCGAGCCGCCGGCGCCGCGCCTCCCCTTGCGCCGCCCGCTACCCTGCCGCGCGAGCCCCGTTGATAACGGTTATCAACTAGCGTTTTGCCACCTCTGGGGTACACATTTGGGCCAATAGTGGGTAGAATCGCCTTATGGCGAACATGATTACACCGGTTCTTGACCTTGGCGCGCCCGCGCGCGAGCGCGTCGCGCGCATGGCGCAGCTCGAGCGCGAGTACGAGCGCCGCGCGCACCACGGGCGCGCGTGCCTGAACCCGACGTATTGCGCCGCTAGCGGCGGCGTAGGCGCAGGATGCCGCAACACGCACACCCGGAAGGACTGACACCATGCGCACTCGCTATGCACTCGCGACCCTGGCGGTCGGTATCGCCGGCGCCGCTATCGGCGTAGGCGCGACCCTCGCGCTGACGCCCGCGCCTGTCGCGCCCGCGCCGATCGTGCATGTGGCCGAGCCTGCCACGCCCGCGCCCACGGCGACGCCTGCGGACACGGCATGCCGTGACGCTGTTGACCTGCTGATCGGCATGCACGACACGGCGCATGCCGAGCTTGTCAACGTCATCCTTGCGGACCTGTACGCCGGTACGCCGCGTGACTGGTCCGACTATGAGGCCATGCGCGCACAGCTCGGCAGTGACGCTGAGGCGAACGTCTGGCCTGTCGTGCGGGCTTGCCTGGACACTCACTGACACGTCAACCGATAGCCACTAGGGAAGGGCACATCATGGAAATCCAGGTCACACTCACGGGACGCGAGACCATCGATGCGCGCGTCTACATTGACCACGGCATCAACACAAGCGTCGCCTACGGACTCGCATTCAACGATGACGGCGATGTCGTCGCGGAAACCGACTCGACTCGCTACGGCGGATTCTGTGAGGCGGAGATTGTCTATCACGAGTTGCACAGACTCATCGCCTGGCGATGGGGGATCGAGTCGGGGGACATCGCCGACGCGCTCGACATGCGCGGCATCATGTGCGACTGCGAAGAGGGCTAGCCATGCTCACGCGAATTGCCCACTACCTCGCGTCGCACCTGACGCGCGCCGGCCGCGAGCGACGCCGCTACGCACAGGCGATCATCACCGCATGCGTCGCACGCTTCGCAGATCCGATCCACTAGGTACACATATAGGCCAATAGGGAAGGCTGGACAATGACCAACCACGACAGCAACGCCGCGCCGCGCGCGTGGGCCGACGGGTTCGGCCTCTGGCACGCGGAAGTCCCTGCGACGCATCCGCACCCCGCTACGCTCGCGCGACGCCTCATCCGCCACGAGCTGACCGCACACGGAGAGGCCAAGCAGGGCTATCGGCTCAAGCTCGACCAGCGCGAGCCCTACACGCCCGGCATGCTCCACTACAAGGAACGATGACCATACCCTCTGAGCGGCCCGCGAGCGCGCGCCTCAGCGACTCTCGCGGCGGTTCAGTAGGCATGGCCTACTCAAACCATGACAAGCCACTAGAGAGGGGCGATCACGATGCCCTGGCATATCCTCATCTTCACACTCGCGACACTGGCGACGCTCACGCTGCTGCTTCTCTTTATCAAAGGCGCCTCACGACACATCCACGTCACCGACACCTACGCCGGCCTTACAGCCTGCCGAGAGTGCGGTCGAATCATCCGCGACGACGCCTCAGAGGACGATTCCCAGCGAACGTCCAGACACCCGAGAGTGTAAACCTGTGTTACAAGCAAAACCCGCGGAATCATGCGGAACTTGCTTCGCGAGCCCCTAGAGCATGAAAAGTACCCTAGATTACTGAACTATCAGACTATCTATATGTCTACTAGGGTATTAGACACTCTAGATACTCTCAGACCTACTTCCGCGGAAAATCAACGATCTAGGTTGTAACATCGGTTTACACTTTTGGCCCTCAGAGCCTAGACAACTGAACAGTCCGACTTTTTTTCAGTCGGAACGTCTAGACTTTCCGCCTAGACTTTCCGACCGCCAAAACAGTCCGACAGTCCACTAGTCCGATTGGAGCATCATGCCGAATCTCGACCGTATCGCCCTCGAAACGCTCACACGCCTCGCGGCAGAGCGGGCGGAGCTGGAAGCACGCCTGAGGGCGAATCTCGACGCCACGCGCGCAGAGGTCCGCACAGGCTCACGCGCCGGCGTAGCGCTCGCCAAGCTCGCCCGCGCCGCGGGAGTCTCGCGCGTTACGGCGTATCGCTGGCTCGCGGATTGACTGAACAGCCGACACACGAAAGGATCGCGACCATGAACACTGAGAACCTGCCCTACCGCGTTGAGTACCGATTTCCGAACGGCGAGACAATCCACGTCGCCGCATTCGCGAGATGGGACGATGCCCAATGGTTCGCAAGGCGCGACGATGAGGCCGTTGGAGCTTCCTACGCTGATGAAGAGTGTCCCGAGGTCGTCGTTATCGACACGGCGCAGGGTGCCGAGGACATCGTTACGGAGCGTCGCCAGGCTTGGGAGTAAGCCTGTAAACCCCTTGACAGACAACTGAACAGTCCACTAATCTAGGCAGTACGAGATAGCCACTAGGGAGGCAATCGAGATGAACATCCAGAACTTGATCGAGGAAGCGCGCTGGCTGCGCTCCGTCGAAGGCGAGAACCCAGAGTACGATCGCGCACTGGTGGAGCTGGTGGCCGCGTTCCTGCCCGGTGAGAACGAAGAGCGCTACGGGTATCTGTACCCCGTGATTCTCGATCGCCCGATGCCGGCCTAACCCCCACAAAGTCGAAACGCCGCGAGGCGTCGCTAGGACACCGGCACCCCTGGCCTGATGAGACAGCCGACTAAATCGCCAGACACGCCACTAGGGAGGGCAATCATGGCAAGGTACGAAACCCACAAGCGAACGTCGCAGGGCAAGGCCCGCACGATCGCACGCAACACGGCCCGCGCGCTCAAGTATCAGCAGCCGGCGCGCGTCACGACCGCCGGGAGGGCTGCGCGGTGAAGTTCTCACTGGAAATCAAGCTGGGCAACGACGCGAACGGGAATCGCGTCGGACAGTGGCGCGTGACCAAGAATGGGGAGGGCTGAGCGATGGGACTCTACCGATACAGCGCGACCGTCAACGGCAAGCGCCGCTCCGTGATGTTCCACGCCAAGCCTGAGGATTGGGGGCACGAGCCGACCCGCGAGGCTGACGGCACTGTGACGCCGGCGGAGCTGAACCTTGCGACGGCCCAGCTTGTCATCGACAACAAATACGACCTGTACAAGCGCTTCTACGCTGGCGCGACGGATGCGGACTACGACGCCGAGCACGTCGGCGCGCTGCTCGAAAAGCAGGGCTGGCAGATCATCGAGGGGGACGCATCATGACCACGCACACCATGAACACCTACAGCATCGCGACCGATTACGAGTACACCGAGACTCACAAGCGCGAGCGACTGAGCATCTGGTCGGGCGCGTTCGCATCCGACTACGAGGGTGAGGCGTACAGCCGACCCCGCGGATGGACGATTCGCCCGTACTACGGCCTGGGCGACGTGATCCGCGTTGACGGTCCGAATCGCCGCACGGATGAGAACTACCCAGAGGTGGACCGACTGATTTCGGATGCGCTCGAAGCGTACTGGGCAGAGCGGGCGGTGCTGTAGTCATGACCACCACGCCAACCACCGAGTACGGCTACCTGCTCGCTCACGCTTTCGAGCGCGAGACGGTCGGGGGATTCACCCGCGCCGCTGACGCCTGGGAAGCCCTGCACGACGTTCTGAACGCTCAGAAAGGCTCAGACGGCGTGGTCCTGCGCCGAGACTCGAAGGATGAGCCCTGGCGCCCCGTGGGCCGCGTCGCGTGGTGGTGGTCGCTGTGAGCACCTACTACGAAACCGGCCAGCGCGTCCAGGAAGCGCTCAGAAACGGCGAAACGCTGCGCGTCGAGCTGAATGACGGTACCTGGGATCTGTGCGGCATCCACCTTGCGGAAGAGTGGCACATGCTCGCGCCGGGTGAGCGGTTCCGAATCATTGATCCGAGCAGGTGCGATGACTGCCAGGAAATCGAGCACGACACATGCCCTCTTGCGGAGGGCTGCACATGCTGTGCCGACACAGCGGAGAGGAGTGAGGAGGGATGAGCACGCTCTACAGGCTCACGGTAACGGCGGAAGAACTCGCGAAGGTGCGCGACGCTATCGGCCACGACGGCGGGGCAAAGCCTTACAGGCCGCGCGCCGCCGCGGCTCAGTCTGAGCCTTTCAATCCGAACACCGGAGATCCGGCGTTGGATGCATTTATGACGGCGCATCACAACCCGAAGTGGCGCCCCGCGCCGCTGCCCAAGTCTCCCGGACTGCCAGCGTTGCGGCCCATGAAGGTCTATGAGCAGGACGAAGCGGAACGGGCGTGGAAGTTCGAGGCACAGAAGGCCGCAGAGGATATCAAGGCTGGCAAGATGCCTGAGGCTGAGGCCGCACTCCGCGAGTTCATCGCGATTCATCGCCCCGTCTGGGGGCGACGGGGAAACGTCTACCGCTCAACCGAGCACGGCTACACCATCGCGAAAACTGCGGCCGGGTGGTTCCGGGCGCTTCGCCCAGACGGGCGCGAGCTGGGCGAGTTCAGGCTGTGGAAGCAAGCAGAAGATGCGATCGATGAGCACAGGGCCGGATCGGAGAAGGCGGCATGACCACCCAAGCACCCTACGAAGTCAGCCCCTACGCCCGCAAAGCCTCAGAGGGCTTCGGGCTGGACGTGCTCTGGAATCAGGCCATCCAGACCGCCCGAGATGCGACGGTCTGCACCTGCGCTCATCGGAACGTCTCGCACGGCTACGGAGACGACGCTGGCCCGACGTGGCCGGACGGCTCGCGGATCGGCCGCGGCGCGTGCGGTATCGAGGGCTGCGATTGCCCACTATTCGAGGATTCCGCGACGCTCGCGGAGACGATTACAGGAAGGCGAGGCAATGCCTAAGAGCACGACCGACCACTCCGCCGTTCGCTGGACCTGCCAGGAGGAGGGCTGCGGGAAATCCGGCGTCGCCACGGACACCCTCGACCGACTACTGCTTCACGACTGCAAGAGCCGAGGCCCGCTCGACACCGTTTCAATTCTTCTCATCGAGAACACGGAGGACCACCGCATGACCACCCACAAGACCCCCGAGGATATCGCGGACGCGACGATCGACACCGTGACCACCCTTACCCCGAAGGGCGCGCGCCAGCTCATCATCCAGGCCATCGAGGCCGACCGCGCCCAGCGCCAGCCGGAAATCTACATCGTGCAGAACGAGGCGGGCGATGTGGTGGACGTGTTCCGCGACGCCGACGAGGCGACCGCCGTCTACCAGGAGGGCTACAGCGTCATCGAGGAAACGATCTGGGAGCCGGGCGAGTACGCATCTGTGCGCATCGAGGAGCTGACCGACGCATGGGAGTCGGCGACCGGCGACACGGCGAGCGACTACGCGCTCAGCGAGGACGACTGGAAGGTCGGCCTGGACGACGACGAGGCCGCGGAAATCGCGCGCCTCATCAAGTGGCGGGAGGCTCAGAAGTGACCCCCGAGCAGATCGCAGAGGCGACCGTCGAGTCGTTCGAGTCGGATGACCGCATGAGTGTCAACCCGCACGACCTGACATACACGTTCGGCTACCCGCTCTTGAAGGACATGCTGACCGCCGCTATCGAGGCCGACCGCGCTCAGCGCACCTGGCAAGTCCTGGCCGGCGGAACCTCACGCTACCCGCTCGCGATCATCGGCGCGTATGCGACCAAGTTCGAGGCGGAGGCCGTGGCTGACGCATGGAATCGCGTCAATGGGCAGTACGGCATCCGCTACCGAGTCGAGGAGGACGCATGACCGCCCTCTCCCACCCCGACTGGCTGCGCGTGATGGACGTGCTCGATGCGACGCCGTGGCGCAAGGATGACGCCACCCGAGCGGAGCTGTGGCACGCGCTCGAATGCGCGGCGGCGCTTCCCCCGTCAGACCCGGAGCGCTGCGCGTCGTGGGAGCGGGTGCGCTACCTCGCTGGCTACCCGGTCGGCGGCGGCGCTCACCGCCCGCTGTACGCGCTGGGCGCCGGCCCCACGGCGGAAGATCCGTACACGGCGGGCGAGCCTCCCGAGTTCGGGGAGCTGCTGGCGATGCTGAACTACGCGGCAGGGTGGGCGGCGGCATGACAAATCGCAAACTCGCGCTGCCGGTGAGCATCGGCTGGGCGCTTATCACCGTCGCCGGTCTCGGCTGGTGGCTCTACTGCATGGCTGGATGAAGGAGGAGAGAGATGACCCATTCAGAATGGCGTGACGCCTACGAGGCGGCGCGAGCGAGGCTTGAGCCCTGGCTGAGCCGCGACGACGACGGGCAGGTGTGGATCGACATCAACGCGCCCGGCCCGCTGGTGAAGATCTACGTTCAGTTGCAGGAGTTCGGCCTGGAGCGGGAGTGGCTGCGGCTGGGCGACGAGGCGGGGGAGGCGGCATGACCCTCAGAATCGGAGACCGCGTGACGTTCACACCTGCGGCGCGTGACCTGTTCCCCGAGGCGCGCGGGCATGGCGTGCTCACCGTCGAGGCCGTGTGGCTCTACGGGAATGTCGGCCTGTCGAACGGGCGGCTCTGGAATCGGGCGTGGCTGGAGAAGGTGGAATGACGGGCTACCTCTGGCTGGCCGCACTCATCGGCGGCGGGATCGGCCTGGCTCCAATCGTTGTGGGAGAGCTCGGACTCCTCATCCACAAAATCCGCAACAACAGGAAGGGACAAGAACAATGGGAGACATCGGAAAGCCGTTGAAGCACATCGAGCTGGAGCCGCTGGAGGTTCCGCACGAGGCGCCGGTGCCGGCGGAGCAGCCGTCGGTGCCGGCGGAGGAGCCGGTGCCGGCATGAATCCGCAATACTGGCACTACGACCCGCCCTACGGCTACGACTATGCGGCTCAGGTCGCACGACTCAAGGCTGCTGCGGCACAGGTCAAGTCCGCGCCTGCAAAGCCCAAGGTGGATCAGTTCGCCGGCGTGACCGCGGAGTTCGCGGCGGGTGTTGTGACGGGTACGCGCTCGTTCAGTGTGGACAGGCTGGGCCGCCTCACGGGTGTCACCTACAAGAAGGTCTGGCGCCCCGGCGAGAACGTCGCGAAGTGCTACCGGAGTGAGGACCACTACCACGCCTTGCTCGGCGGCATCACGATTCGGACCAGCGGGATTGAGCGCACCGACGAGCACGCGATGACCGAGTGCGACCACGGCTTCTACGCCTACTACGAGGGGTCGAACGACTTCTACGAGGAGGGTCGCATCATGGGCGTCATCGAGGGCTACGGCGAGACGCTGATCGGCACGCGGGGCTTCCGGGCCTCGAAGGCGCGGATCGTGGCGCTGCACATCCCGGAGGGCGTGGAGGTTGCCAAGCGCCGCCTCGTCTTGCGGAACTACCCAGACATCCCACAGTTCGACTCGTTCGAGGCGATGGTCGAGGCGTTCCCGCCCGATGACGCCGGTCAGGGGATCAACCCGGCGAACGACCCTGACTTCTGGGAGCGGGAGGCGTGACTGTCATGACCCTCCCCGCCCCGACGTGCATTGAGGAGCGCATCTGGGATGCGCTGAACCTGCACCCCGGCCTGACCGGCCAGCAGCGCCTCGCGATCTACACGGCGATCACGGCGAAGAGCGCCGATATCGCAGGCTGCGCCTGGGTGTCGGTGTGGACGGCGCGACTCAAGACTGGCAACACGCTGCGTCATGCGGTGGTGCGCCACAATCCGGGCGTCATGCCCATGACCATGCCGTCGGACGTTCACATCTTGACGGCGCTTGAGAAGGAAGGTACAGAGCAATGAGCATCACCGTACGGACACAGGCAGAGCTGGACAAGGCACTCGCCGACAAAGAACCCGCCATCTACATCGAGTCACCCGCGGGTGTGTGGCTGCGGGTGACCGACACGGGCTCGTCCCACGTCGTGGCTCGGGGCTCGTCCCACGTCGCGGCCTGGGACTCGGCCCGCGTCGTGGCTTCAGGCTCGGCCCACGTCGTGGCTTCGGAATCGTCCCACGTCGCGGCTCGGGGCTCGTCCCACGTAGAGGCTACGGACTCGTCCCACGTCGAGGCTTGGGGCTCGTCCCACGTCGTGGCTTGGGACTCGTCCTACGTCGTGGCTTGGGGCTCGGCCCGCGTCGTGGCTTCGGGCTCGTCCTACGTCGAGGCTCGGGGCTCGGCCCGCGTCGTGGCTTCGGACTCGGCCCACGTTGTGGCTTGGGACTCGTCCTACGTCGTGGCTTCGGACTCGGCCCACGTTGTGGCTTGGGACTCGTCCTACGTCGAGGCGACCCGCTTTGTATCCGTTCACCTGCACTCCAAGCGCGTCACGCTCACCGCTTCGGTGGCGGAGCACGTCATCGACGTAACCGACATCAACCTCGAAACCTTGCCCGACTTCCTCGCCTACCACGGTGTGAAGGTGACGGTCCGCGGGGACGCGGTCCTGTACAAGGCCGTGGACCAGAACCTGCAGGCCGGGCACGGGTACACGCTCACTGAGTACCCGATCGGGGGGACGGTGACCGCCCCGGATTGGGAGGCGACGCAGGCGTGCGGGGCCGGGTTGCATTTCGGGTACACGCCGGTCGTGGCGCGCGGGTACTTCAACGGTGAAGGGGAGCCGAGGTTCTTGGAGGTGCATGTTCCCCTGGAGGGGCTGGTCCCGCTCGGGGATAAGGCGAAGGCGGAGTCGTGCCTGGTGGTGCGTGAGGTGGACCTGTACGGGCGCCCAGTCGCTGCCGAGGAGGTGGCGTCATGACCACGATCCACACCGCCTGGCCGGATGCGCGGCCGGAGACCCTGGACGATATGGGTTACCGCGATGAGCAGTGCTCGAACCCCGAATGCGGGTACGTCGGGGACATGGAGATCATCGGCTATCCGTCGCGCGACGAGTTCGAGCTGGAGTGCCCCGAGTGCGGACTCCCGACGTATTCGAGGGTGGGATGAGATGGCAACCATCGATCATGAATGCGGCTGCGTGATTCACGAGGAGATCCACTACGAACTGCCAGACCAGCCGACCGAGTATGTGGTGCTTTTTGCGTGTGACCGCCACGAGTACACGCCCCAGGGCCTCCAGGTCGAGCGTCAACAGTCCACCATTCACACGAAGGAGCAAGCATGAGCAATCTCACCCCCGAGCAGCAGAAGGCGCTGGACGAGCTGGCGTCGCTGGATCAGAAGTACCGGCAGGGCAAGGTGGAGGCGCACGCCCGGCATCGCCGCTTGGCCGATGAGGAGATCCACGACCTGAAGCTGGCGCGCGACATCGCGGCGGCGCGGGCGGGCGCGCTGGGCGTGCCGAAAATCCGCATCGCGCAGGACGGCCTGCACACGACGCATGTCCAGGCGGCCCGGAAGGCGATCGCGAGCGGCGAGGCGGTGCTGGCGCCGGCGGTCAGCCTGAGTGACATCGAGGCAGTTGGGGCACTCGGCAAGCGCTTGGGCATCAAGCCCAGCGAGGAGTTCGCCGAGACGGTCGCCCAGTTCACCGCCGACCCGAACCTGCTTCTCTCGTCGCCCGGCGTCGTGTCCGTGACGCTCCGCGAGGCCGACTTCCGCGCCTTCGGCATCGAGGAGGAGGGCACGGCCGAGTGGCTGTTCACCGTCTCCGAGGACGGCGTGGTGCAGCCGGTGGACGGCGAGAAGGATGAGACCTGGACGCACCCGGTCGTGCAGGTTGTGATGGGGCAGGATGACTCCTGGCGGCGGCGGATTGTAGGGTTCGCTCGGAAGGAAGGTGAGGAGTGATGGGACAGCCGTACAAGGTGCGCCACACGATGCAGTACACGGAAGTCGTCTACTACGACGGGAGCGGCAACGAACTTGAGCGCGACCGCATCTACGACGACCACACCTACGACACTGGCGAGCGCGAACCGCTGGACGACCACGACCGAGACATTCTCGGCATCGAGGATGAGGGGGCTTGATGACGGCGGTTGATCGCCTCACACCCCGCCCGGACCAGGAGGAGTCCATTGTCCGCATCCTGGCGGAGCCGACAAAGGCGGCCCTGATCGCGGATGAGACGGGCTTCGGCAAGACTCTGATCGCGTCCGAGGTCGTGGTGCGGGCGGGCTGGCAGCGCGTGCTGTTCATCGGAATCGGTGCGACGTTCCAGCAGTGGAAGGATCGGCTCGAGGCTCAGTCGGACGGGCGCATCCAGCTCCGCCGCCTGGATTCGTCGAAGCCGGGCCGTGAAGCGTTCGACGCCTTCCTCGCCGGGGCACCGGGGCACTACTTCGCGACGATCCAGTGGCTTACCCAGCAGGACGTGGTATACCGCGACAAGGTGGACCTGCGCGGCAAGCCGGTCTGGAAGGTGAAGAAGTCCACGGGCGAGATCATCCTGAAGGACCGCAAGGAAGGCTCGATCGGCCCCGCGCAGGAGCCGGTGCGGGAGCGGCAGCGCGTCCGACTGGACACGTTCAAGAAGATGAGCGCCCGCAAATCCGGCCCGGTGGATGCGATCATCTTCGACGAGTCACATGCGATCGCGAACCGTGACAGTCAGGGCCGAAAGACGTTGGTGAGCATCGCGACGGAGTGGAAGATCGCGATGAGCGCGACGTGGGCGGGCAACTCGTTCGAGTTCGCCTGGAGCACTACGAAATGGCTGTGGCCGGACCTCATCCCGGCGTACTGGACGTGGCATGAGCAGTGGTGCCACATGCGGCCGAAACTCGACGAGGACGGCAAGCCCGTCCGCCGCAAGGGTGGCATGGTTGTGCAGGAACTCGTCGGCGAGAAGGAGCCCGAGGGGACGTTCGTGCGGTCCCTGCCGCTGTACCTGCGCCGCGAGCGGCCCGAGAAGGCGCCGGAGCCGATTGTGGTGGTTGTGGATGCGACGCCGGAGCAACGGGCGCAGTACGAAGATCTCAAGGAGGATCTGCTCACTTGGGCGATGAACTTCGAGGGCGACCATGAGCCGCTGGTTGTGGACATTCCGGCGGTGCTGCGGATGCGCCTGCGGCAGGTGGCGCTGGCGGAGTTGTCGCTCGGCGCGGATGGCGATGTCGTCTTCGCCCCGACTGCGGCATCGGCGAAACTGCGAGCGCTGAAAGGCGTCATCGACTACTGGGGCGATCAGCCGGTGGTGCTGATGACGGACTCCGAGAAGTTCGCACGCCTGACGGCTGAGCGTATGACGGCCGCGGGGTATAAGGCGGAGGCGTGGACGGGGAAGACGAGCGAGAAGGAGCGGGCTCGAATCAAGGCTTCGTTCCTTGCCGGCGAGTTCAAGTACCTCGTAATGACAGTCCAGTCGGGCGGGACCGGCGTCGACGGCCTTCAGACGGTGTGCTCGAAGATCATCTGGCTGTCGGTACCGGATGGTGACCCGAAGCTGGAGGAGCAGGCGCTCGGCCGGGTGTTCCGGCCCGGCATGACGGAGAAGTACGGCCCGTTCGAGCAGGTGCGGCTGCTCATGCGGGACAGCGTGGACGTTGACGTGCTCGAGAACCTGATCTCGAAGGGCCGCGCCATCCGCGGCTCGATCGGCGCCGCCGCACTGGCGCAGGGTAGTGGACTATAGGATGCCTGGACGGAAGGGGAACGAGATGGATTGGACATGGGAGTTCGGGGTTCGGTTCGCTGAGGACTCATGGGTGACGCCGGTCATGGGTGGCGCCGAGCGTGCGGTGCGGATGGCGGATGCCGAGCAGGGTGACCGGGTGTACCGTCGGCGCCGGTGTGGCTGGCTCCGGGGTCCGTGGTCCCCGCTTGGCGAGGCGGGTGCGGCATGAACCGCTGCGGGGCGACCTCACTGGCGTTGTCGGCGGCTGTGCTGGCGGGGCTGGCGGCGGGGTGGATCTCGTCGCACGCTGCGCCTGTGGCGCCTGAGGAGCCCGCCCGGTTCGCGGTGTCGGGCACGATCCGCTGGGTGGACAGCGAGACATGGATCGCGCTGAACGATGCGGGGCATCGCCCGTCGGGCATCGCGTCGGTCGAGCCGCTGGCGGATCGGGTGCGGGTGACGTATTCGGAGTGCGCGGAGAAGGTGGGGCATCTTCAGGCGACGCCGGATGAGCAGTTCGCCGCGGCGGGTGTGCGCGTGGGGGCGTCAGTGGGGCTCTGCTATGCGGACGTGTTCTTCTACATGGGCGCGAGTGATGTGCCGGTGAATCCGGGACTGCTGTCGCGGCAGGGTGCGAACGTGTGGCTGTCCGGCGAGTTCGACCGGGTGGCGCAATAGTCCACTAATGAGTAGGATGCCCAGTAGAAATCCTGCTGGGCGGAAGGGAGGGTGTGAGCGATGACCACCGACAAGACCGAACTCCTCGGCCAAATCGTCGAGGTGCGGAACCCAAACATTGACGACTGGGTATGGCGTGGCCGGGCGATTGCGATCGCACGGGAGCCGTCCATCATCATCGAGGATAAGACCGGGGCGCGCCACACGCTTCCGCTGGAGTGGGCGCGGCCGGCGGAGGAGATCCAATGACCCAGCCCGAACCGCAGTCGTCCCGCAAAACCCGCATCCCGATGTTGAGGTCGGGGCATTGCGAGCATCCGTCGACGCCTGAGCATCCGGGGTGCAGGCTCGCGAGCTGCGCGTGTGGGTGTCATTGCGGCGCCGAATCGACCGAACAGGAGAAGCCATGACCGACGAGCGAGTCGTGTACGCGGTCAGCAAGGGGTCGTACTCCGACGACGAGCGCGATCTCGCGCAGGCGCTGTTTCGGACGCTGTACGACGCCGGGGTGTCGTTTCAGTCCGGTGATCTGATCCCGCGACTCACCGCGACGGTCCGCGCTGCTGGTTTCCGCCGACAGGGGCCGATCACCGACGAGTGGGAGTACGCGGTCGCTGAAGTGCTGAGTGGCGAGTTGTACGTCTACGACATGAAGGAGTGCTTTACGGAGGCGGAGGCGCGAGCGCAGCGCGTTGAGGACGACGACATCATTGTGCGCCGTCGTAAGGCCGGCCCGTGGGAGCCCGTTCCGTCTACCACCGAACAGGAGGGCGACCGTGGCTGAGGTAGTGACGATCTACACCGTGAGGCGCGACCCCTACACGGCGGCGGCGAAGAACTCTGCCGGTTACGGCTCGCCGGAGTTCGAGTACGCCGCAGAGAGTGCAGGTGAGGCGCAGCGGAAGGCGATCGACGACTGCACGTGGCGGGACCCAAAACGCCACTTCCGATTCAACGTCATCGGCTCGCGGGTGGTCGTTGTCGGGACCGAACCGAC
>Ga0182742_1000424_pt1 | contig 67899 bp, 62 predicted proteins | sample eDN5th37CBELigMG_FD_128880 | JGI IMG/M metagenome (GOLD analysis project Ga0182742, IMG submission 128880) | Enriched Miracle-Growth compost microbial communities from Emeryville, California, USA - eDNA 5th pass 37_C BE-Lig MG (version 2)... ...
ACGACCGAGAGCCTCGCCCATGCCTCGGTGGTGTTCATGTCGATCGCGATGCCGTAGTCCTCCTCGAGGTCGAAGATGATCTCGGTGAGTTCCAGGGAGTGGATGCCAAGGTCGTTCAGGTTCGTCTGCAACGTGACCTCGCCCAGTTCGGGATCGGCATGCGCTTTGATCCGGCCGATGATTTCCCGCGACAGTTCGTCCATTCCGGCCTCGATCCGAATTCCCTGTGGCCATTTGCCCACCAACCGGGTAGGCACCTCCTCGACTGTTCAGAAAGCCACTGCCTCTGTATAGGAACCGCTGCGACGATAGGCAACTCGCCCGGCGGCAACGGGCAATTCTCAATGCCCAACGTCAACCGCATGACCAACGGTCCCTCTCGTCGTGGGTGAGGGTTTTCTGGCGTGACGCCCGGAGCCGTGCGGAATGCTGCCTGGCCGCCCTTTTCCGCGCGGGAAGGCACGGTTCCTGCTTGCCTTTTTCGGCATTTGCCATGACCTTTCGATCATGAACATGCAATCCGATCCCTTGCACACGCTGGCGTCGCAGCGCGTCGACGGGGAGGGGCGGCTGGCAGTGCGACACACTGCCGGGCGGCCCCGGACGTGGGAGCTTTTCCAGCGTGGTGCCGCGAAGATCCGGCTGCCGAAGCCTCTCGATGACGGGGCGATGGAAGCGGTGCTCATCAACACGGCGGGGGGGCTCACCGGAGGCGATCGGCTGAGCTGGTCGGTTGAAGCGGGCGAGGGCTGCTCGGTGACCGTCACGACGCAGGCGTCGGAGAAGGCCTACCGGAGCGGCAGTGGCCTGGCCGATGTCAGCGTGCAACTCGACGTCGGCAGGGGAGCCCGTCTCGCCTGGCTGCCGCAGGAAACCATCCTGTTCGACGCCTCCGCGCTCCGCCGCCGGATCGACGCCAGGCTGCAACCCGGTGCGCGGCTGCTGCTTGCCGAAGCGACCGTGTTCGGGCGCTCGGCGCGAGGAGAGACCGTCGAGCGTGGGCTCTTCGCCGATCGCTGGCGGATTTCGGTCGGCGGACGGCTGGTGCATGCGGAGGATTTCCGCTTCGGGCCGGCCATCGCGGCAACGCTGGCGACGCCTGCCGTGCTCGACCGCGCGGTGGCCATCGCGACGGTGCTGCTCGTTGACGATGGCGCCGAACTGCTGCTCGATCAGGGCCGGGAGATTGTCGGCGCGGAGGGCGGCGTAAGCCATTGGACGGTATCCGGGAGTGGCAAGCTTCTTGCGAGGCTATACGCCGCTGACGGATATCTGTTGCGGAAGCGGCTGATGCCCCTGCTCGAACTGCTCAACGGAGAGGCAAGGCTGCCCAAGGCCTGGTCACTTTAGGAACGGGAGTCGCATGAATCTGACGCCGAGGGAGAAGGACAAGCTGCTGGTCGCGATGGCGGCGATGGTGGCTCGAAGGCGGCTGGAGCGGGGTGTCAAGCTCAACTACCCGGAAGCCGTCGCGCTCATCACCGACTTCGTCGTCGAAGGCGCGCGGGACGGCCGCACAGTGGCAGATCTGATGGAGGCTGGCGCGCACGTCGTGACCCGCGACCAGGTCATGGAAGGCGTCGCAGAGATGATCCACGACGTCCAGGTCGAGGCGACCTTTCCGGACGGCACCAAACTCGTCACGGTGCACGAACCAATCCGATAGGAGGCGGGGATGCTGGAGCTTCGGCCGAACTGCGAATGCTGCGACCGGGATCTTCCGCCGGAGTCGGACCAGGCCCGGATCTGCACCTTCGAGTGCACCTTCTGCGCGGACTGCGCCGAAGGCATCCTGGGCGGTGTGTGCCCGAACTGCGGCGGCAACCTCGTCGCGCGGCCGATCCGGCCGGCGGCCATGCTCGCCAAGTATCCCGCATCAATCCGGCGCGTACTGAAGGCCGATGGGTGCCAGCCCGCCGCCTGAAACCATGGAGAAGGCCGTGATCCCAGGCGAGATCATCTGCAAACCAGGCGACATCGAACTCAATGCAGGCGCCGCAACGGTGACGCTGAAAGTTGCGAACACCGGCGACCGGCCGATCCAGGTTGGCAGCCACTATCATTTCTTCGAGACGAACGGCGCTCTGCGGTTCGATCGCGAGAAGGCCCGCGGGATGCGGCTGGACATTGCCGCGGGGACGGCGGTCCGCTTCGAGCCGGGCCAGGAGCGGGACGTCACCCTGGTCCCGCTGTCCGGCAACCGGACCGTTTACGGCTTCCAGAAGAAGATAATGGGAACGCTATGAAACGGACTTCCTTTCTCACCGCTGCACTATTGCTGGCCGCGCCCCTGTCGGCGCAGTCCGCGCCCGACTGCTCAAAGGCGGTCGCGCAGTCGGACCTCAACCAGTGCGCCGCCGCGGAGTACGATGCGGCGGACAAGCAACTCAACCTGGTCTGGAAGCAAGCGCGCGAGAAAGCCAAGGAGATCGACTCCGGGCTCGAGGGCTCGCTCAAGGGCGCGGAGGAAGCACTTCTCGCCGCCCAGCGCGGCTGGATCGCCTACCGTGACGGTCACTGCAAACTGGCCGGCTTCGAGGCGCGCGGCGGATCGATGGAACCGATGCTGGTTTCCGGCTGCCTTGCGGAGACGACGCGGTTGCGGACCAGGCAACTCCAGGATTTCGTAGCCGGCGAAGATCGATGACGCCACGCGGCACCGCGACTGTCACGGCCCCGCCGGCGGTCGCGGTGGCTCGCTCAATTGGCCGGCGGCTTTGCGGCCGCGTAGATCACCAGTCGTTGCGGAGCCTCGAACTCGACCGCCAGCACGTCGCGGGGCAGGATCTGGCGCGCATTGATTGCGTGATAGATCATCGCGTTGCTCTCGATTTCCTTCCGCAGCTGCTCGATCTCGAGCCGTTTCGCCTCGAGGCGCTCTTCGATCTGGCGCGGCGGTCCGCCTTCGGTCAGGGAGGCGTCGGGCAGGTAGACGATGTCCATGGTCTCGAGCGTGGTGAGCTTTCGCACAACCTCGATGTTGTCACTGGTCTTTTCGATCGCGGCGATCACGCGTTCCTGCTCGGCGGCCGCGTGGACAGACTCTTCCTGCACCTCGGAGCCGACGATCTTGTCGATGGCCTCCGCATCCTGAAGGCCCTGCGCCGGGGCCAGTGGGCTGCCGAGAAGGACAAAGGCCATCGGCAGGGCGATAAGGCCGAACCTCAGGCTCGAAATGGGGCGATCGGTGCAAGCACCTGTCATGCCGTTCTCCGGTATTGGATCGTTCGTGCGGGTGGAGATGGGTGGAGAACGCGCGAGACGCGCCTCCGTTTCAATCTTTCCCCAGAACGGTCTGTCGGACGAGCGGCGCTGCCGTCATTTGGCGTCGTCGAGGGGCGGCAGGCTGCGCAGGTAGAGCACGATCGCGTCGAGATCCCCAGGCGTCATCTTCGCGAGGAACGGATAGGGCATCGGCGGCAACATCGGATGGCCGTCGGGGCGGGTGCCTTTGGTGATCATGGCCTTGAGTTCGTCGTCGCTGTAGCGGGCGATGCCGTCCTGGCTGGGCGTGATGTTCGCGGCGACCGAGACGCCCCACGGTCCATGGAACTCGAATCCGCCGCGACCAAGGTCGGTCTCGACCAGTGGGCCCTGCGGTCCCATGGGCGTGTGGCATTCCATGCAGTGCGAGATGGGGCCGGCGAGATAGCCGCCGTATTCGGCGGTTACGCCGCGCGGCGGCGGAGTGACGCTCTCGACCGGCGGCCCGTATGCGGGCGGCAGCGGGATGCGGTAGGTAGACTGGGGCTGCTCGTTCTTGACCGCGGGCACGGTGCGCAGGAACGCGACGATCGCCGCGAGGTCGTCGTCGCCGAGGCCGCGATACATCGAGAAGGGCATCGGAGGGCCGATGACGCTATCATCCGGACGGATGCCTTCGCGAATGGCCTTCTTGAATTCGGCATCGCTCCAGCCAGCCACGGCGCCGCCGGGCGTGATGTTCGGGGCGTAGGCGGTGAAGGCCGGGTTGTCCTCCACCAGCCGGCCGGCAAGTTCCTGGTCTTGAACGAAGCCGTCCGGGCCCATGGGAGTATGGCAGTTTCCGCAGCCCGCCGGTCCGCGGACGAGGTATTCGCCGCGCTCGACAAGTGTTTCGGAACTTGCCGGCACAACGAGTGCAAGCAACGCAGCGGCAATCAAGGCTGGCTTTTGGCTGGCCATGGATTTCCCCCCCGATACGATGCGCGCTTGACCCCTCCGGCCAGCGCGCAACACAGCCTGATCCAGACTTTACGTTACGTCAACTCCAGTGCCGGTTATCGCGGGCGATATGGCCTCGTATCGACCGGCAAGCCGCCCTGCCAACAGATCTGTTCCATCCGACCACGTCAAGGAACCTGACATGCCCGCCAGAATTTCCCGCGCCGCCTATGCCCAGATGTTCGGTCCGACGGTTGGCGACAAGGTGAGGCTCGCCGATACCGAGCTGTTCATCGAGGTCGAGAAGGACTTCACCGTCTATGGCGAGGAGGTGAAGTTCGGCGGCGGCAAGGTCATTCGCGACGGCATGGGCCAGAGCCAGGCGACGCGGGCGGAAGGCGCGGTCGACACGGTCATCACCAACGCACTGATCGTCGACTGGACCGGCATCTACAAGGCCGACGTGGGCCTCAAGGACGGGCGCATCGCGGCGATCGGCAAGGCGGGCAATCCTGACACCCAGCCCGGCGTCACCATCATCGTCGGCCCCTCCACGGAGGCGATTGCCGGCGAGGGCAAGATCCTGACCGCCGGCGGCATGGATTCCCACATCCACTTCATCTGCCCGCAGCAGGTCGAGGAGGCGCTGATGAGCGGCCTGACGACCATGCTGGGTGGCGGCACCGGCCCGGCGCACGGAACGCTGGCTACGACCTGCACCGGCGCCTGGCACATCGAGCGCATGATCGAGAGCTTCGACGGGTTTCCGATGAACCTGGCCCTGGCGGGCAAGGGCAACGCCTCGCTGCCCGCGCCGCTGGAGGAAATGATCCTGGCGGGTGCGGCGGCCCTGAAGCTGCACGAGGACTGGGGCACGACGCCGGCCGCGATCGACAACTGCCTGACCGTGGCTGACCAGTACGACGTGCAGGTGATGATCCACACCGACACGCTGAACGAGAGCGGCTTCGTCGAGGACACGATGCGCGCCATCGGCGGCCGCACCATCCATGCCTTCCATACCGAGGGGGCAGGCGGCGGCCACGCGCCGGACATCATCAAGGTCTGCGGTCTGCCGAACGTCATCCCGTCCTCGACCAACCCGACCCGGCCGTACACGGTGAACACGCTCGCCGAGCATCTCGACATGCTGATGGTCTGCCACCATCTGTCGCCGTCGATTCCGGAGGACATCGCCTTCGCCGAGAGCCGCATCCGCAAGGAGACGATCGCGGCCGAGGACATCCTGCACGATCTCGGCGCGCTCTCGATCATCTCCTCCGACAGCCAGGCGATGGGCCGTGTCGGCGAGGTGGCGATCCGCACCTGGCAGACAGCGGACAAGATGAAGCGCCAGCGCGGGCGCCTGAAGGAGGAGACCGGCGACAACGATAATTTCCGCGTGCGCCGCTACATCGCCAAGTACACGATCAATCCTGCGATCGCCCACGGGCTCAGCCAGGAGGTAGGCTCCATCGAGGTCGGCAAGCGCGCCGACCTGGTGCTGTGGAATCCGGCCTTCTTCGGCGTCAAGCCGGACATGGTGCTTCTGGGCGGGTCGATCGCCGCGGCGCCGATGGGCGACCCCAACGCCTCGATCCCCACGCCTCAGCCGATGCACTACCGGCCCATGTTCGCGGGTTTCGGCAAGCTGCGGACGTCGTCCTCCGTCACCTTCGTCAGCCAGGCATCGCTGGATGCGGGGCTCCCGCAGCGGCTGGGCGTGGCCAAACAGCTCGTCCCGGTCAGGAACACGCGCGGCGGAATCGGCAAGGCGGCGATGAAGCTCAACACGGCGACGCCCCGTGTCGAGGTCGATCCGGAAACCTACGAGGTACGCGCCGACGGCGAGCTGATCACCTGCGAACCGGCCACGGTGTTGCCCATGGCGCAGCGGTATTTCCTTTTCTGACGGCCTGATTGCACACCGCTGCATTCGCTGTGGCAAGTTGCCGATCGACGTGAATGGCCGTGGACCGGGTGCCTGGATGCCCGCTTGGGGAGTCATGGCGTCTCGCAACATCCTTTGGGCCATCGGTCTGTCGGATGCAGGGGGATTGACGACCCTGAGCGGGCTGGCCGAAGTTCGGTGAACATTCGCGTCCGCGCCGTTCCAGGTAATGCCAGAAGTTCATCACGCTCCTGAACTCTTCCCGCACATTCGCATCGTCATCGGCATGGTAATCGGCCTTGGCGTCGCGCGTCTCCTAAACGGGGTCGCGCGTGTCCTGCAGGACCCTGGGCAGTCGGCCACGGATCCCATCCATCTCGGGTGGGTGGCGTCCATGCTGCTTCTGCTGATCCATTTCTGGTGGTGGGAATTCGGCCTCTACGGCGTCGCGCAGTGGACGTTCTCCAAGTACCTGTTCGTGATCTCCTATGCGGTCCTGCTGTTCCTGATCTCCGCGTTCCTGTTCCCGGAGTCGATGGCCAACTACTCGGGCTACGGACACTTCTTCTTCGCCCGCCGCGCGTGGTTCTTCGGGCTGCTCGCGCTCAGCTTCGTTTTCGACGTCGGCGACACCGCCCTGAAGGGCGAGGCCCACTACGCGCGGTTCGGGCTGGAGTACGAAATCCGGACGGTGCTGCTCATCGTCGCCTGCATCATCGCGGCGATCTGGCGAAATAGGATCTTTCACGCGATCTTCGTGATCGCCCTGCTGGCCCATGAGATCTCGTGGATCGCGCGATTGTTCGCCACGCAGGGGTGAACACCGCCGGGAGACGGTCGACGGGGCGCGTATCTGGGCTTAAATCAGCAGGGCGGCGATGTGCAGTCGCCCAACATCCTTCGTTCCAACGGCGGCACGGGCATGAAACTCTCCACAAACATCGACTTCACGAAGTTTCCGCGCGCCGGCAAGGTGGTGCCTGGCGGCGAGGCAGAGGAGAAGCCGGCCGGCGTCGTGAAGCTCGCGCATGACGAGCGGCGCCTGCGCCGCAAGGCGCTGACGCTTGAGGATGGCAGCCGCGTGCTGGTCGATTTCATCGAGCCGACAACGCTGCGATCGGGTGACCGCCTGCTCCTCGACGACGGGCGCCACATCGAAGTCCAGGCTGCCCCGGAGGAGCTCCTCGAGATCAGGCCGCTCGGTCCGGTGCACCTGGCCGAACTGTGCTGGCACATCGGCAATCGACACCTGGCGGCGGCGATCGAGGAAGACCGCATCCTGATCCTGCGCGACCACGTCATCGAGAAGATGCTGGAAGGGCTCGGTGCTACGGTCGTGCATGTCATGGCGCCGTTCGAGCCGCTCCGGGGCGCCTATTCGGGGCACGGACATGGCCACGACCATGACCACGGCCACGGCCACGGCGATCACCATCATCACGACCATGATCACGGCGAGGGCAAGCCCGACAAGTACGGCCGGCTCCCCGGCGACCCCCATTACGGCCACAACCATGCCTGAGCCGGCCAGCAGCCAGGGGCTGCTGAGGCTCATGGCGCTGCTGTCGCCGGCCTTTCCGGTCGGTTCGTACAGCTATAGCTCCGGCCTGGAAGGGGCCGTGCACGACGGACTGTTGGAAGGTCGTTCGGGCCTGGAGGTGTGGCTCGGCGCGATCCTCGAAAACGGCTCGTGCTGGAACGATGCGGTGCTTTTCTGCGAAGCGTGGCGCCGCGTCCGGTCGGGCGAGAGGCTGGATGCCGTGGCGGAGCTGGCGGAGGCTCTGGCGGGTTCGCTTGAGCGACACCGAGAGGCCATGCTGCAAGGCACCGCCTTCCTGGCCGCGGCGCGGCACTGGCCGGAACTTCGCCTTCCCGAGGCGGAAGGAGAGGCGGTGTATTGCGTGGCAGTCGGTGCGGTCGCCGGCGCCAACGATCTTCCTCTCGAGGCGTCCTGTGCGGCGTTCCTGCAGTCCTATCTTTCCAACATGATCCAGGCGGCGATCCGGCTTTCGGTCATCGGCCAGGCCGATGCGGTTGCCGTGCTGGGCTCGCTCGAGGGGCGCGTGCTGGAGATCGCGCGGCGCGCGGCGGCGTCCAGCCTTGACGACCTCGGCTCGGCGACCATGATTGCCGAGGCGGCCGTGATGCGGCACGAAACCCAGTATTCCCGATTGTTCCGGTCCTGAGCCGGACCGAAGCGAGGCGACGGACGATGGCATCGAAAAATGGTCCCCTGCGCGTGGGCATTGGCGGGCCGGTCGGCTCGGGCAAGACGACGCTGACGGAAAAGCTGTGCAAGGCGTTGCGCGAGCATTTCTCGATCGCGGTAGTCACCAACGACATCTACACCAAGGAAGATGCGATGATGCTGGCGCGCCTGCAGGCGCTGCCGGAGGAGCGCATCGTCGGCGTGGAGACGGGCGGCTGCCCGCACACGGCCATCCGGGAGGATGCCTCGATCAACCTCCAGGCGATCGCCGAACTCAACAGGAAGTTCCCGGACCTCGACATCGTCTTCATCGAGTCCGGCGGCGACAATCTCGCCGCCACCTTTTCGCCGGACCTGGCGGACGTGACGCTCTACGTCATCTCCGTCTGCCAGGGCGAGGAGATTCCGAGGAAGGGAGGACCGGGCATCACGCGCTCGGACTTCCTGGTCATCAACAAGAGCGATCTCGCGCCCTATGTGAACGTCAATCTCGAGGTGATGGAGGCGGACGCCCGCAGGATGCGCAAGGGGCGGCCGTTCGGCTTCACCGACCTGTCGCGCGGCAAGGGGCTGGACGAGGTGGTCGCCTTCATTCTGGAGCAGGGCGGCCTGGTGGCCGGCGAGCAGCGCGGAGCCGCCTGACAGCCGGGCACGGCGCTCCTGCCCTGTCGATTGGTCGCGGGAGGATACGGGTATGGCCTATGCCATCAAGGCCGCGATCGCCGAGCCCGTCGAGGGCGAACTCGTCTTTCATGCCCAGAAGACCATGTACGGCGGCAAGAAGATCGGGGTCGGCGACGCTATCTATCTCTTCGCCAGCGAGAACGATGGCGGCCGGGGACTCGTCGCCCGGGGTATCGTGACGGAGGCTGCCCCGCTTCCAAGGCTGCCGGGTGTCGTCCGGCAGACGCCGCTGGTCAGCATCGCGGTCAGGACCACTGCGCTGGCGACGCGTTCGCTCGGGCGCAACGAGCTGAGGCGGATGCAGAACTGGGGAGACGGACGGCCAGAAACTGAGTTGAACTTCAAGTTGTACAGGCAGGCGACGAACAAGATCGTCGCAATATCAGATAGGGTTGCAGAATTTCTTGAGACGTTATTCCCGGAATAGCGCCTAGTCCTTCCCTGTTCCTCAAGTTTGGATGATACTGTTCGGGCTCGTCGCACGGTTTGTCGCCGGAGATCGCGGGCGCCCGTGGTTATCAGCCGATGGAGGGATCGATGAAGGCCTTCAATATCGTCCGCTTCCGACCCAAGCCGGGCCAGGAAAAGGAGTTCGAGCGGCGCTTCGCGGAACTGGACCGGGAGTTCGATGGCCTCATCAAGTTCAGCTTGGTGAAAGGCGGGGAGGGCATCTATTTCTCCGTCGGTGAGTGGACGGACTTCGACTCGATCGTGAAGGCGAGGCCGCTGATGGCCGCCAATCTCGATTACTTCCGCAGCACGCTGATCGACAGCGGTGACGGAAGGGGGGTGACGGACCCGGTCTCCGGCACTGTCATCCATGAAGATTTCGGTCCCGCCGGCCGCTGACCGCATTTCGCGCAACAGCCGGAGGGAAGTCGCCGGTCAGCATGGCGACCCCCCGGTTGGGTGGAGACCTTGTAGGCGGGGCGACTCCGCGGGCAGGGATGGCTGAGGCTTTCCGCAGAGCCTTGCTGCCGATAAGGTCCTCTTCAAATCAGCGACGGGAGCAAGTGATGAGCGTGACCCCCCTCCAGCGCGTGGATCGACCGAACCTGCCTTTCTACGAGGAGCGTGTCGACCTCGCCTGTGCCTTCCGGTGGACGGCCCGACTCAACATGCACGAGGCGGTCGCCAATCATTTCTCGCTTGCGGTCAATGATCGTGGGACGCAGTTCCTGATGAACCCCAACCAGGTGCATTTCTCGCGCATCAAGGCGAGTGATCTTCTGCTGATCGACGCCGATGATCCGGAGACGATGAAGCGTCCTGATGCGCCGGATCCGACCGCCTGGGGGCTTCACGGCGCCATACACCGCAACGTGCCGCACGCGCGCTGCGTGATGCATGTGCATTCGATCTACGCGACCGTCCTTGCGTCTCTCGCCGATTCCAGGCTGCCTCCCATCGACCAGAACTCGGCCATGTTCTTCGGGCGGCAGGTGGTGGACGAGAATTATGGCGGGCTGGCCTTCGAGGAGGAGGGCGAGCGGTGCTCGCGCCTGCTCTCGGACCCCAAGGTCCAGGTGATGGTAATGGGGAATCACGGCATCCTGGTCATCGGCAACACGGTCGCCGAGGCCTTCAACCGCATGTATTATTTCGAGCGCGCGGCGGAGACCTACATCAAGGCGCTGTGGACGGGCCAGCCGCTGCGTACGCTGTCCGATGCCGTGGCCGAGAAGGTGGCGGACGACATCGATAACTACCCCGGCCTGGCGGAGAGGCACCTGGCCGAGCTAAAGGCTATCCTTGATGAGGAAGAGCCCGGTTACCGCCACTGACGCGGCAAGGCCCGGGCTACGACAGGCCGAGATAGGCGCGGACGTCGTCTGCCGTCTCGGCCACGAGCGCTCCTGCCGGACCGGGTTGGGGCGCCTCCGGCCAGTAGATGGTGCGCATGCCTGCAGCCAGGCCGGCTTCGGATCCCGGCCAGCTATCCTCCATCACCGCGCATTCCGCCGGGTCGAGGTCGAACAGCCAGGCTGCGCGCAGATAAGGCTCCGCGTGCGGCTTGCCGAGGCGCACATCGTTGCGCGTGACGCTGCGCAGGCCCGCCTCCTGCAACCCCAGCGCATGGATGTTCGCCTCGACAATGAGCCGGTCCGAATTGGACACGACGGCCTGGGGGACGCCGCGGGCCCGCAATTCATGCCATATCTCCAAGGCTCCGGGACGCGGCTTCAGCTTCGGCGCCTCCTTGAGATAGTGGGCGTATTTCAGTGCGATCCACCGGTCGAAGGGCAGGTCCAGCCCCACCTCCTCGCGAAGCATCTGATAGACGTCCTGCGCTGACTGGCCCAGCACGCGTTCGTGGAGGTTGTCGGGCGGCTGCAGGCCGAGCCTGGCAAGTGCGACCACAAGCGCTTCGTCGTGCAGCGGCTCGCTGTCGATCAGCGTTCCATCCATGTCCCAGAAGACGGCCTTTGGCAGCATCGCTCGGTTCCCGGCTTGCTCTGTTGAAGCCTATGATTAGGATGTTTGCGGGTGCGCGCCTACCCCCACGGAATCGTCGCGGGTACCGTTGAGCAATTGTCGACGCGATCGGCAATTGCGCTTTGGGTGAGAACTTGCGAGATTCGCGCCGTTGGGGTGGCCGAAAGGGAGGGTACGGAATGGCTTCGCGCCGAGCTGGCGACGCGCGCCTTGACGACGCGGCCAGGGCCGGGTGGCTCTATTACGTCGCAGGCAATACGCAGGACCAGATTGCAGCCAAGCTGGGCGTATCCCGGCAATCGGCGCAGAGGCTGGTGTCGCTCGCCGTGTCAGAAGGCCTCGTGCGTGTGCGGCTCGACCACCCGATCGCGGATTGCCTCGACCTCGCCGAGAGGCTGAAATCCCGCTACGCGCTGGATCTCGTCGAGGTCGTGCCGAGCGATCCCGGCTCCAACTCGACGACGCTCGGTATCTCCGAGGCGGCCGGAGCAGAGATCGAGCGGCAGCTGCGGCAGGCCGAACCTCTGGTCATGGCGATCGGCACCGGCCGCACGCTGAAGGCTGCGATCGAGCAGCTACCGTCGATGGATTGTCCGCAGCACAAGGTAGTTTCGCTCACCGGCACGATCACGCCTGACGGTTCGGCGGCGTTCTACAACGTCGTCTTCACCATGGCCGACCGCGTGAAAGCCCGCAGCTTTCCGATGCCCATGCCGGTGATTGCGTCGTCGCGCGAGGAGCGCGAAATGCTGCTCGCACAGCCTATGATCCAGTCGACGCTGAAACTTGCTGCTCAGGCCGACATCACATTCGTGGGCATCGGCGACCTCGGCCCGCGCGCGCCGCTTTTCGTCGACGGTTTCATTACGGAGGCCGAGCTTAAGGCGTTGCAGAAGGCTGGTGCGGTCGGCGAGATCGTGGGCTGGGCGTTCGACCGGGAGGGGCGGCTGATCGAAGGGCTGACGAACGAGCGGGTGGCTTCCGCGCCCATTCCGTCGCGCGAGAATTCGCTGGTCGTGGCCTTGGCGATGGGCGAACTGAAGCTGCCGGGCATCCAGGCGGCGATTACCCGCAGGCTGGTCAACGGGCTGATCACGGACGAGCGCACCGCCGAGGCGCTGCTCGCCGGCTGACTCATTTGGCAAGGACCATGGCCCAGTAGCGGACTTCGGGATTCTTGTCGGAGGTTGCGTAGGCGAGGCCGAAGCGCCCCATGCGTGCGTCCAGCATGTTGCGGCGGTGCGGAGGGGAGCCCTTCCAGACCTCGATCACCTTGCGTGTGTCGAAGCGGCCGGCGGCGATGTTCTCGGCGGCCGGACCGGGGATTTCGTTTCTGGCCATGCGGGTGGTGAAATCGGCGCCAAATCCCGTCGTGTGGTTCATTCGCGCCTTTGCCGCCATGTAGCGCGCCTGCTCCAGGGCAGCCTTCTCGAGCCGGGGATCGGGCGCAAGCGGCGGGAGGCCGTTCTCCGCCCGTAGCTCTGCGACGTAGCCTGCTGCCGCATTCGAGGCGCCAGTTCCTGATCCGACCGACATCGAGCCGCAGCCCGCAAGCGCGATCGACATGGCCAGGAGACAGGCTGCGGCGCGCAATGGAGATCGAGCGAGGGTCATGACGAGGTCCGTTCCGGGTCAGGTTCGCTTTCCTTCTCTGAACGGACGGTCATTGCGGTAATTTTGTGCCCGTGGCCGTGCTTCGCCATGGCGGCCACGGGACCCAGCCAGGCCACGATCGAGGCCTGGGTAAAGCTGGATTTATGTTGCGTGGGGCGTGCGCGCCTGGTCAAGGTGGCGCTCGTGCATGGCCGCAGCGTACGCGTCGTCGGCATCCACGGCGCGGCGGATGTCGGCGCCCTCGGGCAGGCCGATGTCGTCCCGCAGATAGGCGGGCATGCCTTCCAGATAGCGGATCGCCCAGGCATTGTGACGGGAACGAGCACGTCTGCGCTGCAGAGCGGAGGTGCTTGCGAGCAGGGCTGCGAAGGCACCACCAAGGAGTTGCATGGACATGTCGAGCCTCCTTTCGCGTTGACTCTTCTGTCCGTCATATGCGCCCTTGGTGACACGCAGGCCAATCGAACGTCAGGCGCTATACATCAAGGGAGCTTATGCATGGCCAACGGACTTCCCCCATTGGCGGCACTCCGCGCATTCGAGGCGGCCGCGCGCCACCTGAGCTTCACAAAGGCGGCGGAAGAGCTGGCCATGACGCAGGCGGCAGTGAGCTACCAGATCAAGGTGCTGGAAGAGCGCGTCGGCGCGCCATTGTTCGTCCGGCGGCCCCGGCAGGTGGCGCTGACCGAGACTGGCCAGGCGCTGGCGGCTGCCTCGACCGACGCGTTCCGGCGCATCGCCGAAGCCTATGAGGCGGCGCGGACCGGCGGGCAGGGGACCCTCTCGATCAGCACGATCCCGACATTCGCGGCAAACTGGCTGGCGCTTCACCTGGGCGTCTTCCAGGTCAGCCATCCGAAGATCGCGGTGAGGATCGAGACGTCCGAGCAACTGGCCGATCTCGCGCGTGACAACATAGACGTCGCGATCAGGTCCGCCGCGATCGGGCAGTGGCCGGGTCTCGAGGCGCATCGGCTGTTCCGCGAGACCTTCACCCCGATGCTGAGCCCGGCCCTCGCCGAGAGCATCGGCGGGATGCGAGAGCCCGCCGATCTCCTAAAGCTGCCGATCATCGGTTCCAGCGACGACTGGTGGCGCATCTGGTTCAGCAAGGCCGGGGTCGACGCGGTGGACGATCTGGCGGCGCGTCCGCGTACCCAGTTCGGCTCCCAGGCCTATGAGGGCCGCGCCGCCGCTGCCGGCCGCGGGGTGGCCATTCTCACGCCGGCGATGTTCAGCGAGGAACTGGCCGCCGGCACCCTATTCCAGCCCTTCGACATCATTGGCGACAGCGACCATTCCTACTGGCTCGTTCACGAGGCCAGCCGACGAAACGTCCCGAAAATCCGCGCGTTTCGCGAGTGGCTCCTGAAGGAGATCGGCGATCCGTGCGGTGCCTCCCGCAATGCAGCATCGAATCCGCCTTGACAGGTTGTCGCAGGACTGAATTATTGCCCATAGCCAAGGCAAATGCTCATTCCTGGCGTATGGGAGGATTTTCTGATGAGATTGAACACGCTCATTCTGGGCCTGTGCACCGCGAGCGCGCTGGCTTTTGCAGCGCACGCCGAAACGATCACCATCGCCACCGTCAACAACGGTGACATGATCCGGATGCAGAAGCTGACGGACGACTTCACCGCGAAGAACCCGGACATCCAGCTTGAATGGGTGACGCTCGAGGAGAACGTGCTGCGCGAGCGTGTGACCACCGACATCGCCACCAAGGGCGGCCAGTACGACGTCATGACAATCGGCACCTACGAAGTGCCGATCTGGGCGAAGCAGGACTGGTTGCTGCCGCTCGACAATCTCGGCGCGGACTACGACACCGCCGACATCATCCCCGCCATCGCCGGCGGCCTGTCGGTGGACGGCAAGCTCTACGCCGCCCCGTTCTACGGCGAGTCCTCCTTCATCATGTATCGCAAGGACCTGTTCGAGAAGTCGGGCCTGACGATGCCCGATGCGCCGACCTGGGACTTCGTCGCCGAGGCCGCCCGCAAGATCAAGGCGGACAATCCCGACGTCAACGGCATCTGCCTTCGCGGCAAGGCCGGCTGGGGCGAGAACATGGCCTTCCTGACCGCCATGTCGAATTCGTTCGGCGCGCGCTGGTTCGACGAGGAGTGGAAGCCGCAGTTCGACCAGCCTGAGTGGAAGAACACGCTGCAGTTCTATGTCGACCTGATGAAGGACGCCGGCCCGCAGGGCGCATCGTCGAACGGCTTCAACGAGAACCTCGCGCTGTTCCAGCAGGGCAAGTGCGGCATGTGGATCGACGCCACCGTCGCCGCTTCCTTCGTGTCCGACCCGAAAGACTCCACCGTCGCCGACAAGGTGGGCTATGCGCTGGCGCCCGATACCGGGCTCGGCAAACGCGGCAACTGGCTGTGGGCATGGTCGCTGGCCGTCCCGGCGGGAACGCAGAAGGCGGAGGCGGCCGAGAAGTTCGTGTCCTGGGCAACCTCGAAGGACTATCTCAACCTGGTTGCTTCGAAGGAAGGCTGGGCCAACGTGCCTCCGGGAACCCGCACCTCGCTCTATGAGAACCCGGAGTACCAGAAGGCCGCTCCGTTCGCCAAGATGACGCTCGACTCGATCAATTCGGCCGATCCGACGCATCCGACCGTCAAGCCGGTGCCCTATGTCGGCGTGCAGTTCGTGGCGATCCCCGAGTTCCAGGGCCTGGGCACCACGGTCGGCCAGCTCTTCTCCGCTGCGCTTGCGGGTCAGATGTCCGTCGACGACGCGCTCAAGCAGGCCCAGGACGCCGCGACCGCGACGATGACGGAAAGCGGATACATCCAGTAAGGCGCCTCCCAGTGCCAACTGGCCGTCCGGTCCGCCGGACGGCCGCTTTCCAGATCGCACTGACAGTTCACGTCCGTTGCGGCCCAACCCGGTGACGGGAGGCAGGGGGCAGGAGACACCGCCTGTCCATCCGGCGATGCCAGGGCCGCCATCCGGCGGAGGATGAGATGGCCACCAAGCAGACTTCCTCGCTCGCGCGCATGATGATGGCGCCGTCCGTCATCCTGCTCCTGTTGTGGATGGCGATCCCGCTGGCGATGACGCTTTGGTTCTCGTTCCAGCAGTACAATCCGCTCAATCCGATCCGCGACGGCTTCGTCGGCTTCGCCAACTACGCCCTGTTCTTCTCGAACCCGGCCTTCGTCGCCTCGATCATCAATACGCTGCTGCTCGTCGGGTCCGTGCTCCTGATTACCCTGATCGGCGGCATCCTGCTCGCGTTGCTGCTCGACCAGCCGATGTGGGGACAGGGCTTCGTGCGCATCCTGGTGATCTCGCCGTTCTTCGTCATGCCGCCGGTCGCCGCGCTGGTCTGGAAGAACATGATCATGCATCCGGGCTACGGCGTCTTCGCCGACATTGCCCGCTTCTTCGGGCTGCAGCCGATCGACTGGTTCGCCCAGTATCCGCTGTTCTCGATCATCCTGATCGTTGCGTGGCAGTGGTTGCCCTTCTCAACGCTGATCCTGCTGACCTCGCTGCAGTCGCTTGACGGTGAGCAGAAGGAAGCGGCGGAGATGGACGGCGCCGGCGTGTTCAGCCGCTTCTGGTACCTGACGCTGCCGCACCTCTCGCGCGCCATCACCGTGGTGGTGCTGATCCAGACGATCTTCCTGCTGTCGATCTACGCGGAGATACTGGTCACGACCAATGGCGGCCCCGGCTACGCGTCAACCAATCTGCCGTTCCTCGTCTACCAGAAGGCCCTGCTGGAGTTCCGCATCGGCCAGGCCTCTGCCGGCGGCATCATTGCGGTGATCCTCGCCAACATCGTTGCCTTCTTCGCGATGCGCGCCGTTGGCCGGAACCTGGACAAGTGAGAGGCGCGATGAGGTTGGCCGTCGATCAAGTCACGCTTGTGCTCGGAAGCGTCCCGCGACGGGAAGGGCGCCACCGCGGCCGCTCGGCGTCGGCACCGTCGAAGCGGGGACAGACGCTGCACTTGAGTCTCCCTCCCGCCTGGAGGGAGGGCAATGGTGGGGATCACCTCGCCTCGACACCCAGGGGAGAGATCTGACATGGCACGCGCAGTCACGAGGCAGCACAAGACGATCGCGACGGCAGCCGCCTGGGTGGTCGCGCTGCTCATCTTCTTCCCGATCCTCTACACGGTCATCACTTCCTTCAAGACCGAGCAGGAAGCGATCCAGGGCTTCAGCCTGATCCCGTCCGGCACGTTCGAGAACTATGTCGAGGTCGAGGCGCAGCGAGGCTATTTCCACTTCTTCCTCAACTCGGTGATCCTCTCGGTGGGCTCGACCGTGCTCGCGCTGATCGTTGCCGTGCCGGCGGCCTGGGCGATGGCGTTCAATCCGACCAAGCGCACCAAGGACATCCTCATGTGGATGCTCTCCACCAAGATGATGCCGGCGGTGGCGGTGCTGTTCCCGATCTACCTGATCTTTCGCGACGCAGGCCTGCTCGACAGCCGCGTCGGGCTGACAGTCATGCTGATGCTGATCAACCTGCCGATCGTCATCTGGATGCTCTACACCTATTTCCGCGAAATCCCCGGGGAGATCCTCGAGGCCGCGCGCATGGACGGCGCCTCGCTTTGGAACGAGATCATCTACGTGCTGACGCCGATGGCGATCCCGGGCATCGCCTCGACGATGCTCCTGAACATCATCCTGGCGTGGAACGAGGCGTTCTGGACCATCCGCCTGACGACCACGAATGCTGCGCCGCTGACCGCCTTCATCAGTTCGTTCTCGAGCCCGCAGGGGCTGTTCTGGGCGAAGCTGTCGGCGGCATCGACGCTGGCGATCGCGCCGATCCTGATCATGGGCTGGTTCAGCCAGAGACAACTGGTCCGCGGCCTGACCTTCGGCGCCGTGAAGTAGGACTGCGGGGAGGAAAGCATGGGTGAAATCACTCTGAGGGGCGTCCACAAGGCGTTCGGCGCCACGACGATCATCCCGAACATCGATCTCGACATCGCCGACGGGGAGTTCGTGGTGTTCGTCGGACCATCCGGCTGCGGCAAGTCGACCCTGCTGCGGCTGATCGCCGGCCTCGAGGATGTTACTCGCGGAACCATCTCGATCGACGGCCGCGACGTGACCAACGAAGCGCCGGCGAAGCGGAAGCTGGCGATGGTGTTCCAGTCCTACGCGCTCTATCCGCACATGACGGTAGCCAGGAACATCGCCTTCCCGCTCAAGATGGCCGGGGAATCGCCCGACGTCATCCAGCGAAAGGTGCAGGAAGCCGCGCGCGTCCTAAACCTCACCAACTACCTGGACCGCCGGCCGGGCCAGCTTTCCGGCGGCCAGAGGCAGCGCGTCGCGATCGGACGTGCCATCGTTCGCCAGCCTTCGGCCTTCCTGTTCGACGAGCCGCTGTCCAACCTCGACGCGGCGCTGCGAGGCACGATGCGGCTGGAGATCAGCGAGCTGCACAACCAGCTCAAGACCACCATGATCTATGTCACCCATGACCAGGTGGAAGCCATGACCATGGCTGACAAGATCGTGGTGCTGAACGCCGGTAATGTCGAGCAGGTCGGCTCCCCCCTTGATCTCTACCGCAGCCCACAGAACCTGTTCGTCGCCGGTTTCATAGGCTCGCCGAAGATGAACCTGATCGAGGGCGCGCCGGCGGCCCGACACCACGCCAAGACCATCGGCGTGAGGCCGGAGCACATGACCGTGTCGACTACCGCCGGCGAATGGCGCGCGACGGTCAGCGTTGCCGAGCACCTCGGCGCCGACACGTTCCTGCATGTCCATGCCGACGGTGTCGGTCCGCTGACGGTGCGTGCCGGCGGCGACGTCGCGGTAAACCACGGCGACACGATCTTCGTGACGCCGGACGCGACGAAGATCCATCGTTTCGGAAATGACGGGAAGGCAATCTGATGCAGCGACTCCAGGGCAAGTCGGCGTTGATCACCGGGGCCGCACGCGGCATCGGCAGGGCGTTTGCCGAGGCCTACCTTCGTGAGGGCGCCACGGTTGCGATCGGCGACATCAACATCGAGGCCGCCGAATGGACGGCTGGTGAACTCGGTCCCGACGCCTATGCCGTGAAGCTGGACGTGACCGATCTCGCCTCAATCGAGGCGGCCGTAGCGACGGTGGATGAGCGGACCGGGGGCATCGACATCCTCATCAACAATGCCGCGCTGTTCGACGCGGCACCCATCGTAGAGATTACCAGGGAGAGCTACGAAAGGCTCTACGCCGTCAACGTGTTCGGCACGCTGTTTACGCTGCAGGCCGCGGCGCGCTCGATGATCGCGCGCGGCAAGGGCGGCAAGATCATCAACATGGCGAGCCAGGCGGGGCGGCGCGGCGAGGCGCTGGTTGCGGTCTACTGCTCCACCAAGGCGGCGGTGATCTCGATCACCCAGTCGGCGGGACTGGACCTGATCAAGCACGGCATCAACGTCAACGCCATCGCCCCCGGCGTCGTCGACGGCGAGCACTGGGACGGCGTCGATGCGCTCTTCGCCAAGTACGAAAACCTGCCGATCGGCGAGAAGAAGCGCCAGGTGGGCAAGGCGGTGCCGTACGGGCGCATGGGAACCCCGGCGGACCTGACTGGCATGGCGATATTCCTTGCCACCCCCGAGGCCGACTACATTGTCGCCCAGACCTACAATGTCGATGGCGGCAACTGGATGAGCTGACGGGGATCGTCCGCCTCTGCCCGCCCGCGGGGAGAGGCACCGCCGGGCAGAGAGCAGCGCGGTTTGCCCGCTCCAGCTGTCCCGATCAGGCCCCAAGGACCGCCTTCTCCCGCCAGCGGAGAGAAGGAGACGCGCGCGGAGGCGCCTTCCCCCGCTGAAGATATGGTACGTGACATGGCCACCAAACTCTCCCTCGCCACGCTGAACGGCCTTCCCGGCACGGTCGTGCGCCCGAACTACGAGCGCGGCGCGCTGAAGGCCGGCATCCTGCATTTCGGGGTCGGCAATTTCCATCGCGCCCACCAGGCGGTCTACCTGGACGACCTCTTCAATGCCGGCCACGACCGCGACTGGGCGATCGTCGGCGCCGGCATCTTCGACGCCGAGAAGCGCGGTCGCGACATCCTGAAGGCGCAGGATTGGCTTACCACCGTGGTCGAGCAGGAGAGCGGCCACATCGAGGCGCGGGTGACCGGTTCGATGGTGGATTTCCTGGTGCCGGGCGACGGGCCGTCAATCGTCGCCAGGCTGGCCGACCCGGCAATCCGAATCGTATCGATGACGATCACCGAAGGCGGCTACTTCATCGACGCCGGCAGCGGCAGGTTCAATCCCGACCACCCCGACATCGTCGCGGATGGCCGCAACCCCGATGCGCCCAAGACTGTGTTCGGCCTCATCGTGGCCGGACTGAAGCTGCGGAAGGCGAACGGCATCCCGCCCTTCACCATCATGTGCTGCGACAACATCCCCCACAACGGCCACATCACGGCCGATGCCGTGGTTGGCCTGGCGCGGCTTTCGGACCCTGGCTTCGCCGACTGGATCCACGAGAACGTGGCCTTCCCCAATGCCATGGTGGACCGCATCACGCCGGCCACGACCGATCGCGAACGGGCCATCGCGCGCGACCAGTTCGGGGTGGAGGATGGCTGGCCGGTCTTCTGCGAGGAGTTCCGGCAGTGGGTGCTCGAGGACAATTTCCCGCAGGGGCGGCCGGCACTGGAGAAGGTCGGCGTGCAGTTCGTCACCGACGTCTCTCCCTTCGAGCTGATGAAGATCCGCATCCTCAATGGCGGCCACGCGACAATCGCCTATCCGGCCGGACTCATGGACATCCATTTCGTTCACGAGGCGATGGAGAACGAGCTCGTGCGGGCGTTCCTTGCCAAGCTCGAGCGGGAGGAGATCATCCCGACCGTGCCCCCGGTGCCGGGCGTCGTGCTGGAGGACTACTTCCAGCTCATCGACCGCCGCTTTTCCAACCCGAAGATCGGCGACACCGTGCGGCGCCTGTGCCTGGACGGATCGAACCGGCAGCCGAAGTTCATCATCCCGACCATTGCGGACCGCCTCAAGACGGGCGCCGATGTCACCGGTCTCGCCTTGGAGTCGGCTCTGTGGTGCCGCTACTGCTTCGGCACGACGGACGCCGGCAAGGTGATCGAACCGAACGACCCGAACTGGGACCGCATGACCGCGACCGCCAGGGCCGCGAAGGACGACCCCGCGGCATGGCTCGCCATGGAAGACATCTATGGCGCGGTCGGCAGGTCTCCGGTGTTCGCCGCGCGCTTCAGCCATGCGCTCAAGACGCTGTGGGCCGAAGGCACGGAGGCCACGCTGCGGCGGTATCTCGGCGGTACCTTGAACGCTTGACGATCGCCGGGAAAGGGGAGGGGCACGATGGATCTCGGACTGAGGAACAAGGTGGCGGCGATCACCGGAGGCTCGATCGGCATCGGCCTCGGCGTGGCGGAAGCCTTTGCAAAGGAAGGCACGCATCTGGTGCTTGCCGCGCGCCAAAAGGAGCGCCTCGTCGCCGAGGCCGGCCGCATCGCCGAGACCTACGGCGTGAACGTGGTGCCGGTGGCCTGTGAGTCGCCACCGTCGAGGGCGCCGACGCCATGGTGCGTGCGGCCAGGGACAGGTTCGGCGGGGCCGACATCCTCGTCAACAACGCCGGGACGGGCTCCAACGAGACGATCATGGAGGCCACCGACGAGAAGTGGCAGGCCTACTGGGAACTCCACGTCATGGCCGCCGTCCGGCTGGCGCGCGGCTTCGTGCCGATGATGAAGGAGCGCGGCGGCGGGGCGATCTTGCACAACGCCTCGATCTGCGCCGTCCAGCCGCTCTGGTATGAGCCGATCTACAACGTCACCAAGGCAGCCCTGATGATGTTTTCGAAGAACCTCGCCAACGAGGTCATCAAGGACAACATCCGCGTCAATACCATCAATCCGGGACTGATCCTGACGCCGGATTGGGTCAACACGGCCAAGAAGCTGACTGCCGACAGCGGCGGCGACTGGCAGGGCTACCTGCAGTCGGTCGCCAACGAGCACGCGCCGATCAAGCGCTTCGGCACGGTCGAGGAACTGGCGGGCTTCTTTGTCTTCCTGTGTTCGGAGCGGGCCAGCTACGCGGTCGGCGCGACCTACTACGTCGACGGGGGCATGCTCAGGACCGTGTAGGGGCCGGCCGCTGCCGGGCCCGTGGACACGTCCGGACGATCGAGGCTACATGACGAAGCAGCGAGCAAGGCATCTTCATCGACACAGCCTCGCTTCATCCAGTCCGGAGAGGTCGTGGGATGCGTTTGATAGCGCTGGCTCAGCTCGTGTTGCCGACACGTACAGGACAATTCGCGTCCCGTTTCTCCTCGGTGAAGGGGTAGGGAGAGTTGGACGCTCCTGCGCGCACACCCGCCTCGTCATCGCCGGCGGAAAGCATCTTGGAGGCCTCCCCAGGCCGTACCGACGGTATGGTCCGCAATGATGACCGGTCGGTCATGAGGCCCGGCCTGATCATCTTCGACTGCGACGGCGTCCTGGTCGACAGCGAACCGATCTCCGTCTCCGTGCTGGTGGACGTCATCGCCTCGGCGGGCGGGTCGATCACCGAGGAGGTTGCGTATCTGCATTTCCTCGGCAAATCGATGAAGAGCGTGGCCGAGATCCTCTATGCAGATTTCGGCTTCGCTCTGACCGACATTCACCTCGCCGAGATGCGCGCCGAGCTGAACCGGCGCTATGCGCTCGAACTGAAGCCGGTTCCCGGCGTCCGCAAAGCGATCCAACGGCTCGATGTCCCGCGATGCGTCGCATCCTCCGGCAGCCCCGAACGGATCCGTCTGTCGCTGCAGCTCACGGGGCTGCTGGAATTGCTGGAACCCCATCTGTACAGTGCGACGATGGTCGAGAGGGGAAAGCCGGCGCCCGACCTGTTCCTGCATGCGGCAGCCGGCATGGGTGTGCGACGGGAGGCGTGCATCGTGATCGAGGACAGTCCGGCCGGAATCAGGGCGGCGAAGGCGGCAGGCATGCGTGTCTTCGCCTTTGTCGGCGGGGCGCATGCGGAGCGCGCGGGCCTCAGGGGGGCGCTCGAGACGCTCGATCCCGATCTCGTCTTCGACGACATGCGGCTGCTGCCCGACCTCGTCGAAGGCTTTGACCTGCAGGTGAAAGCCGGCTGATGGATCGCGTCGTCTGCGCCGTCGACGTGGGCACTCGCAGCGCGCGCGCAGGCTTGTTTTCGGCATCGGGGGTGCTTCTCGGGCGGGCCGAGCACCCGATCCTTCTGCACCAGCCCTGCTACCCGCATGCGGAGCACGAATCCGAGGACATATGGCGCGCCGTGTGCGCGGCGGTGCGCGCTGCGCGGGCGCAGGCCGGCGTCGACAGCGAGGCGGTCGTCGGGATTGCCTTCGACGCCACCTGCTCGCTGGTCGTCCTCGACCGCGAAGGTCACCCGCTCAGCGTGTCGGCGACCGGCGAGGCGGGACATGACACGGTGGTGTGGCTCGACCACCGGGCGCTGGCCGAGGCCGATGAATGTTCCGCGACCGGCGATCGCGTTCTCGACTTCTCCGGGGGGACGATCTCGCCGGAGATGGCGATCGCGAAGCTGATGTGGCTCAAGCGCCATCTTCCGCATGTCTGGGCGCGCACCGGCTATCTGTTCGATCTAGCCGACTTTCTTTCCTGGAAGGCCAGCGGCTCGCTCGCCCGGTCGCAATGCACGCTCACCTGCAAATGGACCTATCTCGCGCATGAAGCTGGCGGCTGGCAGCGGGGCTTCCTGGCGCGGATCGGTCTCGACGACCTCATCGAACGCGGCAGCCTGCCGGAGAGCGCGAGCCCGGTGGGGGCATCCCTCGGTCCGCTGACCGAAGCCGCGGCGACCGATCTCGGCCTGACGCGGAACTGCAGCGTGGCCGTCGGCCTGATCGACGCCTTTGCCGGCGCGCTCGGCGTGTTGGGCCCGCATGCGCTGACGGACAGAAGCAACGGGCACATGGCGCTGATCGCCGGGACCTCGAGTTGCGTCATGTCGATGTCGGCTGAGGCGAATTCCGTGCGCGGCTATTGGGGGCCGTATTTCGGCGTGGCGCTGCCGGGATTCTGGGTCACCGAGGGCGGGCAATCGGCGACGGGCGCGCTGCTCGACCATGTCGTTCGCGTGCACGGCGCTGGCGGCGAGCCGACACCTCAGCGGCACCGTGCGATCCTGGAGCGCATCGCGGTGCTGCGCGCGGAACAGGGAGAGGCCTTCGCCTGTCGGCTCAACGTGCTGCCCGACTTCCTCGGCAACCGCTCGCCGCTTGCCGACCCCGCGGCGCTGGGCGTCATTTCCGGCCTTTCCCTCGATCCATCCTTCGATGCTCTTTGCGCGCTCTACTGGCGAACCTGCGTGGCCATCGCCATGGGCGTGCGGCAAATCATCGAAGGTTTCGAGGCAAGCGGCGCGCCGGTGCGGACCCTCCACGTCACCGGCGGCCACACGAGAAACCGGCTGCTGATGCAGCTCTATGCCGACACCACGGGCTGCACCATCATCGAGCCGCAGGTCGACGAAGGGGTGCTTCTCGGTACCGCAATGGCCGCTGCCTGCGGGGCAGGAGTCTTCGCGGACCTCCCCGCCACCTGCCTTGCCATGCAGCGCGATACGCGCACGCTGGAGCCCGACCCGGCCGCCGTGCCGCATCGCGCCCGGGACTACCGCATCTTCCTCGAGATGCAGCGACAGCGGCAGGTGCTCGAGGCGATGGCCTGAGCCGCTGGCTCAACCAGTACCGCAATGAAGTGCTTGCCAAGCCGGCTCGGGGAGGCCATTACGGCGCTTTGCCGGGAAGCTCTGCCTCTGGGCGTGAGCAGCGTTCCTTGGTGATTCGGACGACTTCGTCCCACCGGCGCTTCGAAAGACAGAACAATGGCGACGATCGAGACGGGCGCGCAGGCGCCCGCACAGAGCTTGTGGCGCGACGAGATCCGGGCGACGGTGTCGCTTGCCTGGCCGATGGTGCTCACCAATCTCGGCCAGACCGCCATGCACACCACGGACGTGATGATGATGGGCCGGCTGAGCGCGGATACCCTCGCGGCGGGTGCGCTCGGCGTCAACCTGTTCTTCGCGCCGCTTATCTTCGGTCTCGGCCTGATGCTCGCGACCTCCCCGATGATGGCGACGGAACTCGGCCGCAAGCGCCACTCCGTTCGCGACCTGCGCCGCACCGTCCGGCAGGGGCTCTGGCTGGCGGTGATCATCTGCATCCCGATCTGGCTGTTGCTGTGGCACGGCGCCGACCTGCTGCACGCCATGGGGCAGGATCCGAAGCTCGCGGACACGGCGGGAACCTATGTGCGGTGGCTGCAATGGTCGGCCCTGCCGTTTTACGGCTACATCGTGCTGCGCTCCTTCATCTCGGCACTGGAGAGGCCCGGCTGGGCCCTCGTGGTGGTATTCGTCGCCGTTGGGCTGAACGCGCTGCTCGCGTGGACGCTGATGTATGGACGACTCGGAGCGCCGCAACTCGGCATCGTCGGGGCGGGGATCGCGACGACGGTCGCCAACAGCTTCATGTTCTTGGGCCTCGCAGCCGTCGTTTGTCTCGACCGGGGCTTCCGGCGCTACCGCCTGTTCGGCCATTTCTGGCGGGCGGATTGGCCACGCTTTCGCGCGCTTCTGGCCCTCGGCCTACCGATTGCCGCAATCCTCGCCTTCGAGGTGACGATCTTCAACGCCGCAGCCATGCTGATGGGCCTGATCAATCCGGAATCGCTCGCGGCACATGCCATCGCGATCCAGATCTGCTCGATCGCCTTCATGGTGCCGCTTGGACTGAACCAGGCAGTCACCGTGCGCGTCGGCCTTGCCTTCGGCGCGGGGGATGCAGACGCGGTAGCACGGGCAGGCTGGACGGCTCTGGCGCTTGCGCTCGGCTTCATGTCCATGACGGCGCTGCTGATGATCGGTGCCCCGCGGCTGCTGATCTCGGCGTTCATGGATGTCGCCGATCCGGCGAATATGAAGGTGGTCGCGCTGGCCGTTACCTTCCTCGCCTTTGCGGCGCTGTTCCAGATCGCCGACGGCGCGCAGGCGGTCGGTACCGGGATGCTGCGCGGCCTTCACGACACGCGCGTGCCCATGGTCTATGCAGCAATCGGCTACTGGGTCATCGGCCTGCCGTTCGGCGCGCTGCTCGCCTTCCGCTTCGGCTATGAGGGCGCGGGCATCTGGACCGGCCTGTCGGCGGGCCTGATCATTGTCGCCTCGCTGCTGCTGTGGCGCTGGAGCCGACGCGAAGCGCTCGGGTTGACCGACGTGCGGCACGCGTACGGCTGAAAGAGGATCGGTCGCCTCTTCAGTTTCGGCACGGCCGGGCCGAGGGGGCGACCGCACGTTCCCGACGGGAACCGTGCGCGGGCCTGGCTGTTCCTGGTCGGGAGCGGATGGCGAGAGGTGGCAACGCATGGACATGCCCGCAGCAGGCCTGGCGGACGTTTACCGACGCTATATCGCCTGCCTGAACCGGCAGGACTGGGCAGCGCTCGGCCAATTCGTCGCTGATGACGTGGTCCACAACGGCCGCCAACTTGGCCTTGCAGGCTATCGGGAGATGCTGGAGCAGGACTTCCAACAAATCCCCGACCTGCGGTTCCAGATTGATCTGCTGGTGATCGATCCTCCGAATGTGGCGAGCCGGCTGGTCTTCCACTGTTCGCCGAAGGCACGGTTTCTCGGCCTCGACGTCAACGGGCAGCGCGTCTCGTTCAGCGAGAACGTCTTCTATGCATTCCGCGAGAACAGGATTTGTCAGGTCTGGTCGGTGATCGACCGAGCGGCAATCGAAGCGCAGCTGCAGTCCCCGCTGTCCTGACACCGCCCCCCGAACCGGCCGTCCGGAGGCGACAACTTGCTCTACTTTGACGCTTGTCGCGACGGGGGATCTCTTCGCCGACTGCAACATTGATCGCGTCTGCACACCCATGGGGACATCTGGACGCGCGCCTGCGGCTATGTTCTTGATGCGCCGCCGCGGAGGCGGCATGCACGGGAGGAATTGCATGAGTGAAGCAGGTACGCTCGCGGGGAAGGTCGCGATCGTGACGGGAGCGTCGGGCGGCATTGGCCGCGCGACGGTGGATGCGCTGGTGCGCCGCGGCGCATCGGTCGTGGCCGAGGACGTTTCGCCCCGGGTCTCGGAACTGGAGAGCGGGAAGGTCGCGACGCTGTGCGGCGACGTGCGCGTGGCGGCGACGGCGAAGCAGGCTGTGGAGCTGGCGTTGTCGCGTTTTGGACGCCTCGACATTCTGGTCAACAACGCGGCGACCATCCTCACCAAGGACATCCTCTCGACGGAGGAAGACGAGTGGAACGACGTGATGGCCGTCAACGTGACGGGCGTCTACCATCATTGCCGCGCCGTGCTGCCGTCGATGATCGCGCAGAAGAGCGGAGCGATCGTCAGCGTCAGTTCGATTTCGGGCCTGGTCGGGCTGCCCTACCAGGCGGTCTATTGCGCCAGCAAGGGCGCGATCGTGCAGCTCACCCGGCAGCTCGCGGTGGACTATGCCCCCCACGGCATCCGAGTGAATTCGGTTGCGCCGGGGTCGATCGACACGCCCTTCCTGCAGCGCTACCTAGATGACCAGCCGGATCCGGCCGCGGCGGAACGCGACATCAAGGCGGCGCACCCGCTCGGGCGCATCGGTACGCCGGCGGAAATGGCGGAGGCAATCGCCTTCCTGGCTTCCGACCAGGCGTCCTTCATCACCGGGGCAATCCTGTCCGCCGACGGCGGATACGTCGCGCGATAGGGTTGCGCAGGACCAACCGAAACTCCAGCTTACTGCGGATTTAATGCTATAGGCCTGCCCGGACCGCTTCGGGTCCGGGAAAGCGCGCGGAAGGGGGCGCCATGACGAAGACTGACATTGCGCGCCGCGTTTACAACCACACGTGGAAGGTTGATCCGATCATCCGCAGCCTGCTGGATACGGACTTCTACAAGCTGCTGATGCTCCAGATGATCTGGGGCCTCTATCAGGACGTGAACGTCACCTTCTCGCTGATCAACCGCAAGACCAGCGTCCGGCTGGCCGACGAGATCGACGAAGGTGCCCTGCGCGAGCAGCTCGACCATGCGCGAACGCTGCGGTTCGGCAAGAAGGAGCTGATCTGGCTGGCGGGCAACACGTTCTACGGCCGCAAGCAGATATTCGAGCCGGAGTTTGTCGCCTGGCTCGAGAACTTCCAGCTTCCCGAGTATGAGCTGCGCAAGCGTGACGGGCAGTACGAGCTCGACTTCCATGGCCCCTGGGCCCACACCTCGATGTGGGAGATCCCGGCGCTCGCCATCATCAACGAACTGCGTTCGCGTGCCGCGATGCGGCAGTTCGGCCCGTTCGCGCTGGACGTGCTTTACGCCCGGGCGAAGGCCAAGCTGTGGGACAAGACGGAGCGGCTGCGGCGCCTGCCGGAGCTGAAGGTCTCAGACTTCGGCACCCGGCGGCGGCACAGCTTCCTGTGGCAGCGCTGGTGCGTGGAGGCGCTGAAGGAAGGCATCGGCGACGCCTTCACGGGCACGTCGAACGTCCTGCTGGCGATGGATACCGACCTGGAAGCGCTCGGCACCAATGCGCACGAGTTGCCTATGGTCTACGCGGCTCTCGCCGAGACGGACGAGGAACTGAAGAAGGCGCCGTACCGGGTGCTGCAGGACTGGCAGCGGTACTATGGCGGCAACCTGTTGATCGTGCTGCCCGACGCCTTCGGAACCGCGTCGTTTCTCAAGGACGCGCCGGACTGGGTCGCGGACTGGACAGGCTTTCGGCCCGACAGCGCCCCACCGATCGAGGGCGGCGAGCGCATCCTCGCGTGGTGGCGCTCGAAGGGCGTCGATCCGAGGACCAAGCTGCTCATCTTCTCCGACGGCCTGGATGTCGATGCCATCGAGGAGACGTATCGTCACTTCGAGGGCAAGGTGCGCATGGCTTTCGGCTGGGGCACCAACCTGACCAACGACTTCGAGGGTTGCGCACCGGTGCCGACCGACAGGCTGACGGCGATCTCCCTCGTCTGCAAGGCGACCAGCGCCAATGGCCGGCCTGCGGTCAAGCTCTCTGACAATCCGGCCAAGGCGACCGGCGACCCGGCCGAGATCGCCCGGTATCTGCGCGTCTTCGGCGGCAAGGAGCGGGTGGAGCAACTGGTGAAGGTCTAGTGCTACCTGGGGACGTGTCCCGGACCGGCGTGCCCCTGGAGGGTGAGCCGAGGTTGTGTCCGCCGCCATTGCCTCTCGATCGCGATTGGCCCGCCTCGACAGCCGGAGGCGGGAGGGCGGTCGGCGTGCCGGCTCTGCACGCTGTGCTCTGCCTGGCTGCGGTGCTGGCCCTCTTGCCCGCCGAGGCCTTGGCACACGCATCCGATCGCGGGCATGTGCTGCTCCTGCCGACCGGGCACTACCTTTTCGGCGGCGCCTGTGCGGTGGCGGCGAGTTTCCTGGCCATGGTGGTGCTGCCGCCGGGTTTTGCCCGGTGGTTCTCTTCGGTCGTTGCCAGGTTGCCGAGCATTCCCGAAGGCTTTCGGATCTGGTCGAGCCTGGCTTCCTTCCTGTTCGTTGCCGCGTTGGTCGCTGCCGGGCTGTTCGGCAGCCGCGACCCGCTCTCCAATCCGCTTCCGCTGATGGTGTGGACCGTCCTGTGGGTGGGGCTGACCCTGGTCCAGGGCCTGGTCGGGGACGTGTGGCGGTGGATCAATCCCTGGTACGGCCCGGTACAGCTCGTGCGCCGATGGCTTCCGGCCCCGCGGCGGCTGCCGGAGGCGGAAGGCTGCTGGCCCGCCATCCTGTTGTTCGCCGGCTTCGCCTGGTTCGAGCTGGTCGATGTCGCCCCGGATGATCCGGCGCGGCTCGCCGTCGCCGTCGGCGCCTACTGGCTCGTGACCTTCCTCGCCATGCTGGTCTGCGGGTTCGACTGTTGGAGCCGATGCGGCGAGTTCCTGACCCTGTTCTTCGGCTTCGTGTCGCGACTGGCCCCGATCGGCCGGGACCGTTCGGGCGAGCCGCGGCTGCGACTGCCGGGGGCGGGGCTCGCGACGGCCGAGCCGCTCTCGGCGTCCGCCACGCTGTTCCTGCTCTTTGCGCTGGCGTCGGTGTCCTTCGACGGCTTCTCGAAGACGTTCCTGTGGCTCGACCTGATCGGCATCAACCCCCTCGAGTTTCCGGGCCGCACGGCCGTGCTGGCGGCCAATTCCGTCGGGTTGGGGCTGGCCTTCGCGGTGCTTACGGGGCTCTTCCTGCTGTGCGTGGAACTGGGGCGGCGATTGACAGGGGAGGGAGCCTTTCTGCGCTCGGCCGGGCTCCTGGTGTGGTCGCTCGTGCCGATCTCGCTGGCCTTCCATTTCGCGCACTATCTGGTCGTGCTGCTCGTCAACGGGCAGTATGCGCTGGTGGCCCTGTCAGATCCGTTCTCGCTGGGCTGGAACCTGTTCGGGACGGCGCACATGCAGGTCAGCGCGGGCATCGCGATGGGCTCGGGCGCGGCCTGGACGATCTGGAACCTCCAGGCCGGCGCGATCATCCTCGGGCATGTGCTGGCAGTGGTGGTTGCCCACATGCTCGCAGGACGGCTCCACGACGATCCGGGGAAGGCATCGGTCGCCGAACTGCCGCTCACGGTGCTGATGGTCGGCTACACGGTGTTCGGCCTCTGGCTGCTGTCCACGCCCACCGGCGTGTAGGCCGGATAGCGCGGACGTACGCACCTCCTGCCGGCCTTGCCGCCCCGCGGGATTGATGATTTACTTTGTGTACCAGCAATTTAGCTGTCGCGTTCGGGGCCATAGCAAGAGGGGACCGTCATGACGGACAAGCGACTAGACACGTCATCTGCATCGGCCGGCTTGAGCCGCCGCACGGCGTTGAAAGGGCTGGCGGCAACTGCCGCCGTAGCGGCCGGCCCCGGCTTCGTCCGCTATGCGCAGGCGCAAAGTTCGGCCCCGATCAAGATCGGCTTCCAGGCGCACCGCACCGGCATCGGCGCTGCCTACGGACGCTGGTACGAGAAGACCACGGCAGCGGCGATCAAGGCGATCAATGACGCCGGCGGCATCAACGGGCGGCCCGTGGAAGTGATCACCGAGGACGATGGCACCGATCCGGGACGGGGCGCGGAAGTGATCGGAAAGTTCGCGTCGCAGCACAAGGTCGACGTCGCCTACGGCACGCTGTTCAGCCATGTCGTGATCGGCTCGGCGCCGGCGGCGGGCGAGGCGAAGCTGCCCTATTTCGTCGTCTCCGAGGGGCATCATGTCGCCTCCACCAAGCTCAACCGCTACGTTTTCCAGCCCGGCATCACCGACGTGAAGAGCCAGATCCAGGCGATGGCGCCGTGGATCGCGGCCAATGCGGGCAAGAAGGTCACGCAGATCTTCCCGGATTTCGCCTTCGGCTACGATCACCGCGACTACCTGCCGCCGGCGCTGAAGGCCCAGGGTGCCGAGGTGGTGGCGCAGATCGCCATCCCGCCGACGGAGAGCTCCTTCACAAAGTACTTCCCGCAGATCCCGTCCGACACCGACGTGATCTACCATGTGATGGTCGGTCCGGCGGTGCTGACCTTCGTCAAGGAACTCGGCGAGTTCTACGGCTCTTCCGCACCACAGCTCTTCGGCTTCATCGACAGCCTGGAAGCGGTCGACATCAACAGCCCCGGCCTCGAATTCCTCGACGGCAGCCATTTCTGGGAAGGCGCGCCGCGCTACGCCCAGTCCAATGACAGCGAGGCCATGAAGGCTTACCGCGCCGCCGTCGGCGTTGATGACAACGGTGCGGCGGTAGGCGATCCGAAGGACGTTTCCACCGCCGCGCACATGTTCGGCTGCTGGGAGACGCTCTACGTCATCAAGAAGGCGATGGAGGCCGCCGGCTACCAGGGGCCGCAGGACAAGGCCAAGCTGATCGAGGCGACAGAGGCCATGACGGAGTTCCCGGAAGGACCGGAGCACCCGCAGGGACCGAAGACCTTCAACGGCAAGATCCATCAGTGCTTCGGCGTCCAGAACATCTCGAAGGTGGAGAACGGCCGCCTCAACGTGGTGCACAAGACCAGCATCGAGGACGGGCTGTACGAGCCCGAGGGTGACTACACGACGATGCCGCTCTGAGGCAGGCACCTTGCAGGGTAATGACGTGGTATATACCTTGTCATTACCCCGAACGGGAGTATCCGCCATGCCCAAGGACGCCGTCTTCACGCTGAAGCTCGAGCCGGAACTGCGCGACGCCTTCATGAAGGCGGCTGCCGCGGCTGACCGGCCTGCCTCGCAGATCGTGCGGGAGATGATGCGGGACTACGTCCAGCAGGACCGCGACTACGTCGATTTCCTGCGACGCAAGGTCGAGAGATCCAGGCAGTCTATCGCAGATGGAAAGTGGTCGAGCCATGAGGACGTCGAGGCGAGAGCCGCGGCGCGCCGCGCTGAGCTGCAGCGCCGCCTCGACGGGACCGATAAGTGAAAGTCAGATGGTCGTCCGACGCGGAGGATGACCGCGACACCATAAGAAGTTTCATCGCAGCGGAAAATCCACGTGGCGCCCTTCGCGTTGACGAGGCGATCGGCGAAGCGGTCGGGAGGTTGGACGATTTTCCGCATTCGGGGCGACCCGGATTGCTCTCCGACACACGCGAGGTACTTGCGCACAGCCACTATCGCATCGTCTATGTAATCTGGGACGATACAGTCTGGATTGTTGCCGTGGTACACACTTCCCGCCAATGGCCCCCGGCCACTGACGAAGACGACATCTGAATGGCCTTCGGACCACACCTCCTCCTCGCCACGCTTGAAGGTCTCGTCACCGCCGCGGTGCTCGCGCTGACGGCGCTCGGCCTGTCGCTGGTGTTCGGCGTGATGCGGATCGTGAACGTCGCGCATGGCGAGTTCTACATGCTCGGCGCCGTCATCGCCTGGTGGGTGGCCTCGCTGGTCACCGGCCATCCGGCGCTGGGCTTTCTTGCGGCGCTGATCGTCAGCCCGCTGATCGTCGGCGCCGTCGCCTTCGTCGCGGAGCGGGTCGTGCTACGGCGGCTGGAGTACAATCCCGAGGCCACCATCGTGGCGACGATCGGCCTGCTGTACCTGCTGCAGCAGGCGGCGCTCACCTTCTATGGCGCCGATGCGCGGCCCGTGGTGGCGCCCTTCAACTTCCGTGTTTCGCTGCCCTGGTTTGGCTATTCGGGCTACAAGCTTTCCGTCATCGCCGGCTCGCTGCTGCTGCTCGCCATCACATGGTTCGTGCTGACCCGCACCCGAATCGGGCTCGTCATGCGGGCGACGCAGTACGATCGCGAGACGGCGCAGGCTTTCGGCATCCCCGTCGGGCGCGTCTATGGCGGCGTCTTCGCGCTGGGGGCGATGCTGGCGGCAGTGGCCGCCGTGCTCATCGTGCCGATCAGTCAGGCCCACTATCTCATGGGGCTCGACCCGCTGCTGCTGTCCTTCATCGTGGTCATCATCGGCGGCCTCGGTTCACTGCGCGGCACGCTGGTGGCGGCGTTGTTGATCGGGCTCAGCGACGGCATCATCTCCATGTTCTTCTCGCCGACGCTGGCGAAGATCATCGCGACGCTCGCCGTAGCGCTGGTTTTGGTGTTCCGGCCGCAAGGTCTGTTCGGGGTGGCGGCGCGGTGATGGCGAAGGCGGACGGCGTCCTTGCGTGGCCGCTGCACCTCGCCGTCCTGGCGGTGCTGCTCGCGCTCAACTTCGTGCTGCCGGACTATCACCACGGCATCATGGCGCGCATCCTCGTGCTGGCGGTGTTCGCCTCCGGCTACAACCTGTTGTTCGGCTATGCCGGCCTGCTCAGCCTCGGCCATGCGCTCTTCTTCGCCGCCGGTCTTTATGGCGCAGGCCTGTCGATGACCTATCTCGGCGCCGGCCCGATCGGCGGCTTCGCGTCAGGCCTCATCGCGGGGGCAATCATCTCGCTGATGGTCGGCCTGCTTGCGCTGCGCACCTCGGGCGTCGCCTTCATGATCGTTACAATGATGTTCGCTCAGGCGGCGTACCTGACCATCCTCTACTTCAACGCCTGGACCGGCGGCGATCAGGGCCTCGTGCTGCAGCAGGCTGCGCGCGTCATCGAACTCGGCGGAATCCGCATCGACCTGACCGATCCGGAGACCCGTTACCTGACGGCCTGGGGGCTGTTCGCGGTGACCGTCGTGCTGATGCTCGTGATCGCCCGCTCTCGTTTCGGGCGTGTGCTCGTCGCCATCCGCGAGAACGAGGAACGCACGCGGATGCTCGGCTTTGACGCCTTCGCCAACAAGCTGGCCGCGACGGTCATCTCCGGCACGATGGCCGCGGCGGCCGGGGCAGCCTACGCCATTCTCTTCGGCTATGTCGGGTCGACCTTCGCCTCGGTGCAGTACTCGATCTTGCCGTTGCTGTGGGTGCTGCTCGGCGGCGGCGCGACCGTCCTCGGTGCGCTGCTGGGCACCGTGCTGATGTACTACCTCGTGGACGGCTCGAGCGACGTTCTGCAGGCTTGGTTGCCTGCATGGAAGCTCAGCCATCTCGGCGTCGTCGGCGTCGCGCTGATCCTGCTCGTGTTGTTCTTCCCGAAGGGTATCCTCGGCACCGTTCGTGAGCGCTGGGCGAGGGCGCTGCCATGAGCCCGCTCCTCACCACGCGCGGCCTGTCGAAGCAGTATGGCGGCCTGCGCGCCGTCGACGGCGTAGACTTCTCCGTGCAGCGGGGGGAAGTACGGGCTGTGATCGGACCCAATGGCGCGGGCAAGACGACCTTCGTCAGCCTGATCTGCGGCCGGATTCTCCCCAGCGCCGGAACGATCCAGTTCGACGGCAGGGACATCACCACCCTCCCGGCGCATCGCCGCGTGCGATTGGGCATTGCCTACACGTTCCAGATCACCAGCGTCTTCGCCAACCTCAGCGTCTTCGACAATGTCGCGCTGCCGGTGCAGCGCACCCTGAGTGACGGCCGCTCCAGGGCGCACCTGCACGAAGCGGCGATGGAGGCGCTTTCCCACGTCGGCCTTACCGACCGTGCCGACATGCGCGCCGGCGCCCTGTCCTATGGCCACCAGCGGCTGCTCGAGGTGGCGATGGGGCTGGCGCTGAAGCCGCGCCTGCTCATCCTCGACGAGCCGACCCAGGGTCTCTCCGACGGCGAGATCGAGAACTTCATCGGCCTGGTGAAGGATATTTCCCGCAGCGCCACCGTGCTCCTGATCGAGCACAACATGCCCGTGGTGATGGCGCTGGCCGACCGCATCACCGTGCTGGAGGGCGGGCGCATACTCGCCGAAGGCACGCCGGAGGAGATCCGCTCCGACAGCCGCGTCCAGCACGCCTATCTCGGGACGCCGGCATGAGTGCGCTGCTGGAGATCCGCGATCTGAGTTGCCGCTATGGCGAGGTGCAGGTGCTGCATCGCCTGTCGCTGCAGCTCGAGAAGGGCGAGGTGCACTGTCTGCTTGGTCGCAACGGTGCCGGCAAGACGACGACGCTGAAGGCGATCATGGGACTCGTGCCCGCTACGAGCGGGTCGATCCGCCTCGCTGGGCGCGAGCTGACAGGCCTACCGGCCCATGATGTGCCCAAGGCCGGCGTGGCCTACGTTCCGCAAGGCCGGCGGCTGTTCGCTGAGATGACCGTCGCGGAGAACATCGAGATCGGCCTGATGGCGCGCGGCAAGGGCGCGGAGACGCGGGAACGCGTGCTCGGCCTGTTCCCGGTGCTGCGCGAAAGGCTGCGGCAGCGCGCGGGCACGCTGTCCGGAGGCGAGCAGCAGATGCTCGCCATGGCGCGCGCACTCTGCCTGGAGCCTGACGTACTTTTGCTCGACGAACCGACGGAAGGGCTGATGCCGTCGATGATCGCGCGCATTCGCGACACGGTCGCAGCGTTGCGCGGGGAGGGCGTGTCTACCTTGCTGGTCGAGCAGCGCGTCGACGCTGTGCTGCCCGTGGCCGACCGCGTCACCTTCGTGGAGAACGGCCGCAGCGAGGCGACCGTGCCGATCCAGGCGCTGCGCGACGACCCGGCGCTGGTGCAGCGCCATGTCGGGCTGGGATAGACGTCGCGCTGATCTTTGCCGCCCGGCCGTTACGCGAAGAACAGCCAGCCGACGATGAGGAATGTCGGGATCAGCACCAGGCCCGACCACAGCATGTAGCCGAAGAAGCTCGGCATGCGGACGCCCTGGGTGCGGGCGATGGCGTAGACCATGAAGTTCGGGGCATTGCCGATATAGGTGTTGGCGCCCATGAACACGGCTCCGGTGGAGATGGCCGCCAGCGTACCGGCGAGCGTCGTCATCAGCACCTCCGGGTCGCCTCCCGCCAGTTCGAAGAAGACGAGATAAGTCGGGGCGTTGTCGAGGAACGACGAGAGGATGCCGGTCATCCAGAAATAGGCCAGGTTGTTGGGCTGGCCGTCCGCATCGGTCACCAGAGAGACCAGCGGCGCCAGTTCGCCATCCAATCCGGCCTGCAGGATGGCGATGACCGGGACGATGCAGATGAAGATCGCTGCGAACAGCTTCGCCACCTCCGCGATGGGCCCCCATGAGAACTGGTTTGCGGCGCGGTAGGTGCGCGGGGTGGCAACCAGCGAGACGATCGCCAGCCCGACGATGACGAGGTCGCGCAGCAGGTTCTGCCACTCCACCGAGACGCCCGCGATGGTGAAGGCCACGCCTGGCTTCCAGACGGCTGACAGCAGGATCGCCCCGATGACGCCGGCCAGCAACGGCAGATTGACCATGCCGCGCAGGCGGATCGGGGAGTCCGGCGTAGGGTCCTTCTGCGGGCTTCCCTCGCGACGATGGAGATAGACGTCGAGAATGAAGAACGTCGCAAGCACGATGCCGCCCGTGACCAACGTCTCGGGGAGGATGTTTGTGGTGGTCCAGAAGAAGTCCACGCCGCGCAGGAAGCCGACGAACAGCGGGGGGTCTCCCAACGGCGTCAGCGAGCCGCCGATGTTCGAGACCAGGAAGATGAAGAACACGATGACGTGCGCGTTGAACCGGCGGTGGTCGTTGGCGCGGATGACCGGCCGGATCATGATCATCGAGGCTCCGGTGGTGCCGACGACGGAAGCCAGCATCGCGCCAATCAACAGCATGGCGGCATTGGTCAGTGGCGTGCCGTGGATGTTGCCCGAGATCAGGATGCCGCCGGCGATCGTGAACAGCGCGAACAGCAGCACGATGAACGATACGTACTCGAGGAGTAGCGTGTGCAGCAGCGCCTCGGCCGAGACGCTCACGCCGTGGTGGGCAATCATCGGCAGCACCACGAGCGCGGCCCAGCCGGCGGCGATCTTCCCGTAGTGGTGCTCCCAGAAATGCGGGTAGATCAGCGGCCCGGTGGCGATCGACAGCAGCAGACCGGCAAAGGGCACGGCCCACAGCAGCGACATGGCCTCGCCGGGTAGGCCGTGCGATTCGGCGGCGGCGGCCGCGCCGCTGCCCAGGATCAGAAGAAGGGGTGAAAGCAGAGCGAGGCCCAGCCCGCGTACCGACCCGCGCATCACGTGAGGATAACGCCGGCGTTGCGCATGGCCGTCGTCATCGCCTCGAGCGAGCCGTCCAGGTCGATGGCGCGGCAGGCCTCCATGCGTACCTCGACTTCGAAGCCGAGGCTCACCGCATCCAGCGCGGAATAGGCCACGCAAAAATCCGTCGCCAGCCCCACCATGGTCAGGTGGGTCAGCCCGACTTCGCGCAGATAGCCGGCCAGTCCGGTCGGCGTCTTGCGGTCGTTCTCGAAGAATGCGGAGTAGCTGTCGATGTGAGTCCTGAAGCCCTTGCGGATGATGAGCTGGGCCTTCGACCAGACGAGATCGGGATGGAACTCCGCCCCGCTGGTGCCCTGCACGCAATGGTCCGGCCACAGGGTCTGGTCGCCGTAGTGGACCCTGATCAGCTCGAAGGGCTGTCGGTCATCGTGGCTGGCGGCGAAGCTCGAATGGTCGTCGGGGTGCCAGTCCTGTGTGAGGATCACGTGGTCGTATTCATCGATGAGCCGATTGACGATCGGGACAATCTCGTGGCCGCCCTCGACGGCCAGCGCGCCGCCTGGGCAGAAGTCGTTCTGAACATCGATGACGATGAGCGCCTTACCGCTCATGAAAGCCTCCTCCGCAAATGGCGGACTGTTCGGCTAGTCAGTCGAATCGCGGCTCGACGTCAAGTCTTCGCGGCGACTTTGACATTCGCGGGGGGACTGATATCCTTTGTATACGAACGAATTTTGGTCGTTCGTTCCGAGAGGCATTGCGTGCATCGCTACGCGAAACCCAGGTCGGTGGAAGAGGCGCTATCACTGCTTGGCGCCGGCGAATGGCGTGTGCTGGCGGGCGGAACGGATTTCTACCCGGCGCAAGGGGTACGACCGATTCGTGAGGCCATTCTCGACATTGGCGGGCTCGGCGAATTGCGCGGCATCGCCCATGAAGGGGCGTATTGGCGCATCGGCGCAACCACGAGCTGGAGCGACGTGGCGCGGGCTGCGCTTCCAACCGCTTTTTCGGCGCTGCATGAGGCGGCGCGCGAGGTCGGCTCGGTGCCGATCCAGAACACCGCGACCGTTGCCGGCAATCTCTGCAACGCCTCGCCGGCCGCCGACGGCGTCCCGCCGCTGCTGGTCGTCGACGCCGAGGTGGAACTGCGCTCGGTGCGCGGGAGCCGGCAGGTGCCGCTGGCGGACTTCATCCTGGGCAACCGACGTACGGTCCGTGCGCCGGACGAATTGGTCACGGCCGTACTCGTTCCCGACACGTCGCTTGGGGGGCGATCTGCCTTCGTCAAGCTTGGCTCTCGGCGCTATCTGGTGATCTCCATCGCCATGGCCGCGGCGCGGGTAGAGCTCGATGCGCTCGGTCGCATCGCGAACGCGGCCATTGCGGTCGGCGCCTGCTCGGCCGTGGCCAAGCGGCTTTCGGGTTTGGAACGAGCGCTCGTTGGCTTGAGGCCGTGCACGGTTCGTGACCTGGTTGCGGCGGCCGAACTTGCCGAGCTTTCGCCGATCGACGACGTGCGGGCCAGTGCGAGTTACAGGCGGGATGCGGCGCGCGAGATCGTGGCGCGGGCGATTGGCCTGGCCTGTCAGGCTTCGGGAGAGGCGAGGGCGGCATGAGCGACGACCGGCTGAGCCTCGCCTTCGAGGTCAATGGCAAGCCGGTCGCGCTTGAAGCACCTCCCCTGAAACGACTGTCCGCCCTGCTGCGCGACGACCTACGGCTGACCGGCACCAAGGTCGGTTGCGACGCGGGCGATTGCGGCGCCTGCACCGTCCTTGTCGACGGGGAGCCGGTCTGTGCCTGTCTCTTTCCCGCTGCCCGGCTCGACGGGGCACGTGTGCGCACGGTGGAAGGGCTGGCGAATGGCCGGCTTTCGGCGCTCCAGGATGCATTCCTCGCGCATGGCGCTGCCCAGTGCGGCATCTGCACCCCAGGCCTGCTGATGAGCGCCACGGCGCTGCTGGAGCGCAATCCGTCGCCTTGCGAGGTGGAGGTGAAGGATGCGCTCGGCGGCGTGCTCTGCCGCTGCACGGGCTACCGCAAGATCATCGCGGCGGTGATGGCGGCGGGACAGGCTTGCCGGGAAGTATCAGGCGAGAGTGCCGTTGACACCCGAGATGCAATGGGCCCTCCCGCCCTAGGCACGCCGGCATGCGCGATCGCCGCTGGCTGTGCCGTTGGGGCCTCGCCGGTGCGCCTGGACGGATTGCCGAAGGTCACCGGCGCAGAGACCTACGGCGCCGACACCTTTCCGCCGGATGCGCTTGCTGTTCTGGTCGTGCGCTCCCCACATTTCCGGGCGCGCTTTTCCTTCGGCGATCTCGACGCCTTTGCGCGCAGTCATCCCGGCGTGGTGGCGGTCTTCACGGCGAAGGACATTCCCGGACGCAACCGCTTCGGCACCATCCCAGCCTTTGCCGACCAGCCGGCACTGGCGGAGGGCCTGGTGCGGCTGCGCGGCGAGGCGGTTGCCCTCATCGCCGTCGAGCGTGGGGCAGCCGCCGACATCGACCTCTCGACCTTCCCGGTCACATGGGAGCCGCTCCCGCACCTGCTGAAGCCGTGCGAGGCCCAGGCGTCGGGCGCACCGCTGTTGCACGAGGGCCGGCCGGCGAACGTGCTGACCAGCGGCCTCGTCGAGCGCGGCGCGGTCGAGGAAGCACTTGCAGGGACGGCGTTCGCTGCGACGGCGACGGTCGAGACCTCATTCGTGGAGCACGCCTATATCGAGCCCGAGGCCGGCTGGGCGCGGATGGAGGGCAACACGCTCGTCATCACCGCGTGCACGCAGGCGCCCTACATGGACCGCGACGACACGGCCATCGTGCTAGGCCTGCCGCCGGAGACGGTGCGCATCGTGCCGACCGCGACCGGCGGAGGTTTTGGATCGAAGCTCGACGTCAGCATCCAGCCATTGATCGGGCTGGTGGCGATGAAGACCGGCCGGCCGGCTGCGATCGCCTATTCGCGCTCCGATTCGATGATGTCGACCACCAAGCGTCACCCGGCGACGATGACCGCGGCCGTCGGCATCGATGCCTCGGGCCGCGTGACGGCCATGAAATTCGACGGCACTTTCGATACCGGCGCCTATGCGAGCTGGGGGCCGACGGTGGCAAACCGGGTGCCGGTGCATGCGTCGGGGCCCTATCTGACGCCCAACTACCGGGCACATGCCGTGGCCGTGCATACCAACGGCCCCATCGCCGGGGCCTTCCGCGGCTTCGGGGTGCCGCAGTCCACCATCCTTCAGGAAACGCTCTACGACATGCTGGCCGATGCGATCGGTGCCGACCGGCTTGCCTTCCGCCTGACCAACGCGCTTCGCGACGGCGACGCGACGGTGACCGGGCAGGTGCTGGAGGGTGGGGTCGGCATCCGCGCCTGCCTGGAGGCCCTGTCGCCGCACTGGAAGCGCGCGTTGGCCGACGCCGAGGCGTTCAACGCCAGCCACGAGGCGCTGCGGCGCGGCGTCGGCGTCGCGTCGTGCTGGTACGGTTGCGGCAACACCTCGTTGCCCAATCCATCGACCATCCGCATCGGCATTTCGCGGGAAGGGCAGGTCGTCCTGCACCAGGGCGCCGTCGATATCGGCCAGGGGTCCAACACCGTCATCGCCCAGATCGCCGCCGACGCGCTCGGCGCGCCGCTGGCATCGGTGGTGCTGCGCGGGGCCGACACGGGTATCACGCCGGACGCCGGCAAGACATCGGCGTCACGCCAGACCTTCGTGACCGGCAAGGCTGCCGAGAAGGCCGCGCAGGCACTGCGTGATGCGATCCTGCGCTTCGCCAACGTCTCGCCGGCGGCGGCGATCTCTTTCGATGCGGGCGTCCTGGTGGTGCGCGAGGGTGAGGCCGTGCGGCGCATCGACCTCGGCTCGCTGCCGGCCGATGCTTCTGGACTGGTCTTCGCGGCGCAGGAGACCTACGATCCGCCAACCTTGCCGCTCGACGCGAAGGGCCAGGGCAAGCCTTATGCCGTCTATGGCTGGGGCGCGCAGATGGCCGAGCTGGAGGTCGACATGGCGCTCGGTACCGTCCGCTTGCTGAAGATCACCGCCGCGCACGACGTCGGGCGGGCGGTCAACCCGCTCCTGGTGCAGGGCCAGATCGAGGGCGGCATCGCGCAGGGCATCGGCATGGCGTTGATGGAGGAATATATCCCCGGCCGCACCGAGAACCTGCACGACTATCTCATCCCGACTTTCGGCGACGTTCCGCCGATCGAGTCCATCCTGATCGAGGTGCCGGACCCCGAGGGGCCGTTCGGCGCGAAGGGCCTCGGCGAGCATGTGCTGATCCCGACCGCCCCGGCCATCCTGAATGCGGTGCGCCACGCCACCGGCGTGACAGCCACCAAGGTGCCGTTGACGCCGAGCCGGCTGCTCGCGGCGATCAAGGGCCGGAGCGCGCCATGAACGAGCTCTCCGAACGCTTCGAGGCCCACGATCCCCCCGGTGAAAGGCAGGTAGCGGAAAAGGTTCGCTGCGATGCCTGTCCAGTCATGTGCTACATCGCCGAGGGCCGCACGGGCGCCTGCGACCGCTATGGCAATCGCGGCGGGAAGATCGTGCGCTGCGACCCCCACGTCATTCTCCACCACGCGACGGACAACGGCGGCGCGGTGGTGCCGTTCGGGCAGGAGCCCGAAGGTTGGGATGGCAGCCTTGTCGGCGCGCGGCCCTTCGTCAGCGCCATCGGCGCCGGCACGACCTATCCCGACTACAAGCCCGCGCCCTTCATAGTCAGCCAGGAGGTCGAGGGGGTGGACCTCGTCACCGTGGTGACGGAGGGCATTTTTTCGTACTGCGGCGTGAAGGTAAAGATCGACACCGACCGGCACATCGGCCCGGAGACGGCCATCGTGCGGTCCGGGGGCGAGGCGGTCGGCCACGTCACGACTGCCGAATACGGGTCGCAGATGCTGTCGCTCGGCGGCGTGCATCACCTGACCGGCGGCTCCAAGCAGGAAGGCCGCGCGACCTGCGAAACCCTGCTCGACCTGTGCAACCGCAAGCCAGTGGAACTGACCATCGACGGCGGCGCGACCGTCGTCGTGCAGGCAGGCAGCGCGCCGATCATTGACGGGGTACTAGAGAGCCGCATGCGCGTGGGCTGCGGTTCCGCGACCATCGGCATGTTCGCGGCGCAGTGGCGTGGGCTGGTCGATGAGGTCGTCGTGGTGGACGACCACATCACGGGCGTCGTCTCCGAACACCAGGCTGGCAAGGTGCTGGGCTGGGAGGACACTGGCATCAGGATCAACGGCCGCCGCTCGACGCCGGGGCGCTACTTCAAGGTCTCGGAGCCGGGTCTCGGCTGGGGCGGCACGACAATCGAGGATCCGCTTTCGATTCTGGGCGAGTGGAACCCGAAGAAAGGCGCGCGGCCGGGCCTGTCCCTGCTGATGGTGTCCACGACCGGCGAGCAGTTCGCCTATTACGAGCTGGACGAGTCGCTGAAGCCGGTCGTCAGGCCGTTTCCTGAAAGGCTGCGGCGCTCGGTGCAACTGATCGAGGAGAATTGCGAGCCGGCGCTCTGCACGGTGCTGTTCGTCGGCGGCGCGGGAGGATCGCTGCGGGCCGGCGTCGTCGACAATCCGGTCCTGCTGACGCGGTCGGTGCAGGGCCTGCGCACCTATGTGACGGTCGGCGGCGCGCCGGCCTATGTCTGGCCCGGCGGCGGCATCACGCTGATGGTCGACGTGATGCGGGTGCCGGAAGGCGCCTTCGGTTCCGTGCCGACGCCGGCGCTGGTGGCGCCGATCGAGTTCACCCTGCGGCTGGACGACTATCGCCGCATCGGCGGGCACGTGGACCACATCCGAAGCGTCGAGGACGTGCGCGCTGTGGGCGGCGAATATCTGAACCCCAGCCGCGACGTGGTGGCGCCGCGTGGCAATCCCTGGCCGCCGCTGGTGCAGGCCGGCCACGGAGTGCGCGACTGATGCAGGGGCCGCAGGCCCACTGGCTGGCCGACGGGCGGCGGTTGCACCTCAACCATGGTCCGATCGACCTGATCGTCGAAGCCTTCGGCGAGCCAGAGGAATGCCATGCCGCCTATGAACAGGCCGTCGCGCGCTTCCATACCGTGTTGCCGGAGCTCGTCAGCGAACTGCCGGAGCTGCGGCGTCCAGCCATCCTCGACCGGCCGCGCGCCTTCCAGGGCAGCGTAGCGCGGCGCATGGAGGCTGCTGTCGTGCCGCTCGCCCGCGATTTCCTGACGCCGATGGCGGCGGTAGCGGGTGCGGTTGCGGACGAAATGATCGCGGCGCTGTGCCGGGGCCGGCGGTTGCGCAAGGCATATGTCAACAATGGCGGCGACAGCGCGCTCTTCATCGCGCCGGGCGAACGCATCGATGCCGCAGTGGCCGCGACGGGGCGCGGGCTTGCCGACCGCATCGCGATCCGGGCCGACGATCCCGTGCGTGGCATCGCCACCAGCGGCTGGCGCGGGCGCAGCTTTTCGCTCGGCATCGCCGATGCCGCGACGGTGCTGGCCCGAAGTGCTGCGGAAGCCGATGCGGCCGCGACGGTGATCGCCAACGCCGTCGACCTGCCCGGCCACCCCGCCATCCGCCGCCAGCCCGCCCGAGACCTCGCGCCGGACAATGATCTCGGCGAACAGCTGGTCACGGTCGAGGTCGGCGAGCTGAGGGGGAATGAGGTTGAAGAGGCTCTCGGGCGAGGGCTTGCCGTGGCCGACAGGCTTTGTGAATTGGGGTTGATCGAGGGGGCCGCGCTGTTCCTGTTCGGACAGCTGCGGGTTTGCAACTTCGCGAGGATACCCCCCTCCGGCCTGCCGGACTCCCTGGCCCAAGCCACGGGTTTCGGCCCGTCCTTCGACCCCCACTCAAGGGGGGAGATTGGCTGTGGAGACCTCGTACGCAATCTGCCAACGCAGGCGATTGGGGAAGCCAAAACGGCCGGCTCGATCTCTCCACTTGAGGGGGAGATGGCCGGCGGGCCAGAGGGGGTGCGCAGGGCTGCCACGTGGCAGACGGGTTCAAGGACCTTCTGCGGATTCCATAACGAACGGGGGGAGTGGCACATGCCTGAGTTTCCGATCCGCAAGGTCACGGTCATCGTCGAGGAGACGTATCACGATGGCGGGCCGGCTCCGGCGCAGCCGCGCCCGCGTGCAGCGGCGCTGGCTCTTGTGAAGAACCCCTTCGCCGGCCGCTATGTCGAGGATCTGCCACCCGCAATGGAGGACCTGAAGCCTCTGGGCCTGCTGCTGACAGACAGGCTGATCGCGGCGCTCGGCGGCGATGCGAAGCGCATCGACAGCTACGGCAAGGGCGCCATCGTCGGGACGGCGGGCGAGGTCGAACATGGCGCGCTGTGGCACGTGCCGGGCGGCTATGCCATGCGCGAGCGGCTGGGCGGCGCCAAGGCGATCGTGCCGTCGGCCATGAAGGTCGGCGGCGTCGGCTCGCGGCTCGACGTGCCGCTCGGTCATGTCAACGCCGCCTATGTGCGCAGCCATTTCGACGCCATCGAAGTGGGCGTCCCCGATGGCCCGCGTCCGGACGAGATCCTGTTCTGCCTCGCCATGGCGATCGGCGGACGGGTGCACGACCGCATGGGCGGCCTGCGCGCCGAGGACATCAGCGTATGGGACGGCCAGAGGTGAGCGCCGACGACAACCTGCTGAAGCTCGTCGACCCCGACGCCGTTGAGGCGGAGGGTTACCGGCTGCAGGACCAGATCGGCTTCATCCTGCGCCGGGCGCATCAGCGGCACCTCGCGCTGTTTGCGCAGCGCATCCCCGACCTGACGCCGCCGCAGTTTGCGGCGCTGGCCGTCCTGCACGAGCGCGGACGGCTTTCGCAGAGCGAGCTCGGCACGGCGACCGCCATGGACGCGGCAACGATCAAGGGCGTGGTCGACCGGCTCGCTGCCCGGCAATACGTCGCCATTGAGGCCCATGGCGAGGACCGGCGCAAGGTGCTCGTGGGTCTCACGCAGGCGGGACGGGAAAAGGTCGAACAGTTGATCCCCGAGGCGCAGCGGATCACCGCCGAGACCCTCGCGCCGCTGAGCGCGCGGGAAGCCGAGCGGCTGATCGCCCTGCTGGCGCGGATCGCCTGAGGATACATACCCAAGACTGAGGGATTGCCGCTTCGCTCGGATGTGCCACCCTGCCGCAGGGGGGTGCTAAATGGAGCTGCCGATGCAACCGGCTGCCTATGCCGAGTGCTACCTCAACCTCTACCACATCACCCGTTTCGACACCGAAGTTCGAATCGGGATCAGGAACTACCTGCAAAACGGAAAGGGCCAGCAGTCGGTCAACGCGCTTGCCCTGCAGGGCCGGCTCTTCGCCGCCATCAGGAAGCACCTTGGCGGGAAGGGAGCGGGCATCCCGGAGTCCTTCGACATCCTCCAGTACGTATACCTGCGCAACAACCTGACGCGCGTGTTCATGGGCAAGGGTGCGCCGGACGAGATCCAGGACTGCCTCTGGCTGATGGACCGTCTGGAGATCATCGATAACATGACGGTCAACTGGTACTGCGACACCTGCCTCGGGATCGATTGCGGCGGATTCGTCGCCAACTATTGGGGTTTCGGCCGTCCGGAAGCCGGAAACCCCAGGCCCTTGGGATGGGCTGGCATGCTCCCGCGCGATTTCTGGGAGCGCAATGCGCAGAATCGCCGACGACATCGATCCCAAATCCAGATGGGCGATGCGGCCATCTTCTTCAGCACAGTGAAGAACGACAACCCGAGCCTGGCGGCGACCAAGAGGGCCGACGGCAGCTACGATACCAGCACCGGATCGAAGGCCTATCACATCGGCCTCGTCGACGATCTCGTACCGATCGGGAGTGACGGGACTACGGTACGGCTGGGCATCACGCAATCCAGCGGCGCCAAGCGTTCCAGCGGCTACAACGGCGTCTATTCGAGCGTCGACACCTATCTCATCAAGGAAGCCAACGACCTCGTCTATTGCGTGAAGGAAGGGGGCGGGGACCGTATCTACTTCACCGGTCCGACGCGGCGCGGCCAGCCCTATCTGCCGTGGGGCTACGGTTCGGAGTGAGGCGATGACGACGGGCCGAACAGTGCTTGTGCCTGTTCGCGCGTGTAGTAGCCCAGCGCGATGTCCTGCTCGACCAGCCGGCGGTCCCGCTCGCGCGGGTCGCCGTAGCCGCCTCCGCCGGGCGTGGCCACCCGCACGCGGTCGCCGGCCTTCAGCGGGATGTCCTGCTCCTTCGACAGGTGCGGCGGCACATGCGCGACGCCGTCACGGAACACCGTCACCTCGTTGACGGCGCCGTCCTTGCCGCCGAGGACGCCCTGCGGGCCAGTGCGGCCGTGGTCCATGACGAAGGAGGCGCGCGCCTCGCCCCGCAGCAGCTCCACCTCGTAGGCGAGGCCGAAGCCGCCCCGGTGCCTGCCGGCGCCGCCGGAGCCCTCGCGCAAGGCATATTGGCGATAGAGCACTGGAAATGCCTGTTCCATGATCTCGACCGGCGGGGACTTCGAGATGCCGATGGTCGAGCAGCCGTTGGTGAGGCCGTCGCCGCCGGCGTGGCCGCCGTAGCCGCCGCCGGAGATCTGGTACATGACGTAGCCGCGGCCGCGCACCGGGTCGTGGCCGCCGAGCGCGAAATTTCCGCTGGTGCCCGCGGGCGCGGCGGTGACGCGGTCGGGAAGGGCCTGGACGAGCGCGGCGAACACCGCCTCGGCGATGCGCTGCGACACCTCCGCGGCGCAGCCGGATACCGGGCGCGGATAGGCCGCGTCGAGAAAGGTGCGTTCCGGCCGACGCACGACCAGCGGTTCGAAGGCGCCGGCGCTGATCGGCACGTCCGGGAACACGTGCCGCACGGCGAGGTAGACGGACGAGAGCGTTGTCGCCAAAACACTGTTCATCGGGCCGGCGCAGGGCGGGCTGGAGCCCGAGAAGTCGAAGGTCAGCGTGTCGCCTTCCTTTTCGATCGCCAGGGCTATGGTGAGCGGCTCGTCGACCACGCCGTCGGAATCCACGAAGGCCTTCGACCGGTAGATGCCGTCGGGGATGGCCGCGATGTGGGCGCGCATCTGCGCGGCGGCCCGCCTGCGAAGTTCGGCGATCGCCTCCGTCACCGTGTCGTCGCCATAGCGGTCGACGATCTGGAACAGCCGCTCCTTCCCGACTTCAAGGGCTGCGGCCTGGGCCTTGATGTCGCCGATGCGCTGCTCCGCGACGCGGATGTTGGAGGTGATGATGGCGTAGATCTCGGGGTCGAGCCGACCGCGCTTGTAGAGTTTCACGGGCGGCAGGCGGAGACCTTCCTGTTCGACGGCTGTGGCTGAGGCCGAGAAGCCGCCCGGTACCGAGCCGCCGATGTCCGGCCAGTGGCCGGTGTTGGAGAGCCAGCAGAAGATGCGGCCGTTGCGGAACACCGGCATGGCGAAGCGCACGTCCATCAGGTGCGTGCCGCCGAGATAGGGGTCGTTGACGATGTAGATGTCGCCTTCGTCCGGCGGCATGCAACGGCCCTCGGCGATCATCTCGATGATGGTGCGGGTCGATGCCTGCATGACGCCGACGAACACCGGCAGGCCCTCGCTGCCCTGGGCGATCAGCGCGCCATCCTCGGCCGAATAGATGCCGTCCGAGCGGTCGTTCGCCTCGGCGATGACCGGCGAGAAGGCGGCGCGGCTGAAGGTCAGGTCCATCTCGTCGCAGGTCTGCTGCAGTGCCGCCTGGATGACCGAGAGGGTGAGGGCGTCGAGGGAGCTCATGGGGAGACCCTCGCGAGAACCGTGACGGAGCTGGCGCGCGGGCGTAAATGGCTCCAGCTCTGACCTTGAACCGGCGCAGCAGGATGAGCCGCCCCATGTGCGCCGCCCACCAAAATCCTCATCGCGCCACCTCCACGATCAGGTTGCCGTCAGCGTCGGAGCGGGCGGTGTCGCCGGGCTCCAGCACCGTCGTGGCGTCGAGCTGCTCCAGGATCGCCGGCCCCGTGACCGTGGCGTGAATGGGCAGGCGCTCGCGGGCGTAGACGGGGGTGTCGAGCCAGGAACCGTCGAACCAGACCGGACGGGTTTCCACCAGCGCACCGGCGAGGTCCTGTGCACGCCCGGCAGGATCGATGAGGCTTGACAGGTCGACCGGCGGCCGCACGCCTATGACCGAGGTGTTGAGGTTCACGAGCTGCGCGCGGATCTCAGGCAGTTCGACGCGGAACCGGTCGAAATAGGCCTTCTCGAACAGCTGCTGCAGCTCGGCGCGGGTGACGTTTTCCGAGGGCAGCGGCACGTTGAGCAGATGGGTCTGGCCGATGAACTGCATGTCGGCCGAATGGCGGAAACGCACGGACTCGGGCGCCACGGCCTCCTTGGCGATCAGCGCCATACCTTCGTCGCGGTGCCGCTGCAGCAGCGCGGTCATGGCTTCCTCGTCGAGGGTGGCAACGGGCCGGTTGACCGTGTTGACGAAGTCGTAGCGCAGGTCCGCCACGACGCAGCCGAGTGCGTTCGTCAGGCCGGGGCGCGCCGGTACCAGCACGCGAGGCAGGCCCAGTTCGCGCGCCAGCGCGCTGGCGTGGAGCGGTCCCGCGCCGCCGAAGGCGAAGAGGGCGAAGTCGCGCGGATCGTGGCCGCGCGCGATCGATACCATGCGGATCGCGCCAGCCATCCTGAGGTTGCCGAGCTTCAGCACCGCCCCCGCAGCAGCGACGCCGTCCATGCCGGTACGCCTGCCGATGCGCTCCTCGAACACGGCACGGATGTGTTCCACCGTCACGGGCCGATCCACGGAAAGAAGGCGGCGCGGGTTGAGGCGGCCGAGCACGAGGTTGGCGTCGGTGATCGTCGGTTCCGTCCCGCCCCTGCCGTAGCCGATCGGGCCGGGCGAGGCGCCGGCGCTCTCGGGGCCTACCTGGATAAGCCCGGACGCATCGACGCGGGCGATCGACCCGCCGCCGGCGCCGACCGTGTGTACGGCCACCATCGGCACGTGGATCGGCATGGCGTATTCGATCTCGGTCTCGTTCGAGACGGCCGGCTCGGCATCGCGGATCAGCGCTACGTCGGTGGAGGTGCCGCCCATGTCGTAGGTGACGAGCGACGGGAAGCCGGCGCGACGCCCGGTATAGGCGGCGGCTATGACACCCGACGCGGGACCCGACATCACCGTCTTGGCGGCTTCGCGGGCGACGTTGCGGGCGGAGATCATGCCGCCGTTGCCGTTCATCATCAGGAAGTCGCGGCGGTAGCCGCGCGATTCCAGCTCCTTGCGCAATCGCTGGACATAGCGCTCGAGGATCGGCTGGACGCTGGCGTTCACCGCCGCCGTCACGCCGCGCTCGAACTCGCGGGCTTCTGACAGCAGCGAATGGCCGGTCGTGATGTAGGCGTTCGGCCAGAGGCTGGCGGCGATCTCGGCGGCGCGCAGCTCATGCGCGGGATTGGCGTAGGCGTGGAGGAAGTGAATGACGAGCGCTTCGCAGCCGCTGTCCAGCAGGCGGCGCACGGCGTCGCGCACTTCCTCCTCGTCGAGCGGCGTCCGCACCACGCCCGACGCCTCCAGCCTCTCCGTGACTTCCAGTCGCAGGTTGCGTGGGATGACCGGGATGAAGCTGCCCGTCATGCCGTAGGCATTCGGCCGGGTGCGGCGGCCGAGTTCGAGAACGTCACGGAAGCCGCGCGTGGTGATCAGCCCGGTGCGGGCGAGACGGCGTTCCAGGACCGCGTTGGTGGTCGTGGTAGTCCCATGCACGACGAGGTCGATGTCGGAGGCGGGAATGCCGCCCGCATCAAGGGCCGCGATGACGCCATGGGCCTGGTTTTCGATGGTCGTGGGGGTCTTGGCGATCCGTACGGTGGCGCCGGGGCGGCCGTCGACGAGAATGAGATCGGTGAAGGTGCCGCCGACATCAATGCCGGCTACAACGCGCCCCGCCTTCGCCGCTTTGTTCTCAGCCATGCATCCAAACCGAAACCGAGCGACTACGGGCGGCGGACTGTTTGGAATGCTGTACTCCGCCGCGATCTTGACCCAAAAGTCATTTGTATACTAACTAATTCTCGAGACAAGTGCTTCCCTAACCTGGGCAGTCTATGCGGCGCGCCGGCCGCCTGAGGTCGGTGGTCGGTCAAGCTCGGGCCGGATTTAGAAGGCTCTGCCAATGAATTCTCCTGTGACGATTTCGACGACGGACGCGCGGCCGCTGCCGTTCCCGGTTCCGGCCAACGTCTATGTCGAGACGGTCGTTTCGGTACGGCACTACACCGACCGCCTCTTCGCCTTCCGCATCACGCGGCCGCAGTCCCTGCGCTTCCGCTCGGGCGAGTTCGTGATGATCGGCCTGCCCAACGCGGAGAAGCCGGTATTTCGCGCCTATTCGGTGGCCAGCCCTGCCTGGGACGACGAGCTGGAATTCTTCTCGATCAAGGTGCCGGACGGCCCGCTCACGTCCGAACTGCAGAAGATCCAGCCTGGCGACGCCATCCTCATGCGCCAGAAGGCGACGGGCACGCTGGTGGTCGATGCGCTGACGCCGGCCAGGCGCCTGTTCATGGTGTCCACGGGCACCGGCTTCGCGCCGTTCGCCAGCCTGCTGCGCGATCCCGAAACCTACGAGAAGTTCGAGCAGGTCATCGTCACCCACACCTGCCGCGACAAGGCGGAACTGGTCTACGGGCAGGAGATCGTCGCCAGCCTCGAATCCGACCCGCTGATCGGCGAGTTCGCGAGTGGCCGGGTGACACTCTATTCGACCACGACGCGCGAGCCGTCGTCGCACATGGGCCGCATCACGGCCCTGATCGGGTCGGGCAAGTTCTATGAGGATCTCGGCATCGAGCCGCTCGATCCGGCCACCGACCGGGTCATGATCTGCGGCTCGATGCACATGCTGAAGGACGTGAAGGAGATCGTCGAAGGGCTCGGCTTCAAGGAAGGCTCCGTCAGCCACCCCGCCGACTTCGTCGTGGAGCGCGCCTTCGTCGGCTGAGCGCCGGGCGGCACAATCCTGAATTCGTGCATCCGGCCCGCGGCCGGATGCCTTCCAGCCTTCCAGTCAGGCCTGCCCGGGAAACAGGCTCGCCGGTTCAGCCAGGCCGAGCCGTGCCCGGTCGTGCGGTGCGTCGAAGTCGAGCGCCGGGCCGACGGGCACGATGCGCGTGGGATTGATCGTGGCGTGGCTGCCGTAATAATGCGACTTGATGTGGTGGAGGTTCACCGTCCCCGCCACGCCCGGCACCTGATAGAGATCCCGCAGGTAGTTCGACAGGTTTGGATAGTCGGCGATGCGCTGGCGGTTGCACTTGAAGTGCCCGACATAGACCGCGTCGAAACGGACCAGCGTGGTGAACAGCCGCCAGTCGGCCTCGGTGACGCGATTGCCGACCAGAAAGCGGCTCCCGTCCAGGCGCTGTTCCAGTTGGTCGAGCGCGGCGAACAATTGGCCGAACGCCTCCTCGTAGGCAGCCTGGGTGGTGGCGAAGCCGGCGCGATAGACACCGTTGTTGATGGCCGGATAGACGAACGCGTTGACGGCGTCGATCTCGTCACGCAGCGGTGCGGGATAGAAGTCCCGCGTCGCATCGCCCCATTCGTCGAAGGCCGAATTGAACATGCGGATGATCTCGGACGACTCGTTCGAGACGATGGTCTCCAGGCGGCGGTCCCACAGAACCGGGACGGTGACCCGCCCGGTGTAGCGTGGATCCGCCCGGGTGTAGATCTGGTGCAGGAACTCGCTGGCGTAGAGGTCGTCGCCGGTCGCGCCATCTTCGGCCAGGAAGGTCCAGCCGTCCTTGCCCATGTAGTGGTGGACGATCGAGACCGAGACGATGTCCTCAAGCTTCTTCAGCTTGCGGAAGATGAGCGTCCGGTGCGCCCAGGGGCAGGCCAGCGAGACGTACAGGTGGTACCGCCCCGGCTCCGCCTTGAAGCCGCGCGTGCGCCCGCGAGCAGGTGTTCCGTCGGGCGTCACCCAGTCGCGCCACGGCGCTTCGGATCGCACGAAACGTCCGCCCGTCGACTTCGTGTCGTACCAGACGTCCTGCCACTTGCCGTCGACCAGCTGTCCCATCGATTTCCCTGCCTTTCAGCCTCCAGTTAGGGTAAGCGGCAGGCAGTTAAAACCGAGGCAGGATGAACACAGCGTGCCCGATCCCGGTACGGCGCCCAAATCGCGATGGACGCGCTGGCGGAATAGTGCTAGCGGGCGCAGCATGAATTACTGCATCCGGATCATCGATCGACGACGAATGAGCGCCCGCGCCTGAACCAGGCGCCTGCAGGCCACCCGCACGCGCGGTAACCGTCCCTCGAACGACCGGATCTCAGATCATGACTCCCGCTGACGTCGTCTTCCTGCCGGAAGCTCCGGCACACGACTCCGCCATCGAGCACATCAATGAAGAGGCCTTCGGGCCAGGGCGTTACACCCGCGCGGCCTACAAGATCCGCGAAGGCGGACCGCACGAGCGCGCGCTTTCCTTCGTGGCGATGCGCGGTGGCGAGGTGGTGGGTTCGGTGCGCATGACGCGCATCGCCGTCGGCGAGAGCACGGCGCTTCTTCTCGGGCCGCTTGCGGTGCGGCCGGCACACAAGAATCTCGGTATCGGGCGTCGCCTCGTGGAGATGGCGGTCGCGGCGGCGGCGCGGGCCGGATACGGCGCTATACTGCTCGTCGGGGACGAGCCTTATTATGGTCCGCTCGGTTTCACGCGCATTCCGCGTGGCCGGGTCAAGATGCCGCGCCCGGTTGACCCCAACCGGCTTCTCGTGCGCGAGATCACGCAGGGCGCGGCCCACGGGCTGGCCGGTGAAGTGACGCATGCCGACCTGGCCAAGCCACAGGAGCCTGCCCGGGCGGTTGCATGAAGCGCGTAGGCTTCCCTACGATTGAAAGCGAAAGAGGATGACGCGATGAAGATCGAGGGACAGGCAGCGCTGGTGACCGGCGGCGGTTCGGGATTGGGTGAGGCGACGGCGCGCGCGCTCGCGGTGGCGGGTGCGAGGGTCGCCGTGCTTGATCTCTCGAAGGAGCGCGCCGAAGCGGTCGCTGCGGATATCGGCGGCATCGGCCTCGGCTGCGACGTGAGCAGCGGCGAGGGCGCCGAACAGGCGGTCGCGAAGGCAGTCGAAACGCTCGGTGCCCCGCGCATCCTGGTAAATTGCGCCGGCATCGCAGTCGGCATGCGCACGGTCACCAGGGATGGGCCGCATCCGCTAGACCTCTTCCGCAAGGTGATCGAGGTCAACCTCGTCGGCACGTTCAACATGATCCGCCTCTTCGCCGCGCAGGCCGAGAAGCTCGATCCGCTGGAGGGTGGCGAGCGCGGCGTGATCGTGTGCACCGCTTCGGTCGCGGCATTCGACGGGCAGATCGGGCAGGCCGCCTATTCGGCCTCGAAGTCGGGTGTTGCCGGCATGACGCTGCCGGTCGCGCGCGACCTGTCCCGTTCCGGCATCCGCGTGGTGACCATCGCGCCCGGCATCTTCCGCACGCCGATGATGGCTGCGATGCCGCAGGACGTGCAGGATTCCCTCGGCGCCGCGGTGCCGTTCCCTCCGCGCCTCGGGGAGCCGTCCGAATATGCCGCGCTTGCCCTGCACATCGTGCAGAACCAGATGCTCAACGGCGAGACCATCCGCCTCGACGGCGCAATCCGCATGGCTCCGAAATGAACGACAGACCGAGCGTCATTCGACCTACCGATGCCGAGGCGATCCGCCTGGCCAAGACACTGGTACGATCCGCGCGCTACGGCGCAATCGCCGTCATCGAGGCGGAAACCGGCGTACCGTTCGCCAGCCGGGTCGGCGTGGCCACCGACATCGACGGCGCGCCGCTGATCCTTGTTTCGCTGCTTTCGACGCATACGCGGGCGCTGCTCGCCGATCCGCGCTGCTCGCTGCTCGTCGGCGAGCCGGGCAAGGGCGATCCGCTCGCCTATCCGCGGCTTTCGCTGGTCTGCCGGGCGGTCCAGCTCGAGGCCGGCGATCCGGCGCACGAGCGGGCGCAGCGCCGCTATCTCAACCGCAATCCGAAGGCCAAGCTCTATGCCGGCCTGGGCGATTTCCGCCTGTTCCGGCTCGAGCCGGGACGCGCCAGCCTGAACGGCGGCTTCGGCAAGGCGTTCCTGCTCAACCGCGAGGAACTCGTCTGCGACAGCGCCGTCGCTGCGGAGCTTGCTGCGTCGGAGCAGCGGGCCATCGACCATATGAACGCTGATCATCTGGACGCGATCGAGCTCTATGCCAGCCACTTCGCCCGCGCCAGCGGCGAGGGCTGGACGATGACGGGGATCGACCCGGACGGGATCGACCTCGCTGCCGGCGACGCCACCGCCCGCGTGTTCTTCCCCTCGCCGCTGAAGGCGGCTTCGGAGGTGCGGCAGGTGCTCGTCGACATGGTGCGCGAGGCCCGCGCGGCAACGGCGAACGCCTGACCGGGCCCGGCATGGTCGAGATCCTGCGGGTCACGGATCCCGAGGACCCGCGCATCGCGCCCTATCGCAACGTCCGCGAGCGTGACCTCGTCGGGCGGCAGGGCCTGTTCATCGCCGAAGGCAAGGTCGTCCTGAACGTGCTTGCCGGCGCCGGGTCATTCGCGCCGCTCTCCATGCTGGTGCTCGAGAACCGGCTGGCGGGTCTTTCGGACCTGATCGGCAGGATGCCGGTCGGCATGCCCGTCTATGTCGCCGAGTCGGCGGTGATGGATGCAATCGCCGGTTTCCACATGCACCGGGGCGTGCTTGCCATCGGGAGGCGCAATGATCCCCCGACAGCGGACGACCTGTTGGCGACGCTTCCGTCGTCCGCCCTCGTGCTGGTGCTGGTCGGCGTTTCCAACCACGACAATGTTGGCGCGATCTTTCGCAACGCGGCGGCCTTCGGGGCCGATGCCGTCTTCCTCGACAGGACCTGTTGCGACCCGCTCTACCGCAAGGCGATCCGGGTCTCGGTCGGTGGTGTCTTCCGCGTGCCCTTTGCCCGGTTCGACGATACGTCCGCGTTCGCCGCGTCGCTGGCGAGCGCGGGGTTCCGGACACTGGCGCTTTCACCCTCAGGCGCGACCGACATTTCAGAGTTGCGGCCGCCGGAACGCGCCGCCCTCTTCCTCGGCGCAGAGGGGGAGGGACTGCCGGAAACGTTGCTGGCGAGCATGGAGACCGTGCGGATCGCCATTGCCCCGGGTTTCGACAGCCTCAACGTGGCGGCCACCTCGGCGATCGCCCTGCATCGGCTGGCGGATCTTTCGGGCGGCGGTCGTGCGTCAGGATGACGTTGCTGCCCTGAGCGCCCTGATGCGGTCCGCGAGGCTGAGCTCACCCTCGGTCGACGTCGCCGGCTCGCCCGGCGGGACGAGACGCAGGATCGGCGAATCCTTGCCTTCGACCTTCTCGACGAGATGCGCCATTTCCGCGGCGATCTGGGCGATCTGCTCGCGCAGGACGGCATTGGCCGCGCGGTCCTGACCGGCGGTGGCCTGACGGGCCTCCGGATCCCCGGCCGCCAGGTCGGCACGAAGCTTCTGGTTTTGCCGGGTGACGATGGCCAGCCTCTCCTCGAGACGGCGGCGTTCGGCGACGAGACGGGCCACGGTCGCTTCCTCCTCTTCCGGCGTGAGGGGCGGGCGCTCGCGCCGCTGTTCGCTCTCGGCCAATTTTGCCTCCAGCCTCGCCTTCTCGGCAAGCGCCTTGCTGAGGCGCGCCTCAAGGTCGGTGTTGGTGCGGGTGGCCCCCGCGAGGGCCTCGCGCAACTGCGCCAGATCGCCCTCGCGCTTCTGCAGCGCCGCCTCTCGGTCGGCGAGGTCGGCGTACATGCGCTCGGACTTGGCGGTGAGCTCGGCGACGCGACGCCGCTCGGCCTGCAGCGATTCGGACAGCGATGCCGACGCGGATCGGGCTTCCGCCAGTTGCACCGATTCCGCGGCCAGCGCGTCGCGAGTCTTGGCGAGGTCGATGGTGAGGCTTCCTATCTGGCTGTCCTGCGCCTCGATCTCCACCTGCCGGGTACTGGCGAGCAGGTGCGCTTCGTCCAACAGTCCGCGCAGGCGGGAAAGTTCCGACGCACGGCGCTCGGCAAGCTCGTTGGCCGCGTTCAGCTCCGCCTGCAGGGCCTCGATGCGGGCGTCCCGCTGGGCCACGTCCTCGCTGAGGGACGCGATGACCGAATCACGACCGGCGACGCTCTTGCGCTCGGCTGTGAGCAGCTTCGCCGCTTCGTCGCGGCGGGCGAGTTCCACCGTCAGCTCGGCGTTGCGCTCCTGCAGCGCCTTGAGCGCCTGTTCGACGCGGCGGATCGCCATGGCGTGCTCGGCGCGCAGGCGGTCGCGGTCCGCCTCGATCTCTTCCAGCGAGACCGGCAGGGATTCGCGCACCCGCCTTTCCGTGAGGCGGGCGGTGCGCCTGAGCAGTGCCGGAACGATCAGCGCGGCCACGAAGGCCGCGCAGAGCACCCCCAGCGCAATATAGACGGCCGGCTCAATCACCTTTGCGCATCACCGGCTTGCGGCAGGTGCAACCACTGTCGGCTGCGCTGCCGTGACTGCGAGCGATGAGGACCGGGCAGGCATGGGCCTCAGATCGGGTTCCAGGTCGGCCGGTCGGTGAGCTTCAGGTAGCCGAGATTTATCCCGAGGCGGGCGCCGACGCCGGTGCGGATCGGAACCAGCACGACATCGCCGTTGCGCAAGGCGTTGAAGCCGAGGCCCGCAACCACATAGGCCGAGCCGGCCACGCCCGCATAGCGGTCGTAGATGCTCTGGATGTCGTTGAGGTTGTAGACGAGCATCATGGTGCGCGAGCCCTGGCCGCCGAAGTCGAGGCCGAGCGAGGGCCCCTGCCAGAACACCTTGTGATCGCCGGCGTTGCGTGTGTAGAGCGTGCCCTCGCCATAAGTGAGGCCACCGATGAAGGCGCCGGAGGCTTCTTCGCCGAGCACGTAGCCGTTTGGCAGGCCGTACGTCGAGAAGGCCTTTTCGACGAGGGTCGCCAGTCCGCCTGCGGTCGCGCCGAAGAAGCGGTGGCCCGATTCGACGATCTCCTGGGCGGTGAAGTTTTCCTGGGCCAGGGCCGGGCCGGAAAGCGGAATCGTCATTGCGGCCGCGCCACAGGCGACCATTTTCAACAACGTCCGACGGGGGATGCGGGACATCATTCTCAATACTCCGTCCGCGAGCCTGTCGCCGACGCCTCGCTGCCGTTGCCGCTCTTTTTCCCGGTGGCTGACGGTAGCAATTTGGGAGCCTATCCCGTAATTCTTTTTCAACCATTAAGCTCTCACATGACGCGGCGTTTCGAAGGCCTCTCGGCGTCGGGCGTGCTGCGCGCCGACATCGACGGTCTCCTCCGGGACGGGTGCCGGGCGTGTGTGTCGCGTGGGAGGATGGCGATGGACAGGCCGGCTCGGCAATCGCCGCCTGCCCAGGGTGCGGATGATTGCCGGAGACTACCTGATGGCCGACGTATTGACCCTTTCGGCGCCTGATCTTGCCGCTCTTCTGTGCAGCCGCGTGTGTCATGACATCATCTCGCCGGTAGGTGCCATCAACAACGGTCTCGAGCTGCTGGACGAGGGCGGGGCCGACGAAGACGCCATGAACCTCATCCGCGCCAGCGCCCGCAATGCCTCGGCGCGGCTGCAGTTCGCCCGCATCGCCTTCGGCGCCGCCGGCTCGGCGGGAATGGTCATCGACACGGGTGACGCCGAGGCGGTGGCCACGGCCTACCTGAAGAACGAGAAGCCGGAATTCTCCTGGAGCGGGCCGCGGGCGCTGATGCCCAAGAACATGGTCAAGCTCCTCCTGAACATGATCCTCATCGCCAATGCCGCCATCCCGCGCGGCGGCAAGATCGCGGTGACCCTCGAGACGCCCGAGACCCAGCCGAAGTTCATCATCAGCGTCCGCGGCCCGATGCTGCGCGTGCCGCCCAAGTTTCTCGAGCTGCATTCCGGCCGCCAGCCCGAGGAGGCGCTCGACGCGCATGCGATCCAGCCCTACTACACGCTGCTCCTGGCGCGCGAGGCGGGCATGGTCATCGGCATCCACGCCACGCCGGAAGAGATCGTGTTCACGGCCTCGCGTCCGGCCTGACGCGAGCCGCACCGCTTTTCGAAGTCTTAACCCATTCGCTTCGCCGGTTGTTTACCGGGATGAGCTATTCGCCGACCATCCGATAGGACGTCCGCGTAGCGTGCCGGGTCGAGGAAGGTCCATGAAGCGGTGCATGTTCGTCGACGATTCCAGCGTGATCCGGAAGGTCGCGAAGCGCATTCTGGGCGGCTCTGAACTCATCGTCATCGAGGCCTCTTCCGGAAAAGAGGCCATCCACATGTGCGAGGCGGACATGCCCGACATCCTCGTCATCGATGTCGGGCTGCCCGACATGCCGGCCGACGAGCTGATCCGCCGCATCCGCTCGATCCAGAGCCCGATCGTCCCGCAAATCGCCATCTGCCTGATGGAAGTCGACGTGCCGACGATCATGCGGGCAAAGCGCGCCGGCGCGCAGAGCTTCATCCTCAAGCCCTTCAACCGCTCGCAACTGCTCGAACGCTTCCGCGCCATGAGCGCCGCCGCCTGATTCGAGGCGAGGGGCGGCCCACTCGGGCCGCCCAGCAGGCGGTTCGCGACACTGGCAATCCTCCATCAGTCTCCCACCCCCATCGCGGTTACGGCGGGCACGCCCGGCGCCCGCGCCACGGCTATGAGCCAGCCGTCGCACGCCCCGCCATGTTTCAGGTTGACCTCGGACGGGATCAGACAGTATTGCACTCCTGCTGCACCCGTAGCTCAGCTGGATAGAGTGCTGCCCTCCGAAGGCAGAGGTCACAGGTTCGAATCCTGTCGGGTGCGCCAGTTTTTTGTGAAAATCAGTGTGTTAGCCGGGAACCTCGCTCCGGCGTGATCGGCGTACTGGCGCAGCAGGCTTCCGCTGCGGTCGAGGATGAGCCGAGGGCCGGGTGAGACAGGCGAAGCGGATTTGCGTGCCGTCGCGCAAGTCTGCGGCGTACAGCGCAGGGGAAATCGTTCGGTGATCCCATCTGGCGCACTGCCTGGCCGCGCTCACCCGGAACCTGTCCACACGAGGCTGGGCGACAGCCCTGATTCCTGCTCCGCGCCTAGCCTGCCAAGGCGGGGCGCGCCGGCTTTGACCCCGCGCAATGTTGGTGTCGATCCTCGCCGCGTCAGGCTCTGCGGGAAGGCTGCGAAGCTGACCGAGGGCTGAGGTCCGACTCTCCGATGGCCAGGGCGCAGGGCGGCATTGGGCCAAAGTGCGATTGTTGCGCGGCATGATCGCCGCTACAGCGGTGTCGCCGGCCTTGGCATCGCTGGTCCGTGGGAGGACTGCCATGAACTCGACCTATCGTGAGATTTACGCCCGGAGCCTTTCCGATCCCGATGGCTTCTGGTCCGAAGCGGCCGGCCTGATCGACTGGTTCCGGCGCTGGGATCGCGTCTTCGATCCCGGCGCTGGTGTCTACGGGCGCTGGTTCACGGGCGCGCAGTGCAACCTGTGCTTCAACGCGGTGGACCGGCACGTGGAGGGCGGGCGGGCGGAGCAGCCGGCGCTGATCTACGACAGCGCCATGACGGGCACGAAGCGGACCTTCACCTATGCCGAACTGAAGCGGGAGGTGGTGGCGCTGGCCTCCGTGCTGCGCAACCACGGGGTCGGGAAGGGCGACCGCGTCATCATCTACATGCCGATGGTGCCAGAGGCGGTGTTTTCCATGCTGGCCTGCGCCAGGCTGGGCGCCGTCCACTCGGTGGTGTTCGGCGGCTTTGCGGCGCGCGAGCTGGCGGTGCGCATCGACGATTCGACCCCCAAGCTGATCATCTCCGCCTCCTGCGGCCTCGAGCCCGGCCGGGTGGTGGCCTACAAGCCGCTGCTCGACACCGCGCTGGAGATGGCGCACCACAAGCCGCACCGCTGCCTGGTGCTGCGCCGCGAGCAGCAGGCATGCGATCTGGTCGAGGGCCGCGACCTCGACTATGCCGACCAGGTGGCCCGCGAAAAGGCTGCGGGCGCGAATGTCGACTGCGTGCCCGCCGCCGCGACCGACCCGCTCTACATCCTCTACACTTCCGGCACGACCGGGCAGCCCAAGGGCGTGGTGCGCGACACCGGCGGCCACATGGTCTCGCTGGCCTGGTCGATGGAGAACGAGTTCGGGGTGAAGCCCGGCGAGGTGTTCTGGGCGGCCTCCGACGTCGGCTGGGTGGTGGGTCATTCCTACATCGTCTATGCACCCCTGATCGCCGGCTGCACGACGGTACTGTTCGAGGGCAAGCCGGTCGGCACGCCCGACGCCGGAACCTTCTGGCGCGTGATTTCCGAGCATGGCGTGGTGGCGCTGTTCACTGCGCCGACCGCCTTCCGCGCCATCAAGGCGCAGGACCCGCGGGGCGAGTTCGTCAAGCGCTACGATCTCTCGCGGCTGCGCACGCTGTTCCTGGCCGGCGAGCGGGCCGACCCGCCGACGCTCGCCTGGGCCGAGGCAAAGCTCGGCGTGCCGGTCATTGACCACTGGTGGCAGACGGAAACCGGCTCGCCCATTACCCAGAACCCGGTCGGGCTAGGAATCCTGCCGGTCAAGCATGGCTCGCCCGGTGTGCCGATGCCAGGCTACGACGTGCGCGTCCTGGGCGACGACGGCCACGAGGTGGAGGCCGGCACGCTCGGGAACGTGGTCATCCGCCTGCCGCTGCCTCCCGGATGCCTGCCGACGCTGTGGAACGCCGACCAGCGCTTCCGTGACGCCTACCTCGCGGAGTTCCCCGCCTGCTACAAGACCGCCGATGCCGGGATGGTCGATGACGACGGCTACCTGTTCATCATGGCGCGCACCGACGACATCATCAATGTCGCCGGCCACCGGTTGTCCACCGGCGCGATGGAGGAGGTGGTGGCCGAGCATCCCGACGTCGCGGAATGCGCCGTCATCGGCGTGGCCGATGCCGTCAAGGGCCAGGTGCCGCTCGCCTTCGTGGTCCTTAGCGCAGGGGTCCAGCGCGAGCCGGCCGATCTGGAAAGGGAAGTGGTCACCCTGGTGCGGGACAGGATCGGTCCGGTGGCAGCGCTGCGCACCGTCGCCGTCGTCAAGCGCCTGCCCAAGACGCGTTCCGGCAAGATCCTTCGCTCGACCATGCAGAAGATCGCCGACTGCCAGGCCTGGACACTTCCTGCGACCATCGACGACCCGGCAATCCTCGACGAAATCGCCCTGGCCCTGTTGGACAAGGGAATCGGTGGATGAGGTCCTGTCTCCCCGACTCGCCGTCAAGTAATCCCGGTTTCCGCGAGCGACGCAACGTGATCCGCTGAGGGGAGGTGCTGCCGACACCTTGAAGAAGACCTGTGCTCTGCCTTGTGCGGCCCTCGGCGTGCGTGACGGCTCAAACGGTTCCTGGTCTTCGTGCCAAGCACGGGGGAAATATTTCCACTCGAGATCTTTGTTCGTCAGTACTGAATTCTTGACGAGCTGTTAATGCAAAGATCAATCTGTGATTGAGGCGTCGAAGCGATTCACCTCAAATCGGCGCTTCAGGCAACGGACTTGGATGGGAGGTGCGCGATGGCGCGTCGGTCTCGAGTTGGCAGCCAGCCCTTAACCGATTGGCCTCCCCATCCGCACACGCGCAAGCAGCCTTCCACCCTACCCGCCGAAAGGCTTGACCCCGCAACGGCGGGCCTCCACTGTGCCCCGTCCAAGGCCGGCAGGCGGGCCAGGTCAGGTCTTCCCGATGCAGTCCGGGGGAGCGTGGACGCCGGGTTCATCGTCGCTGCGGCCCTGGTCGTCTTCCCCGAGGGCGTAGCGGCGCAGGCAAACTGCGCTGTGTCGGACAACGCCTATATCTGCAACGTTCCCGCCGGGACCTACGACACCCCCCAGTTCTTCGACCAGCCAGCGAGCAGCATCATCAGCGTGATGGGCATAGGGGTGAATAGCTTCGGGGAGATCGGCCTGACGTCTTCGTCGCCCCAGGTCGAAAATATGCTTGCAGGTGTCGGAGTCATCGCCAGGGGTTCCAATTCGCCGAGCGGCGACATCTATGGCGTGACCGCCGTGAGCCAGGGCAGCATTGCCATTCAGACGGACGCGACCGTATCTCTGGACAACTCCGTCTTCGGCATCTTCGCCTACAATTTCGCATACGAAGCCGGCTCGTCGTATGCCGGTGCAAACGTCACCAACAGTGCTCCCATCGTGATCGACCTGCCGAGCGTCACGTCGCCGGCTGGCGCGGGCATCTGGGCCGGCGACAGGGGTGGCGAGTTTGGTGGCAATGCCACGGGGGCCTCGGTGGTCAACAGCGGTGGTATCACCGTCTCGATGAGCGGTTCCGAAGGCTTTGCCGGAATCCAGGCCGCGTCCTTTGGCGGCGGCAACAGCAACGATGGCGGACATGGGGGCATCGCGGGCAATGCCTCCGTCACCACTTCGGCACCCGTCTCGGTCACTTGGAACTGGCAGGGCGCCGGAAGCCAGAACAACGGCGTCTATGGCGTGCAGGCACTCTCACAGGGCGGCAATGGCGGCAGCAATGACGGCGGCAACGGCGGCAACGGCGGCACAGCCGGTTCGGCATCGGTGACGCTGGAGGCCGGCGGCGATGTGAGCGTCACCGTGAGCGGCACGCCACCGACCGGCAGCGCCTACAGTGCCGGCGTTCTGGCCGCCGTCTTCGGCGGCAATGGCGGCGTTGCCGGGAACGGCCGCGGCTTCAATGGCGGGTTCGGCGCCGGCATCGCTGGCCCGTCGCAAATCCAGATAACGGATGCCACTGTCTTGACGAGCGGCGATTCCCTGCCCGGTGTTCTCGGGGTCATGCAGGCGGGCAACGGCGCCAGTGCCGGGTGCCAGCTCGGAATCGACTGCACCACTGGTGGTAGCAAGGGCGAGCAGAACGGTGGCTATGGCGGTCAGGTCACCGGGGCCGGCCAGGTCAACGTAACGGCGTTTACGGAGCCGGTGACGATCTCCACGACCGGCGCGGATTCCGCCGCTGTTCAGTTGATGCAGATCGGCGGCGTGGGCGGCAATGGTGGTTCGGACCAAACCATTGGGGGGGGCACCGCCGGCTCGGGCGGCGGTGGCGGCGCTGTGACCGGCACTGCCACCGTTACCCTCGGTGGCAGTGGGCCGAACACCATCGCGCTGTCGACGGCGGGTGACAGCTCGCCAGGCATCTATGTCATAAGTCAGGGTGGCAATGGCGGGCTCGGTGGGGGGGCTTGGACGAGTTTCTTCGACATCACTGCCGGCGACGGCGGGTCGGGCGGAGAGGCCGGTGCCGTCAACGTTTCACTGACCGGAACCTCGATCGCCACGGAAGGCGCGTCCTCTCCCGGCATCTACGCCCTGTCGCTTGGCGGTGTCGGGGCGGCAGGTGGAGATGCTGGGGGGGCGATCGGAGGAACTTATGGCGGCGCGGGCGGCAATGGCGGCGATTCCGGGGCGGTGACGGTTACCCTGGATGGCGCGTCCACGATCGCGACTGTCGCAGACGATGCGGCCGGCATCCTGGCACAGAGCTTCAGCGGGGCCGGTGGCAATGCCGGCAGTGCCAATGGCGGAGGCAGCCACGGCCCCGGAGGGGGAAGCGGCGGGGCGGCAGGGGCCGTGACGGTAACCAACGATGCGGTCATCGTCACCAGCGGCGACGCAGCGCGGGGAATCCTCGCGCAGTCCATGGCCGGCACGGGCGGCGGAGGCGGCTACGCCTCGGGGATAGTCGATCATGGCGGCACCGGCGGCTCCGCCGGAGCGGTCGGCGCGGTCAGCGTTTTCCACAACGGTTTGATCGTTACGTCAGGTTCGAATGCCCATGGCGTGCTGATGCAGTCGGTCGGCGGCAGCGGCGGTGCTGGCGGAACGGCCGCCGGCGGATTCAGCTCGGTTGGCGGCAGCGCCGACGACACGCCGTTCAGCGCTGCGGGCAACAGCGTCACCTTCACCTCAGCTGGCGGCATCATTGCAACGAACGGCATTTCCTCCACCGGCGTTCTGGGGCAGTCCATCGGCGGCGGTGGGGGCGACGGCGGTGGCGCGTCCGGCGGTACTGCAAGCGTGGGCGGCAGCGGCGGCGGCGGCGGCAATGGCGGAACGGTCACGGCGACGCTGGGAACCGACACGCACATCGTTACGCAAGGTGGCGCCGCCTCGGCAGTTGTGATGCAGTCGATCGGCGGCGGCGGCGGCAATGCGGGCAATGCGAGCAGCGACGGGCTGTTCACCTCCGTCGCCATTGGCGGAAGCGGGGGCATTGGCGGCAATGGCGGGGCGGCCACGATCACTGCCAACGGCCTCCATGTCGATACCAGCGGGTCGACGTCGGCCGGTCTTCTGGCGCAGTCGATTGGCGGTGGCGGCGGGACCGGCGGCCGGGCATACTCCGGCGCGGTCGGCCCTTTAGGCGCTGTCGCAGTATCCGTCGGCGGCAGCGGCGGCCAAGGGGGCGGCGGCGACACGGCCTCCATCACCGTGGCGGACGGCAGCCGGATCGCGACTGGGCAGGGCTCATGCCCCACGTCGCCCTGCAACACGCTTCCGGTGAACAGCTATGGCGTCGTGGTCCAGAGCATCGGCGGCGGCGGTGGATTGGGCGGCTCGGCGACAGCCGAGGCTGTCGCGATCGCGATTCCTGTTACCCAGAATACCCAAGTCGGCCTCGCCGTCGGATCTGCTGTCGGGGGGACCGGCGGAAACGGCGGCAATGGCGGCACCGCACAGTTCTCCCTCTCGAACAACAGCGCCATCGAGACCAGCGGCCAGGGGTCTACGGCCGTGGTGGCGCAGAGCGTTGGCGGCGGAGGCGGCATCGGCGGCAATTCTTCGGCGGCCGCCGCGGTCATAGGGTACGACTACACGCCCGAGGATGGTGCGTCCCTCGCCGTGACTGCGACCTTTACGATGGGCGGCCAGGGTGGTGTCGGCGGCGATGGTGGCGACGTGCTCGTCGCGCTCGGCGGGACGATAGCCTCGGACGGCACGTTCTCGCAGGACCCGGCTGGCACCGCCGGGACGTCCATCGTCACCTACGGCGACTATTCGAACGGCGTGACGGCGCAGTCAATCGGCGGCGGCGGCGGGGATGCGGGCTATGGTAGCGGCAACACCCAGTCCTTCGGCACCAGCACCAGCACGTCCATAAGCGTGGGCCTCGGCTCGAAAGGGGGAAGCGGCGGCGCAGGCGGCGAGGTCGAAGCCTATCTCTATGGCGGGAGCAGCGTCACCACCTATGGATCGGGTTCCGTCGGCATCCTGGCGCAGTCGGTCGGTGGCGGCGGCGGATCATCGCAGGGCGGCTCCCTCAGCTTTGCGCAGAGCTTCAACGTCGACGAGCAGGACTACAAGCCAGGCCTCAACCTCAACCTTGGCATGCAGGGCGCCGGCGGTGGAGCGGGCGGGGATGTGTCCGTAACCGTCGACGGTGCGATCGCAACGCATGGCGGTGATGCGACAGGCGTTCTGGCGCAGTCCATTGGCGGCGGCGGCGGGCTCGGCGGCTCGGCCGGTGCCGACGCTTCCGCCGACAATCCCGTGGTGGCTGGCCTTGCCGCCCGCGAAGGAACCAGCGAGGTCGCCAATTTTCTTCAGAATTATTTTGAGGGGCAGAACCAGACTCTGCCGACAGTCGACGCCACTTTCTCCCTTTCAATCGGCGGCAGCGGCGGCACCGGTGGTGACGGCGGCACGGTCGCAGTCGACCTTTCCGCTCCGATCACCACGCTCGGAGACTGGGCCAGCGGCATCGTCGCGCAGTCGATCGGCGGCGGCGGCGGCAAGGGCGGCACGTCTGCGGCAAGCGGTACGGGCGGCATTCCCGAAATCACCATCAACCTGGACGTGGCACTCGGGGGCAACGGTGGCGCCGGAGGCGACGGTGGCGATGTGACGATCCAACTGGACGAGGGAGACACCACGATCCGCACCGGCGGCTATGCGGCGGCAGCCGTCGTTGCACAGAGCGTCGGCGGCGGTGGCGGCATGGGTGCCGATGGCTCCGACAGTGCGACGGGCCTGATATCCGTGGGCGGGTCGGGTAGCAGCATAGGCGGTGGAAGCGGCGACGGTGGTTCGGTGACGTTGCAGTATCAGACCAGTGTCGGTGCGATCATCGCCACCTCCGGAGACGCTGCCGATGGTGTTGTCCTGCAATCGGTCGGCGGCGGCGGCGGCATCGGCGGGGCGGGCAGCAGCCTCTATGTGTCCGAGTTCCGGAAACAAGGGGCAACGCTGAATCTTTGGGCGGGCGGCGCGTTGGGGGTCGACGGAAACGGCGGTGATGTAACCGTCGAGCAGGTCGCCGACAATGCGCTCTCCATCGAAACAACGGGTGACTACTCCCTCGGCCTTCTGGCACAGTCGGTCGGCGGCGGAGGCGGCCTCGTCACGGCCCAGCCGAGCGCAGATGAAATATACGTTTCAGTGGGGGGCAATTTTTCGACCGGCTCGGGTGGGACCGTCGAGGTCACCGCCACGGGCATCACGGTCAACACGCAGGGCATAGCGGCGCATGGGATCGTCGCCCAGTCGATCGGCGGGGGCGGTGGTTACGTCCGCGTGACTGACAGCTCCTCGGAAGACCCGTCGCTGACCACCACGTTCTCGGCTGCAGGAATGCAGGGTAGCGGCAGCGGCGGCGACGTGAACCTCTACGTTGGCGGTGGCGGCAGCGTTTCGGTCAGCGGTCCCGGCGCGATTGGCATACTGGCGCAGTCGATCGGGGGAGGCGGGGGCGTGACTGTAACCGAAGGCTCAATCTCCACAGGTTCTTCCGCGGTGTTCCTGAACAATTGTCCCTCCTGCACGGGGGAAGGGGGCGACGTCAGCGTGTGGGTTAGCGGCAATGTGTCCGCCACCGGCACGAATGGCATCGGAATCTTCGCGCAGAGCGCTGGCCCCAGCGGGAACGGCACAATCAGCGTTTCCCCGATCAACAGCAGCGTCACCGGTGGGAGCGGCACCGCCGCCACACCCACCCAGTCGGGAGCCGCCGGCATCCAGATCGATGGCGGCAGCTTCAGCAACACGGTCGAGACAGCTGCGACCGGCGTCATCTCCACCGTTCTGGGTACGAGCGGCACGGCGATCCTGCAGACGGGGAACGGATCCACCAACGTCAGCAACTACGGCACCGTCATAGGCTCCGCCTATCTCGGGGGTGGCAAGTTCACCAACCTTCAGAATGGAGTGCACGAGACCGGCGCCATGAATGACGGCGACTACGTCAATCATGGCACCGTTGACATCGGCCTGCCTGGCGAGACACGCACCACGCGCATCACCGGCGATTTCGTCCAGACCGCCGACGGCCGGCTGGGCGTGACCATCGATTCGGTCAAAGGAGCCGTCAGCCATCTCCAGGTCGACGGCAGCGCCTCGATCGATGGCCTCATCGTCCCGACCGCGGTCACGCTTCTGCCCGGCTCGGTTTC
>Ga0182742_1000425_pt1 | contig 67749 bp, 62 predicted proteins | sample eDN5th37CBELigMG_FD_128880 | JGI IMG/M metagenome (GOLD analysis project Ga0182742, IMG submission 128880) | Enriched Miracle-Growth compost microbial communities from Emeryville, California, USA - eDNA 5th pass 37_C BE-Lig MG (version 2)... ...
AGCCGAGATGCAGGCCGGCAAGCCACATCATGAAGCCTACAAAGATGGCGGAGGCGATGAGCACGCGTTCGCCCCACAATTGCGCCGCCAGCCAGCCGAGACCCGTCCGCTGATCCGTCACCGCCACCCATTCCCTCGCAAGCATCGTGCCCTCCGCGACCTCCACCGATTCCCGATGGATAGCGCGGCTTCATGACATGTTTTTCACGGCACGCTTGAATTCGCAATCCGGTTGTGGCCCCTTGCGGCGATGCGGCCGCGGCCGCGCCCTGCCCTTAAGGAGTGGATGATGGCGGAAAAGACCGAAAGCCGGGCCGTGGAGCTCGATATCCGCGGCAAGTCGCGCATGTTCGATATCGACGATCCGAAGCTGCCCGACTGGATCGGCGAGAAGGCTTTCAATTCCGACGACTATCCCTACGACAAGAAGCTCGACAACAAGGAATACGAGAAGACGCTGAAGCTGCTTCAGGTCGAGCTGGTCAAGGTGCAGTTCTGGCAGCAGAAGACCGGCGAGCGCGTGATGGCGGTCTTTGAGGGACGGGATGCGGCCGGCAAGGGCGGCGCCATCCATGCCACCATGTCCTACATGAACCCGCGCTCGGCCCGCATCGTGGCCCTGACCAAGCCGACCGAAACCGAACGTGGCCAATGGTATTTCCAGCGCTATGTCGCGACCTTCCCGACCGCTGGCGAATTCGTGTTGTTTGATCGCTCCTGGTACAACCGGGCCGGCGTCGAGCCGGTCATGGGTTTCTGCACGCCGGAGCAATATGAAAAATTCCTGGAGGAGACGCCGCGCTTCGAGAAGATGATCGTCGCGGAGGGCATCCATTTCTTCAAGTTCTGGCTGAACATCGGCCGCGAAATGCAGCTCAAGCGCTTCCACGACCGCCGGCACGATCCGCTGAAGGTCTGGAAACTCTCGCCGATGGACATCGCCTCGCTCAACAAATGGGACGACTACACCGAAAAGCGCGACCGCATGCTGAAGGAGACCCATACGGACCGTGCGCCCTGGACGGTGATTCGCGCCAATGACAAGCGCCGCGCGCGCATCAACGTCATCCGCCACATCCTCCATACGCTCGATTACGAGGGCAAGGACAAGCAAGCCATCGGCGAGATCGACGACAAGATCATCGACTCGGGGCCGGGCTTCCGCAAATAGGATGCGAGCGGCTCATTCTCCCGGCAGGATGCGGACGGCGTAGAGGTTCACGCTCGCGCCCCCGCCGGTGATGTCGCTGTTCAAGAGCAGCTCGCCCGGCGTGCTCGGCGAAAGCGAGCCCTCGAACTCCACCTGAAACAGGATATCGGTGCGCTCCGAAACCGTGAAGCGATGGCGCCCGCAACCGCCCATCGTGCCGAAATCGCATTCGACGGCGACCTGCACCGGCTTGCCGTTCACCGACTGTACCGTAAGCGCGATCGTCGAGGTCTTCCCGCCCATTTCGCCAAGCACCTGCGGCGAGACCTCGATCCGCACCGCGCCGTCGCGATCCGGATTGGTGGAGGTGATGCGCGCGGCCGGCCCCTCATTGGTGCTCACCGCCTCGAAGCGGCCCGCGGCCCCGGCGGACAGCCGCGCCGTATCGGCGGGCGCGAAGACGGCACGCCAGTCGGAGGTGAAGCGATTCTGCGTGTCGAGCGCCTTCTTGATCGGGTCCTCGCCGTCGAAATCCTCGCCGGACACCGTCGCGGACGGCGATGCGCCTCCTTGCAATTCGGACAGAAGGCCGCTCGTCTGCAGCCACCAGGCAAGCGCGCCGACGGCGGCGATCAGCGTGGCGACGACCAGCAGGAAGGAGAACAGCCGGCCGCGCCGTTTCCGGGCCTTGGCAACCCTTTCGGGCCGGAAGTCTGACGCTTCGGACGCGGTTTCGCGCTCTTCAGGGGCCGAAGTCTGCCTGCCCTTGCCGAAACCGTCCGCACGGTCCGGGCGGATGGCGCCGATATCGCTCGCGGCCGCCGGCCGCTCGGCGCTTCCGCGCGGATCCGCCTCAAGGCGCGGCTCGACATCGAGCGTCGGCTCGGGACTTGTATCCCGCCCGGCGCGCAGCTCCGGTTCCGGCCGCCCGTCGGTCTCCGGCTCGACCTGAACATCGTGGGCCGGCGCGGCGGCGATCCGCGCGCGTTCTTCCGCCTCGATCTGGTGAATGGTCGTCTCCAGCCGGTGACGCTGGGCGGCGATGGTGTCGGGATCGTTGATCTCCTGCTTGCGCAGGCCTGCCTCCAGCGCATTGCGCGCCGACTGGTATATGCGCGCGCGAACCTCGGCATTGGCCCGTTCGGAGCGCGCGAGCGCGTTTCTGATTGCCGTTTCCAGTCCGCTCACATCCGACCCTTCTGCGGGAGCCGCCCCACACCGCGGCGAAGATACATCTGTGGAAAGAGCCCTACTTTCCGGCTTTTGTTAGCTTTTGCGTAACGTTTACAGGGCAATTGCGCAAGTCTTCCCGCACATCCGCCCCTCCTTCGCCGGGGATAAGCGCCGGCGGCGATCGCAAGGCGAAGACCGCCTTTCAGACCCTGCTCCCTGCTTCCGCAGGGAGAATAGGCCGCATCTCATCGGCAAGGCCTCCACCCGTTGCGGGAAATTCACGAAGCGCTCACGGGCCGCCGCAGACGGCCGGACGCCCGCGCAGCCGCCCTTTTCAGGCGAAGGCCGCACTGCTATGGTTTTGACGTTTTCGTAAACGTCAGGATATTGGGATTTCACCATGGCTTTGCCCGCGATCCTCAAGGACAAGCTGCGCCTGCCTGTCGTCGGCGCACCGCTCTTCATCGTGTCGCACCCGGCATTGACCCTCGCACAATGCAAGGCCGGTGTCATCGGCGCCTTTCCCGCGCTGAATGCCCGCCCGCAGTCGCAGCTTGACGAATGGCTGGCGGAAATCACCGAGGGCCTTGCCGCGCATGACGCGCGAAACCCCGGGCGGCCCGCCGCCCCCTTTGCCGTCAACCAGATCGTCCACCGCTCCAACAAGCGGCTGGAGCAGGACCTTGCGATATGCGTGAAGTACAAGGTGCCGATCGTCATCTCCTCCCTCGGCGCAGTACCGGAGGTCAATGCCGCCATCCACGCCTATGGCGGCATCGTGCTGCACGACGTGATCAACAACCGACACGCCAATTCGGCGATTCGCAAGGGCGCCGATGGGCTGATCGCGGTCGCCGCGGGGGCCGGCGGCCATGCCGGCACGCTGTCGCCCTTCGCCTTGATCCAGGAGATTCGCGAATGGTTCGACGGCCCCCTCCTGCTTTCCGGCGCGATCGCGACGGGTGGGGCGATCCTTGCCGCCGAGGCGATGGGTGCCGACATGGCCTATATCGGCTCGCCCTTCATCGCGACGGACGAGGCCCGCGCAAGTGACGCCTACAAGCAGATGATCGTCGACAGCGCCGCCGCCGATATCGTCTATTCCAGCTATTTCACCGGCATCCACGGCAATTACCTGAGACCCTCGATCATCGCCGCCGGCCTCGACCCGGATCATCTGCCGCAGGCCGATCCCTCGAAGATGGATTTCGACACGGCAACGACCGGCCCGAAGGCCTGGAAGGACATCTGGGGTTGCGGCCAGGGCATCGGCGCCGTCAAGGCCATCGGCTCCGTCGAAGCCCTCGTCGCCCGGCTGGAGCGCGAATACCACGCCGCCCGCGCCCGACTTCTCGCCCCCTGACAGGAAATTTCGCCGCGCGGCATGGAAAAATGCGGAAGTTGAAACTCCCCGCTTGAAATCTCTCGCCATAGCGGTTATCAGCGCACCCATTCCGGTCCCCAGACGTTTCGGGACCCGGTAGGGCCGCTTTAGCTCAGTCGGTAGAGCACATCATTCGTAATGATGGGGTCAGGTGTTCGAGTCACCTAAGCGGCACCACTTCTTTCCCGCAGGTTCCAGGGCCGTAACCCACATCGATTCCGATCATTTGCGATCGCCGTTCGCGCGCATTTACGGTTCAGCCGACATTGCGCTCCGGATTGACGGTTGGCGCTTCCGCGCCGGGGTCGAGGATGATGGTCGAGGGCGGGTCGGCGGCGTCGACTTCGCGGATCCATTCGCGCCAGATGGCGACGAGAAGGGCCATGAGGACGGGGCCGATGAAGAGGCCGAGGAAGCCCATGGTCTTCACTCCGCCGATGAGGCCGAAGAAGGTGGGCAGGAACGGCAGCTTGATCGGACCGCCGACGAGCCGGGGACGCAGGGTCTTGTCGACGATGAAGAGCTCGACCGAGCCCCAGGCGAAAAGCGCCAGCCCCGCGACGGGCGAGCCGCTGGACACGAGGTAGATCGAGACCAGCGTGAAGGAGAGCGGCGCGCCGCCCGGAAAGAGCGCCATGACGCCGGTAAGGACGCCCAGCGTGACAGCGGAAGGCACGCCGGCGACCCAGTAGGCGATGCCCAGCACGATGCCCTCGCCGATGGCGATCAGCGTCATGCCCGTGACGGTGGAACTGATCGTTGCCGGCACGATGCGGGAAATGCGCTCCCAGCGCATGGGCAGGATGCGCTCGCCGAGGCGGTCGACCTGGCCGACGAAGGATTCGCCGTCGCGATAGATGAAGAACAGCGCGATCAGCATGAAGAGCATGGCGAGCAGAAGGCTGAAGGCCTTGCCGCCGGCCGCCAGCGCCACGCGGTAGATATTGCCGATATTGGCGCCGCTGACGATCTGCGTCAGTTCGCCGACCGCGCCCGGATGATCGAGGAAGCGCGTCCACTGCATATCCATCCAGCCGCCGACGACCGGCAGCATGCGGATCCATTCCGGCGTCGCAGCCCCGGTACGGTTCGTCTCCACCGCCCAGCCGATCCAGTCGCGGATCTCGTGGAAGGCATAGGTGGAGGCGATCATGATCGGGCCGACGATGAAGGCGAGGATCAGAAGCAGTGCAATGGAGGCAGCGAGCGTGCGGTTGCCGTTTACCTGGGCAAGCAGGCGCGTATAGAGCGGCCAGCTGGCGAAGGCGATGACGAGCGCGGCGAGAACCGGAACCACGAAACCGTGGAAGAAATAGATGCCGGCGAAAACGATGAGGACGAGGAGCCAGCGTGCGGCCGAAATGGGCGAGACGAGCGCAACGCTGCTCGGGCGGGCCGCGCCGAGAAACCGGGGCTCACTTCTGCGATGTTCCGAATGCAGCAAACTCGTTCACTCCCATGCGACCGGGGTCTCGCCGCAAGCGGCCGGACCGTCTACATAAGGTGTATCCGAAGAATGTTAAACATATACGCGGTTTTTTTGGCCGCGACGCGATGGATCGCCGCAGGCGTGTCTGTGCGCTCGGCCAGATGCCGTTTTATTGACGCTTACGTTAATGTCATATAGCGATGACTTGATGATGCTCGGCAAAAGCATCATCTTGTCCGCACCGGATGGTGGGGAACCCTTCGGTGCCGGCGGAGCGGACGACGCCCCGCGCGCAAAAGGAGGAGCATGCATGTCGGCCACAGTCGAGGACACTCTTGCGCAACCGGCCGGGCGTTTCTGGCTCGCCTCCTACCCCGAGGGCGTGGCGGCCGAGATCGCGCCGCTCACCCATCGGTCCATCGGCGCGCTCGTGAAGAGCTGCTGTGCCCGCTATGCCGACCGCCCCGCCTTCACCAGCATGGGAAAGACGCTGACCTTCCGCGATTTCGAGGCCGCCTCGGCGAAGATCGCCGTCTGGCTGCAGGCGAAGGGCCTGGAAAAGGGCGACCGGGTTGCGGTGATGATGCCGAACGTGCTGCAGAACCCGGTGATCATCTTCGGCATCCTGCGCGCGGGGCTCGTCGTGGTGAATGTCAATCCGCTCTATACGCCGCGCGAGCTGGAGCACCAGCTCAAGGATGCCGGCGCCAAGGCGCTGTTCGTTCTGGAGAACTTCGCCGGCACGGCGGCGCAGGTCGTCGCGCGCACGGCGGTCCGGCATGTCGTCGTCGCCACGATGGGCGACATGCTCGGCCTCAAAGGGCTGATCGTCAACCTCGTCGTGCGCCGGGTGAAGAAGCTGGTGCCGGCCTGGTCTCTGCCGGGGCATGTCCCCTTCACCAGGGTGATGGCGGAAGGGGCGCGCGGCAGCATCAGGCCGGTCGACATCGCTCCCGGCGACACCGCCTTCCTGCAATATACCGGCGGCACAACGGGCGTTTCCAAGGGCGCGACGCTGACCCATGCGAATCTGCTTTCCAATACGGAGCAGATCACGCTGTGGGTGGAGCCGATCTTCCATATCAAGGCGCGGCCGGAACAGCTCGTCTTCGTCTGCGCGCTGCCGCTCTATCATATCTTCGCGTTGACGGTGAACGGGCTCATAGGCATCGCGCTCGGCGGCCACAACGTGCTGATCGCCAATCCGCGCGACATCCCCTCCTTCGTCAAGGAACTGGCGAAATACCGCTTCCACATCTTCCCGGGTCTCAACACGCTGTTCAACGCGCTGATGAACAATCCGGACTTTCCCAGGACGGACCTCTCCGGGCTCCTGCTGACGCTGGGCGGCGGCATGGCGGTGCAGCGGCCAGTCGCCGAACGCTGGCAGAAACTGACAGGCTGCGCGATCATTGAGGGTTACGGCCTTTCGGAGACCTCGCCGGTGGTGACCGCCAACCGCTTCGACAAACCGGAATTCACCGGCACGATCGGCCTGCCGCTGCCGTCGACCGAGATCGAGATCCGCGACGACGAGGGCCGGACGCTGGCGCTCGGCGCGGTGGGCGAGATCTGCATCCGCGGCCCCCAGGTCATGGCCGGCTACTGGCAACGTCCGGACGAGACGGCAAAGGCGATGACGGCGGACGGTTTCTTCCGCTCCGGCGATATCGGCTTCATGACGCCGGAGGGCTATACCAAGATCGTCGACCGCAAGAAGGACATGATCCTCGTTTCCGGCTTCAACGTCTTTCCCAATGAAGTGGAAGAGGTGGCGATGTCCCATCCCGGCATCCTCGAATGCGCGGCCATCGGCCTGCCGGATCCCCATTCCGGCGAGGCGGTGAAGCTCTTCGTCGTGAGGAAGGACCCGGCGCTGACGGAGGCGGATGTGAAGGCCCATTGTGCGGCGAACCTCACCAACTACAAGCGGCCGAAATTCATCGAGTTCCGCACGGAGCTGCCGAAATCCAATGTCGGCAAGATATTGCGCAAGGACCTCAGGGGCTGAGAGAACGCCGGTTAAACCGATTTAATTTTTTCGGCCGAGTCGCCTTTGCGGTCTTGATTTGGGGCGGCCAAAGCGACTAGCTAACGGCCATCGTCCAAGCTAGGGAGACGCCGATGAACGCGCTTGTCGAAAAGCTGAAATCCATCGTCCGCGATACCAACGCCACAGACATCCGGGCCGCCTTCGCGGCCGATCCGCAGCGGTTCTCCCGTTACAGCGCCACGCTCGACGACTTTCTCTTCGACTATTCCAAATGCGCGGTGAACGACGCCGTGCTCGACGGGCTGGAGGCGCTGGCCAAGGGCGCGGGCGTCGAGAAGAAGCGCGATGCCATGTTCGCCGGCGAGATCATCAACATCACGGAAGAGCGCGCGGTGCTGCACACGGCGCTGCGCAACCGCGCGAACACACCTGTCCTCGTCGATGGCAAGGACGTCATGCCGGATGTGAACGCCGTGCTCGATGCCATGGGGCGCTTTGCCGACGGCATCCGCTCCGGCGCGATGAAGGGAGCGACGGGGAAGACGATCACCGATGTCGTCAATATCGGCATCGGCGGTTCGGATCTCGGCCCGGTCATGGCGACGCTGGCACTCGCGCCCTTCCATGACGGGCCGCGGCTGCACTTCGTCTCCAATATCGACGGTGCGCATATCGCCGATACGCTGAAGCTGCTCGAAGCGGAAACGACGCTGTTCATCGTCGCCTCCAAGACCTTCACCACCATCGAGACGATGACCAATGCCGCGACGGCCCGCGCGTTCATTGCCGATGCGCTCGGCGAAGCCGCGGTCGGCAGCCATTTCTGCGCGGTCTCAACGGCGCTCGACAAGGTTGCCGCCTTCGGCATCGACGAGGCCCGGGTCTTCGGCTTCTGGGACTGGGTGGGCGGGCGCTATTCGATCTGGTCGGCCATCGGCCTGCCGCTGATGATCGCCATCGGCAGGCAAAATTTCGGCGAATTCCTCGCCGGCGGCCACGCGGTCGACAATCATTTCCGTGAGGCGCCGATCCGGCAGAACATTCCGATGCTGCTCGGCCTTATCGGATACTACCATCGCAACGTGCTGAACTACCCTTCGCGCGCCATCCTGCCCTATGACCAGCGGCTGTCGCGTTTCCCGGCCTATCTGCAACAGCTCGACATGGAATCCAACGGCAAGTCCGTGACGATGGATTCGACGCCGGTCGAGGGCGAGACCGGCCCCGTCGTCTGGGGCGAGCCCGGCACCAACGGCCAGCACGCCTTCTACCAGCTCATCCACCAGGGCACGACGATCATCCCGGCCGAGTTCATGATCGCCGCCAACGGCCATGAGAAAGACCTGCGGCACCAGCACCAGCTGCTCATCGCCAATTGCCTGGCACAGTCCGAGGCCCTGATGAAGGGGCGCACGCTGGAAGAGGCCAAGGCGCAGCTCACCGCCAAGGGGATGGACGAGGCGAAAGCCGACAGGATCGCCCCGCACCGCGTCTTTTCCGGCAACCGGCCGTCGATCACCATGACCTATGACAGCCTCACGCCCTTCGCGCTCGGCCGGCTGATCGCGCTCTACGAGCATCGCGTCTTCGTCGAGGGTGCGCTGTTCAACATCAACTCCTTCGACCAGTGGGGCGTCGAGCTCGGCAAGGAGCTGGCGACGGGCCTGCTGCCGGTGGTGGAAGGCAGGGAGAGCGCCGAAGGCCACGATTCCTCGACCGCAGGTCTCGTCGCGGCGTTGCTGAAGGCGGCGAAATAGGCTTCTAGAGAAGACGCAGGCGGCGTGCGGCGAAAGCATCGCGCGGCACGCGGGCGAGATTGCCGAGGAATTCGAGGGCACAGGCGCGCCAGCTATAGGTCATGGCGCGGCTGCGGGCGACGTCCTTCGGGATGTCGAGCGCGGCAAGCGCCGCCTCCCGCAGGTCCTCCGAAAGCGCACCGCCCTCGCCCAGCACATCCCGCGGCGCCGTGACCGGGAAGGCGGCGACCGGGACGCCGCTCGCCAGCGCCTCCAGCATGACATTGCCGAAAGTATCCGTGCGGCTCGGAAAGACGAAGACGTCCGCGGAGGCATAGATCTTAGCCAGCTCTTCGCCGGTCTTGCGACCGAGGAAATGCACATCCGGATAGCGCTGGCGCAGCGCAGGCAGGTCCGGCCCGTCGCCGACGACAACCTTGCTGCCCGGAAGGTCGAGGGCCAGGAAGGCGGGGAGATTCTTCTCCACCGCGACGCGGCCGACATTGAGGAAGATCGGCCTCGGCAGGCCGGGATCGCGGCGCTTTGCCGGATCGAACAGTTTCGTATCGACGCCGCGCGACCAGCGCCTGATGCGGACGAAACCCCGCGCGGCCATTTCCGCGGCGAGCGATGTCGTCGCCACCATCATGCCTTCGCCGGCATTGTGGAAACGGCGCAGCCACCAGTAGCTCCAGCTTTCCGGTATGGGCAGGCGCGCGCTGATGAATTCGGGAAAGCGGGTGTGATAGGCCGTGGTGAAGGGCAGCTTGCGCAGGAGGCAGGCGCGCCGCGCCGCCATGCCGAGCGGGCCTTCCGTGGCGATATGGATATAGTCCGGCGCGATCGCCTCGATCTCCGCCAGCACCCGGCGCCGGGAGGCGAGGGCAAGGCGGATTTCCGGATAGGAGGGCAGCGGCACCGACGCGAACTTCTCCGGCGTCAGGAAGACGACCTCGATCCCCTCCTCCGCCATGGAGCGGGCCAGTTCCTCCAGCGTATGCACGACGCCGTTCAATTGCGGCCGCCAGGCATCCGTTACGACGAGAATGGTGGGCGCGCGCCCATCGGGACGGGCGAGGAGAAGCGGATCGGAAGCGGTGCGGTCGGGCATGGCTCCTTTGAGCATGCCGCGATGACAGGCGAATGAAGGTGGCTATGCGTCCTGCAGCCTGCCTCGCCCGCTCTTCGGCTCAGGCCAGCCCGATCTCCCCGGCCCAGGGCGGGTTGGCGCCGGCGCGGGAGACGGTGACGGCGGCGGCCCTGGCGCCGAGCGCCAGCGCCTTGGCGATCTGGTCTTCGGAAAGCCTTGCGACCTGCTGCTTGGTCAGGAGGTTCTGCATCTTCAGCGAGGCGAGCACGCCGGCATCGAACGTATCGCCGGCGCCGACCGTATCGACCACCGCCACCCGCTCGCTCGGCACCGTCACCTTGTGGTTCCCGGTATAGCCGACCGCGCCGTCCGCACCGCGCGTCACGACCACCAGCCTCGCGCCGTGGTGCAGCCAATGGCGGGCGAGCGCATCCTCGTCACCCTCAAGGCCGAACCAGGCGAGATCCTCATCGGAGAATTTGACGATATCGGCCATGGCCGCCATGCGACGGATGCGACCCATATGGGCATCCTTGTCCTTGATGAAGCCGGGGCGGATGTTCGGATCCAGCGAGATGACGCGGCTTTCGTGCTCGCGCTTCAAAAGCGCCTCATAGGTCGAGCCGCAGGGTTCGGGAATGAGGCTGATGGCGCCGAAATGCAGCGCCTCGCATTCCGCGCCGAGCGTCGGAAGCTCGGCTTCGGTGATCATGCGGCCGGCGGTGCCTTCGTCGTAGAAAGCATAGGTCGCATGGCCGTCGACGAGCTTGACGAAGGCAACCGTCGTCGGGCGGGACAGCGTCGCGCAATAACTGTAGTCGACGCGGCTTTCCGCCAGCGTCCTGCGCAGGATGTCGCCCATCATGTCGTCGGAAAGACCGGTGAAGAAACCCGTCGGCACGCCGAGGCGGCCAAGCGCGATCGCCGTGTTGAAGATCGCGCCGCCGGCATAGGGCGCATAGGCATCCTCGCCGAGCGTCGTCGTCCGCGGCAGCATGTCGATCAGCGCTTCACCACAACACAGGATCATCAACGTTCCTCCACCGTTTTTTCAATCGATTTAAACGATCTCGCCGCAAAGCGCCAGAGGCTTTTACGCGGTCGGGAGCTCCGCGACGCCGCCATGGGCGGCGGACCAGGCGAGCGGCGCATCGAAGAAGGCGGCGACGGAGGCAAGGGTCGCGTCGTCGAACAGCTTTTCCGCCCGTGCGACGGTCAGCACATCCTGCCAGGTGGCGATATGATGGAGTTTCACGCCGCCGTTCCTGTAGCGCGCCTCCGCTTCCTTGAAGATGCCGTAGTAGAACAGCGACATGCCGTGATCGACCACGCCGCCGGCAGCGCGGATCGCGTCGATGAAGGTGAACATGGAACCGCCTACGGTCACCAGATCCTCGATGACGAGCACGCGGGCGCCTTCCGGCATCACGCCTTCGATCTGCGCGTTGCGGCCATGGCCTTTCGGCTTCTTGCGAACGTAGATCATGGGCAGGCCGAGGCGATCGGCGAGCAGCGCAGCAAATGGAATGCCGGCCGTCTCACCGCCGGCGATCACGTCGAAGCGCTCGAAGCCCGCCTCCCGCGTGACCGTGGCGGCGGCGAAATCCATGATCGCCGAACGGATGCGGGGATAGGAGAGCAGCTTGCGGCAATCCATATAGACCGGGGAGGCCATGCCGGAAGCGAGCTTATAGGGTTCTTCCGGGCGGAAATGCACCGCCTTGATCTCCCAGAGCATGCGGGCCATCAGCTCCGCCATCACGTTTCGGTCCGGATAGGAATTGGAAAACATCGGCATCTCCCCACATGGCTGTCCGCCCGTGCGCATAGCAGCAAGAGCCGCACCTTTCCAGCGGCTTCGGGCGGTTTCCGGGGGCCGGACGACGAAAAACCCTCCCCGCAGGCCGGGGAGGGTTTTTCGGGAGGATCGGTAAGGCTCAGGCGGTGACGGCCCTACCGGCGCCGGAGCGGGCATCGATCGAGTAGGCGCCCGGGCCGAAGGCGGCGAGGACGAGGAAGCCGCCGGCGATCGTGATGTTCTTCCACATCATCAGGCCGTTGAAGACGGTGAGCAAGCCGTTGGCGCCTTCCGGGAAATCCGGGATGTTGATCGTGCCGCTGTGGAACACGAGGGCCGTGAACAGGCTGAAGGCGGCGAGAAGATAGGCGGCCGGCCGCGTCTTGAAGCCGACGAGGATGAAGAGGCCGGCGACCACTTCGAAGATACCGGTAAGATAGGCAAGAACCGTTGCGGCCGGCAGGCCCGCGCCGGCGATCATGCCGGCCGTGCCCGACGGGTCGATCAGCTTGGGATAGCCGGCGGTGATGAACATGAGGGCGAGAAGAATACGTCCGGCAAGGACGACGGCATTCTGTTGCATGGGAAGCTCCTGGGGCTCGGCGTTGCGTCGGCGGGAGTGATATCAGCTTTCCATCGTCAAACTAGACGGGCGCTCGGAATACAGATCGTTCTATTTTTGTGAACGATACCTGTGCCCGAAGAAACAGGTGGGCCGGCGGCGCCATGCGAAAAGGAGATCGCGACACTCTTTCCTCTCCTCCAGGAGGCCCCATGCGTCCCTGTCTCATTGCCCTCGCACTGGCCGCCGCAGCCGCCATCGTCATCGCGACCGATCCCGCCGGCGCCACCTACGGAAAAGGCTATCGCGGGCATCATCGGCAGACCTGCATCATCAAACGCATTCACACGGAGGCTGCTTCCGGAACGGCCATCTCGAAACGCGTTCGCATCTGCCAATAGCCGCGAGGTCTCGTAAAAGCTCTTTTCTGTTGCAAGCGCCAAGCGGCTGGGCGAAGATTTCGGCGAGCCGCGGATGTGCCTCATCGGCGACGGTCGGGGGAAACCGGATATGAACGAGATCAACAAAAGCGCCGCTTTCTGGCGTTCCTTTCCGATTTTCGAAGGCTTCGACAAGGAAACATTGGGCGAGATCGCCGGCATCGCATCCTATCGCAAATGGCCGGCCGGCACCGTCATCTTCCAGCGCGGCGACGAGGGCACCTATCTCATCGCCCTCGTGGCGGGCCGCATCAAGCTTTCGCTGATCACGCCGCAGGGCAAGGAACTGTCGCTGCGCCAGCTGGAGCCCGGCTCGGTGCTCGGCGAAATGGCGATCCTCGACGGCCAGCCGCGCTCGGCCGATGCCACCGCCGTCGTCGCCACGGAAGGCTATGTCATCTCCAAGCGCGATTTCCTGGAGATCCTGATGCGCACCCCCACGGCGGCGCAGACGATCATCCATTATCTCTGCACCAAGCTGCGCGAGACGACGGAACAGCTCGAGACCATCGCGCTCTACGATCTCGACGCCCGCGTCGCGCGCTTCTTCCTGGCGACGCTGCGCAACATCCACGGCGAGGAGCTGCCGGAAAGCGCGAACCTCCAGCTCGCCCTCAGCCAGGCGGAGATCGCCAGCATCGTCGGGGCCAGCCGGCCGAAGATCAACCGCTCGATCCTCACGCTGGAAGAGGCCGGCGCCATCCGCCGCAGCGACGGGATCATCCAGTGCCATATCGGCCGGCTGCAAGGCATCGCCGAGCCGGATGACGACTAGGGCCGCCGGGAGCGGCCGGGCATGATCGCCAAGCGGCAAAGACCCTTTCTTACCGGCCTCGTCGCAAGTCTTGCCGGCGCGCTCTCACTGTTTGCGCTCGGCGAAACGGCACTGGAACGCCAGCGCGAATTCTACTTCGACGCCCTGACCCAGAGCGTGCCCGCTTCCAGAAGCGACCGGATCGTCGTCGTCGACATCGACCGCAAGGCGCTGCAGGCGACGGCAAACCGGGAGTGGACGCGGGCGGAGACGGCGGACCTTATCGAGCGCCTTGCCGCCGCAAGGCCGGCCGCCATCGCCTTCGATTTCATCTTCAGCACGGATTGCGCGCCCGAGGAACCGGCCAATGCCGCGCTTGCCGGCGCGATCGCCAAGGCGCCGACGATCCTCGGCTTCCTCATCGGCGAGGCGCAGGACGGGGCACCGCGTCCGGTGCCGGCGCTCGCACTGCAGCGGCCGATCGCGGTGCCGGACCTCTGGTTCATCGACGGCACGGAAAGCTCCTGCCCGTTCCTGCAGGACAGATCGGCGGCGGCAGCGGCGGCCTTTCTCGTCGGCGACGAGGATGCGGTGGTGCGCCGCGTGCAGGCCTATGCGATCGTCGGCAACGCGGCCTATCCGGCGCTCGGTATCGAGGCGGCGCGCCGGGCGGCGGGCGCCCGCACGCCGGTGCTCGGCGGCGACCCCGCCTGGCTGCGCCACGATGCACGCATCCTGCGCCTCGACGAGGACGGCAGCCTGCGCTTCGTGGCAAGCGATGCCGAAACGATCCGGGCGCGCACCGTCTCGGCGGGCGACGTCGTGGCGGGGGGCGTGCCGGCGGAGGCGATCTCCGGCAAGGTCGTGCTGATCGGCAGCAGCCTTCCCAATCTCGGCGGGCTTCGCACCAGCGCCTCCATGCCGCTCGAACCTTCCGTGCAGATCCATGCGGATGTCGCCAACGCCATCCTCACCGACCACATTCCGATGCGCGATACCCGCCTTCCACCTATCGAGGCGTGTTTGGCCTTCCTCGCCGGCGCGGCGTCGGCGCTTGCGGCGGCACGACTTCGACCGCTCCTTGCGGCGCTTGCCGGCGCCGGGCTCGTCGGCCTCGTCTTCGGCGCCTCCGCGCTGCTCTATGCGCGCACGGCGCTGCTGTCGGACGCGCTCGGCGTCTCGCTGATCGTGGCGACGGCCGCGCTGGTCACCGGTCTCATGCAATTTGCCCATGTACGCCGGGCCGAGGCGACCGCCCGGCAGCGCTTTGCGCAATATCTGCCGCAATCCGTCGTCTCGCGCTATATCGACAATCCGGACCTCGGCCGCGTCGCCGGGGAGGAGCGGCAGGTAACGGCACTCTTCACCGATATCGAGGGCTTTTCCGCGCTGGCGCAGAAAATCGGCCCGCACGATCTCGTCAGGCTGCTCGACATCTACTTTTCCGAGGTGAACGCGCTTGTGGCGCGCCATGGCGGCATGGTGGACAAGGTGGTAGGCGATGCCGTCCATGCGCTGTTCAACGCGCCGGACGATCTCGACCGGCATGTCGACAAGGCGCTTGCCTGCGCCGACGAAATCCGCGCCCTGACCGAAGACATGCGCCGCCGCCCCGGCTTTCTCGAAACGGCGTTCGGACGCACGCGCATCGGCGTGGAAACGGGCATGGCTGTGCTGGGAGAGGTCGGCGCCGGCGGCAAGCTCGACTACACCGCCCATGGCGACGCGGTGAACCTTGCGGCGCGGCTTCAGGATGCCAACAAATTCCTGGGAACGCAGATCTGCGTCGGCCCGCGCGCCGCCGCGCAAACGAGCTTGACCCTGCACGCCATCGGCGCGCACGAGATCCGCGGCTTCGGCACGATGGCGCTGTTCACCCTCGACTAGCGGATCCCGGCACTTGCATAGGCTTCCCGGATGCGGGCCTCGCCCCACTTTGCGACCGCGCTCGGCGCCGCGCCGGGTGCGGCGATGTCGATGCCCTCGCCGGGGCCGACCTGCCGGGTGACGCCGCCGGCGGAAACCTCGACGCGCCCATGCTCGACGAAAACGGCGAAGGGCGCGCGGCTCGGGCCGGCGAAGAATTTCGTGCCGCGCACACCGATCATGCCGAAGGCCGTGCGCATGGAGAGGTCGATCTTGCCGAGCCCCTCCGGCCGGTCGAAGACCATCTGGCCGGTGCCCAGTTCGATCGTGCCGCCCTGGCCCGCGATGAAGCTGTCGAGCAGGAGTTCCGTCTCGCTGCCGAGGAGGAGCGTCGTATCCTTGCCCAGTTCGAGAGTGGCGAAGCTTTCCCTGCCGGTGGTGACGAAATCGCGGTCCATGAGGTCGGCACCGACTTTCAGCCCTTCAAGGAGGTTGGCCTGCCGGCGGTTGACCTCGCCGGTGATCTCTCTCGCCTTGCCGATCACCGCGTTGGCACGCGCCGTGCGAAGGCCGATGGCCGTCAGCGCGAGTGCGCCTCCCGCGATGAAAAGCCTGCGGCCGATATCGAGCGGAGGAACCATGTCGAGCACGCGCATTGAATTTGCCTTTCATCGGGACGCCGGGTGAACCCCAAGCAATACCGCTGCCCAAGGAGCGCGGCCTCTTTTCCTTTTCTATATACGATGCGAAACCGCTCTGCACTTCACTGTGGCCGACGCACAACTCTTATGCTTCCGATCCCTTTCGCCTTCTGTTCCCGCGGAAACAGCCGTTCTGCGGCAAAAGCCTAAGCTGCGGACATCAACGAAGGGAGACGGATCATGAACATGCGATCCACAATGAAGACGGCTGGCCGCGCCCTTTTCCTCGCGGCCCTTCTTTCCGGCGGCGCCTCGGCAGGCACGATGGAAGATCGATGCGACGCCGCGGCGGGCAGCCAGCACGACAGGACGCGCAACACGGCCTTCGCACCGGTCGCCCGCGAGAACATCCAGATCGGCCCGGCCCTCTCGGCCTGCCGCGAAACCTACAATGCGGGCGGCGGCGCCCGCATGGCCTTCCAGCTCGCCCGGGCGTTGGAGCGTGCCGGGCAGGATCTCGCCGCCATGAAGCTCTATGCGGAAGCGGCCGCGCTCGGCCATACGGTGGCTATGGTCAATTACGGCGCGATGCTCGGCAGACGTGGCGATCCGGTTGCCGAATTCAACCATTACAGGAAGGCCGCGGAACTCGGCGACCTGCTCGGCGCCTACAATCTCGCCGTTGCCTATCGCGACGGAATAGGTACGCAGATCGACGGCGAAGCGGCTGCCCGCTGGTTCGACAAGGCGGCCGCATCGGGCGACGAGACCGCCGCCTTCAATCTCGGCGTTCTCTTCGATGACGGCAGTCTGGTTGCCGAGGACAAGGCGCGCGCAGCGGCCTTCTATCGCCTCGCCGCAGAGGGCGGCAGCGTCGACGCGATGATCAATCTCGGCCTGATGCTGGAATCCGGCGAAGGGATTTCTCAGGACCTGACTGCCGCCGCCGGCTATTTCAGGCAAGCGGCCGAGCGGGGCGACAGCTATGGCAAGCTGAAATTCGGCCTGATGCAGCAGAGCGGCACGGGCATCGTGAAGAATATCGAGCAGGCGGTGGGAAGCCTCGTGGCGGCCTTCGAGATGCGCGACGTCGATCTCGAAGTCATCCTGCGCGATGCACCGGAACAGCTCAGCGCCGATGCGCGCCTTGCCATCAAGCAGGTGCTGGCAGAACACCGTCTGATCGCCGGCGCCGAGAATGCGGAGATCGATCCGATCACCCTCGGCGCCATCGAAAGGCACTATGCCCAGGAATAAGGATCAGACGATCTCGCCGGCCTGCGGCCCCCAGGTGTCCGTCATGGCGAAACCCTCGGCCAGCGGATCGGTCGGATCAAGCGCGACCTGGTGCAGGCCGAAGGTCCAGCCACGGCCCGTAATGGTGGGGATGATCGCCTTGCGGCCGGCCACTTCGGTTTCCTCCGCAAGCCCCACCTCGAACTCGGAACCGATGATCGAGCGGGAGCGGAACGTATCGCCCACCTTGGCAAGACCACGGGCGTGCAGGGTTGCCAGGTTGGCGGAATTGCCGGTACCGCAGGGGGAGCGGTCGACACGGCCGGGCCACATGGTCGTGGCGGTGCGCACCAGGCCGTCCGGGTCCCGGTCGCGGAACATGACATAGGCGACGCCGTTGATTTCCGGGATTTCCGGATGAACGATCCTCATCGACCTGTTGATGATATCCTTCAGCGCCATGCCGGCATCGACCAGCGCGCGGGCATTGGCCTTCTCGATCTTCGTGCCGATCTGGTCGACATCGACCAGCGCATAGAAAATGCCGCCATAGGAGATATCCAGGCGCACGCGGCCCCAATGGGGCGTGTCGATCTCGACGTCCAGTGCCTCGACGAAGGACGGCACCATGGTGAGCTTGACCTTCTCGCAGCGTCCGTCGCGGCAGGTCGCCGTCGCCTTGACGAGACCGGCGGCCGTATCGAGGACGACGACCGTCTCCGGCTCCTTCATCTCGACGATGCCCGATTCGAGCAGTGCCGTGGTGACGCAGATCGAGTTGGAGCCCGAGGAGGCATGCGCCTGGTCGGCCTGCAGGATGATGAAGCCGGCATCGGCCTCGGGGCGCCTGGCCGGAAGCAGGAGGTTCACCGAGCCCGTTGCCGCCGAGCGCGGTTCGAGGCACAGGAAGCGGCGCAGGCTGTCATCGACCGTGTTGATATGGTTGAGCTGCTCGGCGATCGTGTTGCCCGGGATCTTCGGCACGCCGCCGATCGCAACCTTGCCGATCTCGCCTTCGCAATGAACGTCCAGCAACTGGATCGTGCGCTTCCATCTCATGTCGGTCTCACTCCGTCTTCACCGGCCCCCGGCCCTTCGTCACCTGATATATCAGATTGCGATCCGTTCCAACTCCTTTTCATGCGACAGGTCCGCACGCTACGAAATGCAATCCGGAATCCACCGGCCGCACCTGCCAAGAGACATTCCATGACCAAGCTCATCGTCTTCACCGACCTGCATATGGTGCCCGAGGGCACGACGATCATCGGCCTCGATCCCTACCGGCGGCTGCTGGCCGGCATCGAACATGTCAACCGCTATCACGCCGACGCGGAACGGGTGATCTTCACAGGCGACCTGACGCACCGGGCCGACACGATGTCGTACGAGCGGCTGCGTGATCTTCTCTCGCTGCTGGTACCGCCCGCGGCCATCACCGTCGGCAATCACGACTATCGCGACCGGTTCCTGGAAACCTTCCCTCACGTGCAGCCGGACGAGAACGGCTTCGTACAACAGGTGCTGGACTTTCCCGACTGCCGCGTCGTGCTGCTCGATACGCTCTTCGCCCCGCCCTACGACTATCCGGGCAGCCATGCCGGCTATCTCTGCGAACGGCGTCTCGCCTGGCTCGACCGGGCGCTTGCCGGCGCGAAGGGCCTGCCGGTGCTTCTCTTCATGCATCATCCGCCGCACAGGACAGGCTTTACCGGCATGGATGCCATCCGCCTTGGCAACGAGGACGCCTTTTACGAACTGGTGCTCAAGCACGGCAATGTCCGCCATATCTTCGCCGGCCACGTGCATCGCACGATCGGCGGCTCGCATCGCGGCATCCCCTTCTCCATATTCAAGAGCCCCGTGCACCAGCAGCCCATGCCCTTCGACACGCCGAACACCTCGCTTTCGGTCGACGAGCCGGCCGCCTACGGCATCGTCGTCGTCACCGGGGACGGCGTGCAGGTGCACAACGAGGATTATGAGATCGCCCGGCGCGATCCGGAGATCGCCTGAGGAGCAAGGTTACCGCGCGTTACACATCGTGACGCTGCGGTCGCTTTGTCGCTGGGAACCGACCGGTGCATGCCACGTTGTCTTCGCCGAAGGGTGGAAACCCGATATTCAAAGGAGAGTGACATGCGCAAGATTCTCATGGCAGGTGCGGCCCTCGCACTCATCGGCGCCACCGCCGCCCATGCCGACGATGCCGACAAGGAAATCGTCGGCGGTGCGGCGGGCGGGGCGGCCGGGGCGGCCGCCGGCGCCGTCATCGGCGGTCCGATCGGCGCCATTGTCGGCGGGGTCGCCGGCGCGGCGATCGGCGCGGATGCGGCCGTTCCGGACGATGCCCGTATCTATGTCATGGAAAACCCGACGCCGCCGGTCGTCCTGGAAGGCCAGGTGACCGCCGATACGCGCTTTGACGATACCGTCGTGCTGACGCCGATCCCCGACCATCCGGACCTTGCCTATGTCTATGTGGACAATCGCCCGGTCATCGTGCGCACCGAAAGCCGCCAGGTGATCTATGCGCCCGAGGTCGAGGCGACGGCGAGCATCGCGCCCGACATCCCGGAGACGACCATCACCTATGTCGAACGCCATCCGGTCGAGCCCGTCCTTCTGGAAGGCCCGGTCGAGGCCGGCGTGGTGATCCCGCGGAACGTCCAGATCGTCGAGGTACCGGAAAACCCGACCTACGGCTATATCTATGTCGACCAGCGCCCCGTCCTCGTCGATCGAGGCACCCGCGAGGTCATCTGGGTCCGCTGACCCGCGTGATTGCGAAGCGGATGGGCGGCTCCCGGTGGGGGCCGCCTTTTCGTTGCGCGGGCCTTACTGGCCGGTCGCCGTGACCGCGGTATCCTCGACCGACCGGCCGAAGCGCAACCATTGGTCCTCGTAGTTCTTGCGCGTCACCGGATCGAACACGGCGATGGGCGTCGAAACCGCGATGCTCGCCGCGCTGCCCACGGTCTGGGCCGTGCCGAGCGCCACGGCACCGAGCCGGTCGCCGAGGCCGACCTCGGAATCGGTGATCGTCTGGCCGGCGATCAGCCGGTTGCCGATGAGCCGCACGACCTCCGGGCTTTCGGCGAATTTCCCGTGATTGAGGCTGTCGCCGGACTTGAGCGCCGTCAGATCGAGGACGATGATACCCTGCTTCTCCAGCATGCTGCGATAGGGCTCTTCGGCCGGATTGATCTGTCCCAGCCGGTCGACATTGCCCGAAATGCGCCGCGAGAGCGTCAATGCCCGGTCGTCGCGGGAGACGAACAGGGTGAATTGCGGCCTGTCCCTGCCGATGGCGCGCAGCTGCTGGCCGAAGACGTCCACGTCGAGATCGGGCGAAGCGAGGATGACCTGCTGGATCTTCTTCGGCACGCGCCCGTCGCGGATCGCCATCTGGCGCAGCGTCTCCACCGCAAGCCAGGTGCCCATGGAATGGGCCATGATGGTAATCTCGCCGACCTCGGGCGTATTGACTGCGGCGCGCAGCAATTCCTCCAGCGCATCGCGCGAATAGTTGGTGCTTTCCTTGTCGTAGGAATAATCGAAGATGCTGGCGCGCGAGGGCCAGGTGAAGATCACCGGCGCGGCGTCCGTCTTCGAATCGTGCACGATCTGCGCGAAGCGATAGACCGCATCCTCATAGCGATTGTTGAAGCCGTGCACGAAGACGAGCACGCGCCGGCTCTTCGGCAGATGGTTGTCGAGCCAGCTACGGCCGGCCTTGGCGCTGTCGACCGGCGTGACGCTGACGGTGGAGAAACTCTTCATCGGATCGGCCGGCAGCTTTTCCGGCCATTGCACCTGACCGACCTTGCGCTTGCTGTCGGGCGGGATGGAGACGGTGATGTCGCGCATCTGCAATTCCGAGCCGCGCTCGCCGGAAAACAGCACGCCCGGCTGGCTGGACGGCGCGCGGGTGGTGGCGACCAGCAATTCGACGGTGGAGACGCCTGCCGGCGTCTCGCCGCTGGGCACGAGCACGCCCTCCGGCCGCCCGGCGCAGCCCGCCAGTGCCAGCATCCCGGCGAAGATCACACGACGCAATACGCACGGCATTTCGCGGTTCGTCATGCCCCGCTTCCTTCCGCTTTCAAGGGTCCGCCGGTGCGTCTTGCACCGCTGTCTCCTGCTTAGCCGAGCAGCGAACGGTTTTGAAGAGAGGCCGGCAGCCCGGACGGCGCACGGCCTTGCTAAGTGGCATATCGGCCACGCGGATGATCGCGACACCGGCCGATGTGAAATGGAATGTCATAACGGAGAAAATGGCGCACCCGAAGAGATTCGAACTCCTGACCCCCAGATTCGTAGTCTGGTGCTCTATCCAGCTGAGCTACGGGTGCGCTGGCAGTGGCGGGCGTTTTGCCCGGCTGCGAGGCGGTTCTCTAAAGGGTAGTTGGGCGCATTGCAAGCGCCTTTCAGAGAAAAATCCACTTTTTTCATCGCCCCGTCATATCCGTCCTCGAAGGGGCCGCAGATCAGGCGTGGCGGCGGAAGGCGTCGAGCGGGACGGGGCGGTCCGGCAGCTCTATGCGGAAAAGCGTCCCGGGCGTCGGCTTTTCCACCAGCGCGATCGTGCCGCCATGGGCAAGGACGAGCTCGCGGGCAATGGCGAGGCCGAGGCCGGTGCCGCCCGAGCGCACCGAGCCGCGGAAAGCGGCGAAGAGATTTTCCCGCGCCTTGGCGGGCATGCCCGGCCCGTTGTCGTCGATGGCGATGGAGACGACGCTGCCGGTGCGAAGGCCCGTGACGTGCACGACGCGGCGATCCGCATGGGTATCCTGTGACAGGGCTTCGACGGCGTTGCGGCAGAGATTGTGGATGACGCGGAAGAGCTGCTCGCTGTCGGCATCCACCTGGAGGCCCGGCTCGACCTCGACCACGAAATCGATATCGCCGCGCGTATCGAGCGCCAGCACCTCTGACACTTCCTGCACCAGCGGGCGCAGGGCGACGAAGCGGCGCCGCGGCTCCGGCTCGCGCATGCGGCCGTAGGAGAGCACTTCGTTCGTATAGCCGACGGCCCGGTCGATGCTGCGCAGGAGCTTCGGCGCGACGCGCTTGACCACCGGATCGTCGACATCCGACAGGCGATCCGACATGAGCTGGGCGGAAGACAGGATGTTGCGCATGTCGTGGTTGATCTTCGACACGGCAAGGCCGAGATCGGCGAGGTTCTTCTGCTCCTTCAGCGTGCGCTGCAAGGTCTGCTGCATGGCCGCGAGATGGATGCCGGCGACGGCGATCTCGTCACGCCCGCCGGAAGGGACGAGCACGCGGCCGGGATTGGACGGGTCGGCCGCGAATTCCTGGATATTCGCCGTCATGCGCCGGATCGGGCGGATCAGCAGCCGGTTGAGCGCGAAGAAGATCGGACTTGCCGTGACGAGCGAGATGACGATCGAGAGGATGAAGACATTGCGCGCATAGCCGATCATGGCGCGGCGCAACCCGCGCTCGTCGAGCAGGAGCTCGATGCGGGTGCTCGATTCGCCGACCGGCCCATAGACGCGGATGACCCGGTCGCCGCCGAAGAGCAGCGTGTCGAAGGCGTCGTAGATCGACGTCAGGGTCGAGACGTCGGAGAGGTCGTATTGCGCGTCGATGCTCGGCGGCATGTCGACGGCGGCGACCATGCGGGAGGCATCCTGCCTCTTCAGGACGATCGCCTTGGCGCCGGTCGCCATGAGCGTCTCCTCCTGCACGGCGCGCGGCAGCTCCTGATCCGGCAGGCCTTCGATGACGACGCTGGCGGCGGCGGCGGTATTCAGCCGGTCGCGCAGCCATTGCAGGCGCATATTGGCGACCGAGGGTACGAAGATCAGCACTTCGGCGATGAGCACGAAGATGGCGGTGATGAGCAGCAGCCTTCCCGACAGGCCGGTGAGGAAGCCGACCGCCCGCACCGGCTTCTCGGTCAAGGACGGCGTACCGTCTCTGTCCACCATGTCACAACTCCCGACAAGGCCGCGGCGCGGCAAATGCACCGCGACCGGAGGCCGGCGGCGTATTTCAGCCAATCATAGGAGATTGCGGCAATTTTTCCAACGCCGCCCCGGAAAAGGCGAAAACGCGGCGATCCTGCGACCGCCGCGCTGCAATGGCTCGACAAGGCAAGGATCAGAATTCTTCCCAGCTCTCCTGCGCGGCCGCGGCCGCAGTGGCGCGATTGCCGCCGAAGGCGCGGGCGACATTGCCCATCATGCGGCGGGCGGGCGATTCGACCGGACGGGTTTCCGCCCGAACGGCCGCGATATGCTGGACGGCCTCGCCGGTGCGGAAGCGGGCGACAAGATCGGCCAGGCTGTCGGCCTCGCCCTTCAGCTTGTGCGTCGCGGCCGAGGTCTCCTCGACCATGGCGGCGTTATGCTGGGTCACCTGGTCCATCTGGTTGATGGCGGTGCTGACCTCCTGCAGGCCGGTCGCCTGCTCGCGGGCAGCGGTGGCGATGGCATGGATGCGGTCGTTGATGGTGACCACGCGGCTTTCGATGTCGGAAAGGGCCGAGCCCGTCTCCTGCACGTAGCGCACGCCGACGGCCACCTCATCGCCCGATTTGGTGATGAGGCCCTTGATGTCCTTGGCGGCGCTGGCGGCGCGCTGGGCGAGTTCGCGCACTTCCTGCGCGACGACGGCGAAGCCTTTGCCCGCCTCACCGGCACGGGCGGCCTCGACCCCGGCATTGAGCGCCAGGAGGTTCGTCTGGAACGCGATCTCGTCGATCACGGAGATGATCTGGCTGATCTCACTGGAGGCCTGCTCGATGCGGCCCATCGCATCGATCGCGTTGCGCACGATGGCGCCGGACTGCTTCGCGCTCTGCGTCGCCTCGCCCACCATGGTGGTCGCCTCGTTTGCCCGCTCCGTCGAGTTCTTGACGGCGGCGGTGATTTCCTCGAGCGCCGCCGAGGTTTCCTCAAGGGCGGCGGCCTGCTGTTCGGTGCGCTTGGAAAGATCGTCCGAAGCGGTGCGCAGCTCGCCGGAATTGGCGTTGATCGAGTCGGTGGAGGCCCGCACCTCGCGCATGGTGCGCTGCAAGGTCGCGAGCGTCGCATTGACGTTCTGCTGCAATTCGGCGAAGGCGCCGCGGAAGCTGCCGTCCATGGTCTGGGTCAGGTCGCCCTCGGCCAGGGCGCCGATGACGCGGCGAGTTTCGGCAATGCCTTCCTCGACGCCGGCGACCAGTTCGTTGACGCTGCGGGCGAAGCGGTTGAGATCCTCGTTCTGGTAGTCCTTCTCGATGCGCGAGCTGAAATCGCCGGCGGCGGCGGCATGGACCACGGTGGCGATGGAGGACTGCAGGTCGGCGCTCTTTTCGCGCAGCACCTGTTCCTGGGCGTTGAGGTCGCGAACGGTGATGGCGTTCTGGCGGAAGATCGCGACGGCACCGGCCATTTCGCCGATCTCGTCCTTGCGGCCGGCATAGGGCACGTCCGTTTCGAGGTCGCCGCCGGCAAGGCGCTTCATCGTTTCGGTGACATTGAGGATCGGGCGGCTCAGCTCGTTGGTGGCGATATAGAAGGCGACGCCGCCGCCCAGCACGAGGCCTGCGCCGACCGTGCCGAGCACCAGCGTCAGCATGAGCCTTTCGAAGGCGGCGACATCCGATTTGATCGCGGCAAGATTCGCATTGTCCGTCTCGACGACGGCGTCGATTTCCTGCTGGAAGGCCTTGCGGTTGGCGCGGTTGCTCTCATTGTTGCCCTGCTCGTTGGCAGCGGCGATCGAGACCGTCGTGCCGAGGCGGGCGGTCTCCATGCGGAATGTGCGGAATTCGGCGGCGCGCGCCACGACGGCCTCAAAGGCGGCCTTCTGCGCTTCCGGCACGATCGGGCGCCATTCGGCGAGCGTCTTGTCGATCCCGTCGAGTTCCTTGGCGATGCCTTCGGCGAATTTCGTGGCGCCTTCCATATCGCTGGAGGCGTAGATGCCGCGCGCTTCCATGACGACGGCGGTGACCTGGCGGTTCAGGTGCTCGCCCAGAAAGGCGCGGTCGGCGGCGTTCTCATAGCGGTTGAGCTTGTCGCTATATTCCGAAACCACATGGAGGGCGATGCCGCCGATGAGGATGGAAATAAGGCCCATCACGCCCACAGTGAGGTAGATCTTGCCGCGTATCTTCACGTCGCACTCCAGTAACCGGTCATGGACAGCGAGACAGCGTCCTCCACCTCGCCCCTTTGCCGCGAAGGTAAACGGTAAAAGTTAACTAGACTTTGATACAACCGTCACAATCGCGGCGGGTTCGACTTCTCCGGCATTCCCGGGCGGAAGTAAAAATCCGGAAAACCGGCATTCCTCTTCGCGTTACGTGAAGTGAAGAGGTCGGAATGCAATCCCAATACAACCTAAAGGCGCATTTCCGTTAACGACTGTGACGGTCCACGCCGGCGGCGAGCGGCAATTGACTTTCGACCGTTTTTGCCCTTATAAGCCGCGCACGTCCGGAAAGCCGTTTCCCGCGAGGGTGATCCTGTGCCGGACTTCAACGCTCCTTGCGTAACGCAAACCCAAGAAGGGCCGCACACCGCGGTATTAAATAAATGTCGAAGCGTACCTACCAACCCTCCAAGCTTGTTCGCAAGCGTCGTCACGGTTTCCGTGCCCGCATGGCAACGAAGGGCGGCCGCAAGGTCCTGTCCGCTCGTCGCGCTCGCGGCCGCGCCCGCCTGTCGGCTTAAGCCGGCCCTGCCCGAACAGAGGCGACGGGCATGACAAAAACTGTTAGACAACCTGCTGTCGGACGGCTGAAAAGCCGTCCGCAGTTTCTTTTTGTGCGCGAGGGCGAGAGGCGCAAAGGCCCCCTCTTCCTGCTCGAAGTGCGTGACCGGCAGATGCCGGAGGAAGCGCCCCGCGTCGGCTTCACCGTCACCAAGAAACACGGCAATGCCGTGGAGCGCAATCGCATGCGCCGGCGCCTGAAAGAGGCGGTGCGGCTGTCTGCCGGGTTTGCAATGGAGCCCGGACACGACTATGTGGTTGTCGCGAGAAGGGACGTGCTGAACGCGCCTTTCAAAACCCTTGAAGCCGGTCTCAAGGAGAGGATCGCGACAAGGCAGAAACAGAAGCAGCAGCAGCGCCCTGCTGCTCCCGGGAAGAAGTGATGGAAAAAAACCGCAATTATTTCGTGGCGATCGCGCTGTCCGTGCTGATCCTCATCGCCTGGCAGTTCCTATATGTGAACCCCAAGCTCGAAAGGGACCGCGCCGCGCTGGAGGCCCAGCAGGCCACCCAGACGGAGCAGCAGACGACGGCCGCCGGCGGCGGCACGACCACCACCGCGACCGGAACGGACGGCACGCTGCCCGGCGGGGCGACGACGGCCGCAACGACCGAAACGCGCGAGGCGGCGCTTGCCCGATCGGCGCGCGTCGAGATCGACACGCCCGCCCTTGCCGGCTCCATCAACCTGACGGGCGCCCGCTTCGACGACCTGAAGCTCAAGGAATTCCACGAGACCGTCGACAAGACGAGCCCCATCATCACGCTGCTCAACCCGGCCGAGACGGAGCACGGCTATTTCGCCGAGATCGGCTATGTCGGCAGCGACGCGACCGGCCAGGTGCCCGGCCCGCAGACCGTCTGGACGCAGGACGGCACCGGCAAGCTGACGCAGACGACCCCGGTCAAGCTGACCTATACCAACGACAAGAACATCACCTTCACCCGCACCGTCGCGGTGGACGAACATTACATGTTCACCGTCACCGACAGCATCGAGAACCGCACGGATGCGCCGATCGCGCTCTCGTCCTACGGCCGCGCGACGCGCTTCTTCAAGCCGACCGACCCGTCCGTCTACGTGCTGCATGAGGGCTTCATCGGCGTGCTCGGCGAGCTCGGCCTGCATGAGGTGAAGTACAAGACGACCGAGGACGACACGACCGTCGCGCCCGGCAAGGCGACCGGCGGCTGGCTCGGCATCACCGACAAATACTGGGCGACGGCCCTCGTGCCGCCGCAGGCGACGCCTTACGAGACGCGCTTCTCCTATTTCAAGGACGGCCGTCCGCGCTATCAGGCGGACTACCGCCAGGACGACATTTCCATCGCGCCCGGCCAGACGATGGAGGTCAAGAACCTGTTCTTCGGCGGCGCCAAGGAAGTGCCGATCATCGACCAGTATGAAACATCCTATTCCATTCCGCGCTTCGACCTGATGATCGACTGGGGCTGGTTCTGGTTCTTCACCAAGCCGATGTTCCAGCTCATGGACTTCTTCTATCGCTATTTCGGCAATTTCGGCATCGCGATCCTGATCACCACCATCGTCGTCAAGGGCTTGTTCTTCCCGCTCGCCAACAAGCAGTACGCTTCCATGGCGAACATGAAGAAGATGCAGCCGAAGATGGAGGAGCTGAAGGCCAAGCACGGCGACGACCGCATGGCGCTGCAGCAAGCGATGATGCAGCTCTACAAGGAGGAGAAGATCAATCCTCTGGCGGGGTGCTGGCCTATTCTCCTGCAGGTACCGGTGTTCTTCGCGCTCTACAAGGTGATCTATGTCACCATCGAGATGCGCCATGCGCCGTTCTTCGGCTGGATCCGCGACCTTTCGGCACCCGACCCGACGTCGCTGTTCAATCTGTTCGGCCTGTTGCCCTACGACGTGCCGCACTTCCTGATGATCGGCGTCTGGCCTATCGTCATGGGCATCACCATGTTCCTGCAGATGCGCATGAACCCGACGCCGCCGGATCCGACCCAGGCGATGATCTTCACCTGGATGCCGCTGATCTTCACCTTCATGCTGGCGACGTTCCCGGCCGGCCTCGTCATCTACTGGGCCTGGAACAACACGCTGTCGATCATCCAGCAGGCGATCATCATGAAGCGCCATGGCGTGAAGATCGAGCTTTTCGACAATCTGAAGGGCCTGTTCGGCAAGAAACCCAAGCCATCCTGACGCCGCTTCCGGCGAAAGATGCAGGAACCCCGGCCGTGCGCCGGGGTTTTCTTTTGCCGCGTCCCGAGCCCCGGGGCGCTTGACTTTCGCGGCCAAAACCCGGAAGCCGAAGGCCCGACAAAAAAGGCGAGATCAATGACCGAGACGACGTCGCCGGACGACAAGCCGCTGTTCGGCAGACCGTGGATCTTCATCCGTGGCGTGCCGGCCATGAAATTCCTGCCGCCCGAAGGCCCGCCGGAGATCGCCTTCGCCGGACGCTCCAATGTCGGCAAGTCGTCGCTTATCAACGCCCTGGTCGGCCACAAGGGTCTTGCGCGCACCTCCAACACGCCCGGCCGTACGCAGGAACTCAACTATTTCGTGCCCGACGGCTTTTCCGGTGCGGAGGGAGACCTTCCCCCGATGGCCCTCGTCGACATGCCCGGCTATGGCTACGCGCAGGCGCCGAAGGAACAGGTGGATGCCTGGACGAAGCTCGTCTTCGACTATCTGCGCGGCCGCTCCACGCTGAAGCGCGTCTACGTGCTGATCGACAGCCGCCACGGCGTCAAGAAGAACGACGAGGAGGTCTTCACCCTGCTCGACAAGGCTGCCGTCTCCTACCAACTGGTTCTGACCAAGACGGACAAGATCAAGGATGCCGGCGTGCCGCGCCTCGTCGAGGAAACCTTGCAGGCTATCGCCAAGCGTCCGGCCGCCTATCCCGAAGTGCTTTCCACCTCGTCGGAAAAGGGCCGCGGGCTCGATGAGTTGCGCGGCGCCATCCTCACCGCCATCGCGCGCTAAGGCCCCGTCTATTCGAAGCGGGCTGCTCCCGAGGCGATGACCGGGCCGCTCATGCTGCCGGTCGGCGAGCCGCCGAAAGGCTCGACGCTGACGGACAGCACCGCGCCCTGCACGAGGCGGCTGCGCATGGCGGCCGGCACGGCAAGTGCACCTTCGCCGGTCTGCGGCAGCACGCCGAGCGAGACGGGCGCGCGGCCATCGCCGGCAAGCCAGAGCTCGAGCGATTTTTCCTTCTCCCCGCCCCCCGCGACCGGCGTGACATGCAGCGCGCCGTTGGCATCGTCATAGCGGGCGACGAGGCCGACGGCAGCGCCCTCACCCGCCATATCCGCGACAAGACGCCCACCGCTGACGGGACGCGGCGCCAGCATCGCGCTCATCGACAGGGCAAGGCCCGCGGCGACGGCGAAGGACGCAAGCGCGAGCGAACGCCACAATGAGAGCGAATGCCAGCAGCCGCCGGAAACCTTGCCGCAAAAGACCGCATCACGCGGCACCGCACCGACAAGGCGCTGCTCGACCGGCGAGCGGGCGCGCGGCGGCAGATGCAGCGTCTCGTAGTCGTCGCTGAACGTGGCCAGGTTTTCCTCCCAGCGGTTCACGATGGCGGCGAACTGGCGGTCCTTCGCCAGCCGCGCCTCAACCTTGCGGCGATCTTCGGCGGAAAGCATTCCGAGCACATATTCGCCGGCGATCACCTCATCGCGGCGAGGGTCTCTCATCTCTCGATCGAACGCCGTCATCGGCTCACGCACTTTCCAAGGTTCAATGGATTTCGGCGAGGAACTGGCCTCGGACCCTATATAAGCACGCCCTGGCGCTTTTGCTCGTGCAAATGCGGAAACGCCGCATCATAGTTCCCTTTGCCCTTTCCCGCCACCGGCATCCGCGCCGGTTGCCGGCCATCGCCCGTCTTTTGCGGCAATGTCGCCGGCACATCATTCCATCGTCACGAAACATGCGTTAAACAGGCCCCCACCGAATTGCACGAGGCCGCCATGTCCCTATCCGAAAGCGAAACCCAAGCCCGCCTTCTCGCGCAAGCCCTGCCCTACATGCAGCGCTACGAGAACAAGACGATCGTGGTGAAATATGGCGGCCACGCCATGGGCAACCCGGAACTGGGCAAGGCTTTCGCGAGCGACATCGCGCTTCTCAAGCAATCCGGCGTCAACCCCGTCGTCGTGCATGGCGGCGGCCCGCAGATCGGCGCGATGCTCTCCAAGATGGGTATCGAATCGAAATTCGAGGGCGGCCTTCGCGTCACCGACCAGAAGACCGTCGAGATCGTCGAGATGGTGCTCGCCGGTTCGATCAACAAGGAGATCGTCGCGCTCATCAACCAGACAGGCGAATGGGCGATCGGCCTTTGCGGCAAGGACGGCAACATGGTCTTCGCCGAGAAGGCCAAGAAGACCGTCATCGACCCGGACAGCAATATCGAGCGCATCCTCGATCTCGGCTTCGTCGGCGAGGTGGTGGAAGTCGACCGCACGCTGATCGACCTCTTGGCGAAATCGGAGATGATCCCGGTCATCGCCCCGGTCGCCCCCGGCCGTGACGGCCATACCTACAATATCAACGCCGATACCTTTGCCGGCGCCATCGCCGGGGCGCTCAACGCCACGCGCCTGCTCTTCCTTACCGACGTGCCCGGCGTGCTCGACGGGAACGGCCAGCTCATCAAGGAGCTTTCCGTCGCCGAGGCCCGCGCGCTCATCAAGGACGGCACGATTTCCGGCGGCATGATCCCCAAGGTCGAGACCTGCATCGACGCCATAAAGGCCGGCGTGCAGGGCGTCGTCATCCTCAACGGCAAGACGGCCCATTCGGTGCTGCTCGAACTGTTCACCGAGCACGGCGCCGGCACGCTGCTGGTGCCCTGAAGGGCCGCGTCAGGACCGGTCAGCCATAGGCGATCAGCGCCAGCACCCCGGCGACGATGAGCACGCAACCGGCGACTTCCAGCCGGTTGATGCGCTCCTTGAAGATGAAGACGGCGGAAGCGAAGGTGAACAGCATCTCAACCTGCGCCAGCGCCTTGACGACCGCCGCCTGCTGGAGCGTCATGGCCATGAACCAGCCGAACGACGCCGTCGCCCCGACGAAGCCGACGAGAAGCGCCGGCCGCCAGGCTTTGGCGATGCGCGGCAGCTCGTCCCGTTCGCGCAGCAGGATCCAGCCCAGCATCAGCACGGTTTGCAGGACGATGACGAAGACCAGCGTAAAGCTTGCCTGCACCATATAGTCGGGCGCTGGCAGCGTCGGGGCGAGCGCCAGCGAGGCGGAGCGATAGGCAACGGCCGAGATACCGAAGAAAGTGCCGGAGAGAAGCCCGATCGCCGCCGTTCTGGTGAAGACGGAGGTGACGAGCGTGCGCGCCGAGACCACCGAGCGGGCGACCGAAATGATCATCACGCCGGCAACGGAGATGGCGATGGCGACGAGCGTACCGGCCGAGGCCCGCTCGCCGAGGAAGATCAGCGCGAAAAGTGCAGCCTGCGCCGGCTCCGTGCGCGAATAGGCCGTTCCGACCGCGAAATTGCGGAAGGAGAAGAGATGGACCAGGAGGAAGGTCGCCGCGATCTGCGAAATGCCGCCGATGACGGCCCAGAGGAAGAAGGCTCCGCCCGGCACCGGCAGGGGGCGCTCCAGCCCGATGGCGAGGATCGCCATATAGAGCAGCGCGAAGGGCACGCCGAAGCCGAAGCGCACGAAGGTCGCCCCGGTCGTACCCATGCGGCCCTTCAGATGTTTCTGCATGGCGGAGCGGACATTCTGCAGGAAGGCCGCCGTGATCGTGATGAGAACCCAGATTTCCATGACCTGCCGCTAGCATGCGGGCCGCGCCGAATCCATCGTCGGCGGCCAGGAGCACGGAAAAATACCGTTTCCCTCCACGCGGGCCCGTGGCATAAGTCGCCCCATGACCGACCTTCCGAACAAAGCCGATTTCGCCCATGTGCGTGACTGGGTCTTCGACCTCGACAACACGCTCTACCCCCATCACGTCGACCTCTTCGCCCAGATCGACCAGAATATGACGGCTTACGTTTCGGCGTTGCTCGGCCTTTCGCGCGAAGATGCCCGCGCGCTGCAGAAGCAGTATTATTTCGATCACGGCACCACGCTGAAGGGCCTGATGATCCATCACGGCATCGATCCGTCCGATTTTCTCGAAAAGGCGCATGCCATCAATTACGATGTGCTCTCGCCCGACCTTTCGCTCGGCGAGGCGATCGAGGCACTTCCCGGCCGCAAGTTCATCTTCACCAATGGCAGCGTGAAGCACGCCGAAATGGCAGCCAAGGCGCTCGGGATCTTTCATCATTTCGATGACGTCTTCGACATCGTCGCGGCCGAATACATGCCGAAGCCGGCGGGTGCGACCTATGACAAGTTCATGGCGCTGCACCGGGTCGACACCGCCCATGCCGTCATGTTCGAGGACCTGCCGCGCAACCTCGTCGTTCCGAAGACGCTGGGCATGAAGACGGTCCTGCTCATACCCCGGGACGAGGGGCACGAATTCACCGACGCCTGGGAAAAGCGCTCCGAGGAGGACAAGCATATCGACTATGCGACGTCGGACCTCACGGCCTTCCTCAACGCCCTGCTCTAGGATTTTCGGCAGGCTTCAGCCCCGGACCGGCGGGCCATATTGCCGCCACGGAAAAAAACCTTTTCCGTCAAAAGGTTGAATTACCAATTTGTAACTGGCGCCAGCCGGCATTCCCCCTATCCTGCCTGCCAAGGGACGATGATGGATGAAAGGAATGACCATGGCCAAAAAGGAACTACTTCTCGGCGCCGTCGCCGCAGGCCTTCTTTTTTCGGGCATCAGCGCCCCGGCATTCGCCGCCAAGGGCGAAGGCAAGCACCATGCCCGCCACGCCGCGATGATCGAGCGGCTCGATGCCGACAAGGGCGGCAAGATCTCACTGGACGAGTTCAAGGCGAATGTCTCCGCAGCCTTCAAGACCTTCGATGCCGATGGCAACGGCCAGGTGACGAAGGATGAGATCAAGGCCCGCCGCGAGGCCTTCCGCGACGCGCGCAAGGCCGTGCGCGACGCATCCGGTGCCGACAAGGACAAGGCGCGCGAGGCGCTGAAGGCCGCCGGCCCGTTCATGCTGCCGGGCGCCGGCCGCATGTTCGACCGGGTGGATACCGACAAGAACGGCACGCTTTCCGAAGCCGAAGTGCTGGCTTCCGCTCAAAAGATGTTCGAGCGCCGCGATCGCAACAAGGACGGTTTCATCGACACCGCGGATGCCCGCCCGATGAAGGGCAAGGGCGGGAAAGGCCACAAGGGCATGAAGGGCGAGCAGCGCGCCGAGCGCATGCTGAAGCGGCTCGACGCCAATGGCGACGGCAAGGTCTCGAAGGAGGAACTGCTCCAACGCGCATCGGAGACCTTCGACCGCTTCGATACGGACAAGAACGGCGAGGTAAGCAAGGCGGAACTCGACGCCAAGCGCGAAGCCTTCCGTGATGCCCGCAAGGCGTTCCGCCAGATCAAGGCGAACGATGACGAGGCGCGGCAGGCCGCCCGCAAGGCAATGGCAGAGGCGCGGCTCGACCGCATCAGCAGCCGGATGTTCGAGCGGGCCGACGCCGACAGGAACGGCACGCTGACCAAGGCGGAACTGGAAACCGCCGCGGCCGCCATGTTCAAGCAGCGCGACCGCAACGGTGACGGCTTCATCACCCTCGACGAGATGGGCAAGCGCTCGAAGTAGCCCATGCCTTGAATCCAAACGCCCCGGTCATGCCGGGGCGTTTTTCGTTGAAAAGCGGAGGCTTCAACCTTGCGCGGCGGCCAGTTGCTCGGCCTCCAGCTTCTCATAGAACTTCACGATGATGTCCCAGGCCTCGTCCGCCGTCTCGACGAACTGCATCAGCTCCACATCGCCCGGCGCGATCGTGCCGAAGGCGGCGAGCGCTTCGAAATCGATGATCTTGTGCCAGAATTCCTTGCCGAACAGGATGAGCGGCACCAGCGCCATGCGGCCGGTCTGCATCAGCGTCACCGTCTCGAACAGTTCGTCGAGCGTGCCGAAACCGCCCGGAAACACCGTCACGGCCTTGGCGCGCAGCAGGAAATGCATCTTGCGGACCGCGAAATAGTGGAAGTTGAAGCTGAGCTCGGGCGTCACATAGGCGTTCGGCGCCTGTTCATGCGGCAGCACGATGTTGAGGCCGATCGACGGGGCGCCGACATCGGCCGCTCCACGATTGCCCGCTTCCATGACGCCCGGGCCGCCGCCGGTGACGACGACATATTCCTTGAAATCGAGTTCGGCCGATTTTTCCGAGCACATGCGCGCGAACTTGCGGGCTTCCTCGTAGTAGACCGAGGCGGCCTCCAGATTGGTGCGCTGCGTCTCGTTGCGCGCCGCCCAGGCCTCCATTCCCGGCGCGGGAATGCGCGCGCCGCCGAACATGACGACGGTCGACTTGATGCCGCGCTCGGCCAGCATCATCTCGACCTTCAGCAGTTCGAGCTGGAGGCGCACCGGGCGCAGTTCCTCGCGGCAGAGGAAGTCGTCGTCGGCATAGGCCAGCCGGTAGGCCGGATGGGCCGATTGCGGCGTCTGCGGCACCACCGCGGCGCGGTGCTTGTCCTGTGCGCTGTCGGCCAACGGATCCCAGACGCCGTCTTTGCGACGGAGGTTCTTCTTCTTCAGTCTTGCCATGTCACTTTCCTGCTTTCTGCCTCAGGGATTACCATTTCGCCCATGCGACAGTATCTGCCGGAAAGGGGCTTCATCTTTCCCGGCACTTGCTCTAGAGCATTTTGCTGATTGATGAAATCGACCTTCCGGCATCCCGATAATCGAAAATAAGCCTCGAAGTTTAAGGAATTCCGATGAACACGTCCAACCTTGCCGCCCTTTCCGCAACCATCGAGCGCGCCTTCGAGGAACGCGACGGCGTCAACACCTCCACGCGCGGCGAAGTGCGCGATGCGGTGGAGACGGCGCTCAACCTGCTCGACAGCGGCAAGGCACGGGTTGCCGAACGCGGCGAGGACGGCACCTGGACCGTCAACCAATGGCTCAAGAAGGCCGTTCTCCTCTCCTTCCGGCTCAATCCGATGGAGATCGTCAAGGGCGGCCCGGGCGAATCGGCCTGGTGGGACAAGGTCCCCTCCAAATTCGACGGCTGGAGCGTCAACGAATTCGAGAAGGCCGGCTTTCGCGCCGTGCCGAACTCAGTGGTGCGCCGCTCGGCCTATATCGCGCCGAACGCCATCCTGATGCCCTCCTTCGTCAATCTCGGCGCCTATGTCGGCGAGGGCACGATGGTCGACACCTGGGCGACGGTCGGCTCCTGCGCGCAGATCGGCAAGCATGTGCACCTTTCCGGCGGCGTCGGTATCGGCGGCGTGCTGGAGCCGATGCAGGCCGGCCCGACGATCATCGAGGACAATTGCTTCATCGGCGCGCGCTCGGAAGTCGTGGAAGGCTGCATCGTGCGCGAGGGCTCCGTTCTCGGCATGGGCGTCTTCATCGGCAAGTCGACCAAGATCGTCGACCGCGCGACGGGTGAAGTCAGCTATGGCGAAGTGCCGCCCTATTCCGTGGTCGTCGCCGGCTCGATGCCCTCCGACAAGACCATGCCGAACGGCCTGCCGGCGCCGAGCCTCTATTGCGCCGTCATCGTCAAGCGCGTCGACGCCCAGACCCGCTCGAAGACCGGCATCAACGAACTTCTCCGGGACTGAGCCATGGCAGCCGCGGAAGGGCAAGGGCCCAGCCTTGCCTGGCTCTTCTTCGGCTGGTCGGGGCGGCTGAGCCGGGTGCCCTTCGCTCTCGGCTGGGCCTTCTGGCTCATGCTGCTTTCGGCCGCGCTTTCGCGCATGGTGCTGGTGCCGGAGGATGATCCGTCCTTCGGGCTCTGGCTCGCCGTGTTCTTCGGCGTCGGCCTCGTCTCGACGGTCTCCTCCATCATGCTGACGATCAAGCGGCTGCACGACATGAACCTGCCGGTGCCGCTGATCATCTGCCTCTTCATTCCCGCCATTTCCTTTTTCGCGCTGATCGCGTTCCTTGTCTGGCCGGGCACGCCGGGCGCCAACGATTATGGTCGCCTGCCCGATCGTCCCAAAGAGTAACGGCAGCGGCTCTTGGCCGCGCGTGACAGGCCGGGGACGATCGGCTACATCTCGATTCCTCCTCACTCTCATGCCGTGACCGCATTTCCATGACCTCTGCCGATCCGATCGCCAATCTTGCCGCCCTCATCCGCTGCCCTTCCGTGACACCGGCCGAAGGCGGCGCACTCACCGCTCTTGCCGCCATGCTGGAGCCGCTCGGCTTCAAGGTGGAACGGATTGTCGCCAGCGAACCCGGCACGCCGGATATCGAGAACCTCTATGCCCGCATCGGCACCGAGGGGCCGCACCTGATGTTCGCCGGCCATACGGATGTCGTGCCCGTCGGCGACGCGTCCGCCTGGACGCACGAGCCTTTCGCTGCGGACATTGCCGACGGTGAAATGTTCGGCCGCGGCGCGGTGGACATGAAGGGCGGCATTGCCTGCTTCGTCGCCGCGGTCGCGCGGCAGATCGCCAAGAACGGCCCGCCGAAGGGCTCGCTTTCCTTCCTCATCACCGGCGACGAGGAAGGGCCGGCGGTCAACGGCACGAGCAAGCTCCTCGAATGGGCGGCCGCGCGGGGCGAGTGCTGGGATGCCAGCCTCGTCGGCGAACCGACCAATCCGGATCAGCTCGGCGACATGATCAAGATCGGCCGGCGCGGCTCCGTCTCGGGCACGATCACCGTCCATGGCGTGCAGGGCCATGCGGCCTATCCGCATCTCGCCGACAATGCGGTGCGCGGCGTGATCGCGCTCGCACAGGCGCTGATGCATCCACCCTTCGATGCCGGCACAGAGAATTTCCAGCCTTCGAACCTCGAAGTGACGACGATCGACGTCGGCAATCCGGCGACCAATGTCGTGCCCGCGCGGGCGACGGCGCGCTTCAACATCCGCTTCAACGACAGCTGGACGGCGGAGACCGTGATGGCCGAGATCGAGCGCCGGCTCGATGCCGCCGCCCGCGACGAGACGCTGCGGCCGGGCCGCGCGCCGGTACCCTACGAGATCGCATGGGCCGAGCGGCCGAGCCATGTCTTCCTCACCCGCAACGACCGGCTGATCGCCTCGTTGTCGGGCGCCGTCGAGGCCGTCACCGGCCGCGCGCCGAAGCTTTCGACGACCGGCGGCACCTCCGATGCCCGCTATATCAAGGACTACTGCCCCGTGGTGGAATTCGGCCTTGTCGGCCAGACCATGCACATGGTCGACGAACGGGTGGCGGTCGCCGACCTCGAAACGCTCACCGTGATCTACGAGACCTTCATCCAACGCTGGTTCGGCGATGCCCGGGCTTGACGAGGTCCTGCATTACCTCACGGGCGTCTACCTGCTCGTCAAGCAGAAGCAGGACGGATTCGGCTGGCTCGACCTGACGCTGCGCGGGCTTGCCCGCTCCTTTTGGGCCTTCGCCTGGTGCCTGCCGGCCTTCGCCGTCATCTGGGCCTCCTGGCGTCTCTACTACCTCGCCAGCATGCCGGCGGGCACGCCGGCCGGCTTCAAGTTCCTCGTCAAGCTGCTGGCGATTGATGTCGCCGGCTGGCTGCTGCCGCTCGCCATTCTCGGCGTGCTGGCCCGCCCGCTCGGCTACGGACGGTATCTTTCGACGGTGATAACGGCGAGCAACTGGATCGCCGTGCCTTTTGCCTATGCGGCGGCGGTGCCCTTCGCGCTGACGCTGGTCCTGCCGGCGAGCGCGCCCTTTGCCGGCCTCCTGCTCTACGCCGTTTTCGGCGCAAGCGTCATGCTGCAATATCGCCTGATCTGGATGTGTGTCGGCAAGCAGTCGCTTCTCGCCGCCGCGATGACCGCGATCTTCGTTTTGCCGCCGATGATCGCCGGCCAGGAATTGCAGCGCATCCTCGGCACGCTGCCGGGCTAGGTTCTCGATCAGTAATCGACGGCGAGGAAATACAGCCCTTCCGGCGGCGCGACCGGGCCGCACGCCTTGCGGTCGCGCGCTTCGAGCGCGGCGCGCACGTCCTCGACCGTCCATTTGCCCTCGCCCGCCAGCTTCAGCGTGCCGGCGAAGGAACGGATCTGGTTGTGCAGGAAACTCTGCGCCGAGACGCGGATCTCGATCAGATCGCCGTCGCGGGTCACGTCCAGCCGGTCGATTGTGCGCACGGGGCTGTTGGCCTGGCACCGGGCGGCGCGGAAGGTGGAAAAATCATGCTTTCCGACAAGCACCTGCCCCGCTGCCTGCATGATCTCATGATCCAGGTCCCGCGTCACGAACCAGGCGCGATTGGCCTCCAGCGCCAAAGGCGCGCGGCGTGAGATGATGCGGTAGAGGTAATGGCGCTTCTTCGCGGAAAAGCGGGCGTCGAAATCGTCCGGCACCTCGGCCGCATCGAGCACGACGACCCGTTCGCCGGCCGTCATAAGATGGGCGTTCAGCGCATTGCGGAGCGTATGCTCCTTCCAGGTCCGGGAAAGATCGGCATGGGCGACCTGCCCCATGGCATGCACGCCGGAATCGGTGCGCCCCGCGCCGCGGATCGAAACCGTCTCGCCCGTCAGCGACAGGATCGCCGCCTCTATGGCGCCCTGCACGGAATGGCCGTTGTCCTGCCGCTGCCAGCCGACATAGGGGGTGCCGTCATATTCGATGCGCAGCCGGTAGCGCGGCATCAGGCGAGCACCCCGCCGGCGGGAACCGGCGCACCGCGCAGGAAATCCGCCGCTTCCAGCGGCTTGCCGCCGGCCTTCTGCAGGCGCAGGAGGCGCACCGCGCCGGTGCCGCAGGCAATCGTCAGCCGATCGTCGAGGACCGTGCCGGCGGGGCGGGAGGTCGCTTCCTCCGCCCGCTCGCTTGCCAGGACCTTCACCCGCTCCGGTTTGCCGGCGACCGGCAATTCGAACCAGGCGCCCGGAAACGGCGAGAGGCCGCGGATGTGGTTGTGCACGTCCTTCGCCGGGCGGGAGAAATCGATGCGGGTTTCGGCCTTGTCGATCTTGGCGGCGTAAAGCACGCCTTCCTCGGCCTGCGGGCGCAAGGGCAGGTCGCCGGCCTCCAGCTTCGCCATGGCTTCCACCATAAGGGCGCCGCCCGACTGCATCAGCACGTCATGCAATGCGCCGGCCGTCATGGTCTCGCCAATCGCGACACGGTGCGTCAGCGCGACGGGGCCGGTATCGAGGCCCTTATCCATCTTCATCACCATCATGCCGGTCTCGCTGTCACCGGCCATGATCGCCCGCTGGATGGGCGCCGCGCCGCGCCAGCGCGGCAGAAGCGAGGCATGGCCATTGTAGCAGCCGAGCCGGGTACCGGTGAGGATCGCCTCCGGCAGCAGCAGCCCATAGGCGACGACGACGGCAACGTCCGCATCAAGCGCACGGAAGGCCGCGCGATCTTCCCCGGCGCGGAAATTGAGGGGCGTGAAGACCGGAATGCCGAGCAGTTCGGCCGCCTGATGCACCGGCGACTTCACCAGCTCCAGGCCGCGCCGGCCGGCCGGGCGCGGCGGCTGCGAATAGACGGCGACGATCTCGTGACCCGCCCCTGCCAGCGCCGCGAGCGTCGGAACGGAGAAATCCGGCGTGCCCATGAAAATGATGCGAAGAGCCATGGTCAGCCTCCCGGAAACGCGATTCCGAGGCAAGCGATAGCCGCCGGCCTCGGAACGGCGTGAAAACAAAAGATAGAGCGTTTTCGCGTTTCAGGGAAAAGCGGAAATGCTCCGAAGCGGCGTCAGATCGCCTTGCTGCCGCGCAGCTTGGCGGCCTTGGTGAACTTGCGGACCACCATTTCACGCTTCAGCTTGGAAATGTGATCGATGAACAGCACCCCGTTCAGGTGGTCGATCTCGTGCTGCAGGCAGGTCGCGAGCAGGCCTTCGGCCTTCGTCAACTGCTCCTTGCCCTCGCGGTCGAGATGCCGCACGGTGATGGCGGCCGGGCGCTCGACCTCGGCATAGTAGTCCGGGATCGACAGGCAACCTTCCTCATAGACCGACCGGTCGTCGGACGAGGTGACGATTTCCGGATTGATGAAGACGAGCGGCGCCTTCTCGTCCCCCTCCTTCGACACGTCCAGCACCAGCATGCGGCGGGGCACGCCAATCTGGATGGCGGCAAGACCGATGCCGGGCGCGTCATACATCGTTTCCAGCATGTCGTCGGCGAGCTTCTTCACCTCGCTGTCGACGGTCTCGATGGGTTTCGAAACCTGGCGGAGGATCGGATCGGGAAGGATAATCAGCGGCTTGATGGTCATGCGCCTCCTTAGCGCGGTTTTTTGAGGCTTTCAATAAACTTCACCGGCCGGCTTTTCGATTTGTTCACGGTATGATCTGGTTTCCGCCGCAAACCGTGCTATGGTCGCGGCATGATCGATCCCGCATTCGATATGCTGCTCTCGTCCTTCCTTGCCCGGTTCGGTGGCCCCGGCCCGGCGCTCGTGCTGCTTGCCGCCGCGCTCATCGCGGCCATCGGCGTTCTTTCGGCCCGCCGCGGCCAGAAGCGCCAGCAGGAGGCGGCGGCGATGGCGGAGCTGCGCTTTTCCGAACTCTTGAAGGCGCAGACGGAGATGCAGGGGCGTGTCGCGGCGATGGCCGAGGTCTTCGGCACGAAGCAATCGGAGACCAACCAGGCGATCAATGCGCGGCTCGACGGCCTGACGCAGCGGCTCGGCCAGTCCATCTCCGAGCAGACCCGCGCGACGCATGAAAACCTGCGCCGCCTGCAGGAGCGCCTTGCCGTCATCGACAATGCCCAGACCAATATCCAGTCGCTGGCAAAGGACGTGGTCGGCCTGCAGGCGATCCTTTCCAACAAGCAGACCCGCGGCGCCTTCGGCCAGTCGCGCATGGAGACGATCATCGCCGACGCCCTGCCGTCCGGCGCCTATCAGTTCCAGGCACAGCTTTCGAACGGCGTCCGGCCCGACTGCACCATCCGCATGCCGAATGGTCAGCCGCCGCTCGTCGTGGATGCAAAGTTTCCGCTCGAAGCCTGGAATGCGCTGACGGACGGGCGGCCGCCGGATGCCGCGAAGGCCGCCGCCCAGCAGTTTCGCCGCGATATGGAGGTCCATATCCGCGATATCGCCGAAAAATACCTCCTGGCCGGCGAGACGCAGGACACCGCCTTCCTCTTCGTGCCATCGGAATCGATCTTCGCCAGCATCCACGAGAATTTCGAGGGCATCGTCCAGCGGGCGCACCGGGCGCGCATCGTCATCGTCTCACCCTCGTTGCTGATGCTCTCCGTCCAGGTGCTGCAGGCGCTTCTCAAGGACCAGCGCATGCGCGAGCAGGCCCATGTCATCCAGGGCGAGGTCGCCCGGCTGATGGACGATTTGACGCGGCTCGACGACCGGGTGCGCAAGCTGCACGGCCATTTCACCTCGGCGCAGAAGGATGTAGACCTTATCCTGACCTCGACGGAAAAACTGGCGCGGCGCGGCGCACGCATCGGGGAACTGGAATTCGAGACGATTTCGGAGCTTTCGCAGCCGGTGGAGAAGGCCGCCGAGAGCCGAACCGGGCAGCTTCGCCTGAGGGTAGTTGACGAGGACTGACCGCCTCGGGCAGTGTCCGGCGGAAACGACAAGGGGCACTTCTCATGATCACCGTCTTCGGCTCCATCAACATGGACCTCATCACAACCCCGGAACGCCTGCCGAAACCGGGTGAAACGGTAATGGGCAGCAGCTTCACCACCGCCGCCGGCGGCAAGGGCGCCAACCAGGCGCTCGCCGCGCGCCGCGCCGGCTCCTTCGTGCGCATGGCCGGCGCCGTGGGTGACGACCGGATGGGAAGCCAGGCGCTGGCCCTGCTCGCCGATGCCGCCGTCGACCTCAACGCCGTGCGGTCCGCCGCCGAGGCGACCGGCACCGCCCATATCCTCGTCGACGACGAGGGTGAGAACGTCATCGTCGTCGTTCCGGGCGCCAATGGCACGGTGACCGACGACGATGCGAGGCGCACGATCGGCGCCATGAGCCGCGGCGACTATCTGATGCTACAATTCGAGATTCCCAATGCCGCCATCGAGGCCGCGCTCGTCAGCGCGAAGCAGAAGGGCATCGTCTCGATCGTCAACATCGCGCCCTACAGCCCGCAGGCCAAGCGCCTCGGCGCGATGGCGGACATCCTCGTCGCAAACGAGACCGAATTCGACCTTTTCGCCGGCAAGGGCGAGCTTTCCGCCGAGGAGCGCGAGGCCGAAATGCGCGCGCTGCACGCCGGAAGCGGCCAGACGATCATCGTCACCCTCGGCGCGGACGGCGTCGTCGCCATTCGCCGCAACGAGATCTACCGGGCCGATGGGCTGGAGATCGAGCCGGTCGACACCGTGGGCGCGGGCGATACGTTCTGCGGCTATCTCGCCGCCTCGCTCGATGCAGGCCTCGGCTTCAAGGAGGCGCTGCGCCGGGCGGCGGTGGCCGGCTCGCTCGCCTGCCTGAAGCCCGGCGCCCAGCCCTCCATCCCCTTTGCCAGCGCCGTCGACGCGGCGATCTAGCGCCGGACACAAGGCGGGCGCCGCTTCCTGCGGCGCCCTGAAATTCCGCGCCCTGCGCTTTCCAAACTTGGCTATTTATTAATATCTTATCCGTTACTCAGAGCGTCAGACCTCGCCCTCGCGGCGGCCTGTCTGCGGCGCTGGTCGCGCGCCCCGCACTCCATGACGGAGCCTCCCGCAAACGAATGTGTCCCTTCGCAGCCGCTTCATCGCGGACGTCTCTCATCGTGAGGATTTCATGTTCAAGTTCAAGGCCAAGTCGCTCGCGACGAAGCTCATTGCCGTGACCGGCGGCGCGATCGCCCTGGTCATGCTCGCCTCCAACACCGTGCTCATCAACCAGACCCGCGACCGCGTCGCCGATCTCGTCTATTCCCAGGCCACCATCGAGGCCAAGGCGATCGCCGCGGACATCGCGACCGATATCGGCCAGCTTGCCAGCGCCGCCCGCTCCATGGCCGGCGTCATCGCCCAGGGTCAGGCCGGCGGCCATGTCGACCGCACGGAAATCGTCGACCTCATCAAGGCCAATGCGGAGAAGAACGATTTCGCGCTGGGCAGCTGGTTTGCGGAAGAGCCGAACACCTTCGACGGCAAATCGCGCGAGACGAGCGAGGACACGGCGACCGGCACCTTCAAGGACGGTTCGTTCAACCCCTACTGGACGAAGCGCAAGGACGGCTCGATCGTGCTGTCCACCTTCGAATCCGACTACAAGGCGGAATGGTATGCGCTGGCCGCCGATAGCGGCAAGGGCGCCATGACCCAGCCCTACAAGGAGGTCTCCACGGGCGAAGGCTTCACCATGGCCTCCATCGCCTATCCGGTCATTGCCGGGACAAAGCGCATCGGGGTCACCGGCGTCGACGTCTCGCTGAGGACGCTCTACGAGAAGCTCAGCCAGCTAAAGCCATTCGGCGAAGGGCGCGTCCTGCTCCTGTCGCAGGCCGGCAAGTGGATCGTCGCCCCGAATGCGGATCTCCTCATGGAGGATTATGACGGCGAGGGCGCGGATATCGTCAAGGACGCGCTTGCCACCGGCAAGGCGAGCCTCATCGAAAATCTCCATTTCAACGAACTGGCCGCCTTCGATCGCGTGGTCTATCCTTTCGCCCTTCCGGATATCAATACGACGTGGGTCGTGCTTGTCGACGTGCCCCGCACCGCGATTGCCGCGCCGGTCGACGCCCAGACGCGCATGATGATCCTCGGCGGCCTGATCGTCCTCGGGGCGGTTCTCGCCGGCCTTTACGGCGCCGTGCGGTTCTTCGTGCAAAAACCCCTCGCAAGTCTTGTCAGGGACGTGGCGACGCTCAGCGACGGCGTCTATACCCAGCCGATCGCCGGCCAGGAGCGTTCGGACGAGACCGGTGCGGTCGCCAAGGCGCTGGAAGGTTTCCGCCACCAGCTCGCCAATACCCGGCGCCTCGAAGCGGAAGCCGACAATCAGCGCAAGCTCACCGAGGCCGAGCGCAGCCGCTCGGAAGCCGAGCGCGCCGATGCGAACGCCCTGCAGCGCGATATCGTTTCCCGCCTCGGCGATGGCCTCGCCCAGCTTTCCTCGGGCAACCTCACCTTCCGCCTGTCCGGTGATTTCCCGGGCGAGTACGGCAAGCTCAAGACCGACTTCAACTCGGCGATCGCCAGCCTCGAAGAGACCATCCAGACCGTCAATGCCTCCATCGGCAATATCGGCGGCGGCACCGGCGAGATCTCCAAGGGCGCGGCCGATCTCTCGCACCGCACCGAGCAGCAGGCGGCGAGCCTGGAGGAAACGGCAGCGGCCCTCGACCAGCTCACCTCGCAGGTCAATTCCAGCGCGGAAAACGCCCGCGTCGCCGCCAGATCCGTCGAGACGGCGAGCGACGACGCCAGCAAGTCCGGCGAAGTGGTGCAGAAGGCGATCGACGCGATGCACGGCATCGAGCATTCCTCGCACGAGATCTCCAACATCATCGGGGTGATCGACGACATCGCCTTCCAGACGAACCTCCTGGCGCTGAATGCCGGCGTGGAAGCCGCGCGCGCCGGGGAAGCCGGCAAGGGTTTTGCCGTCGTGGCGCAGGAAGTACGCGAACTCGCCCAGCGCTCGGCCAATGCGGCCAAGGAGATCAAGGCGCTGATCAACACTTCCGAAGTGCAGGTTCGCGAGGGTGTCGATCTCGTCGGCAAGGCCGGCGGGGCGCTCGAGAACATCGCCGAGCAGGTCATCCAGATCAACGGGCTGATCCGCCAGATCTCGTCCTCCGCTTCCGAACAGGCGGTCGGCCTCAAGGAGATCAACGCCGCCGTCAACCAGATGGACCAGGTAACCCAGCAGAACGCCGCCATGGTGGAGGAAACCACCGCCGCCTCGATGGCGCTGAACGACGAGGCGCAGACGTTGAAGTCGCTCGTCGCGCGCTTTCGTGCCGGCGCTGCCGGCGCTCATCCGGCGCAGCAGGCGGTCCGGCACGACACGCAGCCGCGCCGTGCCGCCTGCCAGCCGCGCAGCACGGCCCGCGCCGTGCCGCAGGTGGCCGGCAACACGGCGCTGGCGCAGGACGATTGGGAAGAGTTCTGAGCAATCGACCGAACAGGAAAGGCCGGCGGGGACGTCGGCTTTTTCGTCCGGCCCTCACCCGAACCCTCTTCCCGCAAGCGGGGAGAGGGACCGTGTCCCGGGAAAAACAGTCCGGCGTATACCTTCTCCCCGCTTGCGGGGAGAAGGTGGCGACGACCGGATGAGGGGGACGACCAAGACTGGCGGAAAGGTTACTTCCGCTCCGTCGGCTGCGCCTGGAGCCGGCCGCGAGAGCGGCTGCGGCCGGCACTTTCCAGGCGTTGCCTCGCCTCCTTCAGCTCCAGTTCCGAGAAGAGGTCCCGGTATTGCGGCCGCAGCATCATCGCTTCCATGGAAAGCTCCGGCTTGCCCGCATCGAGCAGCCGCTCCAGCCCGGTCGTGCCGGGCTTGAAGACCAGTTCGCGCGCCGCAGCGACGCCGCCGTTGAGCAGCACATGGCGGCGCAGCAGGACGGGGCGGAAACCGAGGGCGGCGAAGCGGTCGTAAAGCCCCATCATCTCCTCATGGAAGCGGGCCGCAACGCCCGGCGCGGCAGGGCGGGCCGGACGCATCAAAGACGCCCGACACGCTCGGTGAGCAGCGCGAAGAAGCCGTCGGCATCGACATCCTTCATCACCATCGCATTGTGCTCGCGGCCGGTGACCTGCCACCAGTCCACCACCGTCATGCCGACGGTAAGGGGCGATGTCGTCTCGACCTCGACATTGCAGTTGCGACCGGCGAAAAGCTCCGGCTTCAGAAGATAGGCGATGACCGTCGGATCGTGCAGCGGGCCGCCGTCAGAGCCATATTTCTCGACATCGAAGCGTTCGAAGAAATCCAGCATCTCGACCAATGCCCGGGCCGGGCGGCTGCCGATCTCGCGCAGCCGGGCGACGCGGCTCTTCAGCGTCAGCACCTTGTGGGTGACGTCAAGCGGCATCATGACGATCGGGATGCCCGCCTTGAAGACAGCGGCCGCCGCTTCGGGATCGACATAGATGTTGAATTCGGCGGCGGGCGTGATGTTGCCGCCTTCGAAGAAACCGCCGCCCATCATCACCAGTTCATGGATGCGGCCGGCGATTTCCGGCGCCTTTTCCAGCGCCATGGCGATATTCGTCAACGGACCGAGCGTGCAGAGCGTCACCGCGCCGGCCGGCTCGCGCTTAAGCGTCTCGATGATGAAATCGACAGCGTGCTGCTCTTCCAGCGGCAGTTTCGGCTCGTGCAGTTCCGGGCCGTCGAGGCCCGTCTTGCCGTGCACATGCTCGGCGGTGATCAGCGGGCGGGCGATCGGCCTGTCGGCGCCGGCATAGACCTTCACGTCGGTGCGGGAGCAGAACTCGAGGATGATGCGGGCGTTCCGCGCGGTAAGCGCCAGCGGCACGTTGCCGGCGACCGTGGTGAGCCCGAGGATCTGCAGTTCCGGGCTGCCGAGCGCCAGCATGATCGCGGCGGCATCGTCCTGGCCGGGATCCGTATCGATGATGATTTTCCGTGGCTCAGACATGCCCTCTCCGTTCCCTGTCCCTGCTTTGCCGCCAGCGTCCTGCCGGCGAAGCGGCGACTATATTTGCGAAATCACCATTCGCAAGCGTCTTGCGCGCCGTCTTTGCAATCACCATATTGCAGCCAACGGGATGCCGCACCGGGTCCCGCCAAAGTCGCTTGAAGCCAAGGACTGGATGGATGACACGCATGACCCCCTTTGCAAGCCCGCTGCTTCTGGGCTTCGACGCCATGGAAAAGACCCTGGAGCGAATCGCCAAGGGCAACGATGGCTATCCGCCGTACAATATCGAGCGGCTGCGGCCGAATGGCGAGACGGGCGCGCCCGAGCGCCTGCGCATCACGCTTGCCGTCGCCGGCTTCTCTGACGAGGAGCTCGAGGTGACGACAGAGGAAAACCAACTCGTCATCCGCGGCCGCCAGACCGATAGCGGCGAACGGGATTTTCTTTACCGGGGCATTGCCGCCCGTCAGTTCCAGCGCACTTTCGTGCTTGCCGACGGCATGCGCGTCTTGAGCGCCGAACTGAGGAACGGCCTGCTCTCCGTAGACCTCATCCGGCCAGAACCGGTCAGAATGGTAAAGAAAATTAACATTTCCGTATCAGACTAGATCATGAGCCGTTCCTGCGGGAACACCCGCCGGAACGTTTCGAGCGTAACCTGATCGCTTGACGTACCGATGGGCCATGGTGGCCATCGACGTCCGGTGGCCGGCCCTGCCGGCATTGCCATGGAGGCAAAGATGGGACTGAAGACCGTAACCCCCACCGTTTCGAAGGCAGACCTTGCACATCTCGGCGCCGGTGAAGTCGGCTATATCCGCAAGATGAAGGCCGATGAAGTCTCGCGCGTCTTCCCGGAAGCCCCGGAAATCGATCCAAGCCTGGACCTGTGGGCGCTGTTCGGCGCGGACGGCACGCCGATCCTTCTGACCGACAACCGCTCGAGCACCTTCTTCAAGGCGGCCGAGGACGACCTGCGCACCGTCAGCCTGCACTGACGTTTCGAATCCCTTCCGTCAGAGACGACGGAAGGTGAGATAGGCCGACTTGCGCCCCTCGCGCCTGGCTTTCGCCTCGTAGCGCGTGCCCGGCCAGCCGGCGAACGGCGTCAGCCAATCGGCCGCGTTTTCCGCGGTCCATATGAAAGCGGGATGCGCCCCGCAGTGCATCAGCGTCCAGTTGACATAGGTGTCGATGTCGGACGCGAAGCAGAAGAGCCCGCCGGGCTTCAGCACCCGGGCAAAGCGGTCGAGATTGACCTTCGACACGAACCGCCTCTTCCAATGCTTCTTCTTCGGCCAGGGATCGGGATAGAGAAGATCGATCTGGTCGATCGAAGCCGCCGGCAACCAGTCGAGCAGCACCGTCGCGTCGTCGTCGTAAAGCCGGATATTCCCGGCGCCCGTTTCCTCGATGCGGCCGACAAGCTTCGCCATGGAGTTGACGAAGGGCTCGACACCGATGAAGGCAGTCTGCGGCGCTTCCTCGGCGCGGTGAATGAGGTGCTCGCCGCCGCCGAAGCCGATTTCGAGGCGGAATCGCTCAGGCACGAAATCATAAAGCGCGGCGATATCGGCCGGCGCCGGGGTCGAGAGATCGACCTTCAGCGCCGGCAGCAGCGTTTCCAGATGCTGCGCCTGCCGTTCCCTGAGCGGCTTTCCCTTGCGGCGACCGAAGAAGGCCTCGCTCGCGCGGCTGCGGCGCCCTGCATCACTCATCGATCGGCCTCAGTTCTTCAGCGCTTCCTTGAGGGCCTTGACGAGGTCGAGGCGCTCCCAAGAGAAGGAGCCATCGCGGCCGGCCTTGCGGCCGAAATGGCCGTAAGCGGCCGTCTTGGCATAGATCGGCTTGTTGAGATCGAGGTGACGGCGAATGCCCGAGGGCGATAGGTCCATGACCTTGCGGATCGCCGCCTCGACGGCATCTTCGCTGACCTTGCCCGTGCCGTGCAGATCGACATAGACCGAAAGCGGCTGGGCAACGCCGATGGCGTAGGAAAGCTGGATCGTGCAGCGATCGGCCAGGCCGGCGGCAACGACGTTCTTGGCGAGATAGCGCGCGGCATAGGCCGCGGAACGGTCGACCTTGGTCGTGTCCTTGCCGGAGAAAGCGCCGCCGCCATGGGGGGCCGCGCCGCCATAGGTATCGACGATGATCTTGCGGCCGGTCAGGCCGGCGTCGCCGTCCGGGCCGCCAATGACGAACTTGCCGGTCGGATTGATGTACCAGGAGCAATCCTCGGCGATCTCGATGTCGTGCAGGGCTTCGCGGATATAGGGCTCGACGACCTGGCGGACCTTCTTGGAATCCCAGCTGTCATCGAGGTGCTGGGTGGAGAGCACGATGGAGGCGACATCGGCGGGCTTGCCGTCGACATAGCGCACGGTCACCTGGCTCTTGGCATCGGGGCCGAGCTTGCCGGCGTCGCCCTCGCCCTTCTTGCGGGCATCGGCGAGGAGCTGCAGGATGCGGTGCGAATAGTAGATCGGCGCGGGCATCAGCTCGGCGGTCTCGCGGCAGGCATAGCCGAACATGATGCCCTGATCGCCGGCACCCTCATGGCCCTGCTTGTCGGCGGCATTGTCGACGCCCTGGGCGATATCGGCGGACTGGGAATGCAGCAGCACGTCGACCTTCACGGTCTTCCAGTTGAAGCCGTCCTGCTCGTAGCCGATATCGCGGATCGCCTTGCGCGCGGCCGACTTGAACTTGGAGGGATTAATGACGTCCTTGCCGTCCTTGTCCTTCTTCAGAAGGCTCGGCGGCAGGCGCACTTCACCGGCGATGATGACGCGGTTGGTCGTTGCAAGCGTCTCGCAGGCGATGCGGACCGACCAGGGATCCACCTTCGACTTCACGGCTTCGCGGTAGACGAGATCGACGATTTCATCCGAAATCCGGTCGCAAACCTTGTCCGGATGGCCTTCGGCGACGGACTCGCTGGTGAAGAGATAGCTGCTGCGCATGCGGGAATTCCCCTCAAAGAAAAACGACTTCGACGTTGTTATTCAGTTCGCGGGGGAAAGACAAGAACAGAAGGACATAAGAATATGTTTATGTCCCGTAAATCCGGGCATTTTGCTGCCGCTGCGGCTTGTCGGATACGCCGTGCCCCAGCAACGAAAAACGGCCCCGGAGGGCCGCTCTTTCATCCGCTTGCGGACGGTTCGGTCACTCGCTCTCGGATTCGGCCGCCAGCGCCTTGACGAGGTCAACCAGCTTGCGGCGCACCTTGGGATCGGTGATCTTGACGAAAGCCCGGTTGAGCTGGAGCCCTTCGGAAGAGGAGAGGAAATCGACCACATAGTTCGAGCTGGAGGCTTCGGCAAAGCCCGCCTGCGTATCCGCCTGATCGCCCGGCGCGTCTTCGAAGAAGAAGGAGACCGGCACGTTCAGGATGCTCGAAATGTTCTGCAGGCGGCTGGCGCCGACGCGGTTCGTGCCTTTTTCGTATTTCTGAATCTGCTGGAAGGTGATGCCGAGGCTTTCGCCAAGCTTCTCCTGACTCATGCCGAGCATGGTCCTGCGAAGCCGAATCCGGCTACCGACGTGAATATCAATCGGATTCGGCTTCTTCTTGTTTTCCATCATAAATATGTCCTAACGCACGGGGAGTGGCATCATCCTGCCGGTGGCCCGACGAGGCTTACGCCACGTTGTAAGCGCGAACCATGGAGGCCGCAACAATACAGGATAACCGCCGACGAGGTGCACTATGCTATTTTAGGGGTTTTGGGTCAATTCGTCCTGTTTCTAAAACCAATGCGAGAAATGACGGCGACCAGGAACAGCAGGCCGAGAAGAACGGGGAAGGCCAAATTCCGCCATTTCCACCATTCGCCCGCCGCCATCTTTCCCGGCAAGGTTGCGTCGACAAATCCGGCGACGTCGTGCTCAAGGCCCGCGACGACCTTGCCCTTGGCATCCACCACCGCAGAAATGCCATTATTGGCGCCCCGAATCAAAGGCATGCCGCGCTCCACTGCGCGCAACCTCGCCTGGTGGAAATGCTGGTAGGGTCCGGGCGTGCGGCCGAACCAGGCGTCGTTGGTGACATTGAGCAACGCCGCCGCCCCGTCGGCCGCGGCGGTAATCTCGGCGGGGAAGATCGCCTCGTAACAGACCAGCGGATAAAGGTTCTTGCCGAGCGCTACGAGAAGCTGCGGCTCGCGGGCGGCGGAAAACCCGCCGGGCATGGCGACGGCATCGACGCCGAGCCCCTCGAAGACATCGGCAAAGGGCATGTATTCGCCGAAGGGCACGAGATGGACCTTGTCGGCCGCGCCGATGATCTGGCCCTTGCCGTCTATCGCGTAGATGGAATTGTAGTAGCGCGGCGCCTTTCCCGAGCCAGCCCCTTCGGTGCGCACCGCCCCGGCGATGAGCACCTGATCGTCCTCCAGCACATCGGCGATGCGCACCAGCGCGTCGGGATTGTCGGTGAGGATGAAGGGGATCGAGGTTTCCGGCCAGACGACGATATCCGGCCGGCGGCCGCCGTTCGCCGGTTTCGCCGCGCTCAGCGCCAGATGTCGTTCGAAGATTTCGGCCCGCGCGCCATCGTCGAGCTTCGTCGCCTGGTCGATGACCGGCTGGACGAGGCGGATGACCGTTTCCTCGCCCGGCGGCGTCGGCACGATATGAAGGGCATAGTAGCCGTAGCCGACATGGGCGGCGAAAAGCAGGGCGGCAAGCGTCAGGCCGAGCCGTCGTCCGTGGCGCGGGCCGAGAAGCGCCGGCATGGCGAAGACGAAGACGGCGAGCACATTCATGCCGGCAATACCGACGATGCCGGCAGATTGCATCAGCAGGGGCACCGGCATGGCGCCATAGCCGACGGCATTCCAGGGAAAGCCGGTGAAAAGCACGCCGCGCAGCCATTCGCCGATCCCGAAGGCGAAGGCGAGCGCGGCGATGCGGCCCATGCCGTCCGACCAGAGGAGACGGGCAAGCGCCGTGGCAAGGCCATAGTAGAGCGCGAGGAAGGCGGGCAGGCCGAAAACGGCGAGCGGCAGCGCCCAGGCGAAACTGTCCGCCTCCACAAGCAGCGCGTTGCCGAGCCACCAGAGACCGCCGACGAAATAGCCGAAGCCGAAGAACCAGCCTATGCCGAAGGCGGGCGCCAGGCGCCGCAGGAAGCCGGCCTCCGGCGCGCCGCTGGCCCCGTCGAGAAGCCAGACAAGCAGGGTGAAGGAGAAGAAAAGCGCCGCGAAGAAGCCGAAGGGCGGCAGCGCCAGCACCCCGACCAGACCCGCAAGAAATGCCGCAAGCGCCCGCCTCGTCCCAGACAGGAGCATGACCTTGCCCGCAAGCCGCTCCATGCAGTCCCCTTCATGTCCCCGAATCAGCCCGGCGCCAGTCTTCCAAAAAACCGGCGGCTTGTCCCGTATCATGAAAGGGCTGCTACGTTAGAGAGGCCTAATCGGCGTTCGCCCCGTCACCTTGCTGCTCGGGCAGCTTCGGCCGGTCGGCGGGAGGCAAGGCGCCCTCGCCCTCCGCCTTGCGTTCGCGGCGGCGGACCGAGGCTGCGCGCTTGCGCGTGACGCGCACCCGCTTGACGCGGCGCGGATCGGCGTCGAGCACGTGGAACTCGAAGCCCGGTACGGCCTGCACCACCTCGCCGCGCACCGGAATGCGGCCGAGCGAGGCGAAGATGAGGCCGCCGAGCGTATCGGCATCCTCGAGCTGCTCGCGGATATCGAAGTCCCGGCCGATCGCCTCGGCAAGCTCTTCCAGCTCGACGCGGGCATCGGCGATGAAGACGTCGTCGCTGACCCGCTGGATCATGACCTCGTCATCGTCGTGCTCGTCCTCGATATCGCCGACGACCATCTCGACGATGTCCTCCAGCGAGGCGAGGCCGTCCGTGCCGCCATATTCGTCGATGACCAGGGCCATCTGCGTGCGGTCCGCCTGCATGCGGGCCATCAGGTCGGCGGCCAGCATGGAAGGCGGCACGAAGAGGACCGGGCGGATGATGCCGGCTTCCATGACCGTCTTGGAAAGATCGACGCGGCCGAGGTCGAAATCGGCCTTCGGCGTCTTGGCCGGTTTTTCACCGGTCGCGGCGGCCGTGCCGTTTCGCGCGCCGTTGCGGCGCTTGTTGCGGGCCTGCTTGGTGACATAGGCGAGGAGGTCGCGGATATGCACCATGCCGCGCGGATCGTCGAGGCTCTCGTTGTAGACCGGCATGCGCGAGCGGCCGGAATCCTCGAAGATCACCATCAATTCGGCGATCGTGATGTCCTGGTCGACGGCCTCGATATCGGCGCGCGGCACCATGACGTCCTCGACCCGCACTTCGCGGAAACGCAGGATGTTGTGCAGCATCGCCCGTTCCTCGGGCGAAAAGGTCGGTTCGCCGCCGCTTTCCTCCGTCATCAGGGCCTCGGCGAGATCCCTGCGCAGACTGGAGGCGCCGGTCATGCGCCAAAGCCGGGCGGCGCGGGACCACAGGGTGGTCCGATTGCCGCTTTCGTGCCTCGGCGCGCTGCTACTACTGCCCGCCTCGTCCTGACTTGAGGCGTCCGCCTCGTTCGTTTCCGTCGCTACGGACTGGTTCTTGAAGTCGCTCATTGGTCCAAACTATTCATCGGGGCCTTCCCCATAGGGGTCAGATAGGCCAAGCTCGGCAAGAATGCGAGTCTCCAGCCCCTCCATTTTTTCCGCTTCCTCATCGTCCATATGATCATAACCGAAGAGGTGCAGAAATCCATGCACCATCAGGTGCGTGAGATGATCGTCGAAAGTCTTGCCGAGACCGGCCGCTTCGCGGACCAGCGTCTCCTCGGCAAAGATGATGTCGCCGAGCATCGGGCCCGGCATTTTTCCGGGCGTCACCGGGAAGGCGGGGAAGGAGAGGACGTTGGTCGGCTTGTCCTGGCCGCGCCATTCCGCATTGATCCCGCGGATCCCCTCGTCATTGGTGAAGACGAGGGAAACCTCCGGCGCGCCGGACTCCGGAAAGGGCTGGCCTTCCTCGCGTTCGAGAAAATTTCCGGCAAGACCGAGCACCCGCTCGCTCATCGCGCAAAGGCGCTCTTCCGCCGGCCATGCGCCGTCTTCGACGGAGATCTGTATATCGAACTTGCTCATCGGACTTCGGGCCGGGACATCACCGGTCCATCTGCTCGCTTTCGTCCTGCACGGCGGTCTGGGCCTCGTAAGCGCGAACGATGCGGGCGACCATCGGATGGCGCACCACGTCCGCATCCTTGAAGCGGACGACCGAGACGCCCTCGACACCCTTGAGAATCTGCAGGGCTTCGACGAGGCCCGACTTGACGCCGCGCGGCAGGTCGACCTGGCTCGGGTCACCGGTGACGATCATGCGGCCGTTCTCGCCGAGACGCGTCAGGAACATCTTCATCTGCATCGAGGTCGTGTTCTGAGCCTCGTCGAGGATGACGGCGGCATTGGCGAGGGTGCGGCCGCGCATGAAGGCGAGCGGTGCGATCTCGATGACGCCGGCGGTGATGGCACGTTCGACCTTGTCGCCCGGCATCATGTCGTAGAGCGCGTCGTAGAGCGGGCGCAGATAGGGATCGACCTTCTCCTTCATGTCGCCCGGCAGGAAGCCGAGACGCTCGCCGGCCTCGACGGCCGGACGCGACAGGATGATGCGGTCGACGGCGCCGCGCTCCAGAAGCTGGGCCGCATAGGCGACGGCGAGATAGGTCTTGCCGGTGCCCGCCGGTCCGACACCGAAGACCAGCTCGGAGCGCTCCAGCGCGCGGATATAGCTATCCTGCATCGGCGTGCGCGCGACGATGGTCTTCTTGCGGGTGGAAATCTGCGCCATGGTCAGCTTGGCCTTTCGCTCCATGGTGGGCAGGGAGAGCTGGTCATCCGCGGCGATCGCCATGCGGATGGCGCCCTCCACGTCCGACAGCTCGATCGAGCCACCCTTCTGGAGACGATCATAAAGATAGTCCAGCGCGCGACGGGCCTGGTTGGTGGCCACCACATCGCCGGAAATCGAAACGGAATTTCCCCTCGCCCGTGCGTCGATATTGAGGCGCTGTTCCAGAAGCTTCAGATTCTGGTCGAACTGGCCGAAGAGCTCGCTTGCGTATCGATTGTTCTCGAAGGTCAGCACGAAGTGATTGGCGTCGGTCTCGTTCTTCGACTGGCGCGGCGATGACGTCATCAAGTCGTGTCCGTTCAAGCGGTCTTGCTCCCTCAGATCCGCCCGTCAACCAATCGCTTGCGCGAAGAGGCTGTTGGGCCCGGCATCCGTGATTCGTACCCGGATAATGTCACCGATTTCAGAACCTTTTGCATCAATATTCACAGGCTGCAGCCAGGGCGAGCGGCCGACGAGCTGGCCCGGCATGCGGCCGGGCTTTTCCAGGAGCAGGTCGATTTCCTTGCCGATACAGCCGGCGGCGAAGTCACGCTGCTGACGAAACAGCAAAGCCTGCAATCTTTCAAGACGTTCCGACTTCACGTCTTCCGCGACATGGCCGTCCATCTCGGCGCCGGGCGTGCCAGGACGGATGGAATACTTGAACGAAAATGCCTGTGCATAACCGATCGCCTCGACGAGACGCATCGTGTCTTCGAAGTCTTCCTCGCTCTCGCCGGGAAAGCCGACGATGAAATCGCCGGAGATCGCCAGCGCCGGCTGGACGTCGCGGATGCGCTCGATGAGGGCGATATAGTCCGCCGCCGTGTGGCGCCGGTTCATCGCCTTCAGGATACGGTCGGAGCCCGATTGCACCGGCAGATGCAGATAGGGCATCAGCTTCGGCAGGTCGCGATGGGCCTCGATCAGCCTGTCGTCCATGTCGCGCGGGTGGCTGGTCGTATAGCGCAGGCGCGCAAGACCCTCGATCCGGGCAAGCCGATGGAGAAGGTCGCCAAGCCCCCATTCGCCGCCATCCGGGCCGACGCCGTGCCAGGCATTGACGTTCTGGCCGAGCAGAGTGATCTCGCGCACGCCCCCTTCGACGAGGCGCTCGGCCTCGGAGACGATCTGCGAGACGGGTCGGGAGACTTCCGAGCCGCGCGTATAGGGCACCACGCAGAAGGTACAGAACTTGTCGCAGCCCTCCTGCACGGTCAGGAAGGCTGTGACGCCGCGGGCGCGGGTCCTTGCCCTTTCCGGGGCGGGCAGGTGCTCGAACTTGTCCTCGATCGCATAGTCCGTCTCGACCACGCGCTCGCCGCCCTTGGCGCGGCGCAGGGCTTCCGGCAGGCGGTGATAGGTCTGCGGGCCGACGACGAGGTCGACCGCCGGCGCACGGCGCAGGATCTCCTTGCCCTCGGCCTGGGCGACGCAGCCGGTGACGCCGATCACCATCTCGCGGCCGTCCCTGGCGCGCGCCTTCTTCATCTCACGCAGGCGCCCGAGTTCGGAATAGACCTTTTCCGCCGCCTTCTCGCGGATATGGCAGGTGTTGAGGAGAACGAGATCGGCCTCTTCCAGAACGTCCGTCGCCTGATAGCCATCCTTCGAGAGCGCATCCGTCATGCGGTCGCTGTCATAGACATTCATCTGACAGCCATAGGTCTTCACGAAGACCTTGCGGCTGTTGGTCGTGGTAGGCGGAAAGAGGGGTTGTTCGCTCATGGCCGTCTCCATAGTGGAAAAAGCCCGGAAATTGAAGCCCCGTCGCTTGCGGCCTATCGACCGCGCAGCCGGGCGCCCAGCATGGCGCGAATGCGCGCGCCGACCGCGCGGCTCACTTCCTTGCGGCTGCTCGCCTGCGAGACCTCCACCCGTTCGCCGAAATCGACATCCACATCCACGGCCCCTTCGCGCGCGACGCCGAGAAGATGCGGCATAAGCTCGATATCGCCCGGCCAGGCGGCGAGCGGCCTATGGTAGCGACCCATCGCCATGCCGTGTAGGCCGGTATAGGCGATGGCGACCGGCTGGACATGCACGATGCCCTCCGGCGCATGGGGCACGGCCGAGGCGGCGGCGCCGAAAAGCGACGTCTTGATCTCCAACAGGCGATTGCCGTCGGATGTGGTGCCTTCGGGGAAGAGCACGACGATCTCGCCGTCCGCCATGCGCCGGGCGATCTCGTCCACCTGGTCGCCGGTCTTCCGACGCTGCTCGCGCTCGACGAAGATGGTCGCCTGGAGGCGGGCGAGGATGCCGAAGACCGGCCAGCCACGCACCTCGGATTTCGCGATATAGACCACATCGGCCACCGAACCGAGCACCATGATGTCCTTCCAGGAGACATGGTTGGAGGCCAGCAGCAGCGGCCGCCTCGTCTCCAGCGTGCCATGAACCCGCACCTTGAGACCCAGCACCCGGCAGGCGATGCGGTGCCAAAGCCGCGGCAGGCGGCGGCGGATCTTCAGGTTGAAACGGAGGCCGACGAGTTGCACGGGCAACAGGACGGTCGTCACCGCGGCAAGGACGAGGAAGGCGACGGCAAGGCGCAGCCAGGTGATCACCGCGTCACCGGCGGATGGGCGAAAATCTTTCCCGGTGCGGGACGGCTACCCTTCTCTGCCCGGCCGGGCAGGGCAGAGGGCCGTAAAGTTGCTCGCCTCACTCGCCCTCCTTGAGCGGAATGCCGTAAAGTTCCAGGCGGTGATCGACGAGCTTGAAACCGTGCTCGCGGGCGATGCGCTCCTGCAGGGCCTCGATTTCCGGCGAATGGAATTCGATCACGTGGCCGTTCTTCAGGTCGATGAGGTGGTCGTGATGCTCGTCCGGCACCGTCTCGTAGCGCGAGCGGCCGTCACGGAAATCGTGCCGCTCGATGATGCCGGCGTCCTCGAAGAGTTTGACCGTGCGGTAGACGGTGGAGATGGAAATGCGCGAATCGACGGCCGAGGAGCGGCGGTACAGCTCTTCCACGTCCGGGTGGTCGGCCGAGGCTTCCAGCACGCGCGCGATGACGCGGCGCTGTTCGGTCATGCGCATGCCGCGCTCGACGCATAGCTCTTCCAGCGATTTCTCGACATCCGTCATGCGATCTGCCCTTTCGTCCGCCCCCCAATAGCGGACTAGCGAAGATCGCGCCGCAAGACAAGCGCCGTGGACCGGCGGCCGTCGGCCGCCGCATAATAGGCCTTGCGCTCTCCGACCTTGGTAAAGCCGAGCTTGGCATAGAGCCCGCGCGCGGCGGCATTGCCCTCGTCGACCTCCAGGAAGATGTCTTCGGCGCCGCGCATCTTCGCCTCGCGGAGTGCGGCGAGCATCAGCCGCCAGCCAAGGCCGGCGCGCTCATAGCGCTGGTCGACGCCGATCGTCAGGATCTCCGCTTCTCCGGCCGCGGCCCGGGCCAGCACGAAGCCGCCGGCCGTGCGTCCCAGCACGCCCTCCCGGATCGCGAGGAAACCGAAGACCGGCTCCTGCGAGAGCAGCGAATGGAACTCGCCGTCGTTCCACGGCTGGGCAAACCGGGTGCGGTGCAGCCCGGCGGCGATCGCGGCATCGGTGGTTTCAAGCGGGAAGATGTCGAAGACTGGCTTGCGGGCGAAGTAGTCGGTCAGGGACATGGCATTCAGGCTCGCCGGATCGCGAAACCCGCCTGGGGCTTGGCATCGGGGCCGCGCAGATAAAGCGGTTTCGGCAGATGGGCCTGCGGATCGAGACGGGCGCCGAGGCGGGCGACGGTGGCGATGGACACGCCGTCCCCTTCCGCAGGCGTCCCCTCGCGCAGGAGCGCGGCGGCAGAACCTACAAGCGCATCCTCGCCCTCCGCCGCGATGGCGCAAGCGTCCTCAAGCGTGGCGATGGCCGGAGGAGAGGCCTCCGTCCCGTCGGCCGCAAAGCGCTGCCAATAGACGTCGCCGCGCTTGGCATCCATGGCGACCAGCAGCGGCGCACCGGCCTTGCGATCGGCGGCCAGCGCCACCAGGCTGGAAACGCCGACGGCCGGCACGCCGAGGGCCAGCGAAAGGCCGCGGGCGGCGGCGACGCCGACGCGGATGCCGGTGAAGGAGCCGGGGCCGATGGTGACGGCGATGCGGCCGACCGCATGCAGGTCGACGCCCGCGGCGTCCAGCGCGCCGTCGACGAATTCCATCAGCCGCTCGGCATGGCCGCGGCCGATATCGGCGCCGGCAGCGCCGAGCACCATATCCCGATCTGGGTCATAGAGCGCCGCATGGCAGCCGGTGCCCGCCGTATCGATCGCGAGGACGATCATGCCGGGCACCAGTCGGTTGCGGCCAAGGCCTTACATGACGGCTTCAACTTCCTGCACTTCCGGTACGAAATGGCGAAGGAGGTTCTGGACGCCATGCTTGAGCGTCGCCGTCGAGGAGGGGCAGCCCGAGCAGGCGCCCTTCATGTTGAGATAGACGACACCGTCACGAAAGCCCTTGAAGGTGATGTCGCCGCCGTCCTGCGCCACGGCCGGGCGCACGCGGGTATCGAGCAGTTCCTTGATCGTGGCGACGATCGTCTCGTCGCCCTCGTCGAAGAACTCGCCGTCCTGCTCGTCGCTGACGCCGAGCGCACCGCCAGCCATGACCGGCTGGCCGGACATGAAGTGCTCCATGATATTGCCGAGGATCGCCGGCTTCATATGCTGCCAGTCGGCGCCGTCCTTGGTGACGGTGATGAAATCATAGCCGAGGAACACGCCCTTGACGCCGGGAATGGAGAACAGGCGGGCGGCAAGCGGCGAAGCGGCGCGCGCCTCCGTCTCGTCGCGGAACTCGGCCGTGCCGGTCTCCAGCACCACCTTGCCCGGCAGGAATTTCAAGGTCGCCGGATTCGGCGTCGCTTCGGTCTGGATGAACATCTTTCTCTCCGTGCGGGGCCAGGCGCTTCGGTCGGCCAGACTGTTTAGAATTATTCAAAAGAAAATAAGCGTTCTTCCGCCTATCTTCAAGGCTGCCGTGGCCGCTATCCTGTGCAAGCCATCCAGGACATGCCCTAGCTCAGTGCGTCCAGTTCCTCATCCGTCAGCGAATCCGGGATCACCGTCACGGGAATGGGGAAGGCCTGCGCGCGGCCGGCCAAGGAGGAGACGAGCGGGCCCGGCCCTTCCTTGGAGGAACCGGCGGCAAGGACCAGGATCGCGATATCGCGATCCTCCTCGATCAGCCCGTTGATCTGCTCGCTTGCGACGCCTTCCCGGATCACCGTCTCCGGCTCGATGCCGACCGCCTCGCGCAGTGCCTGAGCGGCCTTGGCGAGCACGGCTTCGGCCTCCTCGTGCGCCTCGGCCCGCATGATCTCCTCCACGCCCAGCCATTGCTGGAAATCGCCGTTGGCGATCACATAGAGCAGGACGACGCCGCCATTGGAATTCTTCGCCCGCGCTCCCGCATAATGGACGGCTCGACGGCATTCCGGTGTGTCGTCGATGACCGCCAGGAACTTGCGGCGATGGCCTTCAAGGCGGGAAAGTCGTGGAGAAACCATACAGCCCCCTTGGTCTGGCGTCCGTCAACTCCGGCCGCAGGGCGCGGCCCACCGCCGGAATTGCATCGGGACATTTTGCTGCGACCTTACTGCACAAAACCGATGATGTCGCGAACTTCCTTCATGGTTTTCTCCGCCCGCGCCCGCGCCCTTTCGCCGCCGTCCCGCAGGATGGCGTCGATATGGCTGGTATCGTCCATCAGGCGGCGCATCTCGCCGGTGATCGGCGAGAGCACCGTCACGGCGAGATCGACCAGCGCCGGCTTGAAGACCGAGAACTGCTGGCCGCCGAACTCGGCAAGGATATCCGCCTTGGACTTGTCGGAGAGCGCGGCGTAGATGCCGACGAGGTTTTCCGCTTCCGGGCGACCCTTCAGGCCTTCGACCTCGCTCGGCAAGGCGTCCGGGTCGGTCTTGGCCTTGCGGATCTTCTTGGAGATCGTCTCCGCATCATCGAACAGGTTGATGCGCGACAGATCCGAGGCGTCCGACTTCGACATCTTCTTGGTGCCGTCGCGCAGCGACATGACGCGCGGCGCAGGGCCGCCGATCAGGGGCTCGACCATCGGGAAATAGGCATGGACCGGCTCCTCGCCGACGACGATGTCGACGCCGGTGCCGGACTTGCGGATATGGTCGCCGAAGTCGATGTTGAACTTCTGGGCGATATCGCGCGTCAGTTCCAGATGCTGCTTCTGGTCGTCGCCAACCGGCACATGCGTCGCGCGGTAGACGAGGATGTCGGCAGCCATCAGGCTGGGATAGGCGAGAAGCCCCAGCGAGACCTGCTCGGCATTCTTGCCGCCGGCCTTGTCCTTGAACTGGGTCATGCGCTCCATCCAGCCGATGCGCGCCACGCAGTTGAAGATCCAGGCGAGTTCCGAATGCTGCGGCACGGCGGACTGGTTGAAGACGATGTGCTTCTTCGGATCGATGCCCGAGGCGATGAAGGCCGCGGCGATCGAGCGGATCTGCCCCCGCATGTCCTCATGCACGAGCTGCGCGGTCAGCGCATGCAGGTCGACGACGCAATAGATGCAGTCATTGTCCTCCTGCAACGCGACGAACTTGCGGATCGCGCCGAGATAGTTGCCGAGATGGAGATTGCCGGTCGGCTGGACGCCGGAGAAGACGAGAGGCTTGAATGCGCTCATGACACGATCCTTCAGGCGGGTGGAGGGCCTGATCCTGTTGCACGGGCAGTTCCGGGAAGGCGCCAGGCGGCATCCACCGGAGCTGCGTGAGAAATACGCCGCGCTTATGCACGGCACGGCGACTGCGATCAAGAGGGGCGGCAGGCGGCTTCCGCAGCCTGCCCGGCGCATCAGCCCTTCCTTATAAATGACACGTTCCGGTCTTTCTCTTCCCACGGGGACTGGGCGGCCGGATTTGAAGGCCGCGTTTCAACGCAGGGGCGCAAAACGGAGTGTGCCATGCGAAAGAGCTGCTCGACCCTCCTTGCCTGCATGATCGCGCTCACCTTGCTCCTTGCGGGCGAGGCCACGGCAGGCGGCACGCGCAAACATGCCGCACGCAGCGAAAAAGGCACGGCCGGCATCTATGGCGTCCAGACGACGCGCGTGCGGCACCGTTGCTTCCCCGGCAAGCTGCGGCGGATTCTCGCGCATATCGCCATGAAGGTCGGGCGCCGGCCGCTCGTCACGTCAGGCAGCAGGAGCACGGGCCGCAAGGGTTCCATGCACCGCAGGTGCCTTGCCGCCGATCTCCGCGTCCCCGGCGTTCCGGTCAAGCGGATCGTCGCGGCCGCCCGGTCGGCGCCGGCGATCGGGGGCGTCGGCACCTATTGCAACGGCATCGTCCATGTCGATGTCGGGCCGAAGAGGCGCTGGCACCATTGCGGCGGACTGGTGCGGCTTTCCGGCCGCGCGAGGCGCTGAGCACGACCTATTCCGACGGAGCCGGCTTCGCCTTGCGCTTCAGGTTGCGGCGGATCATGCCGAGATCGGCACCGCCGATGAGGAAGGCGACGGAAAAATAGATCGCCATGGCCAGCATGACGAGAAGACCGAGCGTCGTGATCTGCTCGTAGAGCGGCGCGGCCGAGGACAGGCGGTCGGCCAGGTGGTCCGAGGCATAGTCGAGCGCCACGGCCATGATGACGGTGGCGACGAGAAGACGCGCCACGCGCCAGGCGAGCGCCTTTTCCAGCGGCCAGTGCCCGCGGCGCACCAGCGTCACGAAAAGCAGCAGCGCCGTCAGCCAGCCGGAAACCGCCTCAGCCGTCGCGATGCCGCGCTCGTAGAAGAGCGGGAAGAGCGTTACCGCCAGCACGCAGTTGATGACGACCGACAGCATGGTGATGCGCATCGGCGTCTTCGTATCCTCTCTCGCAAAGAAGCCGGGATTGAGCGCCTTGATCATCACGAAGCCGGGAAGGCCGAGGCCGTAGATGGCAAGCGTGCCGGCGACGACGGACGTGGTTTCCGGATTGAAGGCACCGCGCTCGTAGAGCACGCGCACGATCTCGTCGGAGATGACCCACAGCGCGCCGGCGGCCGGCAGCGTCAGGAAAAGCACGAACTCCATCGAACGGTTCTGCAGATTGCCGGCCTCGCGCTCCTGCCCGCCCTTCAGCGCGCGGGCAAGCTCGGGCAGCAGCACCACGCCGACGGCGATGCCGACGACGCCGAGGGGAAGCTGATAGACGCGGTCGGCATATTGCAGGGCGGCGATGGCGCCGTCCTTGGTGGAGGCGATCATCTGGCCGATGAGCTGGTTGATCTGGGTGATGCCACCCGTCACGGCCGCCGGCAGGGCGAGCCAGAGCAGGCGCTTGACATTGGGCGTCATGCGCGGCCGGCGAAAGCCGATCCGCATGCCGGCATGACGCACGCCCGCATAAAGCACCGCCATCTGCAGAAGGCCGGCAGCAAGCACGCCCCAGGAGAGATACCAGGCCGTCTCCAGCGGCGAGGCGCCCTGCCAGAGCCCGTAGCCGAGCGCGCCGATCAGCACGACATTGAGGAAGACCGGCGCAACGGCGGCGGCGAAATAGTGATGCAGTGAATTGAGCATGCCCGACAGCATCGCCGTCAAAGACATGCACATGAGATAGGGAAACATGACGACGGCGAGCTTGACCGTGACGTCGAACTTTTCCGCGTCTCCCACGAAGCCCGGCGCGATGATCCAGGCGACGATGAGCGGCATCAGCAGTTCCATCGCGATGGTCAGCATCAGGAGCACGGTGAAGAGGACGCCGAAGACCTCTTCCGAAAAGCGCTTTGCCCCGTCGATGCCGCCGGCCTCGATCTCCTTTGCGAAAAGCGGCACGAAGGCGGCGTTGAACGCGCCTTCGGCGAAGAGGCGGCGGAAGAGGTTCGGGAAGCGGAAGGCCGCATAGAAGGCGTCCGCCATGGGCCCGGTGCCGAGCGCTGCCGCCATCAGCGTTTCGCGCGCGAAGCCGAGCACGCGGCTGCCGAGCGTCGCGCCGCCCACGGTCGCGAATTTCCTGACGAGACTCATTGTTCTGCCCTGATCCTTTTCGGCGTGGCGGGAGACGGCGCGATCATGCCGGGCGGCATGCGGTCGCGCAGTTCGTCCGCCTCATCGGCCATCACGGCCTTCAGCCGCGCGGCGATATTGGCCTGCCGGTTGTCGTTGGTGACCTTCTGGCCGACTAGGTCGGTGACGTAGAAGGTATCGATGACCTTCTCGCCGAAGGTGGTGATATGCGCCGATGCGATGTCGAGCGAGAGGTCGGAGAGGACAGCCGTGACTTCCGAAAGGAGGCCGGGCCTGTCGAGGCACTCGATCTCGATCACCGTGAACTTGTTCGAAAGCGTGTTGGAGATCGTGACGGCCGGCGAGACGGTGAAGGTGCGGTTGCGTCTGCGGCTCTTCGTGCGGGTGGCGATCACCTCCGGCAGGCGCTTGCGGCCGGAAAGCACGTCCTCGATCATCCGGCCGATCGTGCCGGCCCGGCGCATCTCATCCTCGTCGTCGGGGAATTCGCGGTTGACCAGGATCGTGTCGAGCGCGCGCCCGTCGGAGGTCGTGAAGATCTGCGCGTCGACGATATTGGCGCCGGCCGCCGCGCAGGCGCCGGCAATCACCGTCAGAAGCCTCGGATGGTCGGGCGACAGCACCGTGATCTCGGTGATCGCGTGGAAGGAATGGGTGCGCACGATCGTCGCCAAGGGCTGCCGCGCCTTGTCCGCCTCGCGGATGAAGGTCGCATGGCGCACCTGGTCCTCCAGAGACACGGTCAACAGGTAAGGATCGTAGTGCAGCCTGGTATAGGTCTTGCGGTCCTTCTGGCTCCAGTCGGCGGGCAGCGCACTGGAAAGCACGTCGCGCGCCGCCTGCGCCCGCTCCTTGCGCGACAGTTCGGAGAAGCCGCCGGAGATCAGGAGTTCGGTCTCATAATAGAGCGTGCGAAGAAGCTGGCCCTTCCAGCCGTTCCACACGCCGGGTCCGACGGCGCGAATGTCGCAGACCGTCAGCACCAAGAGCATCTTCAGCCGCTCCATCGACTGCACCTTGTCGGCGAAATCGTCGATGGTCTTGCGGTCGTTGAGATCGCGGGTCTGCGCGACCATCGACATGGTCAGGTGTTCCTCGATCAGCCAGACGACCAGTTCCGTCTGCTTGGGCGAGAGCCCGAAGCGCGGGCAGAGCTTTCGCGCGACCCTGGCGCCCGCCTCCGAGTGATCCTCGGGACGGCCCTTGGCGATATCGTGCAGCAGCACGGCGACATAGAGCGGAATGCGGTCCTCGATGCTCGGCATGAGCTGATAGCTCAGCGGGTGAGCCTCCTTCTCGCGGCCCTGGTCGATATCCGACAGGACACCGACGGCGCGGATCAGGTGCTCGTCCACCGTATAGTGGTGATACATGTTGAACTGCATCATCGCGACGATCTTGCCGAAATCCGGGATGAAGCGGCCGAGCACACCCGCCTCGTTCATGCGGCGCAGGATGAGGGCCGGATCGCGCGGCGAGGTGAGGATCGACAGGAAGAGCCGGTTCGCCTCCTCGTTTTCGCGCAGGGCCGCATTGATGAGTTTCAGCGATCGCGTGGCCTCTTTCAGCGCGTCCGGGTGGAATTCCAGGCCGTTTATATCGGCGATGTGGAAAAGGCGGATGAGGTTCACCGGGTCGCGCTTGAAGACGTCCGGATCGGCGATGGTGATGCGACCGCGATCCTCCAGGAAATCCAGCGTTCCGGCGATCTTGCGCGCGCGGCGGGCAAAGCGGCTGATGGCGGCGGCGATCCCCGGCGCCTCCTTGGCCTGCTGGTCCTCCAGCGTGGCGCAGAAGATGCGCGTCAGGTCCCCGACATCCTTGGCGACGAGGAAATAGTGCTTCATGAAGCGCTCGACGGCCGAAAGGCCCGGATGCGGCTGGTAGCCCAGGCATTCGGCGATCTCGCGCTGGATATCGAAGGACAGCCGCTCCACCGCCTTGCCCGTCAGGAAATGCATGTGGCAGCGCACGGCCCAGAGGAAATCGTCCGCCTTGCGGAAGAGCTTGTATTCCTGCTTCGACAGGACGCCGAGCTTCACCAGATCGGCCGGGTCGCGGATGTGGTAGAAATATTTGGAAATCCAGAAGAGCGTGTGCAGGTCGCGAAGCCCGCCCTTGCCTTCCTTGACGTTCGGCTCGACGAGATAGCGCGTGTCGCCGGCCTTGCGGTGCCGCTCGTCGCGCTCGGCCAGCTTCGCCGCGATGAATTCCGGGCCGGTGCCCTGCATGATCTCGCGGCTGAAACGCAGGTTCAGTTCCTCGAACAGCGCCGCCGAACCGCAGATGTAGCGCGCCTCCAGGGTCGCGGTGCGGATCGTCATGTCACCCTTGGAAAGCCGGATGCATTCCTCCAGGTTGCGCGTCGCGTGGCCGACCTTGAAGCCGAGATCCCACAGGATGTAGAGCATGAACTCGATGGCCGGCTCGCTCCAGGCGGCCGGCTTTTCCGGCAGGAGGAAGAGCAGGTCGATATCCGAGCCCGGCGCCAGCGTGCCGCGGCCATAGCCGCCGACGGCCGTCACCGTGATGCGGGAGGCGGCCGGCGCCTGTCCGGCGCTGAAGACGTGGTTCAGCGTGAAGTCATGCAGCACAGCGATGAGCTGGTCCTGCAGCCAGGAAATGCGCGCGGCGCATTGCAGGCCGCTGCCATCCTCGAACAGCAGTTCGCGTGCCCGCTCGCGGCCGGCCGCGTTGACCTTCTTGAACTCGGCCAGCAGCTCGCGGCGCAGCCGGTCGCGGTAGTCCGCATTGGTGCTGGCGATGAACTCGCATCTGGCGCGCAGCGCCGGCACGTCGAGAAGGCCGGAATCGGCCGGCGCCAGGAGCTTCTTTTCCATCGGATGCCGGCCTGCGTCCCGCTTGTCCTCGATCGCCCGTTCGGTTCGCATGCGCTATAGACCCTTTCAGCACGCGAGGACAGCATCCTAGCGGCTAGCGATTGCCAAGTTCTTTCTTCAGCGCATAGAGGGCGTCGAGCGCCTCGCGCGGCGTCATGTCGTCCGGATTGATCTCCTTCACCAGCTCTTCCACCCGGGACGGGGCGGCGGTGCGACCGCTCTCCTCGCGGCGCACCGCGACCTGGAACAGCGGCAGATCGTCGATGAGCTGGCTTGCCGGGTTCTTGCGGTCCGCATCCTCCAGCTTGGCGAGCACGTCCTTTGCCCGCGCCACGACCGAAGGCGGAAGACCCGCAAGGCGGGCTACCTGGATACCATAGGAGCGATCCGCAGCGCCCGGGCCGACCTCGTGCAGGAAGATCACGTCGCCGTCCCACTCCTTGACGCGCATTGTGGCGTTGGAAAGGCGGGAAAGCTTTTCCGAAAGCACCGTCAATTCGTGGAAATGGGTGGCGAAAAGGCCGCGGCAGCGATTGGCCTCGTGCAGGTGCTCGACCGCCGCCCAGGCGATGGAAAGTCCGTCGAAGGTCGCCGTGCCGCGGCCGATCTCATCCAGGATGACGAGCGAGCGGTCGGTCGCCTGGTTGAGGATCGCCGCCGTCTCGACCATCTCCACCATGAAGGTGGAGCGGCCGCGGGCCAGATCGTCCGAGGCGCCGACGCGCGAGAACAGCCGGTCGACGATGCCGATATGGGCGCTTTCGGCCGGCACATAGGCGCCCATCTGCGCGAGGATCGCGATGAGCGCGTTCTGGCGCAGGAATGTCGACTTGCCGCCCATGTTCGGGCCGGTCAGCAGCCAGATCGCGCCATGGCCCTTGCCGTTTGCCGGTGAAAGATCGCAGGAATTGGCGACGAAGGCGGCGGCCTGCTGGCGGCGCAGCGCCTGCTCGACCACCGGATGCCGCCCCCCGACGATGGCGAACATGGTGGAATTGTCGACGATGGGCCGGCAATAGGCCTGCTCCTCGGCGAGCGCCGCAAGGCCGACGGAAACATCCACCACCGCAAGTGCCCGCGCCGCCGCCTTGATCGCCTCGGCTTCCGCCACGACCGCCTCGACGAGGCCGTCGAAAGCGGCAAGCTCGATGGCGAGCGCCCGATCCGCCGCATTGGCGATCTTGGTTTCCAGCTCCGACAGAACCGTCGTGGTGAAGCGCATCGCCCCGGCCATGGTCTGGCGGTGGATGAATCGGGCCTTGGCCTCGTCGCCGTCCGTCAGCGCCGAAGCGTTGACTGCCGAGACCTCGATGAAGTAGCCGAGCACGTTGTTGTGCTTGATCTTCAAAGTCTTGACGCCAGTCTCCTCGGCATATTGCAGCTGCAGGCCGGCAATGACGCGGCGCGACTGGTCGCGCAGCGCCCGCATCTCGTCGAGCTCGCCGTCCGCGCCTTCGCGGATGAAGCCGCCGTCCCGCTTGAG
>Ga0182742_1000427_pt1 | contig 67370 bp, 68 predicted proteins | sample eDN5th37CBELigMG_FD_128880 | JGI IMG/M metagenome (GOLD analysis project Ga0182742, IMG submission 128880) | Enriched Miracle-Growth compost microbial communities from Emeryville, California, USA - eDNA 5th pass 37_C BE-Lig MG (version 2)... ...
ATCGTCTTCAATGGCGAAAGCCATCGATACAAAGAATCGCTATTACACGGTAAATAATTTAGGGGTTGGCAAGTGGTACATTTTTAATTGCCATTTGCTACATTTCTTACTTGCCAAAAACAGCTTGGTATTGCTTGATCGAAACGAGGTTCTGAGGAGGGCTTGGTATCTTTTAGTCGGGAAAGGTGCTGTGCAACATCCCGGAGGTCATTTGCACTCCATAAATGGTCTTTTACACATACATCCAAGGCTTCCTCAATATCAGGTTGGAAATGGGTGATGGCATATTGAACGATTTGCAAATGATCACGTACATACCTCGGATACCGAACGCTTATCTCATGAATAAACAGCATTGCTTTTTCTTGATCGTGAAATTGGCGGATAATGGTCTCCTTATAAGCATGAATCCCTTTAGATCGATCACGTGAGTGCTGTCTACTTTTTATAAGCTCTCCTTTTCCGTGGCAAAGCCGATGTCGTGCAAGAACTTCTCCTTGCGGAGTTGCTCTGACAATCAGTTCCTCTTCATGAATCTCGATAAATACTTGATTCTCTCCCCTTGGACGGTATGTCCCTAAAGGAAGGGAGTACCGATTGGATTTATATTTAATCACATTGTCCTTATGGACAGTTCTTGTTATACTGGATCCACGGTTGCTCTCGAAAGAGAGCAGGGGAGAGACTGGCTTCAAGTGTTGCTTTTCGAGGGCGTGCACTTCAACCGGTCTCTTTTTTGTTGTATGGTGCACATTGTAATTGCCTGTCCGTGATAGCCAGGCCAGAGACCGTTCGTTCCATGCATCGATATTGGAGAAAACCCTGTGTTTGGCAAAGTTTCTTTTCACGAATTTCACTACGTTTTCTATCTTGCCCTTACTTTGCGGATCTGCCTTGCGGCATAAATAAAGGCGAAATCCACGTTCTTGCTTATAAGACTGAAATTCACTCGTCAGGATAATGTCTCCTGCATTTTCACTTACGGTGATCAGGTGATCTTGGTCATAAACCAATTCCTCTGGCATTCCTCCGAAAAATACGAATGCGTTTTCATGGCATCTGATTGCATCCCTTGTGGTAAAGGGTCTGCTTTGCCACTCTACATACTTGAAACGGGAGTGGGAGAGAACAAAAGTGATGAAGTATAATCTCACGTCCTTTTTTTCCATATTTTTAACCGTGACTTCTCCCCAATCCACTTGAGCCTGTTGGCCCATTGGCAACTCGTCCACTGCTTCGTGATCACGAATATGTACAATTTTCGGAATATGGTATATTTCCCTTAGCTCACTAACATAGGATCGAACTGTGCTTCCTCCAATCTTAATGGAAGGATATTTCTCCTTTAACCAGTCCTCGACCTGAGAAGAAGACAGATCTGGATGTTCATGTAACCAACTGAGAATCCTATCCCGGTAGGGATTCAACTTTTTGCTTCTGTTACCAAGGGAATTGACCCAATCTGATGCCTCCTCAAAAGTCATATCTAGATATTTATAGACCGTGTTCCTCGACAGATCCAATTTCCTTGCGATGGCTGCCACCTTAAATCCTTGCTCTTTTAATTGATGAACCTGAAGATACAACAGTAATTTTTCCACCTTTCCCATCCCCCAGCCAAGCTATGTTGAACAAGTAATCATAGCTTAACTGGGTTACCAAGTGAAAGAAAAAAGTGTTCATTTCTATTTGGCGGATACTGTTGAATTTAGTTTAGCAGTTACATTGGTCCCTCGTTTTACCCTCGACGAGCCCGCGGAGGATCTGTTTTACCCGTTCATCGTATATTGGTTTTTGTGCGGAGAACGATTCCATCCCATTACACCTCTGACTCCCATTCTTTTTCAGGATTTTTGATCTGCTTTGTTTCTATTTGAACTTGATTAGAGTGTGTCGATCGCTTCGTTGAGCTGATCCATGTCTGTATGTGTGTAGATACTTGTTACATTGAGTGAGGAGTGCCCCAACAGTTTTTGAATCTGTACCAGGTTTACGTCGTTTTTCACTAAGCGGCTGGCAAAGCTGTGGCGCAAGATATGGGCTGTTACTTTCTTTTTCCACCCCAGCTTATCGACCGCCTCATTAATAACGCGATTCACGTAGACCGGAGACAGCATACCGGTCTTTTTGGTGCAGAAGAAACGCTGTGAATCCGTATCAGGCCGTTGAAACCGTATGTAATCCTCTAGTAAGGGAACCAGTCTTTTGGAGATCGGGATGAGTCGATCCTTGTTTCCTTTCCCTGCGACGACATGGATTACTCGCTTTTTTATGTCTACGTTATCGATTGTGAGGTTAAGACACTCAGAGATACGCATACCCGTCATGTATAAAACAGTGACCACCAAGCGAATCAAGTTATGGTCGATTTCTTTGATCAGAAGCTCCACTTCTTCTTCGGTGAGATACGTTCTTTCTTTCTGTTGCACCTTGATCTTTTCCACAGACAGGGCGATATTGCGTTCTACCAGCTCTTTATTATAAGCGTATGTAAAAAAAGAGCGCAGAGTATGAAGATTACGCCCCCGGCTTGCAGGAGCGTACTTGCGCTTCTCTTTGAGGTACGTAAGGTAGTCCTCAATATCATTGGCAGTGATTTCGTCCAGATAGGTTTCGCAGTTGTACTTGGTCTCCAGGAAACGAGTAAAGGATACCAAATCCTTGCGATATCCGGTAATGGTCTCTTGACTTCGGTCTATCGAGGACAAATATTGAATAAAACTTTGAATCGCATTCATGAGAAGCATTCCACAACTGCCCACCTTTTGTAACGAAACCTGCTTTATTCTGTGTACGGTATATCAACATTCTTGCCAGTTTTATAGGTCGTATAACAAACATGGCTATAATACAACCATAAATAAAGCACATCTAGTAGAACGGGTGTGTAGGTTTCAACAACGAATTAAAGACGGATGTCCAGAGATTCAACAAAATTGGAAAAATAATTTTAATTATACCATAAATTAACCAAATATTCCATTAGTCCACTAAACTTTAGAGGAAATATTATCCTGAAGTTAAACTTTTTAAACCCTAAATATAAACCGTAAGTACCGTAACCAGTATCAAGTTTTCAACATTCAGGAAAAAACAATAAAAAAGAAAAGAGGCTAACATCTTACGATGTTAGCCTCTTGTTGTTAGGAAAACTCTTCTAGTATTACTGAAGGAGTTTTTGGTGTTATAGAAACTTATGCACCAGGTGTTTCTTCTCCAGTACCAGGTGCTTCTTCTCCATCTCCTGGAACTTCTTCAGATACAGTCTCTTTAGTAACCAGGATAGGCAGAACTACTTCTTTGCCACCGTATGCAGCAGAAAGCTTGATAACCAAAGTTGCTTTGGTGTCTTTCTCAACCGCTTTCGTTGCAGCTTTTGCTACAGTACCCAGGTCAGAAACTGTTACCAGTTCATCGGAATCGATGATGGACTCGAACTCGATACCAGTGAGCACGTCGGAATCGTTCACGGTCAGAGCAATTTCTTTACCGTCTGCACCGATGAATTGCAGCTCGTCAAGCAGGTCAGCAAATGTAGCTTCATCAGCAGTTGTTACTCCGCCTTTAACCTCTACTTGAGTTTTGCCTTCGATCAGTTTGATGTCAGCGATTTGTGGAGTAGAGTTAACCACTTCTACTTCAACAGTAGCTACTGTAACGCCACCTTGTTTGTAGGAGATTACTGCTTTACCAGGGGCTACAGCAGTTACTTCGCCAGCTGGATTTACAGAAGCAACTTTAGTGTTGCTGGAAGCAAAGCTAAAACCACTTTCTGCTTCCTCAGCAGTTCCTACTTTTACATCTCCAACATATTTTTCGATGGAGAGATCAACTGTTTGTGCTTCTGGGTAGATGTCCAGTTTCAGATCATCTTCAGAAGAAGCTGGAACCAATTTGTAGTTGTCTGGTTCTTGACCATCAACATCAACTACTTGGATCGCTACAGTACCAACTACTACATTGTCTTTATTCTTGATTACAAGCGTATCGTTACCTTGTGCTTTGAAAGCCAAGTCTGTTACTTCCAGCACATAAGTAGAGCCGTTCACAGCCAGTTTCGCGTTGGAAAGGTCAACGATGTCTGCTTTGTCGCTACCTGTGGAGATAGTCCAATCAGTGATGTCAGCTTCTTTACGCATCTTAACATCGTATTGATCCAGGAGCGTCAGGTCAAGAGAAGTTTCTGTTTTCAGAACTTTCGCAGATGCTTCCGCTACTTTTGTTGCAACAGTAGAATCTTTTACTTCGAGGGTAAACGAAGTAGATTTTTCGCCGATAGCAACAGTGATTGTAGTGGTACCAGCTTTCAGGGTGTTGATTTTACCTGTGCTGCTTACCAGAGCAACTGCTGGGTTGCTGGAAGTGTAAGTTACGCTTCCTACAGCAACATTTTCACCATCTACTTCTTTATCACCAGTGTTTTTATCGATTTCAACACCAGCATAGTTTTTACCTTTTGTGATGACAACTTCTGGTTTCTCGTCAACTGTTACGTATCCCAGATCCCACAGTTTGCTGTCCACTTTGAGTTGTACTTCTGTTGGTTCAACGACAACAGTGTCATCGCTAACTTTTACAGTTACAAGAGCAGACTCGAATTTTTCGGAGTCTTTCGATACAACAACTTTATATTTGAAGGAGTCACCGTCAACAAGACCATTTTTCAGTTCGCCAGTCTCGCTAGTAACGGAACCACCTTTAAACACTTCAGATGTTGCTTGGAATTCAACTTTGTAACCAGCAGCAACCAAAGATTCAACATCTACAGCTTTACCGTCATTGATAGTCAGGCCCAAGAATTGAGGTGCTTCAAGGGTTCCGCTAGCAACTGTATTGGTAATAGCACAAACCTTTACAAGTATTTGTAATCGTCAGTGAATTTCATGAATGCCTGTATTTAGTAGTTTTATGAGGTTCAATGTTGAACGATCATTTGTAGATAAAAGGAATATAGATGGAACTTATTGCAAATGAATGGAAAAACCTGCAATTTGGAAGTGGGAATTTCCATTATTTTTTTGTTCCTTTTTCCAATTTTACTAATTGATATCCTATTTTGGTTTTTTTGCCCTAAACCTCACCACTAGACTAGAAAACATCCTACTAGCTAGAAAAAGGAGGAGAAAACCAAGTGGGAATCAAACATTTTATCAGCAAAAAACTTTTGCCATTACTGTTGGTAAGCCTTCTTGCACTAACATCTTTTCTCATCATGGAACCGGATCACGCGCAAGCTGCACAAAGTGAAACCGCATCCGATGAAACAACCGAATACATCATCAAGCTAACATCTCCCGTCCGAGCCAGAGCGGTCTCCTACCTCCACAACAACGAAGACCCGAGCTTCTCCGTGATCGAGTCCAACAGACAGCATCTCCTGGTGAAACTCCCAGTCAATCCAGATCCAGACCTGCTGGAGGAACTCGCTGCTGATCCTGCCGTCGAGTATATCGAACCCAATCTGCGTATGCGCAAGGCTTCAGATTGGGCAATTGATCCCCGTTTTGAAGAGCAATGGGGTCTCCGAGCCATCCAAGCCCCAGAGGCGTGGAAAGAGGGCGGGAGAACCGTGCAGGTGACGGTGGCTGTCCTGGACACGGGGGTAGATTACACCCACCCTGATCTGGCAAATCGGGTAGATGCACAAAATGGCTACAATTATATAGATGGTAATTTCGATGTGATGGACGATGACGGGCATGGAACCCATGTAGCAGGAATTATCGCTGCGGAGCTGAACAGCATCGGGATCGCAGGGGTTAGCGGCAATGCTGACGTAAAAATCCTGCCGCTAAAAGTTCTGGACGATCAGGGAAACGGGACGATGTACGATGTGTCGTTTGCGATCATGGATGCGGTGGATAAGGGCGCTGATGTCATCAACCTCAGTCTGTCTGGGGAGAGGGGACAGGAAGAACCGAAGATGCTGCAGGAGGCGATAGCCTATGCGCTGGAGCACGATGTGGTTGTCGTTGCCGCAGCAGGAAATGACGGTGATAGGGTAGGGCGTTATGTACCTGCCTCGATCCCCGGCGTGATTGCGGTCAGTGCGGTAGATGAAGAGCTGGAACTGGTGAAGTTCTCCAACTATGGGTCAGAGATCGCGCTTACAGCACCTGGTGAGGAGATCTTGAGTACATATTTGCATGGAAGATACGTGTATGCGAGCGGGACTTCACAAGCGGCGCCTTTTGTTTCCGGTACGATTGCCTTGATGAAGGCATCCGAGCCACAGCTTGGTATGCAGGAGATCGAGGAGCGCTTGCAGCGATCAGCAATCGACCTGGGGCGTAAAGGCCCCGACGAAAAATATGGCTATGGACTGGTCAACGCCTATGGCGCGTTGCAGGAAGAAAAAGTGTCGAATGCTGAGCTGCGCAGGATCAGTGTAGATCCTGTGAGGCTGTCTTTGCGTCCAGGTAGTGCAGCGTTGCTTCAGGCAACAGCTATTTATCAGGACCAAACAGAGCGCGATGTGACAAAGAAAGCGATTTGGCAGGTCGAGGATGAATCTGTCGCTACGATCGAGCAGGGGGAAGTAAGAGGTCAAGCTTTTGGCAAGACGCATATCACCGCTTCCTTCGGTGGCAAACGATATACCGTCCCCGTCGACGTGTCTGTCCGCAGCCTGGAATTTTCCAGTCGGCGAATTACGTTAAAACCGGACGAAGCCGTATCCCTGTCCATCATTGCCACCTACGGGTGCCGCACGAGGGAAGAGGTGTCACCAGCAGATGTGAGATGGGTTTCAATGGATGAAGAGGTGGCTGCCGTACATAACGGTATCGTCTCTGCCCAAAACGTCGGGAGTACCTGGGTTGTGGCATACTACGGCAGCGAGCGCATCTCCATCGAGGTACTTGTAAAGATGGACGCGCTTGTAGCAAATCCGGACCAGCTTCAGCTTGTGCCGGATTCTCAGATTCCCGTCACGCTGTACGCATATTATAAGGAAAAGAAAGATGTCGTAACCGCTGAGGCAGATTGGCAGACTAGCAATCCAGAAGTTGCTGTCATAGAGGATGGCGTGATTACTGCCATCGGCCCCGGCATTGCGACGATTACGGCTGAATACCGTGGAAAATCAGCCACGATCCGGGTGGACAACAGCGTGCGAAAGCTGGATGTCCCGGACGACAAGATTACCCTTCATCCAGGGGACACCTATACACCGGAGCTTGTCGCTACCTATCGTAATGGTGCCCGGGTGGAGGTAAACGATAAAGGAACATGGCATTCCTCGGATGAACACGTAGCTGTCGTAGATGAGCAGGGGGAAATCACTGCTATAAAGGAAGGAACTGTTTCGATCACGGCCAGTTACGGAGGCAGAAGCGCTCGTATACGTGTATACGTACAGGAGAGCGGCAATCCCTGACGTTCCTTGACATTTGACGTTTGGAAAGTTATTCTAAAAAAATATTCCCTTCATTCGGGAGGCGGGGTTTATCAGGTTTGCGGAAGCCAGAAGATTCCGCAGTTTCCCTAGGCACATACCAAGTTTTCTATGTTGCAAACAAATGTCACTATGCTATAGTGAATGACGAGCAAACGTACATGTATATATAGATGAAGAGAAAAGTTGGGAGCGACGCTATGTTATCCTTCTTGAAGAATTTATTGGGGAAAACGCCCACGACGGAAGAAGTAAGAGAACAGGTAAGAGAAGAATCCATTTTGCCTGCTGGCGATACGGAACAGTCGGATCAACGCGAAGAGCAAGCTGAAGGGACAGGAGGAATCGTTACTTCCCTGTCTTTGCATGAGTCCTGGGAAGCCAAGCTTAGCCAGCAAGAGAAGTACGCTCTCTCTTTTATGGCGCAGGAATTGCCGCCACTGGCACCTGGCAATCTATCTCTTGCCGGCACTCAGTTGATCCCGCATGAGGAAGGAATTGAAGTGACTGCGTTTATACGCAATAGTCTGGATCGCCCTGTACGACTGGATACGATGACGCTGGTAGTGCTGTTTGGGGATCAGGAACTGTTTACCCGCCAATCTTTTGATCTGTCTCAGGTAGGAGAAATACCGGCGCAGTCGGCGCGTCCCTGGTCGTTTGTCTTCACACGGGAACACTTTTTGCAATTGAATGTGTTGTTGAGCAATTGGAAGATTGCCTTCGAGCTGGCCCAGAAAAAAATGGTTCTCCCGCAGCAGCTGGAGCTGGAGGAATCCTGGATCAAATCGCTGAGCGACCAGCAAAAAGAGGCGTTGATCGGGCTCGCGAAACGGCTCCCTGCGTTAAAAGAAGGGGAGGTCAATATCCAGAGCGTGCAAATCCGCAAACAAGAGGATGGCTCCATGCATGCTATTTTGCTGATTCGCAACGGTTCGCAACAGTCGCTTTCCTTTGAAAAATTGCCGCTCGCCCTCTATGATGCTTCGGGAGATGAGGTAGCAAAAGGATTGTTTGAGCTGAATGGGTTGACAGTTAATGCCAACACCAGCAAGCCGTGGCTGTTCATCTTCCCGCCCGAGAGCGTAACCAAGCCAGAAGCTGATCTTTCGCGTTGGAAAGTAAGTGTGCCACAAGGGACGCAGTCCTAGACTGGATAAGGTTTGGAATTGCTCTCTATTCAAGAAACAGATATGATGATAGAGAAGCTTCGTTCGTGTTCGGACGTGTGAGGAGGTAACGCATGTTTTCCTTTTTTAAGAACTGGTTAGGCAAAGAGCAGGACAGCGCTCGTTCGATGGAAGAATTGAAAAAAGACATCCAGGAAGAGTCCGCCATCCCTGCTGAAGAAATGCGCAATACGGAAGTTGAATTTGAAGCGGACGCTCAAGCTGAGACGGGCAGCAGCTCAAATATGGTGCGTACAGAGATTTCGCTGCATCCGCAATGGGAGCAGCAGCTGGACGCTGAGAAAAAGTACACACTCCGTTTTTTGCAAGCAGAACTGCCAGAAATTCATCGTGGATTGATCAGTGTTACAGGCTTTAGTATGGTTCCACAACCGAACGGTATGACTGTTGCTTTCTTTTTCCGGAATGCGACGAACAAGCCGGTCCGGGTCAAAAATATTCGCCTGGCGATTTATCTGGATGACAAGCCATTTGCACGGATGCCAGTAAATCTGGAGCAAATGGGAGCCATTCCGCCGCATACAAGCCGTCCTTGGGAAGTGTTTTTCCCGCAGGAAAGCTATCTTCATGAAGACTACTCGTTTACACGCTGGAAGCTGGTCATGAAAGCGGGGCAGAGCACCCATGTATGGCCCACTCAGCTAGAACTCGATCCAGAGATGGAACGCCGCATGACTGACCGTCAAAAGGATCGGCTGGAGGCCATGGTTCATACATTGCCGCCGATTCCTCTTAATACGATTGAGGTAACTGGCTTTGACATCGGCTGGACCAAAGAAGGACAGCTGGTGGCGGCGCTTCTGTTCCGTAACGGGTTGGATAAGGTATACAATCCTGGTGAATTACAAATCTCTATTACAGATGCGGAACACGATGTGGTGGCACAGGGAACCCTGAATGCGAGCAAAATCAAGGTAAAGCCTGGTCATAGCCGTCCTTGGCTGATTGTATTCCCGGCTGATGCAGTGCAAAAGCGGGATGCGAAACTGGGCAGATGGCATCTCGAAGTGAAGTAAAACACATGTAAGGCAAGATATCCGTTTTAATGGGACTGAGGAGGTTGACAGATGAGTTGGTTATTGGAGAATTGGTTTGGTTCGAAGGAAAGCTTGGAGCAGGTAAAAGAAGACATTCATGAAAATCTGCACAAGGAATTTTATCTGGGTCTGTCCGGGATTGAAAATCCGGAGCAATCGTCTACGCGCGTCGCTTCCAAGGAGCTGTTCTTGCAGATGAATGGACCGTGGGACAGCAAACTGGAAGAAGCAGAGACGGAATTGCTTCAGTACATTCATGACGAACTGCCAGCGGTTGTCCGCGATGAAGTGGGGATCATTCCTTTTTACACACAAGTAACAGAGGAAGGCTACCTGGTGCTTACTTATATTCGCAATGCGATGTCCCGTGATATCCTGCTGCAGCGCGTTCCGCTCGTGCTGATGACTCCGGATGGGGGCATTGTTGCGAGAAAAATCTTTGATCTGACCGCAATGGGTCCGCTCGGGGACATGTCCAGCCGTCCATGCGAGTTCATGTTCCGTTGGGATGAATTCGACAATATTCCTGAAAAAGAAGTGCCGCTGACGCTCGCATACAAGAAGCCTAATCTCAAAAAGGCCGATATCGACGATAGTGAGACGGGCGGTTTGAGCATCGATGAAGTCGTCCACTACAACAAGGCGCTGAAAAACATCGAGCCTATGGAAGATGGCAACGTCGATTTGCAGGTGCTGGATGTGAAGGCGGATGAAGATGAAAAAGGCGGATTGAAAGTCGTCGTGGTCTTCCGCAATGGTTTGGATAAACGTCTGGAGTTCACTGAGGTGCCGATCATCGTAAGCGACAAGACAGGCGACAGTGTGGCGAAGGTTCACTATACCCTGGAAAACATGAAGGTAGATGCCAAAGGGCATAAGCTGTGGCTCTTCAAAATTCCGGCTGACTCCCTGCTCAAGTCAATCGATGACTTTGCAGAATTGACGGCGTTTATTCCAAAAGCGAAACAGCAGCGGAAATCACCTGTGGTAGCCCCAAGCGCGAATAACAAGGATATTTTGCAATAAACAGGGCCCCCCTTTTTGCCGATGGTGAAGAGGGGGGTTGTTTTGATTTAACATTCCAAATATTGGATATACGGACTTGCACTACGTCTGATCATTCCGTATGCTTAATGAATAACCTATTTTCCGAAGGATGTTTTTGTCATGAAAAAGTGGGTAGGAACGATACTGGCTGTTGTAATCGGCTTAGTCATGGTGATGGTAGATGTCCGCCCCGTACGTGCAGCATCTGATACAAATGATCCTTACATTGAAAACCAGATCCACTTATCGCAGATCCAAGCGATTAAAGCTTGGGATGTCGTCCGTTCCAATACCAATATCACCATCGCTGTGCTGGATACGGGAGCTGATTACAATCACCCTGATCTTAAGGGGAACCTCTTGCCAGGGATCAATCTGGTCAATCCATCCAGGTCTGCCCAGGATGATAATGGACATGGCACAGAAGTGATCGGTGTATTGGCTGCCGAAGGAAACAACAAAATCGGGGTTTCCGGCGTTTTGTGGAAAGCAAAAATTTTGCCTATCAAGGTATTGGACAAGAATGCTGTCGCCGACCTTGATCTTGTCGCGAAAGGAATCCATGCTGCGTTGGACAGGGGAGCCAAGATCATACTCATGTCTGTCAGTAGTATGTCCTATTCCCAGGCTTTGACCAATGCGGTGAATCGAGCCGAGGCCAGTGGTGCGATTCTGGTCGCGGCGAGCGGAAATGAAGGGGATCGTGTCGCCTATCCTGCTGCTTATCCGACGGTGATCGCAGTGGGCGGTGTCAGGGCAAACAACCAGCCCATCACGGAGTCGAATTCCGGTCCTGAACTGAATCTGATGGCAACGGGCCTGAATGTGTATACGACCAAGCTGGGGGGCAGGTACGGAACGTTTAGCGGGACATCCGCTGCTGCTCCCCAGGTAGCAGGTGCGGCTGCTCTGGTACTGGCTCGTCACCCCAATCTCAAACCCATTGATGTAAGGCAGTTGCTTTACCAGACGGCTCAGGACTTGGGAGTGCCGGGCTGGGACAAATCCACCGGGTATGGGCTGCTGAATGTGCACAAAGCGGTTACGACCCCGATGTCGATGGATTTTTTGGAACCCAACAATCAGAGGTCGAGAGCGAAGGCATTTCCGATCGAATCGCAAATTCGCGGCAATCTGGGGCCGAATGATACGGTAGACTGGTTTAAAATGGACATTCCCTATGACGGCAAGGTAACATTCCATGCTACAGTCTCCGTAGGATCAGCTTCTCCGATGGTGGCGACCTTTTATTCGGATAATCGAACACCTGTCACGCACTACATAGGCAACGGCGATACGCTGACAGTGCCTGCCAAGCAGGGTCAGATGATGATCAGGCTGATGCGAAATGGCGGAGTGTCTGGTTTTACGTATGTGTTAACCAGTCGGTATTCGATCAATCCAGATCGCTATGAGCCGAACGATTCAATGGCAACGGCCAGACCTTTGGTTGGAAATCAGATCAGTGTCGTCGGCAATTTTCATGAAGAAGGGGACCAAGACTGGTTTTCCTATTATGTCCGCGAATACGGCATGCTGAATGTGACAGTGACGCCCGATACGAAGCGTATGGATATCGTCCTGAACATTGGAAAACAGGACGGCAGGGAAATGAGATGGGATCCCAGCTACGACAACGGCGACCGGGATGACCCGACAGAGCGAGCGGAGAAGGAAGTGTCGCCTGGGAAGTATTTTATTCGTGTCAGCGAGTACGAACAAAATGCGGTCAATGCGGAGTACACGCTTGATTTGTACTATACTCCGGTCAAAAAAGACCCGAATGAGCCGAATGATACGTACCAGCAGGCTTCCCCGCTGGCGGGAGGCAATTTGATGACGGGTACGTTCCCGACTGCTACAGATACAGACTGGTTTCAATTTACTGTGAATCGGGAATCTTATGTAAGTATCCGAGCACCTTTTGTTCCGGTCAAGTCTGGAATGAGGCTCGCATTGTTTAGCGGCAACAACTTCAATTACCCATTGGCGATGACCAACTCTGTGGCGGAGCGTGCTGACCAGGGGAGAGAAGTTCTGGGGATCCGGTTGCAGCCGGGCAAGTACTACATCCGTCTGAACAGTTCCGTATCCTTCAAGTACGACTTGTATCGACTGACAGTCAACCAGCAGGAGTTGATTGCGGGGTACCGGGACATTTCGACTCATTGGGCTCGTACAGAGATCGCACGCTTAAGCAGCAAGGGAGTCGTAAAAGGCTTTGATGACGCCACGTTCAAGCCGGATCAGCCTGTGACGAGAGCGCAGTTTGCCACGATGCTGATACAGGCGATGAAAGCGAGCAGGATGCCGGTCGGCTCCTATAGCGGCAATACTTCATTTCGAGATCTTCCTAAGAGCCACTGGGCGTACAATAATCTGGGGCTCGCCTACCAATTGGGGATCGTAAAAGGCTATCCGAACAATCAGATGAAGCCGGATCAGGCGATTTCACGGGCTGAGATGGCAGCCATGGTTGCGAGAGCGCACAATGTGCCGCTGTATTCCCGCAGCATCTCCAGCTATCGGGATGTATCGACCGAGCACTGGGCATCACCTGCGATTGAGGCTCTGACATCGAGGGAATGGCTGCGAGGCTATGGAAGCCTGTTCAAACCGACAGGCAATGCCACGCGAGCAGAAGTGATTGTCGTAATCGCCAAATCCTATAAATTGTAGAAAGAGTAAGAGTCAGTCAACGGGGAGGAATTCGCGATGAAAAAGTTTACCAAAGGAATGCTGGCAGTCATGCTAGGGGGAATGGCTCTATTTGCTTCGCAGGCAATGGCAGATGGCGTAAATGGCGTACCTGGTTCGGTAGACGATCCAGTCGTGACGAAAAGCTATGTCGATCAGGTGCTGCGGTCCATCGGGGCAGGAGGAGGCAGCAGCAGTGGAAGCACGTTGACTGTTGTCGAGCTGTATCCGGGCAAAACGCTGTACGGTTTTGAGGGCACAGAATTTATCGTTCGCACGGGACAAGTACAAGCTGTAGCAGGCAATAACGGAGATGGCTTGACGGATCTGACTGCAGGTGCTGATTTGCGCGGAGGAGCCGTCGTCGGACACAATCATCTGCTCTTGATCGCGCGCTCGGACAACCGTGGGTTGCGCACGGCTCCGCAGTATGACGGGGTCTCGCACATCATGGTTCGGGGCAAGTACGAGCTGCGGTAATTCTCTATTGACACCACTGGAAAAAACAATTATTCTATAATCCGTAATGGATACTCTTATCCAGAGCAGGCGGAGGGACTGGCCCTATGAAGCCCGGCAACCGACTAGAGCGGTGCTAACCAGCAGAACGGACATCTGTTCTGGCCGATAAGAGGATGAAGGAAGCTAAAGCGCGCAAACCTTTTCCTCCCCCAAAGGCGGAAAAGGTTTTTTTTGCCTGCATTTACGTCGATAAAATCCTGCGTCGGCTACCACACTATTTGTATGAGGTCAAAGGAGGTTGTTTTCTCATGGCTTTGCAAAAAGGTCGTCGTCTGTTCACATCTGAATCCGTAACCGAAGGACACCCGGATAAAATTTGTGACCAAATTTCCGATTCGATTCTGGACGCCATTCTGTCCAAAGATCCCAATGCTCGCGTAGCTTGCGAAACGTCCGTTACCACTGGACTGGTCCTCGTAGCGGGTGAGATCACTACCAACACGTATGTAGACATTCAAAAGCTGGTTCGTGAAACCATTCGCGAAATCGGTTATGATCGTGCAAAATTCGGCTTTGACGCGGATACTTGCGGTGTGATCACGGCCATTGGTGAACAGTCTGCTGACATTGCACTTGGGGTAGACCAAGCCCTCGAAGCCCGTGAAGGGAAAATGACCGATGAAGAGATCGAAGCCATCGGTGCTGGCGACCAGGGTCTGATGTTTGGTTTTGCTTGCAATGAAACGCCTGAGCTGATGCCTTTGCCGATCAGCATGGCTCACCAACTGGCTCGCCGCTTGACAGAAGTGCGCAAAGACGGCACGTTGTCCTACCTGCGCCCGGATGGCAAAACGCAAGTGACGGTGGAATACGACGGTGACAAGCCTGTACGGATCGATACCATCGTTATCTCTACGCAGCATGCGCCTGAGACGACTTTGGAGCAAATCAAAAACGATCTGATGGAATTGGTAATCAAACCAGTTGTTCCCGCTGAATTGCTCGATGGAGAGACCAAATACTTCATCAACCCTACCGGCCGCTTCGTAATTGGCGGTCCTCAAGGCGATGCTGGCTTGACTGGCCGCAAAATCATCGTTGATACTTACGGTGGTTATGCGCGTCACGGCGGCGGTGCCTTCTCCGGAAAAGATCCGACCAAAGTGGACCGTTCCGGTGCATACGCAGCTCGTTATGTTGCGAAAAACATCGTAGCTGCTGGACTCGCTGACAAATGCGAGGTACAAGTAGCTTACGCGATTGGGGTAGCTCAGCCTGTTTCCATCGCAGTGGATACATTCGGCACAGGAACCGTTTCCGAAGAAGACCTCGTGAAGCTGGTCCGCAAGCATTTCGATCTGCGTCCTGCTGGCATCATCAAGCAGCTCGACCTGCGCCGTCCTATCTACAAACAGACTGCAGCATACGGTCACTTCGGCCGCAACGATCTGAACGTTCCTTGGGAGCAAACAGACAAAGCGGAAGTACTGAAGCAAGATGCAAGCCAATTGGCGAAATAATGGAGTTGTACAACGAAGGCCTGGCGATACTGCCAGGCCTTTTCTTTTCCGCATCTTCACTGCAGCCAGACAAGGTCTCCCCGTGTATAATCTTACATGTCCAATGGATAAGTCTTCATAAAGGAATTTTCTAGTTGTTTGTCGAATCACCTTATGGTAGCAGCAGAGGAGGGGTATTCTTGCGCAATAAAAAACTCTTCCTTCTCATGTTTGTGTTTTTTTTGCTGATCTTTCTGTTATCCGGACTTCTCTATGGACAACAGCTTGCGAAAAATAATGCAGTCAAAATGCAACCTTTTCCCCAAGTGAATACGTCTATAAGCACAAGTGAACCGGTAGAAGCTGAGTCAAACGTCACAGCAAACAAAGAGACGACAGTTCCGCGCAAAGAGTGGTATCGCAATCAAGTTGTTGTATTGTCCTATCATCATGTGACCAAGAATCCGACCCAACCGTTTGCGATTACACCCGAACAGTTTGCGGAGCAAATGTCGTTCATACATGAACAAGATTTGCATCCGATCTCGTTAAACGAGTTTATAACGTTCATGGAGACGGGAAATTTGCCGACGGCCAATGCGGTATTGCTTACATTTGATGACGGATACGAGAGTTATTACACGGAAGCTTTTCCGATTATGCGCTCTTTTGGCTTTCCGTCCGTTAATTTTGTGATCGCAGGCCGTGTCCGAGATATAGCGGAAAGAAAGCGGGAAAACATGACTCCCCCTCTAACCCGGCAGCAGGTAAAGGAATTGGTGGCTACAGGTATGGCCGACATCGGCTCTCATACCTACAGCTTGCACGGGCAAGCGGCGCGCAATGAATGGGGAGAGGCAGGGCCGGTGACTGCCCCTGTCTATCTGGAAGATCTGCAACGCCTGGAAGCGGAGCAGGAATATCGCGATCGGCTGTACGTCGATTTTAGCCTCTCACGGGTCGGATTGAGCGAATGGTTGAACCAACCCGTAGAAATTCTGTCTTTGCCGTTTGGCTATACCAACGAAATTGTGCAGGAGACGGCAAAACAGACAGGCTACCGATACGTTTTCCATTCCACTCCCGGTGTCGTAACAAGCAAGACGGACCATTACGCGATCACCCGCTATGACGTGGGGGTTCCCGATATGGATTTGGCAAAGCTCCATCAGATTTTCACGAAAGCGAAAAACACGTTTGAAGGAGAGCAGTCATGAACAAAGCAATCGACATCAGCGTGCTCGATGGAGTGATTAAACGAACGATTGAAACAGTAGAAACAAGTAAAAGTCAAATTTTTGATATAGCGGAGAGTGCCAGGCAACAGGGCAACTCGATGAAGCTGGAACTTCACGAGCTCCGCCAGGAAATCACCAAGGTTATACAAAAGGTGGATGCGTTGGAGCTGGCTTATCGCAAGTCGCGCAATCGGCTGGTTTTAGTGAGCCGAAATTTCCATATGTACACGGAGGAAGACATCCGGGTAGCATATGAGGATGCAAGTCGCATCCAGGTAGACCTTTCCATTTTCAGGGAACGGGAAAACAATCTCAAGCGCAGAAGAAATGATTTGGAGCGTCAATTGCGAACCCTGGAAGAAACCATTATCCGCGCTGAAAAACTGGTTTCGCAAATGGGTGTGGTACTGGGCTATCTGACTGGTGATTTGAGCAAAATCGGTGAAGCCTTGGAATCTGCGAAACAGCACCAGCTGATGGGCTTGAAAGTGATCCAGGCGCAAGAGGAAGAACGCAAGCGGGTAGCGCGGGAAATCCATGACGGACCTGCGCAATCGATGGCCAATGTCGTACTGCGTTCCGAAATTGTGGAGAAGATGCTGAAGAATGAACGCGTTCTCGAAGCGCAGATGGAACTCCACGAGTTGAAAGAAATGGTGCGGATGAGCTTGGCTGATGTCAGACGGATTATTTTTGATCTGCGTCCGATGGCTTTGGATGACCTGGGGTTGGTTCCGACTCTGCAAAAATACATCCGGACCTGTGAGGAGCGAATGGAAACCTCTATCGATCTGGTTGTATTTGGTGTGGAGCCAACGCTGAGAAGCTCGGTCAAGGCGGCTATTTTTCGACTCGTGCAGGAATGTTTGAACAATGTAGAAAAACACGCCAAAGCCAAATCCGTTCAGGTGAAACTGGAATTTGTACAGGATTCCCTTAGTCTGGTCGTGAAAGATGATGGCGTCGGATTTGATCTCGACGAGAGGATGGGGACAGGCGGTTCTTTTGGATTGTTGGGAATGAAAGAACGAACGCAACTCCTGGAGGGACAAATTGAGGTCCAATCCGCTCCCGGTGAAGGAACCAAGGTGTTGTTCCAAATACCACTAAAAATCTAAGCGAGCGATAGATCAGAAGCTGAATAGGGGGAAATAACATGGAAAAAAGACAGCAAGAACTCCGTATCGTGATTGTTGACGACCATCAATTGTTTCGTGAAGGCGTAAAGCGTATTTTGGAAATGGAAAGCGACTTCAAGGTTGTTGGAGAAGGAGCGGATGGCGGCGATGCGTTTAAACTGGCGGAGGAATACAAGCCGGACGTCATGCTGATGGACATCAACATGCCGAATATCAATGGCGTATCGGCGACGGAGAACGTCATTTCCGTAAGTCCGCAGACTCGTGTCATCATGCTCTCCATTCACGATGACGAAGGATACGTCTATCGAACCCTGCGTACCGGCGCCTCTGGTTATCTGCTAAAAGAGATGGGGACCAGCGATCTGGTCGATGCCGTACGGGTCGTTGCCAGCGGTGGAGCATACATACATCCCAAAGTAACGGGGAAACTGATTGAAGAGTTTCGCCGTCTGAGCGATCAGGAAGGAATGGCTGAGCGCAGCTTTGCTGTTGATGATGCCAACGCTGTCGATCCGAAGATGATCGAATCCTTGACTCGCCGCGAGCGTGAGGTTCTGCAATTGATGGCGGAGGGAAAAAGCAACCGTGCGATTGGCGAATTCCTGTTTATCAGTGAAAAAACGGTGAAAAACCACGTCAGCAGCATTCTGCAAAAGTTAAATGTGCAGGACCGCACACAGGCAGTAGTCAATTCGATCAAGAACGGTTGGGTCAAATTGTAAATTACAGCTTCACTAGCACCCTGTCCAAGCCATCCGGCATACCTATGAAGTAAGAGGAGGTATGACCGCGATGGCAGATTTATTACTATGGCTGTTAGCGGCGTTTGGCTGCTCTTCTCTGTTGGTGATACTGCTTGAGCGGGTGACTGACAGGATGGGCAGTGCGGCTGATTTCCCTGACGAGCATTATCGTTTGCTTCTCCGCGATTCGGAGCAGGTGCTGGAGGGTGTCATTCGTCGCCTGCTGTTCCGTTCGTATTGGAGCGGCAAGTCGATACGAATTACCCTTCAGGATGAAGGATCAGTAGATGATACCAAGAAAATGGCTGCCTTGTACGAACGCTATCCGTATTGCTGGTCCACAGACGGTCATCATGGACTGGCGCAGACCAAGGCGATTATCATTGACTTAAGACAAGAGAAAGCAGGAGCGTAGCCATCTGGAGATGGTCGAGCTTTGCGAAATGGAAAAGAGCCGATGTGCTCTTTTTTTGTTTTCGAAAGGTTGCGAGCGAATAGCGAATAAATAACGAATAAATAACGAGGAAATAGCGAATAAATAGCGAATAAATAGCGAATAAATAGCGAGGAAATATCAATGAATAGCGAATGTCCAGTAGTGAGAAAGGAGGGCAGTTTTGTGTATCAACCACGATTCAAATATAACGATAGGATCGTAAAATCCTTAATGTCTATTGAAAAAAATAAAAATACAGTTGAAATGCTTCCTCTCCCAAAAGACATCGAAAAAGAATTGCGTAAAGAAGCAAAACTAAAAATGACTCATTATTCGACCCGAATTGAAGGGAATCCCTTGGGCTTGGAAGAAGTTTCTGAGGCCATTATGAAAAATCGCGATCGGCAAGGGTTAAAGGCAGAACAAGAGGTGCGGAATTATTGGAATGCACTATCCTTTTTAAGCACTTCGAAGAGGCTGAAGATTCCTATCAGTGAAGATTTTATAAAGCGATTGCATTCCATCATTGAAGTCAGGGGCTCAGGAAGAAGAACGGAAGAAAGTGAATATAGGGGGCCTACGAGACCTGGGGTGTTATTTGCAGTTTATGACAGTGTGACAGGACAACCTGAATATATTCCGCCAGAAGCAAATGATGTACCACAACTAATGAAATCTTTTGTTGCTTGGATTAATAGTGACGATGCCAGAGAATTGCCTGCACCTATCCGAGCGGGGATCGCAGCTTATCAACTCTTAACGATTCATCCGTTTTATGATGGAAATGGACGAACAGCACGGGCTCTCGCTACATATATCCTGAGTATCAAAGGCTATGATTTGAAGGGATTTAATTCGATGGAAGAGTATTATGTGTCAGATCTCCAAGGCTATTACACAAAATTACAAATGAATCTCCCTGTGTTGTATTACGATGGAAGAGACAACCCGCCTGATTTGGCGCCTTGGCTCGAGTACTTCGTCTTGATCATGGAAAAAGCATTTCAGAAAGTAGCTCGTATTGCTCAAAATAAGTATAAACAGCAAATCGACCCAAGAGTGAATAAATTAGAGCCGCGTGAATTGATTGTCGTAAAACTACTATTGACCAAGAATGGCGAGATCACTCCAAAGGAAATTGCGGGCGAGTTTAATGTTGTTACCAGAACAATAACAGAATGGGCAAAGGAATGGATAAGAAAAGGGATAATTGAACCTGCTAGTGGAACAGAAAGAATCCGTACATACAAGATAGGCAGGACATACAGTGACCTAACTTTAAGTGATCTCGGTTATGTAGAAACGGATCAATAAGACCGCATCAATTAAGCCGTTTTAAGTATAGAGATAATGAATAGTGAAGTGGGGACCTATTTTGAAGCGGGTCTCCTTTTTATTTGCACCTCCCGCTGTCTTTTTGCAAACTGTGGACAAGGATGCAGAACGGGGGGAGCCATGTGCGAGAGTACTTGTTGTATGTCAAAATCGGACGGGAACCGATTCAGGCCTACGTGACACCTTGCTTTCGTGTAGACCAGAACTTTTGGCAGGAGCAGGAGGGAAGCCAGCTCTATGTGATTGGCCGCACACCTTCGCTAGCAATGGCCTTCTCCTTGCGCGAACGGTTACATCAGTATTTGCAGGAAAGGCAGGCTAGGCATGACGATGTCAATGAGCAGGCAGTAGCGAGGATGAGACAGATCGCGCTCACCGGTGTTCGCGAGTCCAACGCTCTATACGGCGACACCTTCTCAGATGATCAGGGTAAGTCGTCGAGCGAGTGGTTTGAATGGCGGGAAGGAATTGCCGAACAGGAGGACGGCAGCAGCCTTTTATCGACTCGAGGAGAGGTTGAACTGGTAAAAGAGGTGCTGGCAGGCAGAGCCCTGTTGTGGGAGGAGATGGAGAGGCTGCTTCAAACGCATGGAATAGCAGTGCCGGATCTGCCGCAGCTCTTGCAGCGGTTGGTGCTGTCCGGAGACGCGCAGTGGCTTCCAGGGGTGCGTTTGCAAGTCAGGAAAAGCTGGCTGCGCCATTCCCTGGAGCTGGAGTGCATGAGATGCGGCAGCGGCAAAGAGAAAATCGAACTGACAACCTGTCACACTTGCGGACAAGGCTGCGCGTATTGCACGGAGTGTCTCGGCATGGGGCGGAGCAAGTGTTGTACGCCTTTTCTATGTGTGCCAGCCAAAAGAGCTCCCTCCTCTCATACAGGTCATACAGGGCGCCTGGCATGGTCTGGACGCTACTCCCGGGATCAGGAGGTAGCGGCGGACAGAGCGCGCCAGTTTGTGCTCAATCACTGGGGGAGAAACGTGGAGTTCCTGATCTGGGCAGTCTGTGGGGCAGGAAAGACGGAGCTTCTGTTCCCTTCCGTCGTCGCGGCATTGGAACAGGGGGAAAGAGTGCTGATCGCCACCCCGCGAAAGGACGTAGTATTGGAGTTGGCTCCACGGATTCAGCGTGTATTTCCGGAAGCGCGTGTCATTGCCGTACATGGATCGAGCAAGGAAAAGTGGGAGGAATGCGACATCGCTATTGCGACGACACACCAGGTCATGCGTTTTTACCAACGCTTTTTTCTGGTAGTGCTGGACGAGGTAGACGCATTCCCCTATCACCAGAATCCAGTCCTGTATCGAGCGGTGGCTCGCGCCGTTAAGACAGGCGGAAGACTCCTCTATTTGAGCGCGACACCACCGCGCTATCTGCAAAAGAGGCTCGTAGCCAAGAAGAAATCACTTCTTGGCCGATCGTCATATGCCCTGTATTCATCAAGTCATGTCCTGCTGCCCGGACGCTACCATGGCCACGCGCTGCCTGTTCCCCAAATTTGCACGGTTTCGGGGTTGGACAAGCTGCTCGCTGCCGGCAGGGTAATCACGCCGCTCCACGATATGTTGAAAGCATCACTGGACGCCGGGCGTCAGGTTTTTGTATTCGTGCCGCGCATTGAAGAGGTGCCGCGTATGCTTGGCTATCTGCAGGTCATGTTGCCTGATTATCGGGAAGGGATGGCAGGCGTTCATGCTTCGGACCCTGCCCGCGAGGAAAAAGTAATGGCGTTTCGTGAAAAAGCGGTCAAGCTGATGGTGACGACGACGATTCTTGAGCGGGGCGTGACGATTCCGGGGAGTGATGTGGCGGTGGTAGGGGCACAGGCCCCTGTCTTTGATGAAGCTTCTTTGGTGCAAATCGCCGGGCGTGTCGGACGCTCCCCCGATGATCCAAAGGGTACAGTCCTCTTTGTGCAAAGCTATCGGGCAGCTGCTCCTCAGGCAGCCGTGCGCCAAATCACGCAGATGAATCAGCTTGCCAAGCTGCTGCGCGACAGGAGGGAAATGGCATGAGCCAACGGGGCTGTGTCAGATGCGGTATACGAGCCGCTGCCCGGAATCAGCGGGAGGCGGTTGTGCGGAGCTGGGCAGTCCGATTGTCCGGAAGAACAAGCTACGCTCATATGTATCGCCTGGTGGATCAGCTTCCTCTATGTGCTGGTTGTCTGGAGGAAATGCCGGTGATTGGGGAGCGAATCTGTGAACAATGCGGGCGGAGCTGGGATCATAAGGGGCAGCAGAATCTGCTGGAGAGTGGGGCGCTGCGATGCAGAGACTGCCGAGCAATAGGCGGAAATGCCCTTGTAGGAAACCGGGGGCTGCTTCTCTATAACGAATGGGGAAAGGATCTGCTTGGCTTGTATAAATACCGCGGAGATGAGCGATTGGCTGACTTTTTCGGCAAACTGCTGACGCTTGCTATCTATCGCTATTTTCGCTCTGGACAATTTGATTATCTGGTGGCGGTTCCCTTGCACGCAAAACGCTTGAGCGAGCGTGGCTTCAACCAAATGGAAAGAGTAGCTGGACAACTCAGTCGAGCCATTGGTGTGCCAGTGCAGGATGCTTTGACACGTACGAAAGAGACGGCCAAGCTCAGTCAGCAGACAGGACGTGAAGTGCGCATTCATAGCATGCAGGATGCTTTTGCCTGGAAGGGAGAAGCCGCCCACCCCAAAAAGCCATCCCGAATCCTCTTGCTTGATGACATCTATACCACGGGCTCCACGCTGCGGGCCTGTGCGCAAGCCATTCATAAAGACGAAACTGTAAAATCTTACATTTGGTCCTTGACAATTTTTAGATAATCCAATTTGGAAGATAGCCAATCGAAAAAATATACGCTATGATGGAAATATATGTCGGGTTACGAAAACAATTGGTGCAAGGGGGGACGTATATGTCTTTGGGCAGTTTATCGAATTGTTCGCGTTGTGATGCTCTGTTTGTACGGGCAGCTCGTGACATTTGCCCCAAGTGTTATCAAGAAGTAGAGAAGGAATACGAGGTTTGCGCCAAATTCTTGCGAAAGCGGGAAAATCGCGGCTCCAATATCCATCAGGTTAGCGAAGCGACCGGCGTGAGCGTGAAACAAATTACGAAATTTATCAAAGAAGGCCGAATTTCTGTCGATGGAAATCCGGAGTTGGGTTATCCGTGCGAGAGCTGCGGATTTCTGATTCGCAAGGGTAATATCTGTGAATCGTGCATGCGCGGTCTGAAGCACGACATCACCCAGGACCTCGCTGTCGAAAAACGCCTGGAAGAGCAAGAAAAAGCGAAGGAAATGGTCGCAGCTTATCGAAGAAAGCAGAATCGAGACGAATGAATACTCCCTCCACCTGTAGAGGTGGGGGTTTCTTGTGTCTCGTCCTTATCGGACGCTTAACACAAGCGGAGTTGACACTGCGACAGCCATAAGGCTGTCCAACCCCTCTATTCCATTAGCAAATGCCGTTGGAACTTCTTTTCGCAAAATGTTGTATGCACCATTCACATCAGCGTTGATGCACATGCCTGTTGCAGAGCGATACATGCCACGGTGGATCCGTCTTCCCGAGAAGAGCTTTTTCGTATCACTTTCCCCATATACGGGAATATCATCACAATCTAGAAAGCTTGCCTTTGAGGTGTACGATTCTTCTCGCACGACGGTCGAAATGCCCAAGCGTTTTGCTTTGTACAGAATCATCTGGATGAGTAGATGATGCGGAATGTGGCAAAACGACTGATTATTTCGCCTGCCCATGTTGGCTTCGCTTTTCCATTGCTTGTTGTGACCAATGACAATGGTTCCAATCCGCTCTTGCAAAGCGATTCCCATGATGGCATAACTCGCTTTATGAAAGAAATCCTTGATTTTCAGAAATCGTTTACGATGTAAACGTTCCAAGCGCTGCGAAGTCATTTGACCTTCGTACGCTTTCTTTCCTTGCCGCAAAATGCCATGATAGTGCGCCTTCTGCTTGTTGTAATACTGATTGATCGATTTGACGACCTTGCCCTTGACCAATGTTGGCGTTCTGCCTGTATTGGTCACAATGGTTGCCAGGTTATCAATGCCCAGATCCATCGCCATCACCCGATGCGTGGGATGCACTTGTAGCTGTTCTTCGCAGGTGAAGATCAGCTCGACCACATAACGTCCATAGGATGGAATAACACGAACTTGCATCAGCTTTCCGTTGGTATAACCCACTTTGCCGATATTCAAGCGTTGCTTCGTATGGGGAAGCTTTAAGAACCGCTGATTTTTGATTTTACAATCCTGGTTGGTGAAAATCACTTCTTTTTGCGAAGTACGGCAATACTTCGGAATACGCGGCTCTCCTGTCAAAGAAACAGGATGATCGCGCCACTTCTTCCGCAAGGCGAAGAAGCTCTTCCAATTTTGAAAGACGACTTTCATGATGTTTTGACTGCTTTGCGCAGGCAAGGAACGATAATTTTCTTGCCCTATCGCTTTAAATAACGCATCGAGAAAGGGATAGGTGATCATTGCATTCGCTTTCGTCGGAAGAGAAAAGAGGTTGGCATGGACTTCTTTGCGTTGTTCTAAAGGTTTCAACCATTCCTTTTCTTGTTTCTTCTGATAGGCGAGAAGCTGGTTGTCGTTGATAGCATCAATATGCCGAATCAACGCATCCATCACCTCCTGTTGAAGTGGTTGAAGCCCCTTCTCTTGGGTCACTGCGGTATACACCTGTCGGATGTAAAAGTTCGTGGTGTTATACAAACCTTTGGCTTGTTGACACATCCCTTGAAAATATGGAAACAGCCGATGGCCTGGTTTGATCCAAATCTGGTAGGTTTGGTAAGAACTTTTGCCTTTCATGTTTTTTCACCTCCTTTTTCCTATATCCCTAAATAGGAACATTTGTTCTTATTTTAATTATATACAAAAGCAGGCAAAAAGAAAAGCGATTCACCCACTTATAGAAGTAGGAGTACCTCGCCTGACTTAGATAGTTTTCAAAGAAAAGAACTAATCGTTAGAAACGAAATTGCCGATGATACTACTAAGAAGTATCGTCGGTTTTATTTTTATTTTACCTACAGAAGGCGATCAGGAAGAACCGATCGCTTGAGAGGATGGTTTCGCATGCGAATACATGAACCCAATCGTACAGGGATGATTCAGGCATACAATAAGACGGGTACCGCATCCGTGAGCAACAAAGGAAAAATGGCGATGGGAAAAGATGAAGTGAAAATTTCTACAGAGGCCATGGAGATGCTGAAACAAATCGAAGACCCGAATGCTCCTGCGCGCCGCGAAAAGGTAGAGCAGCTGAGAAAACAGGTCCAGGAAGGCACGTACCATGTGCCTAGCGAGAAAATCGCGGACAAGTTCCTTTCCTTTTGGAAAAAGTTGTAATTTATCTCTTCGGGGAAGCTGAGGGAACAACATGACGAAGATGGAGACACTCTACGATCTGCTCGACAACTTGATCCAACTGCACAAAGCCATGTATACCCTGGCCGAGCAGAAGAAGCAGATACTGATCAAAGGTGAGATCGACGAGCTGGTGGCTATTACCCGACAGGAACAAAAGCTGATCAAAGGGGTAACGGCTGCGGAGACGGCGCGACAAAACGCCGTGCGAGAGCTTTCCAGTGAAAAGGGATTCACCTTGCAGGAAGGTACGTTGGCTGAATTGATCAAGTTGACGACCAGCGCGGAAGAGAAGCAACGCCTCTCATCGTACCGCGAAGAACTGAGTCGGATCGTAGGGGAATTGCGAGATGCCAATGAGCTGAATCAGCAATTGCTCAAGCAATCCCTTTCTTTTGTGAACATGACGCTGGATTTGATCACGGATACGCCTGAGGATGATTATATCTACGGAAAACCAACCCATGATATCAAGCAGGCGAATCGGAATTTTTTCAATAAAAAAGCATAAAAAGAGGTGCTAGGATGCGATCTACCTTTCACGGCTTGGAAGTAAGCAAACGCGGCTTGTTTGCTCAACAGGCGGCATTGAATACGACAGGTCACAATATCGCCAATACAAATACGGAAGGATATAGCCGGCAACGAGTCAATATGGTGACAACGAACGGCCTCCCTTATGTCGGCCTTCAAGCGGGGGTAGAAGCCGGACTCATGGGGACAGGGGTTCGTGCGGACAGCATTCAGCGACTGCGGGAAGAATTCCTCGATATTCAATACCGCAACGAGTTCAAGCGTCAGGGCTATTGGGATGCCCGCGCGGAGACGCTGGACAAACTGGAAGGCATCATGAACGAACCGTCTGATACAGGCCTTGCGAAGGTCATGGACCAGATGTGGCAGGCATGGCAGGACCTGGCGAAGGACCCTGCTGATACGTCTGCACGTGCCGTAGTCCGTGAACGCAGCAAGGCTGTCGCGGATACCTTCAATACCCTCTACACGCATCTGGAAGAGGTGCGGACAGACCTGGACAACGTGGTGAATGTCAAATCCTTGGAGATCAACTCCCTGGGCCAGCAAATCGCAGCGTTAAACAGTCAGATCGCTAATGTGGAGCCGCACGGATACTCGCCAAATGACTTGTACGACCAACGGGATGTCCTTATCGACAAACTTTCTAAACTCGTAGAAGTAAGAGCGACTCAAACGGTGAACGGCATGGTTGACATCACCATTGAAGGACGAGCATTCGTCACTGGTGTGACATCTCAGCCGTTTGTAGCGACGCAAGATCCCGCTACGGGGAAAAGCAACATCACGTTGGGTGGAGCGGCTTTCACTCCGACAACGGGATATCTCGCAGGAACTCTTGAATCACGGGACCAAATCGTCCCTAACATTTTGAATCGGCTGGACGTTCTGGCAGTCAACCTGACGAAAGAAATCAATGACCTCCATCGCGCGGGACGCAGCCTTACCGATATCGCCAACGGCGGGGTTCAGGATCTGCCGTTTTTCGTGGATGCCGATGCCTTGGCTGCAAACGCAGCGACCAAAGACTATCCAAAAGGCGCTTCTAAAATCGTGGTCAATCCTGCTATTATGCAAAGCCTGGATGCCATCGCAGCTGCCAAGCCAGAGGCAGCCGGGACACCGGTAGGAAACAACGAAAGCGCCCTGGCAATCGCTTCGATCAAATTTAAAGTACTTGCAGCGGGTACTGGACCTACAGATTTGGCCGAGAGTTCTACTTTGGACAACTATTATCGCTATACCATCAGCCAGATGGGAATCGATGCGCAGGAAGCGATCCGCAACCAGAAGAACGCGGAAATGCTGGTAGGAACGGTCAACAACCAGCGCCAGTCAGTCTCCGGGGTTTCAATCGATGAAGAGATGGCTGAAATGGTAAAGTACCAGCACGCCTATAGCGCTTCGGCTCGTGTTATGACCAGCATGGATGAAGTGCTTGATAAGATCATTAACGGCATGGGCGTTGTTGGCCGCTAATAGGGGGAATGAATCGTGTCAGTACGCATAACGCAAACGATGCTGAATAGCAATATGCTCCGCAACCTGAACAATTCGATGAACAATATGGACAAGCTGCAGCACATGCTGTCTTCAGGGAGTAAAATCGCGAAGCCGTCTGATGATCCAGTGGTAGCTGCACGGGGGATGTTTTACAGATCCTCTCTGATGGAGAATGATCAGTACAAGCGCAATGTGGATGAAGCGCAGTCTTGGATGGATATGACCGATGCTACCATGGATGAGATGGGTAATATTATGAAGCGGGTGAAAGAGCTGCTAGTTTACTCGGGAGATGGGGCGATCTCACCAGAAGATCTAAAGACTATGGGCGCTGAAATTGAGGAATTGAAAAATCATATGGGGACGCTGGCAAATCAGCAGATTAATGGCAAGTACATTTTTGCTGGAACTGATACGAATAAAGCTCCATTTGATGCCAACGCACTGGGTGGAAAAGGAGACTTTGTCAGTACAAATGCTTCTCCCATCAACCTCGAAGTTAGTCAGAATGTCTTTATCACTTCCAACGTAAATGCCCAAAACATTTTTAATTACCCGAATGCCGCTGGCAATGTGTTCAAAGTGTTGAATAATATCATCGACGAACTGAAAGCGGGAAGATCGGCAACACAGTTCCAGACGGTAATGGATGATCAATTTGATAACTTGCTTGCAGAAAGAGCAACTTTGGGAGCGAGTGTAAACCGCGTAGAATTGATCGCGGAGCGTTTGAACTCTCAGGAAGAGAGTATTACCGGTCTGATGTCCAAGAACGAAGATGCTGATATGTCCAAAGTGATTACGGATCTGAAAACGCAGGAAAGTGTACATTCCGCCGCATTAGGCGCGGGTGCCAGAATTATTCAGCCTACCTTGCTGGACTTCCTGCGATAAGCATAAGTACGGGAGGCCGACAGGATGCCAATCGCACAATTACGGATGGAGAGCACATTCGCTCGCTTGGGTCTCAACAATAATAAACCCGTCCAGGAAATCAGACAGCCGGCGGCGGAGATGAATCTGAGTCAGGAACCTGCAAGACTGGAGATTGAGCAAGCGCGTATAGAGATGTCTATCGACTCTAGCCAAGCGCGTGCCAATATTGGCATCATGACCTCTATGCAATTCAGTGACAGTAATGCAGCCCACGGAAAACAAAAAGCTATGCAGGCGATCGCAGAAAAAGCTCAGGAAGGCGATCGATTGATGCGTATATACACGAAAGAGAACGCTATTGCTGCTATGGGCAGGGAAAAGGCGATGCGAGCTTTGGAAGGCGGCTACACACCACCTGCCGCATCAGCAGATGAGGGCGTGGATATTCAAGCTCAGCTCAAACCTGTAGCCATTCAAGTCCAGCGCAATGGCATGTCCATGAATCCAGTGACAAAGCCGCCTGAATTGTCCTATACGCCAGGCAAGGTAGAACCCTATATGATACAATACAATAGCTTGAAAATTGACGTCGTTGGTGGCCAGTTTGACCGAATGATGTAAGTGAGGCGAAAACATGAACGCAAGTCAACAAGTGGAATTGGGTAAGCTATTTTTTGAGGACGGCATTCCTGGTTTTTCTCATTTGCAGTTTTTTCAGTTGATGCAGGAAGAAGAAAGTCCCTTTTTCCTGATTCAGTCTACAGAAGAGAAGGATATTGGCTTCTGGGTCGTCAATCCCTTTTCATTCTTCCCCGAATACCAATTTACGCTGTCCGATGTATCCAAGGAAGCCCTTCATCTGAGCGAGGAGTCCCCTATTGCAGTGTTTTCCATTGTTACGATCAGAGACAACAATCAGGCTACCGTCAATCTAAAAGCGCCGATTGTAATCAATTTAACCAATCGAATGGGCAGACAGGTCATCTTGCCAGAAGATACGTATCCCATCCGTCAGCCGTTGTTCGTACAACAAGCTTCGGATCAAGAGTAGGTGGTGTCCAAACATGCTGGTCCTTTCTCGAAAGAAAAATGAATCCATAATGATTGGAGACACCATTGAAATTAAGGTAATCTCCGTTGAAGGTGATTTGGTACGGATTGGGATCGAAGCTCCTAGAAAACTGGATGTGTATCGCAAGGAAATTTACGATGCGATCCAGGAGGAGAACAGGCTGGCTACACACAATCAAAGCGATTGGTCCGCATTGAAACAACTAATACAAATGAATCAGAAATCAGAAGATGGTCAGTAGATCATCTTTTTTATTTTTCTGCAGAAAAAAGAAGAAAAAACTCTAAATATGCTAACAACCTAATCAGGAGAATCCGATAATAGAAATGTAGGGACAAAGTCGCAAGCGCGCGATTGCGATGAGTCCTAAATAAATAGGAACAGTCACAGGGACGTGACTGTCGAACTCTCAAGGAGGAATTGTACATGATTATCCAACACAATATGTCTGCGATCAACACGCACCGTCAATTGGGCGTAAACGCTGGCAACCTGTCCAAAAACGTTGAGAAGCTGTCTTCCGGCTACCGCATTAACCGTGCGGCTGACGACGCTGCTGGTCTCTCCATCTCCGAGCGTATGCGCGCTCAAATCCGTGGTATGGAGCAAGCTTCCCGCAACTCCCAAGACGGTATCTCTCTGATCCAAGTAGCTGAAGGTGCACTGCAAACAGTAAACAACATGCTGGTTCGTATTAAAGAACTCGCTACTCAATCCGCGAACGGAACTTTGAACAGTGAAAATGACCGTGAGCGCCTGCAAGAAGAGCTGGATGAATTGGCTAAAGAGGTAACAAACATCAAAGAAAACACCAAGTTCAACAGTATTGAATTGCTGAACAGTACTACTGCAGATACAAAGGAAATTGTACTGCAAATTGGTCAAGAGAAAGGTCAAACTCTTTCTTTGGATCTGACTAAATTTAGCCTGGCATCTGCTGAAACTGCAGTAAAAGCATGGGATATCAGCACTGCTTCTGGTGCACAAAGTGTTCTGGGCAGCATTGATGACATCATCAACTCTGTGAGCCGCGCTCGTTCTTACTTGGGGGCTAACCAAAACCGTCTGGAAAACACAATCAACAACTTGAACATCACTACTGAAAACTTGACTGCTGCTGAGTCCCGTATTCGTGACGTTGACATGGCGAAAGAGCAAATGCAGTTCACGAAGAACAACATCTTGACTCAAGCATCTCAAGCAATGTTGGCGCAGGCAAACCAACTGCCACAAGGTGTACTGCAACTCCTCCGTTAAGATTTCATTTTTAAAACAAGTATGGGTTCCTTTTGAAACCCATACTTGTTTCTTTTTATTTCCAACTATACGACTATAATTTATACATGTTCTTATGCCGATATATTTAATAAATCAGGTTCTATGGAGGATAATATGCGGATAGTATGCTTGGGACGTGAAGTGTTTAATGGAACAAATCCTTCGTTATTAAAAGAAATTCTTGTTCACGTTAATGAGACACTTATTTCGAATGAATTAGTGTATAGCCATATTACTGTTGATGGAATGGATGTCTATGAAGAGCCATTATTTTTTTTGACTGAGGGCATAAACTTGTACACTGAAGTGGAAATTAAGGCAATCGATCTAAATACTCTGAGTGTCGATACACTTGTATCTATAGAGGAGTATAGCAGTCGTGCTATTCCGGCCTTGAATAAGCTCGCCGAAGATTTCTATCAAAAACCTGTGGAAGAGTCATGGCACAAATTAGGGGAGCTTTTGGAAGGGATCACCTGGTTGGAAAGGTGCTCCATTTATCTAGCAAAAAGTAGTGCTTTGGAGAATTATCATACTGCTCTTTCTCAAAGCCTTAATTTTTCGAATGAGATTAGTATCCTAGATGAAGCGGTTGAACGCCAGGATTTAGTGTTGATAGGCGACATTTTAAAATATGAATTCTCTCCTCGTTTTGAAACTCTCAAACAAGAAATTATACAAATTTTGTCTAGAGAGGTAAAGAAAGATGCTTTTAATTGACAATGTTGTTTTCTTGAAAGAAAGGTACCCTGATGTTTGGGATATAGTGAAGAGAAATGAAGCGGGAGATTACCCAGACATCATAAAATTGGAAGAGAGCAAAGATAATAACTACACACTATCTGCGAAGGCAGAGCATGGTTGGAACTATTTGCATAGCAAGTACAGTCCAAAGAAAGAGGCTGAGCAATGGGTAGAAAGATTTGAAGACATAGATAACTACAAGCATGTATTTTTTTATGGCATTGGATTAGGTTACCACATCGAAGCTTTTCTAAAGAAATACCCAACAAAGAACTACTATCTGTATGAGCCAAACATTTCAGTTTTTAAAAAGTACTTGTCTACTAAAAATATCAGAGAAATAGCGTCTAAGGGCCTCCAATATTTATACACAGAAGAAAACGACAATGATCGTGAAAAAAACCTTCGTCATTTTATTGGGAAAGTAAAGGATGATGTAAAAATCATTTCTTTACCTAGCTATGAGCGAGTATTTGAGGTACAAACGAGAGAATTTAATACCAGATTCTCGGAATTGATTTTCGAACGCAGGAAATACAATTACGGTGCCGTCATGTTTGCAAAACGTACTACAATTAGTACGATCAAGAATCTCGTATATAACTACAAGACACCAAATATTCTCAATGAAAAATCGAAAGTTTTCTTGGATAAACCAGCTATTCTTGTTGCGGCAGGGCCCGCTCTGGACTACGAGTTTGAAAATCTGCGTTACATTAAAGAGAAACAATTAGCTTATATCTTTTCAGTCGGTACCGCAATTAACGCTTTAATAGAAAAAGGTATCTATCCTGATGCAGCATGTACGTATGATGCGAGCGATCGGAATGCTGGGGTTTTTCAAAAAGTTAAGGACAATAATATTAAGGACATACCCTTGCTTTACGGAAGTACTGTTGGCTACGAAACGCTTGAAAATTATCCCGGACCCCTCCAGCATTTTATAGTAAGCAGGGATTTTGTAAGTCCCCAATATTTAAAGCGAAAAGATGGCGAAGCAATTGATGCGGTCATTGCGGCAGAATCCATTGCTACTATCACTCTTCAATTATTGCATAAGTTGGGCTGTAATCCGGTTATACTGGTTGGACAAAACTTAGCTTACTCAAAAGATCGTTGGTATGCTGATGGAAGTAAAGAACATGTTAACGTTACAGAAGACATGCAAAAGAAGGCAATAATTGTTAAAGATGTCCAGGGTAATGACATCTATACAATAAAGGGGTTTAATTCATTTCGAATAGAAATGGAACAGCACCTTAGAAAACTAAAAGGACTTGAGGTCATAAATACAACTAAAGGTGGCGCACATATTGAAGGAGCACCATTTGTGCCACTTGAGGAACTCATCGAGAAACGATTAACTAAACCAAACATTGTTGATAATAGTTGGGTTTATAAACACTCAGTAACATATGATAATAAATTTTTTCAAGATAAAACATTGGTAATAAATATGGAGCAAAGTAAGTTAGAGCAAATTTTTAAAGCATTTAAGAGGATCCTTAGACAAATGGAAGAAGCAATAGTAACAAGAAATATGAGAGAAATCGAAAAGTTATTTAATAGATTCGATAAAACTTTCGATGCTTTACAATCAAATAAATATTACCAATTGTTTATTTTGGTTATTAATCACTGGCAATTTGATGCTTTGATGAAGTTTTTTGAAGATGTCCGGTTTCAAAAAGATATCTATACAAAGGCTAGATTAGTTATAGATGAATTTTCTAGCTATCTGGATAATTGTATAGCTAATTATGATGAAATTAACCCTATGCTAAAAGAAGTTCACTCAGCAATCTTACATGACGCCGTTTCATCGCAATAAGCTTGAGGTGATTAAAATTGGATTTGGGACAAAAAAAAATATTGATTACCGGAGCCGATGGGTTCATCGGCTCTCATTTGACTGAAGGGCTTGTTCGACAAGGACATGATGTCAGAGCATTCGTAATGTACAATTCCTTCAACTCTTGGGGATGGCTGGATCATTCTCCAAAAGAAATTATAAAAGCATTAGATGTCTTTGCAGGAGACATTCGCGATCCCCATGGGGTGAAACAAGCGATGAAGGGGGTTGATGTCGTTCTCCATTTGGCAGCACTCATCGCCATACCCTATTCCTACCATTCCCCTGATACCTATGTAGATACGAATATCAAAGGAACGCTAAATATTCTCCAGGCGGCCCGTGACTTAGCTGTTGAGAAGATTGTACACACTTCCACAAGTGAAGTATACGGTACAGCAAGATTTGTTCCGATTACAGAAGAACACCCTCTTCAAGGTCAATCGCCTTATTCTGCAAGCAAAATTGGGGCGGATCAGTTGGCTTTGTCCTTTTACAGTTCGTTTGGCACGCCAGTATCTGTGATCCGTCCATTCAATACCTACGGCCCACGACAATCAGCGCGGGCAGTAATTCCAACCATTATTACGCAAATTGCAAGCGGAGAGCGTCAAATACATCTTGGATCCCTTCATCCAACGCGCGATTTTAATTATGTGCAGGATACGGTTTCGGGATTTTTAGCTGTAGCGCAATCCGACCACTCAGTGGGCGAAGTTATCAATATCGGAAGCAATTACGAAGTCTCGATCGGTCAAACAGCATATTTAATTGCCGAACTGATGGGACAAGACATTGAAATCATTACGGATGACCAGCGTATTCGCCCGGATAAGAGTGAAGTAGAGCGTTTATGGGCAGATAACACCAAGGCGAAGACCTTGCTTGGATGGGAGCCAGCATACGGTGGAGTAGATGGCTTCAAGCGAGGTTTATCCGAAACGATCGAGTGGTTTACACAACCGTCAAATTTACGCCAGTACAAGGCGGGGATCTATAATCTATGAAACCAACAACAGAAGTCATTAAAAACATTGTTTCAGTCTTACAAGAAAGCTTGCCCAAGGATAAAGATTTCATCGCGTTGCATGAGCCTTCCTTTCAAGGGAATGAATGGAATTACGTAAAAGACTGCTTAGATACAGGATGGGTATCATCTGTAGGGAAATACGTTGACCGTTTTGAAGAAATGCTCCGGGAATATACGGGTGTAAAGCGCGCTGTTGCCGTTGTGAATGGCACGGCGGCTTTGCATATATGCCTCAAATTAGTTGGAGTGGAACGCAATGACGAGGTTCTTCTTCCAGCACTTACGTTTATCGCAACCGCGAATGCTATTTCTTATTGTGAAGCAGTTCCTCACTTTGTGGACAGTTGCTATGAAACACTAGGGTTAGACCCAGACAAATTGGGCGACTATTTGCAAGACATTGCAGAGGTTAAAAATGGTGCATGCTACAACAAGCAAACGGGTAGACGCATAAAAGCTGTGGTGCCGATGCATACCTTTGGACATCCAGTAGATTTGGACCCTCTTGTGGAAGTTTGTGAACGTTTCAAAATAGAACTAATTGAAGATGCTGCTGAATCTCTAGGATCCTTTTATAAAGGGCGCCATACAGGGAATTGGGGACGTGTCTCCGCATTGAGCTTTAATGGAAATAAAATTACAACGACTGGTGGCGGCGGTGCTATTTTGACGAATGACGATACCCTTGGCCAATTAGCCAAGCATCTCACGACTACGGCAAAAGTACCGCATAAATGGGAGTTTGTTCATGACCAGATTGGCTACAATTATCGAATGCCAAATTTGAATGCAGCTCTAGGCTGTGGTCAACTGGAAAAGCTGCCTCAGTTCCTCCAAGAAAAAAGAGCATTGGCATCTGCATACCAAAAGGCGTTTTCACAACTAGACGAAGTATCCTTTTTTATAGAACCAGAATTTGCGACCAGTAATTATTGGTTGAATGTTATAAGGGTGTCGACAGAGTGGAGAGATATACGCGATGAAATCCTGCAGTCTACCAATGATCGAGGACTGATGACTAGACCAGTGTGGAAGTTATTATGTGATCTACCAATGTATTCTGATGCACCAAAAATGGATTTGACAGTAGCAAGAGATTTGGAGAAAACCATTATCAATATACCAAGCAGTGCATATTTGGGGGCTGCCTATGCAAAAGCGTAAAATATGTATTGTGACAGGGACAAGAGCGGAATATGGTCTCCTATATTGGTTGATGAAAGAGATTAAGGAAGATCTCGATCTCGAACTGCAAATAGTAGCAACAGGAATGCACTTATCTTCAGAGTTTGGCCTTACTTATCAAGTGATTGAACAAGATGGCTTTGTGTTAAATGAAAAGGTGGAAATGCTGCTCTCTAGTGATACTTCTGTGGGAATTGCAACTTCTCTGGGATTGGGGACAATTGGCTTTGCTGGAGCATTTGATCGTTTAAAGCCTGATATGATTGTGGTATTGGGTGATCGGTTTGAGATATTGGCAGCAGCACAAGCAGCCATGGTGGCTCGTATACCAATCGTTCATTTGCATGGCGGCGAGACTACGGAAGGTGTCATTGATGAAGCAATAAGACATTCTATTACAAAAATGTCGCATTTGCACTTTGTGTCCACAGAAGTATATCGAAAAAGGGTGATCCAATTAGGTGAGCATCCTGATCGAGTTCATACGGTAGGAGCCATTGGGTTGGATAATATTCGGAAGTTAGATTTACTGGATCGGAGAGCTTTCGAAAAGTCCATTGATTTTACTCTTGGTGAAAAAAACTTACTTCTCACCTATCATCCTGTTACTTTGGAAAAAGATCAATCAAGGAATGCAGTGTATCAGTTATTTCAAGCGTTGGATGAATTTCCAAATGTAAAATGCATCATTACAAAACCAAACGCTGACATGGAAGGTCGATATATCTCTGAAATGATCGATGAATATGTCGCGAATAATCCTGAGCGTTGTCGAGCTTTTGTTTCGCTTGGGCAATTAAGGTATTTAAGTGCAATCAAGCACGTGGACGCAGTTATTGGCAATTCATCAAGCGGGATTTTAGAGGTCCCTTATTTCAGAAAACCGACCATTAATATAGGAGACAGGCAAAAAGGGAGAATTCAAGCAGCATCGGTTATTAATTGCCTGGAGTCGAAGGAATCCATTTGTGAAGCTATTCAATTATCATTTTCAAGTCAATTCCAAAAAGAGTTGACTTCAATGAGATCTCCTTATGGTGAAGAATATGTTTCTGGAAGAGTAAAAGATATTCTGAAGAATGTGAAGCTAGAGCCATTGCTTAGAAAAACATTCTATGACCTTTCAACGGGGGATATGTGATGCGGACATTCATCATTGCGGAAGCTGGAGTGAATCACAATGGTTCACTTGACATGGCAAAAGAATTAGTTTTTCAAGCGGCTAAGGCTGGGGCGGATGCAGTAAAGTTTCAGACATTTAAAGCGGAAAATATTGTTAGCATACATGCTCAAAAGGCTGATTACCAGAAGAAGAACACCGCGCAGGATGAAAGCCAATATGAGATGGTAAAAAAGCTGGAATTGGATCAAACCATGCATGAGGAATTATTACGATTTTGCCAAGAACAGCATATCAAATTTCTCTCAACTCCTTTTGATCTGGAAAGCGTAGATTTACTAGCAAACCACTTGAAAGTTGATCAGTTGAAAATACCATCCGGAGAGATTACAAACGGGCCGCTCTTGTTAAAAGCAGCGCAGACGAGGCTGCCTATCCTACTCTCCACAGGTATGTCTACATTAGGTGAGATAGAAGATGCGTTGCGTGTTTTATCTTATGGCTATTTGGGATACAGTGAACATCCTACCCGTTCGGCATTGGAGGATGCCTTTTCCAGTCATGAGGGGCAAAAAATACTAAAACATAACGTGACGTTGTTGCATTGCACAACTGAGTACCCTGCCCCTTTCGAGGAAGTAAATCTAAAAGCGATGGACACGATGGAGCAGGCTTTCGGGTTACCAGTAGGATTTTCCGATCATACAGATGGGATTGCAGTTGCGATTGGTGCAGTAGCCCGTGGAGCTACTGTGATAGAGAAGCATTTTACTCTTGATAAAACACTCCCTGGGCCAGACCACAAGGCTTCCCTGGAACCTGATGAATTAAAACTCATGATTACTTCTATTAGACAGATTGAACGGGCTTTGGGGTCATCGATAAAAAGTGCTACTCCATCTGAGCAAAAAAACAAACCAATTGCACGAAAGAGTTTGGTAGCATCTCGTATTATATGCAAGGGCGAACTCTTTACCGAAGATAATATAACGACAAAACGTCCGGGGACCGGAATCTCTCCTATGAATTATTGGGAGTGGATAGGAAAGCCAGCTACTCGAGATTACGAAGCAGATGAAGTGATACAACCATGAGGCCACATATTGTGCTGGGCGGCGGCGGACATGCCAAAGTTGTTATGGAAGTTTTGCGATTATGCGGGAAAACAGTGTTAGGTTTTACTGACCCTGCCACTCGTGACCCGATTTCTGGTATTCCATGGCTGGGAAAAGACGATGTGGTGAATCAATATAGTCCTGGTGACATTTTTTTAGTCAATGGCATAGGGTCAGTAGGTGATAATAGTAGGCGAAAAAAGCTGTTTTTATCCTGGAAGGAAGAGGGCTATAGCTTCCCTGCTATCATTCATCCGTCTGTGATTTTGTCACCTGACACTGTGTTGGAAGAAGGGGTTCAAGTGATGGCAGGTGCAGTGATACAAGCTGGAGGACACATTGGCCCCAATACAATTATTAATACTCGTGCAACGATTGATCACGATGCGACAATTGGAGGACATGTCCATATTGCTCCGGGATGCATCCTCTCGGGAAATGTAACAGTGGGAAATGATGCACACCTAGGACCAGGGGCGATACTCATTCAAGGTTTGACTATCGGAAAAAATAGCATAGTAGCAGCTGGAGCTGTAGTAGTAAAAGATGTGGATGAGAATGAAAAGGTAGCGGGGGTCCCTGCAAGAAAAATAAAAGGTTAGATTCACCTAAGAAAGGTGTGAAGAATGGTGAACTGGAGAGACCTATTGGTTTCACCGCAAACGCCTATCCTCGATACGTTGGAGATAATTGACAGAAATGCCCGCCAGATTGCACTGGTTGCTGACGAGAACGATAAGTTGCTAGGTACAGTTACAGATGGCGACATCCGCAGGGGGTTATTGAAAGGGAAAGCATTGCAAGATCCAATTGCTATGGTTATGAATTCATTTCCAACAGTAGCTTCCCCCTATGATACGCGTGAAAACATTTTAGCTCTGATGAAGATTAAGCAGATCCAGCAAATCCCGATAGTTGACGAGGATGGAAGAATTACCCATGTGGAAGTACTGAATGATTTATTACGTCCCCTAAAAAAGGATAATTGGGTCGTTTTAATGGCTGGTGGACTGGGTACTAGACTATATCCTCTCACACATGATTGCCCTAAGCCGTTGCTTAAAGTGGGTAACAAACCTTTGCTGGAAACGATTCTGCAAAGCTTTATAGATCAAGGATTTCACAAGTTTTTTATTTCTGTAAAATACAAAGCCGAAATGATTCAAGATTACTTTGGTGATGGTAGTCATTGGGGTGTCACTATTCAGTATTTGGAGGAAAAAGAATCACTGGGTACAGCAGGTGCACTTAGTCTGCTGCCAGAACTGCCAAGTGAACCATTCTTCGTTATGAATGGGGATCTTCTCACAAAGGTAAATTTCGACCAACTACTAGATTTCCATAAAACCTATAGAGCTCAAGCTACCATGTGCGTACGCGAGTATGATCATCAGATTCCATACGGTGTTGTTACATTGGACAAGCAAAGACTTATATCCATGGAAGAGAAGCCAACCCAACGCTTCTTCGTAAATGCTGGAATTTATGTGCTTAGCCCTAAAGTATTAGAGAGAATCCCACACAATCAGTTCTTTGACATGCCGAGCCTGTTTGATCTGCTGATGAAAGAAGAAGGGCAGACGATTGCTTTTCCGATCCGCGAATACTGGCTGGACATTGGCCGTATGGCTGATTTTGAACGGGCAAATATTGAATTTGCGGAGGTGTTCGGATGATCCGGACAAAATCTGTTTTAGCAATCATACCGGCACGTGGAGGTTCGAAAGGGGTACCGAGAAAGAATATTCGCCAGTTGTCTGGCAAACCATTAATTGCTTGGACCATTGAGGAGGCAAAAAAATCCAAGTACATAGACCGCCTCATTGTTTCAACAGATGATGAGGAAATTGCAGCAATAGCTAGGAAGTGGGGAGGAGAGGTGCCTTTTATGAGGCCGAGTTCCCTTTCTCAGGACCATACACCGGGAATAGAACCTGTTCTGCATGCTATTTCTAGTTTGCCTGGCTACGATTATATTGTTTTACTGCAGCCAACCTCACCCCTGCGGACTTCTGAGGACATTGATTTATGCTTGGAACATTGTCAAGGTCAGAATGCTAATGCCTGTGTTTCTGTAACAATGACTGATAAATCCCCCTATTGGATGTACCATCTTACTGATGAAAATGCTTTAGAGCCTGTCATTATCCCGGAAAAGCCAATCTTTAGAAGACAAGATGCTCCTGATGTCTATGTCCTCAATGGAGCTGTATACATAGCGAAAACGAGCTGGCTGCAGGAAAATCAAACCTTCCTGCACAAGGAGACGATTGGTTACGTTATGCCAAGAGAACGTTCCATCGATGTAGATACCGAGCTGGATTTTTCGATACTAGAAACGATCATCCGTGAAAAGAAATTGTTCATTTCAGAAATGTAAATGAAGAGCTGCTTTTTTCCGATAACAATGGTAAAGGTCACCATTAGGGAGGAAAAGGTGTGAGTATCCAAGGGAGCAATATGGCGGGACAAGCAAAAATACCATATGTTGATACGTTTCCAACTGGAATGGGAAACAAGTCAGTAACCCAAACGGGAGACGCACAGATCGCAGGAGCTCAACCAGAGAAAAAATATACACATACCGATTTGGAACGGGAAATAGAGGGTCTCAACAAGTTTTTGCAATCCAGTTCTACTCATTTAAAATTTACTTTGCATGAAAAATTGAATGAGTATTATGTTCAAATTATCAGTGACCATGACAACACGGTTGTTCGGGAAATTCCTTCTAAGAAAATGATGGACATGGTCGCAAAGATGCACGAAATGATTGGATTGCTCGTTGACGAAAAAAGATAGGAGGCGAAAGGAATGGGCATACGTATTAGTGGTATGGCTTCAGGGATGGATACGGAGAAGATCATTAAAGATCTTATGAAGGCTCAACGGGAGCCTGTAAACAGACTACAGCGGAGCAAATATTTGGTTGAGTGGAAACGTGATGCTTACCGCGAAATGAATACGCTTTTGGCAGATTTGCAGAATTCTATGAAAAATTTACGGTTGTCTAGCAGTTTTGGTAAAAAGATTGCTACCTCCGAAAACGACAACATCGTTACGGCTACATCAAAAGGCACTCCTTCGTTGTCTTCTTATACGATTGAAGTAAAAGAGCTTGCAAAAGCAAGCACGCCGCCAAGAGCTGAGTTCAATACAGGAATAACTGACCCCAAGACAAAAAGTGATTCAAATTTTAAATTGACACTTAGCAAGGGGACTCAAACAAAGACAATAGATATAACAACGAATGATTCTTTAGAGAATGTAATTAGTAAAATTAATAACTCAAACATGGGTGTAAAGGCGACCTTTTATAATGGAAAACTGGTTATGACATCTGAGGATGGACAAACATTTAAGGTCTCAACAGATAACACAAGTAATAACTTTAAGATAAGTGGTACAACAGACTCTCCAACAGATTCTACTCCTGAATCAGGTGGATCAGAAGCAATTTTCTTGATTAATGGTGTTGAATACAGATCCAAGACGAATACGTTTACCTTTGATGGAATTGATTTCACGTTAAAACAAAAAAATGAAGGCAATCCTCTGATTGTTAGTACCAAAACAGACGAAGACTCTATTTTCAATATGGTGAAAGATTTCGTAGACAAATATAATGCAATCATCGAAACGATCAATAAAAAAATATCCGAGCCTAAATACAAGGGTTATCAGCCATTGTTAGACGAAGAAAAAGAGGCACTCAGCGACAAGACTGCAGAAAAAATGGATACCATGGCCCGTAGCGGCATTTTGTTACGAGACCCAATCCTAACCAGTGGTTTAACTGAGCTTCGACGTGCACTTAGCACCCCTTTGCAAGTTAATGGTGTTAATAAAGCATTTGATACTTTGTCAGAGATTGGTATTGGCGGACCACCCCCAGGCAAGTTTGCTTATCAAGAGAACGGAAAACTGTATATCGATGAGAGTAAACTTCGCGAATCGATTCGTAATAATGGCGATGATGTCATGAAGCTGTTTTCAAATTATAGTCCTGAAAAAGATGACTTGGGAAAAAAATATAAAGAAAGCGGAGTGGCTGAGCGACTCTATGATCAATTGAATAAGATCATGGATAAAGTAACGAAAGAAGCTGGTTCAGCAGGAAGCATCTATGATGAAAGTAGCCTTGGAAAGAAGCTGAAACAAACGGATGAGGATATTCAACGCTGGGAAGACCGCCTTAAAATCATTGAAGATCGATATTGGAAACAATTTACCGCAATGGAAAAGGCGATGTCCAAAGCTCAATCTCAAGGTTCATGGTTTGCACAAATGCTAGGACAACGATAAGACAGGGGGCGATGCAGATGTTACAAAATGCTGCTCAGACTTACCAATCCAATCAGGTAACAACCGCAACTGCTGCCGATTTGACTCTCATGCTTTATAATGGCGCTATCAAGTTTATCAAACAGACTAAAAGCGCAATTGAAGAAAAGAATGTTACAAAAGCTCACGAGTCTTCTCTCAAGGTACAGAATATCTTGTATGAATTGATGTCAACTTTGAATAACGATTATGAAATCTCAAAAGAATTCCTTCGGCTTTATGAATACATGCTGCAACGTACAATTGAAGCAAACATGCTCAAGGATATAACCATTTTAAGTGAAGTAGAGGATCTCTTCGTCCAGTTCCGAGACACTTGGAAGGAAGCCATGCTGTTGGCTAAAAAACAAGGGTAGGATGATGGGGCATACGGTAGATGCGATGTTGGATCGCTTGCTCGAATCTACAATTCTCCTTGAGCAGATTGTGATAGATGACAATGCAGATCCAGACGAATGGATATCAGTCCTAGACGAGCGAGAGGAATTGATTGCAATAATTCAAGGAAGCGGGCTAACTGGAGAGAGGCTTACAGAAGTACAACGCGATAAATTTAGTAAGATAAACGAAGTGAATCAGCGGCTCATACCCATTATGGATAATCGAAAACAAGGTGTTCAAAAACAGCTGAGAAACGTACAACGAAGCAAGCAAGCAATGCATTCATACAATGATGACGGACCGAATGGGTACGGAGCATTTATTGACCGCAAAAAGTAAACGGCCGGATTCCAGCCGGCAAGCATAAAACCCTCCAAACATAGAGAAATCTATTAGAGCTTGATGAAATAGGCCCGTAGTTGTTGCAGACAATGATATGCTCCCCTTGCGGTAGACAGTGGAAATAATGAAACTGACTACTGTAAGAAGGAGCATATTTATGTCCCATAAAGCAAAATTTTAGTTTGGTCTATCCTGGTCTGAATCACCCTTGGTAAAATATATATTGTTATCTAAAAGATTTAATCTTCGTACTTTTTTTCCATAAAATGATATCGCTGCGTTTAAATTTACAACAGACAAATCTACGGGTTGGAATCTGGATGGCAGGACGAGCTGATCATCCTCTGATGTAAACTCCTTGTTAAAACCAACTGACACTAGCCCAAAATTAAACATATCTGTCGTGCAATAAAAATCTGCGAAAAGAACATCCTTTTCAGTTCCAATCTCAACAATCTTGTTAGCTAGTGCAATAGAAGCATCCTGGTTCTTAGAAATAAATTCAACAATACGCAAAATTTTTGCGGTATTATTGACTATTTTTTCAATCCTGGCAACTAATAGGCCTTCATAATTCCCAAGTTGATCTTGAACGGTATATACTAAGTATTCAAAGGTTGGATGGTTTAAATATCTCCAATTAAGGAATTCATAATTACGTGAAACACTAATAGTCTTGGGAGCAATATGTGTATAGTAAAATGTATTCCATTTATTTTCATCCAGGCCTTTATGAACTATTTTTTCGCCATATTGAGGAACCTTTTGAATGATATTGTAATTCCTTAAAAAATATTCATTGCCTTCCAATAGTATATCAGCGGTTTTTTTCTTATTAAAAATGCCAATCATTCGTATTAGTTTATGTATAGGCTGCATTACATTATCTTTTGTAATAGTAGGTGGAGAAACACGCATTGCAAATTTGCTAAGACCTATTCCAAAACTACAGAAAATAGGATATAGCTCAAATGGTTTCCCATATAACAGCAGGCCAGCCATGGATTTCCTGTATTCTTCCAACACTATAGAATTTGTTACGTTACTTGCCAACTCTGTTTTTCCGTTTACGTTAAATTCATATAACATCAAGCCACCTATTCCTATAATTTTCCCATCTTCCCATATTCCTATAGCTCCATAGTTATCCTTTCCAATATACTTTTCATGCATAGGATTGTTATAGAACATAAAGTCAAGTAGAGTCTTATCACGACTTAAAATGTGCCCTTTCTTCCAAATTTGGTCAATTGCTTTCATATACATATCGGCTTCATTTTTTTTAAATAGCCTGATCTCCATAACTCCATTCCACCTCTTACATAATTTTTGCAATCTGAATAACTTTAAGAATTCATCGATTGTAGTGGTATATTCTTAATCTAAATATTATCTACTATGGAAATACAATTAATTGATAGTAAAAGGCGGCAAGTGGGAATATATCGTTACTTGCTTTAAAACTTCATTACGGGAGCTTAATGCCATAGTATCGTCGCAATAGTCATTCGAATTTCAGCTTAAATTGATATGATTCCCTTATCCATTAGGGAGATCATCTCATTGACACAAGACCCATGAAAGCTCAAAGACACATTTCAAACGTTCTTTAAATTACTCGAGTTTGAACTTATAAAAGGTTAGTTTAGTATAAAATTTTTTTCAAAATATGTCGATATAATGATTATAGATTTTGTCGTTCGATTATCGTATAGTTTAACCGTCATTGTATGTAACATTCAGTGGAATTATACTTGAGGAGGGTTTTATTGTGGATTTACAAACAAAATTAAACTTATTAGAGGACATGTTAGATCTTGATCAAGGTTCTTTAGAGGTAACGACTAGGCTTGATTCATTAGTAGATTGGGATTCAGTTGCTGCAATTTCTTTAATCGCTCTCGTTGATGAACATTTCGATAAGACAATATCTGGAGCAATGATTAAAGAGTTTAAAACGATACAGGATATTATAAATATAATGGAATGAGGATTCAAGCCGTTTGAATCGTTCATGCTGGTGGCATCACGCTTTAAACGATCTTTTTGAATGGATGTATGGCTTTACTAAATGGTGCTCTTATCGTTGTTCGGACAAAAATCATTCCAGCAAGGATTGGAGCACTTTTTAAATTATACAAAAGCGCTATCTTCGAAACTGAAGTTGTCATAGAAGGAGTAGAGCTAGTGGCAAATGCTGTTTTTAATAATATACATATTAGCGGTATAGCGTGTGCCGTGCCTGAAAAGGTTGAGAAAATTACCGATTATATTGACGAATTAGGTGAAAATGAAGTTTACAAATTTATTGAAACGACCGGAGTCAAGGACTTTACTGTGTAACTGGTAATCAGACCACTTGCCCTCTTCACATAGGGTTGGAAGAGGCTGCTGGTGCATGTGCATTTTTAATCAGTGATATGTCAATATTCATTACAGGCCGCCGGCTATTCGTTGATGGCGGCAGTTTTTTATAATCACAGAGGTGTAGGGGGAAAGCGTAGGACTTTTTAAAAATGTGAAATGAGGGAGAACAGTAATCAAACATGATAAATCTACTGGATTTCTCTAATAAAAAAATACTTGTCACGGGAGCATCATCCGGAATTGGAAAGACTACAGCAATCTACCTATCCAACTTGGGTGCATCGCTGGTTTTGCAAGGTAGAAATCAGGAAAAATTGAACGAAACCAAAAAGCTTCTGAACGGAGTAAATCACATTCTGATAGATGCTGATTTGACTGAAGTTGACGATGCAGGCAATCTTTTTGATCGAGCCGTATCTGATGGGGTCAAACTGAATGGGTTAGTTTATAGCGCCGGTGTAATACCTACTATACCTTTACCAGTATTAACCCGAAAAAAAATGCAGGAAATCATGGATATTAATTTCTATTCTTATATAGAAATGGTGCGACAGTTTGCAAAGAAAAAATATACGAATGGCGGGAGTATTGTGGCAGTATCCTCAATTGCCAGTGTACAACCTGAATTATGTCAGACTATATATTCTGCATCCAAATCCGCTGTCAATGCTGCAACACAATCCTTATCGATTGAGCTAGCAAAAAAGAATATTAGATTAAATACTATTTTCCCCGGAGTAGTGATCCCGGAGAACGCCTCGTTAGATGATCAATTGGCTCAGTTGGCGAGTCCGCAATTACTTGGATTGATTCGTTCGAATGATGTAGCAGGTGCGATAGCATTTTTATTAAGTGATATGGCAAAATTTATTACGGGAAGAAACCTATATTTTGATGCAGGCAGATTTTAAGTAGCATCTATATATAAGGTGAAAGGGGGAAAGTCACGATGCCAAGCGCATTGTTTAATCATATCTTAGTAAGCGGAATAGCTTGTGCTGTTCCATCTAAACAAATGGACAATAACAATTATGCAGAAGTTTTAGGCGAAGAGGAAGTTAGGAAGTTTATTAAAAACACCGGGGTTGTACATAGGCATGTCACTCACGAAAAACAAACGACCTCAGATTTATGTTATGAAGCAGCAAAAAATCTTTTAGCCCATAAGGGATATTCAGCAGAAAGTATAGATGCGATTATTTTTATATCGCAAACTCCAGACTATATTCAACCTGCTACTTCGCATGTTTTGCATAAACGTCTCGGGTTATCGAAAAATTGTTTATCCTTTGATGTTAACTTAGGCTGTTCCGGATACGTTTATGGAATGTTTTTGTCTTCAAGTCTTATACAAAGCGGTGCTGTTAATCGCGTTCTTTTACTGACAGGGGATATCCTAAGAAAAAACAAGGAAACCAATATTAAAGATGAGATGTTGTTTGGAGATGCTGGTTCTGCAACTCTTCTTGAAAGAGGCAATACAATTGTCCGTTCCCTGTTACATTCAAATGGTGAAGGATACATCTCTTTAATCACACCGGGAGGAAATACTAGAAGGCCGCTTAAGGATAATGAGTCCTATTGGGAGATTACAAAACCGGAAATGGATGGGGCGGCAGTTTTTGAATTTACGATTACAGAAGTACCAAAGGCATTTGAGGAGTATTTCAAGACATTTGACGGGTCTATGGATGATTATGATTACTGTGTTTTGCATCAGGCCAATTTATTTATGATGAACCATATTCGAAAAAAATTGAAGGTTGATCACTCGAAGTTTCCGATTTCAATTGACAGATACGGTAATACAAATGGCGCAAGTATTCCGATTACCATTGTTAATTTATGCAGCAGAGAAGCTGTCGCGGATAAGCTAAAATTAATCACTTCCGGTTTTGGTATTGGGCTTTCTTGGGGTGTTGTATCTTTCGAAATTGAAACCAAGGACGTACTTCCAATGATTTATTCTGATAATTACTTTGAGGAGGCGTATTATGGAAAACAGTAATTTTAACCCACTTGATTTTGCGGGGAGAAAGATACTTGTCACCGGCGCCTCGTCTGGGATTGGAAGAGCAACGGCAATTTACTTATCAAAGCTCGGTGCACAAATCATACTGAGTGGCCGCAATGAAGAGCGATTAAATGAGACCATGCTGCAGCTTTCGGGGGGAAATCATCAGATTCTTTCTGTAGATCTATCAAAAGAAGAAGAATTGAGTCCATTTTTCGATCAAATGGTTCAAGACGGAATAAAGTTGAATGGAATGGTGCATTGTGCGGGGATTCCCTATGTAATGCCTTTGCAGAGTCTTAGTAAAAAACGCTTATCAGATGTGATGGAAACTAATTTTTTTCCGTTTATTGAGCTCGTTAGGCAATATGTTAAAAAGAAATATTCAAGCGGGGGTAGTATCGTCTGTATCTCTTCCATATTATCTGTACAACCGCGCGCATATGAGACTGGCTATATTGCTTCCAAGGCCGCAATGAATGCTGCTGTAACAAGCCTGGCATTCGAATTAGCTAAAAAAGGAATACGAATCAATGGAATTCTTGCAGGCAATATTATGACGGAAATGGTACAAGAAACAATTAAAGAGTATGCTAACGAAGAAAATTTCAATAAAGTTATCGAACAATCCTTACTCGGCTTGGGTAAGCCCGATGATATTGCGAGCGTATGCGCATTTTTATTGAGCGATATGGCTAGATTCATTACAGGAAGAAATATGTATGCGGATGGAGGATTACTATGAATGATGTGAGACTATTTAAAGATAGTAATGGAATTTGGTATACCGCGAAGGATATTCTAAATAAGCTGAAAGAAGTAGGAGCTCATGAATGCGATATTTTATTTGTACATACGGATGTTGCATTTGGTGCTTTAAATCCAGAATTGAAGAGAAAGCAATATTTGGGTTATTTATATGAAATTTTGCAAGAATTAAACGTTGGAACGTTGGTATTTCCTACGTTTACCTTTAGTTTCTGCAACAAAGAAATATATGATGTTAAAAATAGCAGAACTTCAATGGGAGCGTTAAATGAATATATTAGGAAACAGCCGGGTGTAGTACGATCTATCGATCCAATTTTGTCGATGATAGCCGTTGGAGACAAAGCAAATATGTTTGAGAAGGTCGGAAAAAGTTCACTCGGTATAAACAGTGGTTATGATATTCTACATCAACAGGAAAAGGTGAAGTTTCTCTTTTTTGGTGCGGAAATAGGCGAATGCTTCACTTACATTCATTATGTAGAAGACATAATGAGGGTTCCCTATCGTTTTGATATGCATTTTAGCGGAACAATAATAGATGAAGAAGGAAATCAATATGAGGATGAATATATTTTGTATGCCGGGTGTGCTGGTGTAAAGCCGGCCAGTTCGTATTATTTTGGCGATTACTTATTTGAAAAAGGTTTTTTACAAAAGACCCATATTGGTAATAAGCCTATTGCTTGTATTTCAAAAGAGGATGCTTATCGAGAGATTAGAAAAAAATTGGAAAGTGATATTCATTACTTTTTAGAGCAGCCTTTTACAGCAGAAGATCTAGTCCATGAATATATAAAGGGTAAAAATGGGGAAAGAATTGTTTCTTGCTAATGATATCTACCTTTCTCATTAGTTGAGAATTATAAAGAAAGGAGCTCCTATTTTGCATACGAACTTATTAGATTACCTAAAGGCTACAACAGAAAGGGTTCCGCATAGAACTGCTGTTATCGATGGGGATCGAAATATTTCCTTCCTTGATTTATCAGAGGATGCGAAAAAATTGAGTGGGATCATAAACCGAAAAGTGAACGGAATTATTCGCAAACCAGTAGCTGTGTTATTGGACAAGCAAATAGAAACGATTGTAGCGAATATAGCGATTATATATTGCGGTAATGCATATATGAACTTGGATACGAAATCGCCCGTTCAAAGAATCAGCAACATTATTGAGTTAATTGAACCAGAATTGATTATAACCAATAACAAATTTATGCCTAAGCTTGAGGGTATCTGGCCCAGCGAGAAGGTACTGAACATCGACCAGATTAATCTTAGAAACGAAACTTATTCACAAGATGTGATTGATGGTATATTGGGGAAAATCATAGATACCGATCCGTTGTGCATTATCAACACTTCCGGATCGACGGGCGTACCGAAGGGCGTGGTATTGAATCACAGAAGCTTTATCGATTTTACGGAGTGGGCGATCTATACAACCGGAATTAGTGAAGCCGAGGTTATCGGCAGTTTGTCTCCCAGCGTTTTTGATATATACAGCTTTGAATTGTGTATGTTAATGGCACTTGGGAGTACAATCCTGATTTTGCCTGACGGATTATCGGCATTCCCGGCTCGCCTATTACAATTATTACAGGAACATAAAGCAACGTATATTTTCTGGGTACCCACGATTATGGTAAATATATCCAACATGGATCTCTTGTCCCAAATTCCATTACCCTCATTAAGATCGGTATGGTTTGCAGGTGAAGTATTTCCTACAAAACAATTTAATTATTGGCGGAAGCATTTAAAAGAAGCAAAATTCATCAACTTGTACGGCCCCATCGAGATCACGCTAGATTGCACTTATTATATTGTGGATAGAGAATTATCCGATGATGAACCGATTCCCATTGGGGTAGCCTGTAAGAATACCGATGTTTTTATTCTGAATGAAGAGAATAAACTGTGCGGTGTGAATGAGGAAGGAGAATTGTGTGTTAGAGGGACATCTTTAGCTATGGGATATTACAATAATCCGGAAAAGACGGCCGAGGCTTTTGTTCAAAACCCGTTAAATCATTCATACCCTGAAATCATTTATCGAACAGGGGACATCGTACTAGAAAATGATAGGGGCGAATTCATTTTTAAGGGACGAAAGGATTCCATCATTAAGCATTCCGGATATCGAATTGAACTTGGTGAGATTGAGCATGTAATTATTAACACGCTTAAATTGGTTAAAAATGGTTGTGTTGTATATAATTCCGAAAAGAAAGAGATTATTTTTTTCTATGAATCTGAACAGGAACTTTCAGTCGTTGAGATGAGAAGACGGATTGGAACCGTATTACCTAAGTATATGGTACCCTCTATCTATATTAAATTTGGAGAATTACCTCGGAATACAAACGGTAAGATTGACAGGTTAAAACTGAAGGAGTTTATCTATGAACCTTAATTACGAACAAGTTATAGTAATGGGTTCAGGTTCACTTGCTTCCAACTGCATTTTACATTTACTTCAGATAAATATTCCTATTCCAATAACGATTTATGAAACAAACATTACAAATATATCCACACTAGAAAGCTTAGCAGCGAGTAATGGGATTAAGTATATCAATGTTCCTAAGGAAGAAATTTTTCTGGATTTAGCTGAAATTAAAAAAAATACACTTATATTTGTAATAGGGTGTTATTACATCATTCCCTCGGGGGTTATCGAAAATCGGTGTTTGTCCATCATCAACTATCACAATTCATTACTTCCCAAACATCCTGGAAGAAATGCCGAAGCATGGGTAATATTTGAACAAGAAAAGACCACTGGAATCACTTGGCATTATGTTGATGAGAAAATTGATGCAGGGGAAATCATTATTCAAAGGGAGATTCCATTGGATGATTCGTTTACATCATTATCACTTTTAAAATTTCAAAACAGGTTGGCTCTAGATACCTTTAAAGTCATTATAAATGATTTGTTAGCTGGAACTATCAGTAGCTATAGCCAGAATAAAGAATTAAGAGGCAGATTGCACTTATCCAATGAAATACCGAACAATGGACTTTTGGATTTAACTTGGAGCATCCAAAAAATCAAAGCGTTTTTGAGGGCGATGGACTATGGTGCTCTTAGACGAATGGGACAACCAAAAGTAATAATTAATCGTGTAAAATATACTTGGAATAAAACAGTATTCTTGAATCAAGGTAAAAATAGAGATGAGTTAACAGTAAATGAAGATGAAAACTACCTATTAATTAGTAAAGACGGAGAAACAGTAAAACTGATAGGTTTGCGCCAAGAAATGGGGGAATCCGGAAATGGAAAAAATTTATGAATTCTTAAACGAATTGCATCCAGAATATGACTTTATCTCCAATGAAGGTGTTATTGAAGATGGGGTTTTGGATTCATTCGATATCATTTCTTTGGTGACCATGATTGAAGAGGAATATGATGTAATTTTCGATGCGCTTGACATTGTTCCTGAAAACTTCAATAGTGTTGAATCCATCGCTAATGTAATTCGAAAAAATGGGGGAACGATATGAAAACCATTTTTCGGGGAAAGAAAATTTCAGGTATGTTGGGGGTACTTCCACAAACCGAAGTAAAGTTTGAAGATGAGGTGCATAATTATAATTTTCCTGAAAAGCAGACCCTACGGTTAAAAAAAATCATGGGGTATGAGAAACACCGCATCGTGAAGGAGACCACAGCAAGTTCTGATTTCTGTGTATTTGGCTTAAACTATATGTTGGAAAAAGAGCTTGTGAAAAAGGATGAAATCGGAGGCATTATAGTCGTTACGACGACACCCGATTATCTTCTTCCCCATGTAAGCAACGTCATCCACGGTGAATGCGGCTTGGCGAATGACGTAATTTGCATTGATACCAATCAGGGCTGCGCCGCATTCTTACATGGATTGATGCAAGCCTTTATGTTATTGGAACACATGGGGGATAAAAAGGTTATTTTATTTACCACAGATACACTAAGCAAAAAAGTATCAGTGAAGGACAGAAACAGTTATCCGTTAATAGGAGATGCGGCAGGGATTACAGTTGTGGAGAATGACTTCCATGCGAAGGATATCCATTTTAATATGTATAATGACGGGAGCCGCAGAGAAGCATTAATCATACCTGCCGGAGGTTCAAGATTGGCAAGTTCTGAAGAAACAGCAGTTCTCAGGGATCTGGAAAATGACGGGAATCTGCGTAGTTTGGACAACTTGAAGATGAATGGGGCAGAAGTTTTTACTTTTGTCCAGACGGAAGTCCCGATTTTAATTGATGAAACGCTACATTTTGCTGAACGAAGTAAAGAAGATATCGATTGGTTTTTATTCCACCAACCTAATAAGTTTATGCTGAAAAAGCTGGCAGACAAACTGGAAATCCCCTATGAAAAGATTCCTATGAATATCGTTGAGAATTATGGGAATCCAAGCGGTGCATCCATCCCTATAAATATCGTACATAACTTGGGACAAGCCGTCGTTGAGAATAGCTATCAGTGTTGTTTATCCGCATTTGGATCTGGTTTAACCTGGGGAGCAATGACTATTGAGCTAGGGGGAATGAATTTTTGTGAAATGCTTGTTTCAGATTATTAATTGTGAAACATATAGTTACTCATTTGCTCCGATAGACTCAAGAATGTATCTGGTGATTTCTAATAATAAGGCTCTCATTATAGATCCTTGTGTGAATACGGATGCTTTACAATTGTTAAAGGATAAAAACATCATGGACGTAATCATATTGCCCACACATGAACACTATGATCATATATCAGGGATTAACTGGATGAAAGAAAATTTCAGATGCAGGGTGATAGCCATAGATCGATGTGCACAAAATTTATCGGACCCTAAACGTAATGCTTCAGCTTATTTTGATGCACTATTATTTTTCACCTCACCCGAGACCAAGATAGCAGGAGATTATATCCAACCTTATAGTTGTGAAGCTGATGAGACGTTCAATGACTATAAGTGTTTTAACTGGGAGAATCATAAAATTGAGATCATACATTCGCCGGGCCACTCAGATGGAAGTGTATGTATTTTAATAGATAATATATTTGTATTTACAGGCGATAGCCTTATAAAAGGGAAACAAACCATTACAAGGTTACCTGGAGGAAGCAAAAAAAAATATGCAGAAATCACGCTGCCTTTTTTGAAATCCTTACCTAAAGATTCTATTATATTTCCCGGACATGGGGAAGCAGGCTACATTCATGAATTTTCAATCGAGTAACTAGGGGATGCTGAACGGTTTTAAACTGTACAATTGTTTCTTAAATCAGGGATAAAAATCCGGTTAAACCAGAAGGCAATAAGATCACGTTGCCTGCGTTTATCCCGTTGTAGTTCTTGACGCCATCCACTTTAAAGTTCCCCAGGATAATCGGAATATCAATAAAGTAGCATTCAGCGCTCTAGGTATTACCATGTCAGGACATAAAGGTATGTTGGGTAACTGTTTGGTGAGCACAAGAGTGCTAGCTTTTGGCTACATGTCTGTACGGAGTTGAAAAGTCGCGGGGTCAGAAGCGATTAAACGCCGCGTTTTCGAGAACCCAGATGGAGTAGGAAAGAATATACATTGCATCTTGCCATCCATTTTGGAGACCAATTGTAAGCGGAACTGTCCACTTAATCCTACTGTTGAGCAGGCTTGACATGGAGCCTCAGCGGGCATGAGATCTTGCGATTGGGCGATCCACGTAAAAACATGCATCGCATGGCGAACCAGCCATGCCCGCTCTTCCATGTAAACCTTCGATGTAACTCTTCATTTCATAAAAACCAATTTACACGAAATAATTTATATCCCATTCACAACGCTAGTGAACCTATTTACACTTCTTTTAGTCTTCATTCATGACGAATGAAATTTATATTTTTATCGTTGCAATCAAATCGTTTGAACCAAAAAGCGGAAGGATCATCGATGGTTCCCTTTAAAGTAGTAAAAGCTCCCTGATATCCATCTTTTCGCAGTATATCCTCCATGCACTCCATCATTAACATCTTTTTTTCACCACCACCGAACGGGGGAGTATACCAGCGCGGCTTTATATGTAATTGCTCCTGTATAAACTCTGCACAAGGAACAATTTCTTTTTGATAATATTCTTCTGCGTTCCCGTCGAAAGGAGTGTGATGTACGCAATGAACACCTAGGGTCATTCCGGCTTGTTTCATTTTTTGAAATTCTTCTACGTCGATATACATAGCGTCGATGAACTTTTGTTTTGACCCATATTGAGCATAAACCATTTTTTCTAAAAAGAGCTTACTCTGCTCAGAATTCAAAATAAAGTTTAATGAATATTTTATATATCTTCTTAAATGTGATGGTTCATAAGCATAGATTACATGAGAGGAATCCAACGTAAGAATATCCTTTTCGGTAAGATGAAGACGTAATTCATCCCAGAGAATGTTTTCCTCAAACAAAGATAGAGCAGCATGTACTAAATGAAAAACAGGCACTTCTTTTTCTGTTAATGGTCCAGACATGACTGTGAAATATCCTGGTATCCCTTTTCTATTCATCAGATCAAAAGCAATTTCGTATTGATCTTTCGTAGCATCATCAAATGTTAATAGGCATTTAGGTTTTGAAGTTTTTTTATTTATGTCATCGGGTAAAACAAATTCATGTGTTTTACTTAATCGATCAATTTGTTGCTCAAATGCCTTCGGCGAAATTGGGACACTGCCTTTCCATTCTTCGGGCTCTCTAACATAGTGATACATAATTGCCAAGTTCACATTGGATCCTCCTATGCAATAAAGTCTATCAAATAAACAAAAATACCCACCGAATGAACCGGCAGGCGTTTTTGCGGCTTATACAAATGCTATCCCATCGATACCTTACGTTTCAGATCCTCTAGACTCACCTTATTGTAACGAATAAAAGAGTATAGGACTATTCTTATTCTTTCAGTTTTTTTCTATTAGCTTAATCAACTTTTCGACGATTAAGCACGAATATCAATCATTTTTCCAGCAGATGGATGGGGGGCAGCTTGAGCAGTTTGTTGAATGCTATCCTGGGTTTTTGCAAAATCCTGCATCATAACAGTAGCACCTGCTGTTTGTGCAGCTTGGACCGTTTTTAGCATGCTCAGACTGACGGTATGCTGTAACTGGCTAAGTTGGGCTCCCATTATTGAATTGATATCCATTTTTTCTCCTCCTTTTTGTTAACTCCACTTTCTTTTTATCGGAAATGAAAGTCTTGGCTATTACAATCAATTCGATCATATCCGATAAAATAATGAGACAACCATGCAGGAAGGTGACACCTTTGTCAACAAAACGCCGCTCCATACTCCTCATATGTACTGTCCTCCTCATCTTCATACACGCCGTCTACCTCAACGGCAATCTCTCCGACCTCCTCAACCTCGCCGCCCTCGAAATGGTCGCCCTGGCCATCCTGATCTCCTACGCGATCAAACGCAAGCACGTAAAGCTGCGCAGCATGATCCGACTCTTGATCCACGGCCGCCAGGGAAACGTCGAGGAGACCATCAAGCGTTTCTACTACTACGCGCTGGTGCAAAAAGAGCAAGGCCAGCTCACACTGGAGAAGGAGCTTCAGCAGGAGCGCGATTCCTTCGTCCAACGCGGCAGCCTCTTGGCCATTGAAGGTGTGACAGAGGAAGAGCTTCGCTTGGTGCTGGAGAACGAGCTAAAAGGAGAGCAGTACCGCTACCAGCAGGCCGGCGGCTTTTTTCGCCTGATCAGCTTGCTTGCTCCCGGCATGGGGCTGGTGGGGACGCTGCTCGGAATGACAGGGGTTCTGGGAAGCCTGGAGGATCTCTCGCAGACTGGTCTAAGCCTGAGTACAGCGGTCGTAGCGACCTTGTACGGTGCCTTGCTGGCAAATATGCTGGCATTGCCGTGCTATTACCGTCTGATGGATATCTATGACCAGGAGATGTTTGAAAAAAGGCTCTACATCGAAGGTTGTGTCGGCTTGCAACGGATGGAGACGCCGCGTCTGCTGTTTGAAAAACTGAATTCGTTTCTGCCGGAAGACCAGAAGCTGGTTTTGGTCAGAGAGTCTGGCAGCATGAGGGGAACGATTGAAAGGCAGGGTCACTATGCATGACGATCGGCTGTACGACGAGAAGGAGCTGGAGAAAAGCTGGCTGCTCAGCTACAGTGACCTGATTACGCTGCTGTTCATCATTGTGGTGATTATCGCGGCTTCCTCTTCGACGGCAATCCGGACAGAGCGGGAAGAGGCGAAAAAGGAAGTGGCCAAGCAGCAGGAGAATCTTCACCAGGTGCACGAGAGCCTGGACTTGTTGAACCTGCAAAAGCTGGAATTGCAACGCGAAGTGCATCAGCTTGAGGCACAGAAAAAGACCTTGTCAGAGGATGGCGCCCTGGAGAGCCAGGGAGAAGCACCGCCTGTACCGCAGCCGCCACTGGGTTCCCAGGAGACGGGAGAGCGGGACATGGAGAAGGTGAGGACCCAGCTTTCCTCAGCCTTGAACGAATTGAACCTAGACTTCGAGGAGACAGCGGAAGGATTGCGGATTCGCCTGCCGGAGACGATTCTATTTCGGAGCGGCTCCGCCGATTTGCAGGAAAAAGGAAAAGAGGTCGTCGCGACAGTAGCTGGCGTCCTGCAGCAATACCCCCATTTGGTACGCATCGAGGGATATACGGACGATGTGCCGATCGGGCGCAGTGCCTACAAGTCCAATTGGGAGCTTTCCTCGGCACGTGCCATCGCGGTAATGCGTGAGATGGTCGACGTGCACGAGCTGCCGGCTCCCCGATTTACCGTAGCTGGATGGGGAGAGCACAAGCCGCTGGTGGACAACTCCAATGAAGAGAATCGGGCTCGCAATCGTCGCGTAGAAATCATGATTTTGGCAGACAAGGAAGAATAATTTGACGATTTCCTCAATTTACAGGACATAAGTAGCAGGATTCCCTTATATCAGATAGAAGTATATCTGGCGGGAGTCCTTTTTGCCGTAGTTTTTTGAATCTTCTGCCTTGCTTGCCCATTTGCGAGCAGAAGGTTATACCCAGCTTGTGCACAACGTCATGTGGATAATGTGGATAACTCTGTGGAGAATGCCAAAAACGCGTGATTTTCTTGTGGACATGGTTGGGGACAAAAATGAATCAGACAGATCTAGGGGGTTATGACATGAAACTTGGAAAGAAGTGGCTGGCAACTCTTGCGCTGACGATTGGTTTCGGGATGGTGGCAGCGGGCTGTGGATCGGGCGCGGCGCCAAGCAGCGGATCGTCGGGTGGATCCGGTGAGAAGGTGTACGTGGTCGGGACGGACGCGGCCTATCCGCCGTTCCAGGTACTGGAGGCTGATGGCAAGATCACGGGCCATGACATCGATGTGATGAATGCCGTTGCGGAAGCGGGAGGCTTCAAGATCGAATGGCGCAATACAGGATGGGACCCGCTCTTTGACGGGTTGGACAAAGGGACGGTAGACATCGGGATCTCCTCGATTACCATCACCGACAAGCGCAAAGAAAAGTACGATTTCTCTGACTCCTACTTCGTGGCCAATCAGTTGATCCTGGTGCCCGAGGATTCCCCAGTGACGAAACTGGCGGACCTCGAAGGAAAGAACATCGGTGTCCAAGCAGCGACTACGGGAGAAGAAGTGGTGAAAAAAGCGTTTGGCGATACGTACGCGGGATTAAAGGGTTATGACGACATGCCTTCTTCCGTCGACGATTTCTTTAATGGCCGTGTCGATGCAGTAGTAGGAGACAACGGGGTCATTGCGTTCTACGCGAAGAAAAACCCGGGCAAGAAATTCAAGCTGGTCGATGACCAATCCTTTGAAAAAGAATACTACGGCATCATGGTGAAAAAGGGCAATACCGAGATCTTGAACAAAATCAATGACGGTCTGAAAAAGATCAAGGAAAACGGCAAGCTCCAGGAAATCTACAACCAATACTTCGGCAACCAATAAAGCACACAGAACAGGTCGGGTGCGTCAGAATGGGGCGCACCCGCAGCCTGACAGCAACAGCCGAAACGTTGACAGCGTGCGTAAAGGAGGAAGGGACGTTTGGACTGGAGCGTCATTTATGATTACCGGGAGCTTTTTTACAAAGGCGTTATGGTCACGATTCTGCTCACCGTAGTTGCTACGGTCTGTGGAACCATCCTGGGATTGTTCATCAGTCTTGGGAAGATGTCGGGCATTCGGATCCTGCGCTGGATCTGCTCTATCTACGTGGAGTTGTTCCGCGGGACGCCGATGCTTGTGCAGATCTTGTTGATCCACTTTGCTATCATTCCCTCGATTTGGGGACTTTTGTTTCCTGGGGAGAACAGTCCGGAAGCGATCTATTCCGGTTTTGTCGCGTTGTCGCTCAATGCGGCGGCGTATATAGCGGAGATCTTCCGGGCAGGAATCCAATCGATCGACCCCGGTCAGATGGAGGCAGCGCGTTCCTTGGGGATGACCAAAGGAATGGCGATGCGCACGATTATTCTGCCGCAGGCGTTTACTCGCATGCTTCCTGCATTTGGAAATGAATTCATTTCTCTTTTAAAGGACTCTTCCCTGACAGCGGTTATTGCTACTCCTGACCTGAACTATGCGGCGATGAACGTCGCGAAAAGCACCTTTGAACGCTATCCGCCGTATTTGACGGAAGCAGCGGTGTATCTGGTCTTGACGCTGTTCCTCTCGCGTGTGGTCGTGCGGGGATTGGAGAAAAAATATTCGACGCGTTGATGGAAAACAGGGGATTTGACTGTCCAAATTGGGAATGATATAGTCAGACACGGGAGAATGTCCCAGTTTCTTACAAAACGGTAAATAAGAAAGGGTTGTGCTTTTTCATGCAAGGCAAAGTGAAATGGTTTAACGCAGAAAAAGGGTTTGGTTTTATCGAGCGCGAAGGCGGCGACGACGTATTCGTTCACTTCTCCGCGATCCAATCGGATGGTTTCCGTACGTTGGAAGAAGGACAAGAGGTCGAATTCGACATTGTGGAAGGCGATCGTGGTCCGCAGGCAGCCAACGTCGTAAAATTGTAGGCAAAATGAAATCCCCCTGGCCTGTTGATAGGTGCAGGGGGATTAGTATGTTATCCGATCATTTTCATAATGCGAAGCGAGCGGTATTGGCGCAAATCGAGGAATTCTTCTCCCCGTCGCACCAGTGGACGAGTCGGTTCATCCTGATGTACCATGACAATTTCAACGGTATCTCCGTTGTTTAGGACGCCCTCGGTCCCGACATACAATTGAGCGATATAATGAATAAATAAAGACACGATGGAAGCTTGCAGCTTCAAGGCACAAGCCTGCTCCCACAGGATGTTGGCGGCTTCAAAAGGGGATATGCCCAACCTATAGACGCGATCGGTGCACATGGCATCAAAAAAGTCGGCCACGCTGACGATCTGGCATTCCAGAGGGATGGCTTCTTTGGTCAGCTGATGCGGATAGCCGCTGCCGTCCAGACGTTCATGATGCATCAGGGCGCACAAGGCGATCGTTTCTTCCGCACCGTCCATCTGGCGTATGATTTGGGAGCCGTACAGAGAGTGTTGTTTGATGACCTCATACTCGGTGGGTTCCAATCTCCCCGGCTTTGCGAGCAATTCGTCAGGGACCTGCAATTTTCCGATGTCGTGCAAAAGGCCCGCATGCCCGAGCATCATGACGTCCTCATCATTTTTTCCCAGCAATTTGCCGATAAGAGCGGACAGCATCCCTACATGAAGGGAGTGGCGAGCAAGGTAGTTTTGCGTTCCGCCTTGACTGTACACAAAACGAAGGAAGCTTGAATTCGGCAAAACATGCTCCAACAATGGAGTAAAGGCTTGATGAAAATGCTGAATAGGAGGAACCGCTCCACTCGCTACCTGCTCGAACAGGAGCTCCATTCGTTTCGTCGCGAGGAGATACTGGCGTGCTCCCTCTGCATCACTTTGGATCAGCAGCGGGAAGGGCATTGGTAATTCCGGTACTGCGTCTGATTCTGCTACGAATACCGCTGATATCTGGTGAGAACGAAGCAAGCGAATATCACTTTGATGTAGGACGACACCCGCCGGCAAGAGCAGGAGTCCATACTCATTGTAGATGTCTTTTGCCACCGTTTTGCCAATGATAGAGCGGGAAGGTTTCACCTCTATCATGATGAGGTCCTCCTGTGCGATCGATAACCGCGACTTATTGGGATATAGGTATTATTATAGCATAGCAGCCTAGTAAGTATTGGAAAAATTTAATTGAAAAAGAGTGAGGAACGCACAGGAATTGTAAAGATAATTTAAAGTTTCCAGCAGGATTATTTACAATAACGCCGAATATCTTTACATATAGACGGAAGGAGGTTGGAACCATGAAATTTAACATTCGTGGAGAAAACATTCAGATCACTGCAGCACTTCGTGACTATGTGGAAAAGAAAGTCGGCCGTCTTACCAAATATTTTGAAGAGCCATTTCCGGCAGAGGTGCAAGTTACCTTGCATGTTCAACGCGGAGAAGGCACGATCGAGGTAACCATTCCGTTGAACGGAGTGATTATCCGAGCAGAGGAAACGCATGATGATATGTATGCCGCCATCGACCTGGTGGTAGAAAAACTGGAACGTCAGATTCGCAAGCACAAAACCAAGCTGATGCGAAAACTGAGGGTGGAGAGCAACAGCAGGATGATCCACGCCCAGCCAGTAGCTGTCCTGACGGCGGGTCAGGATGAGGAAGATATTGAGATCGATATCGTACGTACCAAGCGATTCGATTTGAAGCCGATGGATGCGCACGAAGCGGTCATGCAGATGGATATGCTGGGACACAACTTCTTCGTCTTCCAAAACAGTGATACCAACGACGTCAATGTCGTCTACCGTCGCAACGATGGGCGTTATGGGTTAATCGAGCCTAAATAACGCAACCTTTCATCCTATGATTCGTATAACAGGGGAGTTGCTATTGGCAACTCCCTTTACTTGTGTATGTGAGCACTCATTTGATAAAATAGCTTTTTGAGAGAGTATTTATTCGGTAGAAATCAATGGGCAACTCTCCTGCACAGGCAATGATGATCAGCTTGTTAGGAGCGTATGGAAGGGGTGTCCTCATGTTAGGACTCGTAAAAAAGATTTTTGGCGATAGCAATGAGCGCGAAGTCAAAAAGATGTTCAAGCGTGTCGAAGCGATTAACGCGCTTGAATCCAGTGTCTCCGCGCTTTCTGATGATCAACTTCGGGCAAAGACTGAAGAATTCAAGACTCGTCTGGAAAAAGGCGAAAAACTGGACAACATCCTCAATGAAGCATTTGCCGTGGTGCGCGAGGCATCCAAGCGCGTTCTCGGCATGCGCCACTTCGATGTGCAGCTGATCGGTGGTATGGTCCTGCAGGAAGGCCGCATTGCAGAGATGAAAACCGGGGAAGGGAAGACGCTGGTTGCCACGCTCGCGACCTATCTGAACGCGCTGCAAGGAAAAGGCGTCCATGTCGTCACGGTCAACGAATACCTGGCGGAACGCGACTCCAGGATCATGGGCCAACTGTACAATTTCCTCGGACTGACGGTAGGCTTGAACAAGAATGGACTGAGCGCGGAGGAAAAGCGCGAAGCCTACGCTTGTGATATCACGTACGGGACCAACAACGAGTTCGGTTTCGACTACCTGCGCGACAACATGGTGCTGTACAAGGAACAAATGGTGCAGCGTCCGCTGTTCTATGCGATCATTGACGAGGTCGACAGCATCCTGATCGACGAAGCGCGTACGCCGCTGATTATTTCCGGGTCGGCGAACCGTTCGACTGAGTTGTATTACATCTGCTCCCATTTTGTAAAACGTCTGGAGCAGGAAAAAGACTTTACGATTGATGAAAAGCTGAAAATCGTTTCGCTAACCGATGAAGGGGTAGCGAAGATCGAGAAAGCGTTCAATATCGAGAACTTGTACGATACGGCGCATATGACGCTGAATCACCACATTACGGCTGCGCTGAAGGCGCAAGTATTGTTCAAGCGTGACGTCGATTACGTCGTTCAGGACGGCGAAGTGGTAATCGTCGACGAATTTACCGGACGTCTGATGGTGGGACGCCGTTACAGCGAGGGCTTGCACCAGGCGATCGAGGCCAAGGAAGGCCTGCGCGTGCAAAGCGAAAGCATGACGCTGGCGACGATTACGCTGCAAAACTACTTCCGTATGTATCAAAAGCTGGCCGGTATGACTGGTACCGCCAAAACAGAAGAAGAAGAGTTCAAGAAAATCTACGGGCTGGATGTCGTCGTCATCCCGACGAATCGACCTGTACAGCGTACGGATTACTCCGATCTGGTGTTCAAGACGGAAGCAGCCAAATACCGTGCTGTAGTTAATGACATCGTAGAGCGCCACAAAAAAGGCCAGCCGATTCTCGTGGGGACGATCTCGATCGAGAACTCGGAGCGGCTTTCCCAAATGTTGAAGCAAAAAGGCGTTCCGCATAACGTACTCAACGCGAAGCAGCATGAGCGGGAAGCAGAGATTATCGCTCGCGCTGGTCAATACGGTGCAGTGACGATCGCGACCAACATGGCCGGACGTGGTACGGATATTCAGCTTGGCGAGGGCGTCGCCGAAATTGGCGGTCTGCATATCATCGGTACCGAGCGTCACGAAAGCCGCCGCATTGACAACCAGCTGCGCGGTCGTGCCGGACGTCAAGGGGACCCAGGTTCATCCCAGTTCTTCCTCTCGATGCAGGATGAGCTGATGCGTCGCTTCGGTGCAGACAACATCATGGCAATGATGGATCGCATGGGCATGGAAGAGGACATGCCGATCGAAAGCCGTCTGGTTACACGCGCGGTAGAATCCGCACAAAAACGGGTGGAGGGCTCCAACTTCGATGCCCGTAAAGTCGTTCTTCAATACGATGACGTCATGAACCAGCAGCGTACCGTGATTTACAAGCAACGCCGCGACATTTTGGAAAAAGAAGATCTGAAAGACGTGGCTCTCGGCATGCTGTACAGCGTGTTGGAAAGAAATGTGGCTGCGCATTGTCCGAAAGAAGAGGTGCCGGAGGATTGGGATCTGCAAGCTCTGGCAGACGCTGCCAACAGTACCTTCCTGCATGACGAGGTCATCACGGCGCAGATGCTCAAGGGCAAAGAAGCCGAAGAGATCACCGAACTGCTGAAAGCCGAAGTGCTGAAGCAGTACGAGCAGCGTGAAGCCGAGATCGGCGAGATGATTCGCGAGTTCGAGAAGGTCGTCATCTTGCGTGCAGTAGACAGCAAGTGGATGGATCATATCGACGCGATGGACCAACTGCGTCAAGGGATTCACCTGCGTGCATACGGTCAAAACGATCCGCTGCGCGAATACCAGTTTGAAGGCTACGAGATGTTCCAATCCATGGTGGCTGCCGTCGAAGAAGAAGTGGCGATGTACATCATGAAGGCCGAAGTAAGCCAAAACCTGGAGCGTGAGGATGTCATCCGCGGGCAGGGCATGGACCCGTCCCAGCTGCAAACCTCTGGACCAGACAGTCGTCCAACCAGCTCCACCTCTGGCGATGCCGATCCAAAGGGACAGAACCGTGCCCAGCGCCGCCAGCAGGAGCAAGAGCGCCGTCGTCAAAACAAGAAAAACCAATAAATTCCAATTGAATTGCTATATAACGAAACCTTCCCATGCGGCCAAGTTGGTCGGGGAAGGTTTTTTTCTTGTTGTTTCCTATCAGGTAGACAGCATTCGTCCCCAGTCTTTCTTCCTCGTTGTGCCGATCGCGTCGATTTGTCTAACACTGGAAAAAGGGATCGAACGAATCTGCTGGTATTTGCCAGAGAAATCCATAGAATCGTAAGTACAACACTTTTTCAAATTCACGGGGACGGGGGTCATGAATATGAATACGACAGTCAACGTGCTAGGCATACAAGCAGAGGAAACGCTGCAGCGCATCGGGGCTACCTTGAAGGCAGTCATGCGTGGAGGGAAAGAAAACAGACAGGTTCAGATGATCGAGCAGACGGAAAAGATTCCCTGCCTCTTTACCGCACAGGGTCCCGTCTTTCAAGAAGAGCGTTTGGCGGAGATTCCTCCGACCCCATGGAAGAATAACGGGCAGATCCTGTATTTCAAGGGATGGTTTGATCCGGGAAACCGCGAATCAGGCTTCCGTGATCATGGACGTATAGAAGAAAAACAACTGAATCGGCAAAAAATAAGAGCGAAGGAAGCACGCATAAGGCAATCCTCGGCAGTGGTACTCTTTCCGCAAGAAACAGGCGAGAGGAGAAACAAGCAGCGTGACGTGAACTCCTCACTCTCTCCTCCACGGAAGCGAGCCGAGAGAGCCATGCTTGCTTGAAGATCGCAACTTCTCTTATGAGGGCAAGTTGTCAGGTTTGCGCATCTGGCAATTTGCGATACAATAAAAGGATAGCTTAGAGAAGAGAAGGTGATTCGCAACATGGCATTAATCGATATTGCGGACATCAAACAAGAGATGTCTAGTATGGCTAAACGTTTAGCAGATATCAGGGGGTCTCTTTGACCTTCCTGCAAAAGAAGAGCGGATCGGTGAGTTGGAGGAGCGGATGCTTGCTCCTGACTTCTGGGATGACAACGATGCCGCGCAGAAAACCATCAGCGAGCTGAACGCCGTCAAGAGCCTGACGGAGACGATGGGCAAGCTGGATGGACAATACGAAGACCTGCAGTTGATGCTGGAGCTGGTGATCGAAGAGGGGGACAGCTCTCTCATCCAGGATTTGTACGACAGCACCCAAGAACTGCGAAAAGCATTTGAGAGCTTTGAGCTCGAGCTGCTCCTAAGCGACCAGTACGACAAAAGCAATGCGATCTTGGAGCTTCACCCTGGAGCGGGTGGAACCGAGTCGCAGGATTGGGCGTCCATGCTTTTGCGTATGTATACGCGCTGGGGAGATGCCAAAGGCTTCAAAGTAGAGACGCTCGATTACTTGCCAGGGGATGAAGCGGGTGTCAAAAGCGTAACCCTGTTGATCAAGGGATACAATGCATACGGGTACCTCAAATCAGAAAAAGGGGTTCATCGTCTCGTGCGCATTTCGCCATTTGACTCTTCAGGCCGTCGCCATACGTCGTTTGTTTCCTGCAATGTATTGCCGGAGATCGAGAACGACAATGAGGTGCAAATTCGCTCGGAAGACCTCAAGGTGGACACCTATCGCTCCAGCGGTGCAGGTGGTCAGCATATCAACACGACTGACTCCGCTGTCCGGATTACGCATTTGCCGACAGGAATCGTCGTCACCTGTCAGACCGAAAGATCTCAGATCAAAAACCGCGAACGCGCCATGAAAATGCTGATGGCACGTCTCTTTGAACGCCAGAGAGAAGAACAGGAGAAAACATTGGCCTCCATCCAGGGTGAGCAAAAAGATATCGCCTGGGGCAGCCAGATTCGCTCCTATGTCTTTCATCCGTACAGCATGGTCAAGGACCATCGAACCAACGTGGAGGTTGGAAACGTGCAAGCTGTCATGGATGGCGAGATCGACGTATTCATCGATGCGTATTTGCGTTCCCAAATCAATCGATAACGAAATCGAGTGAAGTTGACGGCAGTGAGGTGAGCACTGCCGTTTTTATTTTGACTGAGTTTAAGTTTGGGGGATCCTTTAGGGTCTCCCTGTTTTTCAGCTTTTTCCTCCCCGGCACTACAGCTTGTAGACCACCATCATTTTTGCGCGTTTTTCTGATTTTCACATGGTATAATGGCAGACAAACATTCTGTATAAAAAGGAGAGTAGGGACATGTTGTACGTTGCATTTTTACCGATTATCGATCAGGAAAAAAATACACAGATCAGACCAGCACATCTGGAGTACATCAATGATTTGTACCAGAGGGGAAAGGTCTTCATGGCGGGACCGTTCACGGACAAGCAGGGCGGGTTGGTCATTTACAAAGCAGACAGCATGGAAGAGGCCCGTCACTTGGCAGAAGCGGATCCGGTCGTAGTGGAAGGCGCCAGAACGCTGGAATTGCGTGAGTGGAATCCATTGGAGCTGCCGCTGAAGTAGACGTCATTTTCAGGAATGAAATACACCGCGCAGGGCATACTTAGCGAAGAATATCGAGAAAAGGAGGGAACAGCCATGAAACGTTTTTCACTCTCTTTGGTAGCGGCTGTACTCGTGTTCGCGCTAAGTGCTTGCGGTGGAGGAAACAATCAGGCAACACCCAACAACAACCAGCCGGGGACACAAACGCCGGCCCCTGAACAAGGAACTGGAGGCACTGCGCCATCTGGCGGCTATGATGCGGCAACGGCAGAAGCATTGTTTAAAAACACTTGTGCCGGTTGCCACGGCCAAACGCTTGAAGGAGCAGTAGGGCCCAACCTGCAAAAAATTGGAAGCACGCTGAACAAGGACCAGATTCTGGAGATACTTAAGAATGGTAAAGGACAAATGCCTCCTGGCTTGGTTAAAGGCAATGATGCTGAGACCTTGGCTGCCTGGTTGGCTGACAAAAAGTAAATATCCCTCCACGAAAAAGCGCCCGAGCTACATTCGGGCGTTTTTCCATGAAAAAGGGTTGTATTCACTTTGAATTTTTATTATCATTCATGTATAAAAATACAGACAAAAGAGAGGGAAGAAACCATGATTCGGGTCGGAATTGTAGGGGCCACTGGGTACGGGGGAGCGGAATTGATTCGGTTGTTGGCAGGACATCCCCAAGTGCGCATCGCAAATTTGTATTCCAGTTCATCGCAAGGAGAACCGCTGGATCAGGTATTTCCGCATGTATATGATCTCGGCTTGCCTGCTTTGTCCGCAATTGATGCCCAGCATCTCAGCAAGGAAAATGATGTGGTATTTTTTGCAACACCTGCAGGAGTGAGCGCGAAGCTGTCTCCGCAAGTAGTCGAGCTCGGGGGAAAAGTGATTGACTTGTCTGGAGATTTTCGTTTGGAGAGCCCGGCTGTCTATCAGGAATGGTATAAAAAGGAAGCAGCGCCAGAGACGTGGATCAAGCGTGCTGTCTACGGTCTGACGGAGTGGAACAAGGAACAGGTGGCAGGAGCCAGCCTGATCGCCAATCCGGGATGCTATCCGACGGCTGCCTTGCTTGCCTTGCTGCCATTGGCAAAATCGGGGTGGGTGGCAGCTGACAGTTGGATCGTAGACGCCAAGTCGGGAGTATCGGGAGCAGGGCGCGGGGTGTCTCTCGGTGTTCATTACAGCGAAATC